>JACXTT010002667.1_pt1 | contig 28041 bp, 20 predicted proteins | sample 9270951 | NCBI WGS metagenome assembly JACXTT01 (sample SAMN15532306, study PRJNA645909) | rock metagenome | isolation source: weathered quartz diorite | place: Puerto Rico | collected 2017-06-21 | reverse complement strand
CTAGCCGGTCCCTCTCGGCCTGGGTCATCAGTAGCTGTCCTTGGTCCACCTCCTCAGCCTGACGGCTGTCAATAGGACATTTCTACTTTGCCCAATTAGGACATTACTACTTTGCTGCGGCAAAGAGGGGGAAGGGCTTGACCATCAGGGTATCAGGTGATATGATCCCCAACGCAATTGCACTTGCCGCGCCCATCTTGGCAATGAAAACATGAGGTGTTGTGATGCACCCAAAACGAAGCCTGACAGTGTTTTGTATCTCGATTGGTCTAGCACTGCTTGCGATTGACCAGAGCAAAGGCCAGACCAGCACGGGTTCCGTTCTGGGAAGCCTTACAGACCAGACGGGAGCCGCGGTTGCAGGAGCAGAGCTCATCCTGGAGTCCATTGCGACCGGAGAGAAGCGCACAGTATCGAGTACCGAGGCTGGGAACTACGAATTTCCTCTCGTATTGCCAGGCGCATACCGCCTCACAGTCAGGCGCCAGGGATTTACAACGACGGTTCTGGATGACATCGTGGTGCGAGTCAACCAGCCTTTCACTGCCAATCCCGTCATGCAAGTCGGACAGGTGAACGAGCAGATCACCGTGGCGGCCGCAGCCGTGCAGGTGAACTCCACCAACGCAACACTTGGGGCGGTTGTGGATTATAAAGAAGCTCTGACGCTTCCGATCCGGGGCCGTAGCTTCCTGGAATTCGCGACTCTGGGGGCGGGGGCAGTGAGCAAGTACCCGGGAAGTTGGTCCGCGGAGTATTCAGGAGGGCGCGAGAGTCACGCCGGAATCGCGATCTCCGGCGCGAAGGACGTCTCCACTATCTACCTCATCGATGGCGCTCCCACGAAGAGTCCCGAGTACGGGCAGATCGGTTATCTCCTGCCGCTCGAGTCCGTTCAGGAATTCAACATCCAGCGCGGTTTTTTCTCGGCGAAATACCCCGGTCCGGGGGTCATCAATATCGCCAGTGTTTCTGGCACTAATACGTTTCACGGCGTGGCATGGCACACAATTCGGAACAACGCGGTGGACTCGCGCGGCTTCTTCGATCCTGGACCTAAGCCCCCGTTGCGACAAAATCAGTTCGGAGCCCGCGCCGGAGCACGCTTGATTAAAGACAAGCTCTTTTGGGTCGGCAACTTTCAATTAGCGAGAGAACGCCGGTCCAGCACTCTCAGGGGAAGTGCGCCCACCCCTCTTGAGCGCGATGGCAACTTCTCCCGCTCAACTACAGTCATTCGTGATCCATTTACCAAGGTTCCATTCCCGGGAAATGTGGTTCCGCCGGACCGGATCGTGCCATTTGCCAAGAAATATCTTGAGTTTATCCCGCCAACGACTAATGCGAGCCTGCCATTTGGACAAATTAACCGGATCGTCGAGGGTAAATTGAGCCAGGATGATGATTATTACGACGGGAAAGTTGATTACGTGCGAAGCGCCAAGGACCGCTTCTTTGTCCGCTTCGGCTACGCCAACTCCGCGAAAACCTACCCGTCGATTGAGGAACACTACGCCAGGGGTGCTCCCTACAGCAACCGCAATGGAGTGATCGGATACACGCGCGTCATTAGTCCGACGCTGCTCAACGAGTTTAACTTTGGATACGACCGCGTCAATAACCGTCCCAACCAGGCGGTAGGGCCAGGTATTGGAGAACGCGATTTCAACAAAGAATTGGGGCTTTCCAACGTCAACCAACTCCCTGCCTGCCGGCAACCTCCTTGGATGAACCTGCTGTACGCCAGTTACACTTCCGTTAACTGCGTATTTAGTCTCAGCAATAACTACAGCTTCTCGGAGAACCTATCCTGGATCAAAGGACGCCACTCACTCAATTTTGGGGCACAGTTCACCCGCTTGCAGGTTACGGACCCAATCTTTAACGCTGTTGCCGGTTCGTTTACTTTTAACGGGCAATTCTCAGGCAATCCGTTCTCTGACTTCCTTCTCGGCCACCCATTTGTCGCAACGGGGCTGACCAAACTTACCATTCCGTATCGCCGATCCTGGACGTCCGCGGCGTATGTGGAAGATACATTCCGGGCAACCAAAGACCTCACCCTCAGTTTTGGCTTGCGCTGGGAATTTCCGAAACCCCCGTATGATAAGTATGATAACATTCAGGGTTTCCGCCCCGCGAACGAAAGCTTCGCCCCCAATACGCCATTTGAAATCCCCCTCGCCGGTAAGAATGGAGCCTCACGCGAAATCGTTAAAACGAACTACAAGGATTTCTCTCCACGCTTTGGTTTCGCCTGGAAACCCTTTGGCCGCGACAGGTGGTCTGTGCGGGGCAGCTACGGGCTCTTTTACGAGACCTTGGTATTCAACGAATATGTGTTCATGAGCTTGGGCGTGCCGTTTACGGTTTCGGTTTCGCAGCAGAGCGATCCCAACACCCCCACGGTTCCGATCACGGGCCAGTTTGGCCTGCCCAGCCTGAGCCTGGGCGGATTTCAGCTCTCCGTGGACCCTGACCGCAAAGACCCTTACCTGCAACAATGGACATTCAGTATCGAACGTGAACTGCCGGGCAATACCCTTCTTACAACTGCCTATGTGGGATCCCATGGAGTTCATCTGTTCAAACGAATGAATTACAATGTCGCCCGTCCAGGCCCAGAGCCGTTGGCGGACCGCCTGCCATTTCCCATTTTTGGGGGATTCATTCAAGATAAAGCTATTGGCGGCTCCACTTACCATTCTCTTCAGGTCGACATGACCAAAAGGTTCAGCCAAGGCCTGAGTTACCGGCTCGGTTATACATGGGCCAGAAGTATGGACTTCGGGACGGGGCAGGGCGAATCCATGCTGCCCTGGAATGTACGGCTGGACAAGGGCCGAACCGAGTTCGACGTGCGGCATCGGCTCGTCTTCAGCTCCACTTATGAGCTGCCCTTCGGACGGGGTAAACACTTCGTGAACTCAGCCAAAGGAGCGGCCGACAAGCTCGTTACCGGCTGGCAACTTGTCACGATCGCCACGTTCCAGTCCGGATTTGCACTCACGCCTCGCAGCATCGATCTGTCCAACACCCAGGCCGGTCTGTTCGGCGCCCGCCCCAACCGTATTGGCAGCGGGAGTCTGCCAACGGACCAGAGGAGCAACAGCCGCTGGTTTGATAGCAGCGCATTCGTCGTTGCGCCGACGGGTACTATACCAAATTCCGGGACGCGCTTTTTGGATGGCCCCGGACTCAATAACTGGGATCTCTCGCTGTTGAAGAACACCAGTATTACGGAACGAGTAAACCTCCAGACCCGGTTTGAGTTCTTCAATGCCTTCAACAAAACGGGCTTTGGGAATCCAAACACGAACATCTCGACGCCGACTGTGGGCCAAATTTTCAGCTCGCGAAATGCCCGAGAGCTCCAGTTCGTCTGGAGGGTGACCTGGTAGCGGGGTTCTGAAATCCATTTATGCGCCTGGGCCTCCGGCTGACATTCATAGGCGCCGTTGTTTTGTCCGCTCCGGCTGCCGTATTTCCCGAGCTGCCGGAACTCTCCCTGGATCATGTCCCCCGCGATGTCCGCGAACGCTTGCGCCAGGCGTACGAAACAGCGCGTAACAACTCACGCGACGCCACGTCGAACGGCCACTTGGGCATGATCCTGCAGGCTTACGATCAGCACGAATCGGCCGAAGCCTGCTACCGCCGCGCGCGGGTACTTGAACCAAACGTTTTTCGATGGGCCTATTACCTCGGCGTGGTCCAGGCCACCTTACGAAAGCACGGCGAGGCGGCGCGGAACCTCCGCGATGCTTCCCAGCTCGATCCAGGCTACGTCCCCGCGCGCCTCCAGTTGGCCAGATCGCTTTTTGAAATAGCCGAGCTGAAAGAAAGCCGCAAGGTTCTGGATCTCCTCGTGCAGCGGCATCCCGGCTTAGCCGATGCGCACTACTGGCTCGGCCGAGTGCTAGCTGCCAGCGGCGAACTGGCGCCCGCTGCCGCACACTTTCGCAAAGCGTGCGAGTTGGCGCGCAGTTTTGGGCCCGCGCATTATGCGCTCGCGCTGGCCCTCCGCGATCTCGGCGACCCGGCGGAGTCGGAAAAACATCTCGCCGTGTACCAGAGAGACAAGACTGGCCTGCCGGCGCTCGACGATTCGTTTCTGGATGCAATCGAGGAACTCGGGGCTGGGGCGCTTAACCACCTCAAGAAAGGAGTCCGGCTGGAAGCGGCTGGCAAGCTGGAAGAAGCTGCCCGCGAACAAGAGCGCGCATTGCAAATCCAACAGGACCTCATCCAGGCCCACATCAACCTGATCTCGCTTTACGGCAAGCTCGGCCGGATCGATCTTACGGAGCAGCATTACCACCAGGCCATGGGCATCAACCCGAACCAGTCCGAGCTCCACTTCAATTTTGGCGTGGTCCTCGCTGCCCAGAATCGGTCGCTGGAAGCCGCCGCGGCCTTCGGGCGAGCCCTCGATATCAACCCTTTTTACGCAGAGGCTTACGCGAACCTGGGCCAGATGCTCGAACGTCTGGGGCGCATGGATGAAGCGATCCGACAGTATCGCCGGGCGCTCGAAAACAAACCAAACTACCGGCCGGCGAATTTTTATCTTGGGCGCATGATGCTGGTTCAAAACAGGCCCAACGATGCTGTCCAATTTTTTCTCGAATCACTTGTACCCCAAGACGAACAGACGCCTCTTTACCTGTTCGGGCTCGCCACCGCTTATTCAGCATTGGGCGATCGGGAACGGGCCGTCTCTTGCGCCCGCAATGCCCGGCGGCAGGCAACTGCTCTCGGACAAGCTGATCTCGTGAGAGCGATCGACCAGGACTTGCCAACTCTTGAAAAGGCGGGTGCAACACGGTGAGAAGCGGCGCGCTGGCGATGTTGTTCTTCGCATTGGCGTGGACCGCGGCCAGGAACGCACCCGCCGAAAAGCGTTCGCCGGGCGTTCCTGTCTTCCGTGATGTGGCGGCTGAAACCGGACTGCTGTTTCATCACTTCACGGGAGCGACGGGAGAGTACTTTCTTCCCGAGATAATGGGCGCGGGAGTGGCATTGTTCGACTACGACGGAGATGGCGATCTGGACATTTATCTTCTGCAGGGTACGTTGCTGGACCCGCGCAAGAGTCTGAAACAGGCTTTGTTTCCGCCGCCGCGCGATCACTGGCCTGGACACCGCCTTTTCCGGAACGACCTCATACCTTCCGGTAAACTTCGATTTACCGACGTGACCGAGCAGTCCGGCCTCGGGTTCGTGGGTTACGGCATGGGTGTGGCGGTCGGCGATTTTGACAACGATGGCCATCTCGACCTGTACGTTACAAATTTCGGCTCGAACATTCTGTACCGTAACAACGGCAATGGTACTTTTACAGATGTCACGCGCGAGGCCGGACTGGAAAAAGTCGGCTGGTCGACGAGCGCGGCATTCCTCGACTACGATCGCGACGGTAATCTCGATCTGTTCATCACTAATTACGTAGACTTCACGGTCAGAGGTAATATTTCCTGCTATGACACAACCGGCGCCCGGGATTATTGCAACCCGGCGATCTACCATCCGTTGCCGGGCCGTCTCTTCCGAAATACCGGGAAGGGACAATTCGTCGACGTAACGGTGACCTCAGGCATTGGGGCGGCTTTCGGCAAGGGGCTCGGCGTTGTTTGCGCCGATTTCAATTCCGATGGCTGGACTGACATCTTCGTCGCCAATGATGGAACCGAAAACCAGTTGTGGATTAATCAGCGTAATGGAACGTTTAAAGAACTCGCACTGATCTCCGGCGTCGCGTATAACGCCGAAGGCGCCACGCAGGCCGGAATGGGTGTCACCGCTGGTGATTTCGATAATGATGGCGATGAGGATCTCTTCGTAACACATCTGGCCAAAGAGACCAATGCCCTGTACCTGAACGATGGAAAGGGGTTCTTCTCCGACGCGACGATACAGTTCGGTTTATCGCAGTCGAATTTTTCCGGCACCGGTTTCGGGACCGAGTGGTTCGACTACGATAACGATGGATTCCTGGATCTCTTCGTAGCGAACGGATCGGTAACGCTGGTTGAGGCCCTACGCGGAAAACAGTATCCCTATCAGCAGAGGAACCAATTGTTCCGCAACGAGAGTGGAAGATTTTTCCGGGACGTGAGCCTCCTTGCCGGCCCGGACCTCCAAGTGCCCGGCGTCGGTCGTGGCGCGGCATTTGGCGATATCAACAACGATGGCGCCATCGATATCGTCGTCACAAACAATAATGGACCGGTCCAGGTTTTCCTCAATGGAGTTGGTTCCCGCCGTCACTGGCTCATAGTGGGCCTGCGGGCTGCCCGAGGGAACCGCTTTGCCATAGGAGCCAAAGTGGGGCTCTTCCGTAGAGGCCAAAAAGCGTTGTGGCGTCGCGTACACGCAGATGGCAGTTATCTGAGCAGCAACGACATTCGAGTCCATTTCGGCCTGGGGGAGAGTCGCTCCGACCCGGAATCCCTCGTAGTTGAATGGCCCAGTAGTGAACCTGAAATCTGGAAGGATATTCGAATCGATACGCTAGTGACTCTACGGCAGGGCACCGGCGAACGGTGGCATTGAAAGCGTATATTAAAATGGATTTGTCACGACTGGCCTTTTGCGCGATCCTCCTCTGGTCTCTCGAATTAAAAGCCGAAATTCCTCCAGCGGCTGAGCGTCGCATCGATTTCACGCGGGACATCGAGCCTCTTCTGAGGACGCGCTGTAGGGCTGTCACGCTCGGCAGGTGCAACTCGACCGGCTCGACGAGATCGACAATGCGGGCCGTAATCACCATCCCTACTGTTTCAGCCTGTGTATGGCTGGCGGTGGCATACGAGGAGGGCAAGTGATCGGGAAGAACGATGAAATCGGCCTCAACATCATCGAGGATAGAGTCCACATCCACGATCTGCATGCCACGATGTTGCACTGCCTTGGATTCGACCACACACGTCTGACATATCGCCACATGGGGCCGGATTTCCGGCTGACAGACGTAGCAGGCAACGTTGTGAAACGAATACTACGCCTGATGAGGCAGCACGGCTTCTCAAGAATGCCATTCGTAGCCGCCTGCTGGCTATCCCTGTCGATCCCGCTCTGTGTGATTGCTCAAAAGATACCTGTGAAGCACCGTATTATGCTGGCCCAATACCAGGGACCCGGCGGCAACCGGCTGGTCGAAGTGTCCGCCGATGGGAAACTGACTTGGGAGCATAAGGTCCCCAGCTTGTGCGTCATCTTCCAGGCGCTGCCAAACGGTAACATTGTCTACGCCTATGGAGGCAATCCGACAGGCGTGCGGGAAATCGACCGTCAACAACAAGTAGTGTGGAGCTATCTTAGCAGGAGTTCACAGGTGTTGGGCCGTGAGCGGCTGCCAAGCGGAAACACTTTACTTGCCGAGCAAGGGACCTGCCAGGTTCTTGAAGTCAATTCCAAGGGAGAAGTTGTCAGAACGGTAAAGCTGGCAACCAGCGAAAAAGTCTTCCATCGGCAGGTCCGCAACATCCATCGACTCGATAACGGCAATATCTTGGCTGCTCACGAAGGGGAAGCAGTGGTGCGCGAAGTTACTCCGGGAGGAGAAGTCGTCTGGGAGTATCCCGCCGTTACGAATGTATTCGAAGCGCTGCGTTTAGCCAATGGTAATACTTTGATCGGCTGCGGTACCCAGCGTCGTATTATCGAAGTGACTGCTGAACGCAAGGTGGTCTGGGAACTAGATGCGCAGGACGTACCCGAAGTAAACCTAGCGGTGCGAAACCCCATGATCTTCCGGAGTCGTCTGGGTAGCTAGAACAGCCGACTTGTCCAGCGTTTCACCGTGCCGGTGTCTGCGCCAGCGGTGTACTGTCCGAGTCCGCAGGGCGAACGGAAGCAACACAGAACCACCGGCCGGTGACGCACACGCAGTGCGGCGAGCGAACCGGAGGAAGCGCCGCGCAAATGAGGACGACGGTGGGGCGAGGGCCCTGATCGCAGAGACAAGTTCGGAACAAAGATCCTGGGGCCTGGCCGGAGTTGAAAACGTCCGAGCTGTGCAACGCCGCGCAAAAAGCCATTTTGGTCGGCCTGTTAGGGACGATGACGGTCCAAGATAGGAACCTATGTACCACGGTTTCCATCCCTTGCGGGGAGCCATCCGCACGCCCGGCTGTTGGCTGGTCCCGGTCACGAGGCTGGACCCATCTCCTAAATTCCTGCCTTGGTTAACATCACGGAGAAAACCACTCTGCCGGAATTCTCCATTCGCATGTTCGGATCTGTGTCCGTCTCGGGGAGCCAATCGGGTAATCCGGCCACACAGCGGGTTATGCGGCGTTCCGCCTGAGCCCTTGCCCCGGCTCCCTGAGTCAGTTGTTATCTGCACGGGTGTCCGTGCAGACAGTAACTGAACACAGGCTGAAGCGGGAGGGACAACGGGACGAACGAGGCGGCTAAACGCCAAGGGCCCAATGATTTAGGTTCCTGACGTGTCGAGCCCCTCGCAGTTTTTGGCAGCAAACTTTCGATGTGCTGGTGGGCCGCAGCCAAGCATGCGGGTCGTGTCAGCCGAAATCACGCGCTGGTATGTCTTCCGTCGCCAGCGGAATGTTGCGCAAGGTGATCCACGTCGGATTCCTTTGACAGGAGGAAATCAAGAAAGCGCACGCCCTTGCATTTGCACGTCTCGCTGATGCTCAGGAGGACCAGGTATTCTCGAAGACCTTTTGCGGTGCTCGAACCTCCGATAATATTGCGCAGACGTACGAACGCTTTGATGGCATGCTCTGCGTTGTTATTGTTCCAGGGGACGCCATCGTGATCTAGAAACGTGAACAATCGGTCGCGGTTCTTTTCGAAACGCCGACGGTACGACGTTGCGACGTCGGTCTGATAATCGTGTTGTGAAATACTTGCGTAGAATCGGTCCACGTCCGCGTGGTGTTTGCTCAGGTGGCGCGTCTTGAGGCCAAACCGTTCTACGGAATCGATGATGGTTCGCAGTAGGGCAGCAAACCCTTTAGCGAGTTGTTTGATTTCGTCGTTGAACGGCTGCTTCGTGAGGTCCTCGTTGATGTCGCGCATGAGATGGATCAAGCACTTCTGTTGTGGGCAGGGAATGCCATCGTATCCGGAGTAGAAGTCCGAGACCAAGACGCCCTGAAAGTCTTGCAGGATCTCCCGCGGGGTGATTGCTTCGCGACTTTCGCTGTACACGAACGCTACTTCTTCCAGGCTCGTGAACACCCAGACGTATGTCGCTTTGCCAGCAACGTTTGCCCGTGTCTCGTCCGCGTGCACGAGCTTGCCGGTTACGATCTTGTCGAGGATGTGCTGGTAGGTGTCTTCATAGCGACGGGCGGTATCTGCTTTCAGGCGATTGATCATACCTCGCGATGCTGGAATGCGGAAGAGTTGTTCCATGCTCTTGGCGACGGCATTCTGTGCCAGTTGGAGTTCAATGATTTGGTAGACGACGTACGAGCAAATTGTATTGCCGTACTTGCCCTCGTACGTTTGCCGATGAAAGGTTGTCTTGCATCGTCGGCACATGTAGCGTGGGAAGCTGTACCGTACCACCCAGCGTTTGATGCCGTTGGCGGTCAGCTTGAGGTCGTGAATGACGTGGCTGAGCCGTCCAAAGCGATAGATTTCTGTGGCGCCGCAAGCGTCGCAGCAGGTAGGGCGCTGTTCCTCGCAGTTGACAATCCTGCTTATGGCGACCCTGGTCGGTCTTTTGGACGCTTGGCGCCGGAGGCGTTTGAGGCGTTTGTCGGAGCGCACATAGATCTTTTCGCGCTGGTGATCCCAGCGCGCCGCAGCATTGATTTGTTCGAACTCGGGGAGCGCAAAATCGATTTTCCCGAAGCGCTGGGGATAGTCGCGCTTTTGAGTGGTCACGTCAACGACATCGGTACCCTTGGTGCCTGCGGACTGCACGAGCGCTCGGAGCGCCTTCGCCACGATTTGCGCCGCTGCGCAGTCCTCCATGTTGTATTCGACCAACTGTTGCTTTAGCTCGCTTGAGCCGGTGAGTTCCCATTGTCGCCTCCAGCGTAGCGCGATAAGCCCGGAAGCCGTGAGATCGGACCAGCGAAAGCCGAGATAGCGCGCGACGTCTTTCAGGCCATTGGAATACGTGGGAAAGTAGACGTGGCCGTAGATGACGGTGACTAGATTCACGGCTCGTGCGATAAGCTGGTCGGCCATTCCCGTCGGTCCCACGTCCGGGTATCGGTTGCTCATCTTCCGAAGAAATGTTGTCTCGTAGCTGCCGTAGTGGATCAGACGGCCATCATCGATCGTAGCCAGCGTTTGTAGGCAAGCTGCCCACATCTCTTTTTCGCGTTCAGGGGTGTCTGCCCAAAACGAGTGCTGAATCATAGTGTCGTCGCGGTCGAAGCGGAGCCCGACGCAATAGTAGAACTCTCGATCGGGATCTCCTTCCACATCAAAATATACTGGGGTGCCTGTGCTCGTGAATGCAACGTCACCGACGACGTGCACCTGATTCTTCCGAATGGCTAGCGCTTTCAAGGCGTGGTCGTGCTTGACGGTTTTCCCGTACCTTCGTGGCCGGAACGAATACGAGAGCTGCGTCACTGTAAAGATGCCTTTCTCGTGATATTTCTTCCGCTCCTGCGTGCTCATCTTGACTAGGCGGCTTAGGTCGTCTGATTGCTCTGCGATTAGCGAGCAGCGGGATTTGTACTGGCATTCCGGGCAGTGTTGGTTCAGCACAACGGGTGGGGGAGTCTGACTCGCATGCTGCGCCGTGATGGTTGCTATTGCAGATCGGGCTTTGGCGTAGAGTCCCGTCAATGAGACGTTGGCAGTCGCATAGTTTCGACCATGAATGAACTTGCCAGTGGGAGGTAGGGAGCCGAGGATCTGAGAGAGGACGAGGGCATCAAAGGCCAGCAGCAATTTGTCAATATTTGTAAGCTTCTCGTTGGAGACGAAACGGAACGGCTGATAGTCGTGGCGTTTCGCTGATTGCTGCAAGTCGAGTCCGTGGAGTTCCGCCACCAGCTCCGTCGTTCGCACGGTACAGCCAAGGATCAAACGAAAGCGACGCTGCCTGATGATACACGTAGGCGGTGTACCGATGTAGACTTCGTCGGCAGCAATAGCGGAGCCTACCCGGTGTGTGCCCTCTTGCCGATACAGTTCTTCCATTTCCTGCTCTAGTTCGTCCAGTGAGGGCCCGTCCCCCACAGTGGTTTGGCTCGAGAGGTAAGCCTTGGTTGGGCAGCGGAGGAACGCCTCGAAGATCGCTTGCGTGATATGCATAGCTTAATTTTCGGCATGATGCCGTGCGTTGGTAACACGTTAGCGGGAGATCCGTTCGCAAGCCATCGTGGCCCTGTGTAGACACCCTCGAAATCCGAGGAACAGAAGCAACGGCGGGTTCGTCGCCAGCAAGCCGCTTGACGTATAAAATATAGAGCCCGTTGCCCGTTCGTTCTTCAGGTGATGGCTCCCGTGCAATTCCACGCCGCCGCGGAGTTGGACCGGAACCGATGGCAGCTCAGCCGCGTCATCTTTACCGCTTGCTTGCCTTCCTTGAACCGCGGAAGGACCTTCCGTCCGGCGCGCGCACCAGCACCCACACGGCGAGTGTGAAGGATTGCCCGATGCTTGCAAGCTGATTCCCTCTCTGAAAACCATCTGCTAACGTGCAAGCCCCATCCGCAACGCCTTTGCGACCGCCGCGCTCTTCGAATGCACCTGGAGTTTGTCGTAGATGTGTCGGATGTGGAAGGACACAGTATTCACGCTCACCGCGAGTTCAGCCGCAGCGGTCCGATAGTTGTGCCCGTCGATGAGGAGCCGTAGAAGCCGCAGCTCATGTGGCGTCAGATCGTGCCCCTGCGGCGCTACAGGCTCGAATTTGCGAAACAGTTCGACCACCTTGCGAGCCACATCCGGCGACATCGGCGCGCCGCCCTCGATGACCTCCCATATGGCTTGCACCAGTTGCGCAGCGGGCGTCTTCTTCAGCAGATAACCGCGGGCCCCCGCGCAAAGCGCATTGAAGATCCGTTCATCGTCCTGATATACGGTGAGCACAATCAGGGGAAGCCGCGGAAATTCCCGATTCAGAACACGGATGCCATCGATGCCCGACATGCCCGGCAACCCGAGGTCCACCAGTGCGACGTCGGGAGGACCGGCGCGAATGCCTGCCAGCCCCTCCTCCATGCTGCCGTAAGCGGCCGTGCACGAGAATCCCTCGGCAGCGCCGATCAGCACAGCCAGGCCGGCGCGGACATCCTTGAGGTCTTCGATAATCGCGACTCGAATCATCCGAGCTTCCAGACTACCCGACACTTCAGGACGGCGAAACACCTGATTATGTAGGTTTCGAACCCTTGAGCGGGATCCGGAGCTCGATACGCGTGCCGCGCTCCGCCGACGAATCGATGCGAAACCTGCCGCCCAGCCTCTCCGCACGTCTTGCCATGTTGTCCAGCCCGTTTCCAGACTTCGGGGACTGCGTGTCGAACCCGTGGCCGTCGTCGCTCACCTCGACCGTGATCCAGCGAGAATCCACCGACAACGAGACCGAGCATCGTGCACACCTCGAGTGCCGCAAGGCGTTATTGAGCGCCTCCTTCAGCACCAGAAAGAGGTCCCGGCGCAATTCGGGGCCAATCGCCGCGCCCGAATCGGCGCCTTTGGCATCGAAGGTGATCGGAGTCCCGGAGCCGGCCGAGAGATCGCTCACATAGCGCCGCATACGACTGGCGAGATCGCTGAGCCGGTCGAATTTCGGATTGACTGCCCAGACGATGTCGCTCATCGAGTCGATCGCCTCGCGCGACACTTCTCCAATCCGTCCCAGTGGTTGGGTCAGCGCCCCGGCCCCACGCTCCGCTTCACGCGCCGCGACTTCGCTCCAAATGGCGATCCGAGACAGGCTGGAACCTATATCGTCGTGCAGGTCGGTCGCGATCTGCGTTCGCAGGCGTTCGCGCTCCAGGGCCGTGTGCATGCGATAGCGGAAGAACAGGTAGATGGTCGCGGCGGCCAGCGACAGAACAGATGTGCGGAACCACCAACTCAACCAGAACGGCGGAAGGACCCGAAACTCGACTGCAGCCTGACCCTCCGCATCTTCCGCGCGCGCCAGGAAGCGATACGATCCGGGAGAGAGGCTAGCGAAATTCACTGACCGGGCAGTCGAGAAGCGGCTCCACTCTGCTGACACCGTGCCTTCCAGACGGTATTGATACCGTTGTTCTCCGCTTCCGCGGAACCGCGGCGCGGCGAACGTAAATTCGATTTGGTCCTCCCCCGGTTTCAGGATCAAACCCGACAGGCTCGTCTCACCCGCCGCGCCCACCGCCCATTCGAGGCCGCGCACTTTGATCGAGGTGATCCTTGCGGCTGCGGGAGGGCCGCGCCGGAGACTCGCCGCTGGAATGAGCCGGATGGAGCCGTGGCGGATTCCGAACCACATGCGTCCCTCGCGATCGCAATAGGCGGCCTGAACCACGCCGTCGGGGAACCCATCGGAAGTCGAGAGGTGTTCGATGCGCCCGGAGTCGGGATCCAGGCGGTCGATTCCGAATCCGGTTCCGGCGTAAACGCGGCCCTGGAGATCGCTCGTCAGGCTGTGAATGGCGAGGCTCGCAAGGCCCCCCGCCGTCGTATAGCGGATGAAAACGGGCCGCGCTGCGGCGGGATCGTCTAGCCTCCACAGTCCGGTCGAGGTGCCGAACCACAGTCTGCCATTCAGGTCCCGATGCGCCGATCGGACGTGGCCTCCAGGCCATCCTGCGTTCGAGTCGAAATATTCGAAGCCGCCTTGGCTCCGTTTCCTGGCTAGTCCCCCGCTTTCGAACCCCAGCCACAAGACACCGCGCCGGTCCTCCACGAAGGCCGACGGAAGATTGCCTTGAAGGGGCGGGAGCCCATCGTTGTCGCCGAAGAATTCCATCTTCCCCCTGCCGCGATTCCAGCGGCCCAGCGTGTTATTGATTCTCGAGCTGGTGCTCCACCAAACGTCGCCTCGAGCGTCTTCGTACAAACGAAAAACGTTTTGACCGTCGCGGCCGCCCGGCCGGACATGCACTTCCGGAAGACGGGAGAGCGGGTCCGGTCCTGCTCCCCGGTAACGCAGCAGGCCATTTCCGGTGCCCACCCACCAGTCGCCGGACCGGTCTTGCAAGGCTACCTGCTCCAGACCCCTACCAAACTCCCGCACGGGGCGGGGCAGCTCCGGCCGGATCGGGACGAACTTCTGCCCGTCGAAGCGGTTCATCCGGAGCGCCGATACCGAGCGCGTCACCGCATAGAGCCGCCCCTGCAGATCTTCAAAGAAGCCGGCGACTGGTGCGGTGAGACCCTCCTCCTCGCCGAAAAGGGCCACGTCCTCGCGCGATAATTTCATTGCCCCATCGTCAGCGGCGCCGAACCATAGGTTGCCGTCAATGTCCTCCGCCAGCGCTTCGATGTTGTCGTCGCTGAGCCCTTGCCGCTTGGTCAGGCTCGAAAACTGCAAGGCGCCGTCGGGAGAAGAAGTCGCATAAGCAACTCCGCCCAGTGTCGCCGCCCATAACCGGCCGCTCGAATCGCGCAGCAGCGACTGTATGTACAGGTTCGGGAGCCCATTCTTCATCCCGTAGCATCGCTCCACCGGGGTCTCTCCGCCACGCGGCGCTCGAAGCAAATGACAGAGGCCCTTCTCTGTCCCCGCCCATATGGTTCCGTCGGAATCGCGAAGCAGGGAGGCGACAACGTAGGAGGCGAAACCCTGGCGTGGAGTCCACCGGTCGATGCGGCCGTCTTTCCGCAGGCGGCCAATCCCGGCAAAACCGCCGAACCACAGGTTCCCCTCGCCGTCTTCTTCGATGACTGCGACCGCCGGCTGGCTCCACGACTCTGGCAGCGGTCCGCTATCGACCCGCGAGAGTTTTTGCGCGCCTGGCGGCATTCGATAGAGACCCGCTTCGGTCCCCACCCAGAGCGAGCCCTCTGTCGTTTCGTGAACGGCCAAGACGGTCCGTGATGCAGGATCCTCGCCCGGGTAATATACGACCTTGTGGCCGCCGGCTGCTCCGGGAAGCCAGACAAGGCCGCCGCTGGTCGCGACCCAATAGTCGCCCGAGCGGTTCTGCACCAGATCCCACACAACTCTTCCGGGGAGGCCTTCGCGCGGACCCAGGTTCATGAAACGATAGCCATCAAAACGGGACAGACCTTCCCCCGTGCAGAACCACAGAAACCCGCGGCTGTCACGGACGATCTTGTGGATGCTGTTGCCCGACAGACCCTGCGAGGCGGTCAGAACCCGAATGGGCAGACGCTCCGCCGATGCCGTCGCGCAGGCGATGAGGGCGGCGGCAAACGGCAGACCGGTTCGCTCCACAATAGTTCAATTCTAATCGCCAAACCTACCTGAGTATGTGGCGACATCGCGGCGGATTCGGAGCAATCTCTTGAGTTGTAGAGCATCACACACCGGTGTTACTGAACCGCAACCGTAACGTAAGGGAGTGGTTCCTGGAGGGTTGTATGCGTTGGCTCTCGTTCGCGGCGCTCACGATGTGCCTGGCCGCGCCCCGTCACTCCTCGGCGCAGCTCATCAATGGCGGATTCGAAACCGGTCCGGACCCAGGCGCCGGCGTGGTTCGCCTCAGTCCCGGCTCGACCGCAATCGCCGGATGGACCGTGATGAACGCCACCGTTGACTATCTGGCAGCGTTCTGGCAGTCGTCCGAAGGCTCACGTAGTGTGGACCTGGACGGCGACTTCGGCGACGCCGGCGCTCTCCAGCAGACTTTCGCGACGATAGCGGGCCAGACGTACACAGTCACCTTCGATATGGCAGGCAACCCCGATGGCGCGCCGGCAGTCAAAACGCTGCGGGTGAGCGCCGCCGGCCAATCGGCCGACTTTACATTCGACATCACCGGGCGAACCCACACGGCGATGGGATGGACTTCCAAATCGTGGACCTTCACCGCGTCCTCAGCCTCCACGACGCTGGTTTTCGAAAGCCTCACCGGCAGCGGCTACGGGCCGGTGATCGACAACGTGAACGTCGTCTTCCCGATCGATCTCCAGGCAGCTATTACCCCGTTGGCGGCTACCATCGTGCCCGGCCAATCGGTTCAGTTCCAGGTTCGGCTGTCGAATCTCACCGGCGCTACGGGCGTGACCGCGACCATCAGCCTGTCGGGGACGGCAGCCGCTACCTTGACTCCCGTGCTGACGCCGGCCGCACAGGCGTTCTGCTCTCCCAGTGGACTGTCGCTGATATGTGGCTTGACCGCGACGGGAACGGGCGAACCGGCAGTGTCGTTCCTGGTCGGGGCGACAGCCTCCACGACCGGCGCCATCGTCGCGACCGTAAACGTCACCGAAAATCAACCCGATCCGAGCCTCGCCAACAATCAGGCGAGCGCGCAGGTGACGGTCGTCCCGCCCGCGGCCGATGTCGGGATCGTGCTTTCGCAACCAGCCGCGGGGCTCACGGGGAAAACGATCACCATCACGATGGATGTCTTCAACCTTGGCCCGCAGCCGGCGACCGCCGTGGCCGCCACGCTCGCCTGGTCGGGAAACACCAGCGCCACCCTGAGCCTGGCCCCGGTTCCGCCTCCCCCGGGATGCTCTCCCGACGCGATCGTTTGCGTCCCTCCTCCGCCGCCGCCGGCGGCGGTGTGCATGGTGAGCGGGGCAACGTTCACGTGCGCGTTTCCTCCGTTAGCCCCGGGCCAGCACCTTCCGGTTTCCTTCCTGGCCACCCCCACCACTCCGGGCACTCTGACGGTTGCGGCAGCCGCTGCCGGACACGAGATAGATCCCACTACTCCGAACACGGCGAGCGGCCAAACCGTGGTCACAATTCCGAAGGCCGACATCAAAGTCACGATTGCTCCCCAAGCCCCGCCGGGGACGCCTGTAACGACCACCACGGCCGGCCAGACGGTCTACTTTCGAGTAGAGGTCTCGAACGTCGGGCCGCAGGCTACCAACGGTCTTAAGGCAACGCTGGCGCTCTCCGGACCCAGCGCAACGCTCACGGTCTTCAACCAGGGATTTCCCCCGGCGGCATGCGTTCCAGCGGGCACAGGCCTGAGTTGCGCCTGGACTCCCGCCATAGGTTCGTCCGATCCTTACATCGCCCTTTTCCAAGCGACTCCGGCCACGCCGGGAAGCCTCACCTTGACGGTGAACGTCACGGCCAACGAAGTCGACCCCGATACCACCAACAACACGGCCACGGCAACGGTGACGGTGAACTCCCCCGGAGCGGACGTCACAGTCGCGGTTACGCCTCAGTCGCCGCCTGGAACGCCAGTCACAACGGTCCCGGCCGGCCGCGCCGTGACCTTCCGTGTGGACGTCTCTAACCTGGGACCCCTATCCACGACGGGTGTGAAGGCGACCCTGGCGCTCTCCGGCGGCGGCGCGACCCTGAGTTTCTTCAACGCGCAGACGCCGATTCCCGCTTGCGTTCCCGCTGGGTCTGGCCTGAGCTGCGCCTGGACCCCGGCCCTCGGCTCAACGGATCCCTTCGTTGCCTTTTTCCAAACGACGCCCGCCACGCCCGGAACACTCACTCTGAGCGTCAACGCGACGGCCAACGAAACCGATCCGAATCCGGCGAACAACGCCGCCTCGGCCTCGGTCACGGTGACGGCGAATACGCCGGCCGGGACTGGCGTGACCACGTCACTCGGCCAGACTTCCCTGACGTTCGCAAACGTCACAACGGGCGGAAACACTGTTGTCCGCCCTCTGACTCCGGACGAACCGAACCTCCAGTTGCTCCCACCCGGATTCGCCCTTTTCCGGAATCTCGCCTTCGACATCTCGACCACGGCAGTAACGTCCGGGCCAATCGACGTGCGCTTCAATCTGGTGGGATTGGTACCCCCAGACCCGATATCACCGAATCTGTTTTCCACGTTGCGAGTCTTGCACGGCGAAAACGGCATCCTGACCAATCGGACCGTACCGCCGGATCCGATCGCGCCGCCCGATCCGATCATGCCCATCTTTGCCCGAGTGACATCGCTCAGCCCGTTCGTTATCGCGCAGATGTCCGACAGGCTGGTGTTTACCAGCAATCGCGATGGCAACTTCGAAATCTACTCGATGGCCAGCGATGGCACGGGAACCACTCGTCTGACCAATCAGCCAGCCTCCGACATTCTCCCGGCCTGGTCGCCGAACCGCGCCAGGATTGCTTTCGCCAGCAACCGCGACGGCAACTTCGAAATCTACCTCATGAACGCCGACGGTAGCTCGCCAACCAGACTGACCGTGAATGCGCGTGTGGACGGGGCGCCCGCCTGGTCCCCGGACGGCAGCAAAATCGCATTTACCAGCAGTCGCGACGGCAACTTCGAGATCTACGTGATCAACACCGACGGCACGGGTCTGAAGCGGCTGACGAACCATGCCGCTGCCGACACTTCGCCTACCTGGTCACCGACCGGCGCCAGGATCGCGTTCTCCAGCAACCGCAGTGGCCTCTTTCAGATCTACTCGATGAACGCCGATGGATCCGGAGTCACCCGGTTGACCAATGCTTCCGCCATCGAGACCAGCCCCGCCTGGTCGCCCGACGGGAAACGCATCGTTTTCTCGAGCAACCGGAGTGGGCTTCTCAATTTCGAGCTCTACGTGATGAACGCCGACGGCTCCTCGCCCGCCCGGCTGACGAACAACCCGGCTGATGACGTGGAACCCTCATGGTCGCCCGACGGCGAGAAGATCGTGTTCACCAGCAATCGGGACGGTTTCTTGAATCCGGAGATCTACGTGATGAGCGCCGACGGCTCCTCGCCGCTCAGGCTCACAGCGAGCCCCACCACCGACATGTCCGCTCGTTGGTAGAAAATCGTCACCTGATCTTTACCTACAGGGGAGCTTGGAAGCTTATGTGCAGATCGGGGCGTGAAACCGCCATATCGGAAACGGGCCACACGGAAGTCGCTTGGCGGGGAGTATGAGCTGGCAACTTCGAAATCTACTCGATGGCCAGCGATGGCACGGGAACCACTCGTCTGACCAATCACGCGGCCTCCGACATTCTCCCGGCCTGGTCGCCGAACCGGGTCTGACACAAGTCTCGCCAGCTTCACTTTTGCGGATCGACACGACAAACGTTGTCTTGTATACGAAATGCACCTCCGACCCTTCCAAGTTTGCAACGGATCCCAACGCTACCACGTGTACCACGCCGTCCGGAAACACCTTCACCCCGACCTTGGGCATCGCCGACATTGTGGCCGTCAATGGTCAGCCGGTGATGGGAACTCATAGTCGCGGCGCGATAGGAAACCTACGTCTCAATACGGCCGTTGCTCTTGGGCCAACCCGGTCGTCTCCGCAGCGATCTGACTGTACCGTTCCCCAAGGAAGGGAAAGACCATGCAACTAAAATCACGCTCAAGGAGAGTACCTATGAAACACATGGCAACGGTGGCACTGATGCTCAATCTCGGTGCCGCAGGCATCTACGCACAACAGCGGCCAGTAAAGATGACGTTTTCGGGAAGTATGGTGCCCACTACGATCAATCTAGGGCCTAATACAATTACCGACGAAGAACATTTAGACGGTAACGGTACGCTAGGACCATTCACCTTGCGTAAACTACGCACTGACGAAACTATCCCCCAGTCTTTCGGCAGATGCGGTGACGGCTCCGGCCCAAATTTGCGAGTTGTGGCCGGCGGCGGCGTATTTCGCTTCCAAGACGGAAGTCTCTTGACGGTCACGATCATCGGGGGAGCCCTTTGCATCGATCTCGACCATCTGGTGGGCCACCTTACCGAGACCTATCAGATCACAGGTGGAACCGGGCGTTTCGAGGGCGCGAAAGGCAACAACCTTGCGTTGACGGCGACGTTGAAGGCGGTGTTGTTCAACTCTAACGGGCCCGTCCTTTTGACGAGTACGGGTGGCTTTGAGGGAACAGTTTTCGGAGTGCAATAGAAAAAGCTAAAACATAGTTCGCCCTTCGCCGAAACATCGCCGTACGGATCAGGCCCGGCGCCCCGGGCCGTTGCGCCACTTTCAGCCAGCACGATGATCAGGTCTTGGGGTTGCACACCGTGCTGTGGGACAGCGACGGCTCGGATCAACAACTCCCTAGGTTCGGTGGTGATGAGGGTCTGAGCCCACCACGGTTGACGATTGTCACAGACGAGTCCCGGTCGAAGGAGGCCAAGGGTGGCAAGGCTGGCAAGAAGGCAGGCAAGAAAACCGGAAAGCCCGCTGCCAAGCGTGCTCCTGGACTCGTCAGACGCTGGCAGGCGAAAGCTAGATCGATTCGATCCGGCAATTCGCTCTCGCCGCAGCAGCAGCTGGGCCGAAAGCCGGCGGGAAGGCCAGATCGCGCAATTCGAGCTTACCCGACCCGGAGCGACTTTGACCGGGGCCCGTCAGGCTCGTTGAGAAAGTGCTTAATGCGAGTCTGAAACGAAATCGCGGGCTCTCGCTCTCCTCGCTCCCACCGCGCCAGGGTACCAGGGTCGACCCATAGCTTGGTTGCAGCGTCTTTCTGCGACAGCCCCAAGGTAGTCCGCTGCCGGACCAACTTCTCAGCGATGGTCTTCGCCTCCGGTAGCGGGTTGTAGCCCAGGAACTGAATCACCGCCGGCATCCACCTGAAGTCCGGCTGCGACTCATTTGCCTCCCAATTGCAGATGCTGGCCACAACGACGCCCAGCTTCTCCGCAACCTCCCGCTGCAGCATCTTAAGGCCGAGTCGCTTGCGCCGAATGTGATCGCCGACCGTCTTCGCCTCTGTCGGAATCCGGATTACTCGGCCGGAGCTGTAGTGCTGGGGCAGCACCACCGGCATCGGCTGGTCGGGCTGGCTGAAGCGGTAGGTGACGGTGATCTTGCTTTGCTTCACGCCGCACTCTTCGACGGTGTCCACTCGCACGCCCGCTACCAGGATCTCAATCAGCCGCCGCTTCATCTCCCACGACACCGGCTCATCAAGCCGTTTCCTCAGCTTCTCCAGCAGCGCCTGCGCCGAGGTGAGGTTCGCGCCGATCGAATCCGCGCCCGCCATCTTGCCGCGTAACTCCGCAATCTGGGCCTCCAGCGCCGACTCCTCCTTGCCGATTTCCTCCATCTGGGCATCGAGATCGGTGTCGGTCAACCGGCCGCGCCGATACAGGCCCACGACCCGGCTGCGCTCGTTCGCTTTCTGCGCGAGCAATCCCTCCAACCTCACCACTTGCTTCTTGAACTGTTCGGACCCCTTCGCGTCCGATTCCAACCGGGCGTGAAGCTGCTGGAGCACCGGCTCCGGATTGCGCAGGAAGGTTTCCACGTCCGACCACACCTGTTCTTCAAGGTGGTCGCCGCGGACCGCTTTGGATTTGCATTGCCCGGTCTTCGAGAAAATCGAACGGGAGTGCGCGCCATTGCAGCGATAGTTGAACTCCCGCTTCCCGTTGGGCCGGTTGGCGGCAAGGCCAATGTAGGTCAGGCCGCACAGCCCACATTTGATCAGCCCGCGCAGCAGGTACTGGTTCTTAGCGCTGCGCTTGCTGAAGAGCAAGTTGTCCTGGAGCGTCTTCTGGGCATTGTTCCAGGTCGCCTCGGTGACGATGGCGGGGACGGGACGGGAAATCGGCTCGCGTGCCTTGCTCGTTGACCGCTTGCCGTACTGGTGGGAGCCTTTGTAGGTGGTGCTGACAATCAGGCTCCGGACCCGGCCCGGACGCCACACTCCCGCAGTTCGCTCCTTCCTCTTGCCGCGCGACGTGAGCCGGTCGTCGCGGACGTAGGCGCACGGCACGCGCAGGTCGTTCAGCCGGACCGCGATGACCCGGCACGATTTCCGCTCAACGGCCATGCGGAACACCTGGCGGATGACGTCCGCCTCCGACATCCCCAAGCCGGGAATCGGGTCTTCAGAGACGACGAGGTGGGCGTCCCGCTTCTCTCCCACCTTTCGGTAGCCGTACGGCACGATGCCTCCGAGCCAAGCTCCGGCTTCAGCCACCCTGTAGGTCCCCGCGACAGAACGCTCCCGGATCACGTCGCGCTCGTGGGAGGCGAATCCAGACAGCATCGTCAATATCAGCCTGCCGGTCGACGTACCGGTGTCGAACTCTTCTGTCATGCTGCGGATGCGGACACCGAGCTTTTCAAGTTCCGCGACGGCGTTGAGGATCAAGCGGGTTTCGCGGCCGAGTCGGTCGAGCTTGTAAACCAGCAGCTGATCGAATTTCCCAAGCCGGGCGTCCCTGAGGATCTGGCTGCCTTCGGGCCGTCGCTCCAGAGGAACCGTCCCGGACACACCGTCGTCGGCGTAGACGCGGTGCACCATGAGGCCGTGCAGCTGGCAGTAGCGCTCCCCGAAATCACGCTGCGTCGCTATGGACTGCCGCTCGCGCTGTTCTTCGGTGCTGACCCGCAAGTAGACGGCTACTGCCATTAGGGTTCTTCCTTCGCCTCCACCACATGACTCCCTCTGTGTGGGAGCGAACGCAAGTGCGAATCTGGCCGGGAAGGGGGAACGATCTGAGGGCCGCTGTCGGGGCCCAGAAGTTGCCGAATCGCCTCTGCCAGGGCGTCGAGATCCAGATCGGCGGGCGAGAAAACCCGAGAGACGGGTGTGTCGGCGGGGCAATCTTCTGGGAGAGAGTGGTCGGTTGCGGGGTTCGGATTCGATTGCGGCTGGCAGCGGCGTCGCATGGTCGTGTCTGGTCGACACCCACGGCGAGGTCCGCTTGGCGGTAGCTCGCAGTCTAGTCTCGGGCCTGAGATCAGGCTCTCAAGAACTATATACGCGAAAGGAGTGAAAAGTGTCCGGGTTCTGATCCGGAAATCACTTGTGTGTCCTCCTGAGGGGGCTGGTAGAATCGTAATCCAGTACACGTGAACGTCTTTGTTGCCGTCACCGACTTCGACTGGTACGAACTTCACGTGCGAAAGCCCGGTATCGAGGAAGTCAACTTCTGGCGTCCGTCTCCGAAAGTCGGTTTTCAAGCCTTAAAGCCTGGCGAGCCGTTGCTGTTCAAACTCCATTCGCCGCGGAACTATATTGCAGGAGGGGGCTTCTTCGCAAGGTTCGTCCGGCTTCCGGTAAATCTTGCCTGGGAGGCATTCGGAGAGTCAAACGGCGTCCGTTCCCTGCGGGAGATGGTCGAACGGATCGGCAAGTACCGGCGAGCAGATGCGGGTCTTCACGAGAATCCAAACATCGGCTGCATCTTGCTGGCTGAGCCATTCTTCTTTGAAGAATCAGAGTGGATTCCCAGCCCGCCCGATTTCCAATTGAACACCGTGGCGGGAAAGACCTACCGTACAGATGTTCCTGAGGGCAAGAGTCTTTGGGACGCGGTTTCCGAGCGCCTTCAGGCCCGACTAGCCAGATCGCTCGACGTCGGTCCCGCCACCGTAGCCACAGTCGAGTCCGCCCGGTACGGTAGCCCAACTACCGTCTTTCCCCGCCTGGGGCAAGGCTGCTTCCGCGTCCTGGTAACAGACGCTTATCATCGTCGCTGCGCGATGACGATGGAGCGAACGCTTCCTGTTCTGGAGGCCGCCCACATCCGACCCTATGGCGACGGCGGCCGTCACGAACCGTCGAACGGGCTCTTGCTACGGAGTGACCTGCACAAGCTCTTCGATCAGGGCTACTTGACCGTTGATCCAGACGATAAGCGGATTATCGTCAGCGGGCGGATTCGTGAGGAGTTTGAGAACGGGCGAGACTATTATCAACTCCACGGACGTCCGATCGCCTTGCCCGACGAATCGACGTGGGCTCCATCGAAGGACAACCTGCAGTACCACGCCGAGCAGAAGTTTCGATGAGTCAAACTTGGTGGGGTCACTCGAAATGTCAGGATCCGGACGTCGACGGCATCACTGTACCAGACGGTCTCCAAACGTCGAAAGCGGGCTGGTACAGCAGTCGCTCTTTGGCCATCTTCGCATGCCACGAAAATTGCGAAAGACGCGTGTACATCCACTTCGGAAACTTGGTATTCCACTCCTCCATTACTGTCTCGTTAAGTTCCCGGTAACCCGCGCAGAATCCTGCCAGCCGCATATGCTTCTCGCTCAGGGAGCGAGGCTTGTGTTCCAGTAGCGCGGCTCTCAACTTCCGGTACTGCTCCTCCAATTCCTCCGCGCTAATAAGGGGATCGAATGTCATGCTGATGCGGGTGAGACAGTGCATTGTCCGGTTACCGGCAGATTCGTCCTCTTGCAGAAAGATCGCCGGTCCAGGATGAATCGTAACGCTGTGAGTCGATAGAAGAGGTGGCATGTCCGTGAGAACGAATATGGTGGCCTGAGCCTCTTGCCATAGAAGGATGCGAGCAAGCTCTTTCGAAACGTTGAATAGCTGTCGCAGGACGCCGTCGCGCCCAATCGGTACACTCCGTATCCACGAATCTTGAGGCCCCGCGAAATCCAGAAAGTCAATAGAAGCCACACGCTCCACCTGGAGTTCACCAAGCTCCTCAGCCTTTATTTCAAGTTGGCCGTTCGGGAGTGAACGCGGGAAGCAGTCCTGAGGAAGTCTTACTATCGCCGCGTGTGGATAGGCCGTCTCCTGTACGCGACTCTCGATCCAAGTTTGAACGTCCGCCGGCCGAAGTATTTGGCCTTGTAGGAAACGCTCACGGAATGCAGAAACTTCGGGTCTTCTTCGTGCAATACCAGCCAACAATTCGGAGATCACTTCCCTGCGTAGATCAAGGCCTCTAATTCTGCGACTTCTTCTTTGAGGTACGAATCCCCGAACCGGTTGCGCGCAGAGGCCGAGCAATTCGTCCACGTGCTTCCCTAGCCATCCGAATGAATCGGGATGTTCCCCGGAGTTAGCCTCGCTGACATGGGTATGCCGGTTGAGGTAATCCCAGACGGAGTCCGGAATTTGTTTCTGCATGTACTTTTCCATTGCTGACTTCGTGATCAGAATTCGCCGGTTCATTTTATGCACCCTTATCGAGCACCTTTATGATTCCTATGACGTCGCCGAGGCCTCAAGCGGTACGGGATGAACACCAGTACTTCCCCACTAAGCCTCGGCAACGCAAATTAGATCGTTGAGAGGTGCCTAGTGATTTCACCCAGAAAAAGTGATCTGTCGCCAGAGCGTCGGCAGCTGCTCGAACAGATGAGTTCTCTGAACTTTGGCAGGATAGAGAAACTTCAGATCCGACGTGGCCAGCCGATCTTCAATCCGCCACCCCGCGTCGTTCGTGAACTGAAGCTCGGCGGAGAGAACAACAGTCCGCGTCCGGAACTGAACTGCCCCGACTTTTCTCTAAAAGAGCAAGTAATAGAGCTGTTTACGCATTTGTCAGAACTCGGAGATGGCGTCATCGAGGTTTTAGAAGTCAAACATGGGCTGCCTTTCAAATTTGAGCACCTGAGACCCAGCTAAAGGCCAAGGGGACGTTGGACAAAGACTGGCCGCGAAGCGGAGGGAGCCCCGGGCGCAATCTTCAAGCACCCCTCCTCGGCCAGAGGAGGGACAGTGGATCGACTCCAATCATTCAAAAACCGTTCAAAGCAATCCGTTGGATACCCGCCTCGCTTGCCGGACCGACTTCACGGTTCCGGCGGACCGGCCGGTCTGGAAGCAACGTTCTGGGAAGCATACCCATCTGCTCGAAGGGCCGCGCAGGTTCTCTCCACCGCGGCGGTACTGAGCCGTGCATTCCCTTTGGCCGACCGCGAGGACATCGAGCAGGAAGCCCTAACCGCGTGCTGGCGGGCGCTACCGCGCTTTGATCCGAGCCGCTCCTCTTTGTGCACTTTCGTTGAACGGGTAATCGCAAACAAAATCGCTTCGCTTGGGCGCACGCGCCGCACCGTGAAGCGAACGGCGGTTCTTCGGCCGCTTGAGGAGGCCAGCTGTTGTCTGGACAAGAGGGACTCGTTCCTCGCCTTGGATCTGTGCATCGATGTGCACCGCGTGCTCAAAACGCTATCTCCAGAGGATCACAACGTGGCGCTCCTGTTGATGCGGTTTTCCCCAAGCGAGGCTTGCCAGATCGTCGGGATTCCGCGGTCGACATTCTACGGATTGGTCTTACGGCTGCGGGCGAGATTCACGTCTGCCGGACTGAACGCCGTTGGAGGTCCTTCAAGCCCACGGGGATAGGGGGCTGAAGCGGTATGTCGGGATGGAGGGACCTTCGAAAGAAGAGGTCGGCAAGCCGTTCAATCCGTGCAAAAAGTTTCGGAGCGTCGTCATCCTTCCGGAAAGTCTTTGTCGGCTGCCGGACATTCTACCAGGCGCTAAGCTTACATACGCCCTTCTGTTGCAATATGCCGGCGAGGACGGGCGGTGCTATCCATCGGTGAAGAACCTGGCCAAAAGTATCGTTGTCCGCACGCGCCAGACCCAGAAGTACCTTGCACATCTGGAAGTAAAAGGTCTCATCCGGCGTGCTCCGCGAAGGACGCCGCAGGGCCAGGCGCCGAACGGATTCGAATTTCTGTGGCACCGAATCTTCGAGGACGAGGGGGTGAACTCCAGTTCACGGGGGGGGTGAACTAGAAGACACTCCCCCCCATGCACTGGAGTTCAGGGGCCCCATGCACTCCGGTTCACCCACCTGGATGATACGGAAACGCCAGATTCGCCAATCGTAGTTGAATCAGTGAAATGCCCTCGTTGCGGGGGTGCCTTCACCCGCTACAGCAACGGTCGCATTCAAGGATGCCGCTGCTGAAGCCGCGGGTCTTCACTTCTCACTGGCTCACATCTCAGAAAAAAACATCGTTTCAGCCGGACACTTTCGCCACGGTTTGCGTATACAGTAATCGAGCGGTTCGGTTCGTCAGACCAGCGCAAAGCGCACTCGCCGAAGGAATCCTCGCAAGTGCTTATTTGCCCTGCCGGAAGGCAGGCCGGATCTGAAGGTCCAGCACGTCGTGGGTGGTTGACCCCGAAAGGAAAACGGCAGCGAGGAGCTGCGGGCCACTTGCGGGATGCGGTGGGATGGCGGCGTTCGGAAGGACGTTGAGCCGACGGGAATACCCCGAAACCGTCGCGTTGGGGATTGCTCCGGTTCGTTAGGGCCGGCGTCTAGAACGGACGCTAAGCCAGGCGGGGCTGAATCCGTGCGGGTTGGCGCCCACACCCAAGCTCGAAGGGCGCCCGTTGAAGCGACCGACTGACGGGGCATCAACGAACGGAACCGCGCTGGCTTAAGGTTCCGTGCGTCTTCGCTCCCTCCCTCTGAAGCATTTCATCCTTCGGCCATCCTGCGGCTACTGCGGCGGCCGCGGCTACACTGCTACTGCTGCGGGCGGCGCGAAGCCCTAGCGAAGCGTCGCCCGCCCGGACGGATCACACGCGGCCTGCCACCATCCATCCCCACCGTGCAAGAAATCGAGGATCTACGACGCGACGTCCGGCAGCAGTCTCTTGCATAAATATGCAGGTAGGAGTATAAATATACACAGAGGCACGTTCGGCCTGACAGCGTCTAAGACGCACCACTCGAAGTAAACCTCCAAGCGAAATTTCTAACGCACTGCGTGTGCCCGGGCCCCCATGGGGGGATCGAATCTCGGCGACCCTCGGTCTGGCTACCGCTCGGCGGCGGTCTGTGTGGAAGCGCAGGTTTTGACCTAAAAACCTGCTCGGCCTTTAGGTTTCAGCAACATGGGACGAAAACGCAGCACAAACGCGGAAGAAACGGCGGTCCCGCAGGGGTGGCGGAACCGCATTGTGGGCTACGGGGAAGAGGCGCCGGACCAGCTACTTGCCAACGACAGGAACTGGCGAATCCATCCGAAGGCTCAACAAGATGCGCTGGCCGGCGTGTTGCGCGAAGTCGGCCTGGTGCAGAACGTAATCGTGAACCAGCGGACGGGGAAAGTGGTGGACGGGCATTTGCGCGTTTCGCTCGCTATTAGCGAAAACCAGCTTACTGTACCGATAACTTATGTCGATCTCGATGAGACCGAAGAAGCCCTGATCCTGGCCAGCCTCGACCCGCTGTCGGCCATGGCGGGTACCGACAAAGATTTGCTGGCCGGGCTGCTCGGCGATCTGGGTGCGATTCCGCATGATGACGCTGTTGTCGCGCTCCTTGCCGAGTTGGCGGCTCA
>JACXTT010002666.1_pt1 | contig 28042 bp, 32 predicted proteins | sample 9270951 | NCBI WGS metagenome assembly JACXTT01 (sample SAMN15532306, study PRJNA645909) | rock metagenome | isolation source: weathered quartz diorite | place: Puerto Rico | collected 2017-06-21 | reverse complement strand
ACGGTCCTTGCCCGTGAGGGTGATCAGCAGGGTCTTGGGCAGCTCGTCGGCGCCGTACGGGTCGCTCATGTCGGTCCGAGGCTAGCGGAGCAGACGGCCACGATCGTGCGCCGGGCCGCACGGTCCAGTTCCGTGAGACAGCGCCGCCGCGCCTCCATCTCGTACGCCGTCACCGACCCGCCTGCATCGGCCAGCGCGAGGTCGACGATCTCGGCGCAGAGCACCGCGCGCTCGAGGGCGTCGACGCGCTCGGCAGGCGTGCCCGGCGGGAGCTCCAGGCCCCGCCGATGCCGCAGGTTGAGCAGCAGGTCGGGGATCTCCGGTTGCCAGCTGGCGACGTCGAGACGGACCAGCTCTGCGGTGACGTCGAGCAGTACCTGGCGCAGGGTGCGACTCGCTTCGCCCGGGTCGAGGAGAGGGGCGAGCTCGGCAGGCTGGGCCTGCCAGAGCACGGTCCGGGCATCGGTGGTCGGGACCAGGCCCCAGGATTGCGTGGGGGTCGTGAACACGATGGCCTCGCCGGCGTCGAGGGCGTCGGCGTTGAAGGCTGGGGGACCTTTGAGGCCGAGGGGGTCGCCGGCGATCGGGAGTGCGAGGGACAGCCGTGTGGCGCCCGCAGCGCCCAGCCGTCCGGGCACCAGGTCGAGGGTGAAACCGTCCTCGACCCCCGGCCAGCCGACGACCAGATGCTGCGGATCGTCGCCGCGAACGGCAGCGGCGAAGTCGTCCGGTCCGAGCAGGCCCCGCAGGCACGCGTCGAGCCACAGGGCCAGCGTTGCCGAGCCTGGCAAGGAAGTGTGTGGGACCGACACGGGACGAGGGTAGTCACGCTAGGTTTGACTCATCATGAACACCGTCCTCGAACTGGCCGACGTCACCGTCCGCCGGGGACAGGCTGTCCTGCTGGACAGCGTCAGCTGGACGGTCCGCGAGGGCGATCGCTGGGTGATCCTGGGAGCGAACGGCGCCGGCAAGACCACGCTGGTCCAGCTCTGCTCGGCGCAGACCTACCCGAGCTCGGGGCAGGCGTCGATCCTCGGCGAGAGGTTGGGCGCGGTCGACGTCTTCGAGCTGCGTCCACGGATCGGCTACACGAGCGCGGCGATCGCCGAACGGATCCCGCGCGACGAGCTGGTCCGCGACGTCGTGGTCTCCGCGTCGTACGGGGTGATCGGCAGGTGGCGGGAGGCGTACGACGACCTGGATCACGACCGCGCCCATGACCTGCTCGTCGAGGTCGGCGCAGGACGTCTGTCCGAGCGCACCTTCGGCACGCTGAGCGAGGGGGAGCGCAAGCGCGTCCAGATCGCCCGTGCCCTGATGACCGACCCGGAGCTGCTGATCCTCGACGAGCCCGCGGCGGGACTGGACCTCGGAGGTCGCGAGGATCTCGTCTCGACGATGAGCGTGCTGGCCACCGATTCGCTGTCGCCCGCGATCGTGCTGGTCTCGCACCACGTCGAGGAAGTGCCTCCCGGATTCACCCACGTCCTGATGCTGCGCGCCGGTCGGGTGGTGACCGCAGGACCACTCGGTGAGGTGATGACCGCGGAGAACCTGTCGGCCACCTTCGGAGTGACGCTGCAGCTCTCCGTCGAGGACAACCGCTACTCCGCGCGCCGGCGAACACGGCACCGCTAGTGTTCGAAACATGAGTGATCATCTGGCCTTGATATGGCTCGCGATCGCCGTTGCCCTCGGTGTGTTCGAGCTGATGAGTACCAACCTCATCCTGATCATGCTCGCGGGCGGTGCGCTGGCAGCGATGATCGCTGCGTTCGCCGGTGCCTCGGCCGCCTTCCAGATCGTGATCGGCGTCGCGGTGGCCGTCGGACTGCTCGCCCTGGTCCGTCCGCCGATCATCCGCCGGCTGCACTCCGGGCCGACGCTGATGACCGGTGCGCAGGCGCTGATCGGCAAGCGCGCCCTGGTCCTCGAGCCGCTGAGCCACGCCGACCCCGGCCGGGTCAGGATCGGCGGTGACGTCTGGACGGCGCAACCGTTCGACGAGGACGACCAGATCGAGGCGGGGGTCCAGGTGGACGTCGTCTCCATCAAGGGGGCTACCGCCTACGTGCTCCGCATCCAACCGAAGGAGTCCTGATGACCACGTTCCTGTTCGTGTTCTTCGCCGTCCTGATCCTGTTCGCGATCCTGATGCTCGCGCGGACGATCAGGATCATCCCGCAGGCACGGGCCGGCATCGTCGAGCGGTTCGGCAAGTACCGCGCGACCCTGCAGCCCGGGCTCAACGTGGTCACGCCGTTCATCGACCGGGTCCGCTACGTCATCGACATGCGCGAGCAGGTCGTCAGCTTCCCGCCAGCGCCGGTCATCACCGAGGACAACCTGGTCGTCGCGATCGACACGGTCATCTACTTCCAGGTCACCGATCCGGTGGCGGCGACGTACGAGATCGCCAACTACATCGCGGCCATCGAGCAGCTCACCATGACCACGCTGCGCAACGTGGTCGGTGGCATGACGCTGGAGCAGTCGCTGACCTCGCGCGAGGAGATCAACCGCGGGCTCTCGGTGGTCCTCGACGAGGCGACCGGACGCTGGGGTGTCCGGGTCGGCCGGGTCGAGATCAAGAGCATCGACCCGCCGCCGTCGATCAAGGACGCGATGGAGAAGCAGATGCGTGCCGATCGTGACAAGCGCGCGATCATCCTCACCGCCGAGGGTGAGCGGCAGTCCGCGATCCTCACGGCCGAGGGCAACAAGCAGTCCGCGATCCTGAACGCCGAGGGATCCCGCGAGGCGCTGATCCTGCAGGCCCAGGGTGAGCGGGAGTCCGCGATCCTCCGGGCCCAGGGTGAAGGACAGGCCATCCTCACGGTCTTCCAGTCGATCCACGACGGTCAGCCCGACCAGGCCCTGCTCGCCTACCAGTACCTGCAGATGCTGCCGCGGATCGCTGAGGGCGACGCCAACAAGGTGTGGGTGATCCCCTCGGAGATCACCAAGGCCCTCGAAGGTCTCGGCTCGTCCATCCACGAGGTGGCCGGTATCCCGAAGCACGCCGAGGGCGGACGTGCCCGGGTGGACATGGGGTCGACCGAGCGCGTGGAGGTCGGCGGCAGCGGGGCGTTGGCGAGCGCGCAGGCGAGCGTCGAGGCCGCCATGAGGGAGGCCCAGGAATCGGCGGCGTCGGTCGATCCGACCCCGCCCGTGGCCGAGCCGCCTGCCGAGGAGCCTCCTGCCGAGTGAGTTTCGTGGAGTCCGCCGTGATCCTGCTCTCCGGGGTCGCGGCGGGGACGATCAACACCGTGGTTGGGCCGGGAACGCTGCACACGTTCCCGACCCTGCTGGCGTTCGGTGTTCCACCGGTGACCGCGAACGTGTCGAACACGCTCGGGATGGTGCCCGGGCCGCTGTCGGGGGCGTGGGGATACCGCGCCGAGCTGTCCGGGCAGCGCGCCCGCATCATCAGGCTCGGCCTCTTCTCGGCGACCGGTGCTGTGATCGGCGCGGTGCTGCTGCTCGTGCTGCCGTCCTCGGCGTTCCGGGCCATCGTCCCGGTGCTGATCCTGCTGGGGCTGGTGCTGGTCATCATCGGTCCGCGCGTCACCCGCCGGGCCGCCGAGCAGTCGAGTCGCGGCATACCCGAGCACGGCGCTGCCTGGGTGCCGCCGGCGATCCTCGGAGCGGGCGTGTACGGCGGCTACTTCGGCGCGGCGCAGGGGGTGCTCGTCATGGGCATCTTCGGGGTCGGCCTCGAGGACACGCTGCATCGCCAGAACGCGTTGAAGAACATGATCGTGCCGTGCGCGAACGCCGCAGCTGCGATCGTGTTCCTGTTCTCCGGCCGGATCGACTGGATGATCGTGCTCCTGCTCGCGGTCGGCTCGATCCTCGGTGGCCAGATCGGCGCCCACGTCGGACGGCGGTTGCCGGCGCCGGTGCTGCGCGGGGTGATCGTGCTGGTCGGCGTGGTCGCGCTGATCAGCTTCTTCGTCTAGTCGGTCGCGGTGTACGCGCGGAACCGGGCGATAAGGCCCGCGTCTGTGCCGGCGTCGATCACCTGGTCGTCGGGTAGGCGTCGGTAGAGCCAGAGCAGGGCACCGGGCGCGTCTGTCGCTCCGGCGTCACCGTCGCGCGACCACGTCAGGGTTCCTGGCGTCGTTCCGTCGCTCACGGTGAAGGCGGTGCCGGGAATCCTGAACGGGGCGCCGAGCGGCTCGGCGTCCGCGACGGGCCAGCGGCTGTTGGCAACCGAGTGCGTCAGGAACTCCTGCACGGCGTCCTCGGCGATGACCGGATCCATCGACCAGGTGCCGTCGGCGGCGTTGACGGCGTCCCAGTGGTGGACGGCAGCCTCCTGGACCTGGTGCCGGGTGATGAACCAGACGTTCTCCTCCAGGCCCCAGGTCCAGCACGGAGCGTGCTGGTCTGCCGCGCGCAACGTGTCGGTGAGGACCTGCACGCCGGCCAGCAGGGTGCCGATCAGGTTGTCGTCGGACGGGCGCTGCGGGCGGACCAGGTCGGCGGGCTCGGTCAGGGGTCGGCTCGCGGCGACCTCGTTCCAGAACCAGTGCACCGAGGTCAGGTGCCAGACCAGGTCGGCCATCGACCATTCCGGACAGTGCTCGATGCGCGCCGCCAGGTTGTCGGTGGCGGCGTCGGCGAGACCCCGGGTGTGGGAGGTGATCGCTGCGAGGCAGTCCTCGACCGGGAGCTTCACGATCAGCTCTTCGAGGCGAATCCGATCGCGCCGGCGACGACGGCGAAGACCGCCGGGGCGACGAGGCCGATGCCGGTGGACTGGTTCACCGCTCCGGTCTTCATCGCGTCGAACCCGGCAAAGGCATCGGCTCCGTCCACGGCGATGCCGAGCGCGACGAGCTTGCGCCGCGCCGCGCCCTTCGAGACCAGCGTGACCGCGCCGAGCGCGATCTCGCGAGAGCCGAACATGCGCGTCATGTAGGGCAGCTGCGGGTTGTTGGGCCCGTCGAGCCGGAACAGCTTGGTGGCCAGGGAGGGGGAGGTGAGGGCGCCGACGCCGATGGCGATGCGGCCCAGGGCGAGTCCGGTGACAGGGTTCATGGCCCCGACGTTAGCCATCGACGTACGCCGAGAGAAACACCGCCACCTCGTCGAAGACAAGTTTCCGCGCTGGAGCGCGCGAGAGCGTGACGTCGTGCATCGCTCCGTCGATCTGCGCGAGCGTCACGTGCCGGCCGAGCAGGGGAGCGCGTCGCCGGATCTGCTCGACGTCCAGCACGATGTCGGTGCTGAAGACGTCGGGGTCGGCCATCGACGTCGGGTGGCCCGACCTCGTCGAGGACAGCACCAGCACCGGAGCCTGCACCTCGAGGCCCGCGGCCACGCGAGCATGCCCCGCCTTGATGGCCCGGACCCAGCCGGCGTACACGGGCCAGGACTGGAGCGGTTTCCACGCCAGGTCGAAGTCCCACTCGCCCTCGTAGTCACGGTGGATCGAGCGTGCGAAGAAGCCGCTGACCTTGCGCGGGATCTCGAGCTGCGGTCGGCGCGAACCGAGCTGGCCGATGACCGGCATCGCCAGGCGACGGGTGATCAGGTCTCCCTGCATGTCGAGCCAAGGGGAGTTCAGCACCATGCCGGCGATCTTCAACCGCCGGTCCGAGGCCCAGATCGGCACGGTCAGCCCGCCAGTGGAATGGGCCGACAGCACGATGTGGCCGTAGTTCGCCTTGATCGCCTCGTAGGCCTGGTCGAGCTCCTCGTGGTACGCCGACAGGTCGTCGGTGAAGTTCGGGGTCTGGTGCGGGCGGATCGACCGACCGTACTTGCGCAGGTCCAGGGCATAGAAGTCGTATCCCCGGTTGCACCAGAAGTCGGCGGCCGCGGTCTGGAAGAAGTAGTCCGCGAAACCGTGGACGTGCAGCACCGCCTTGCCGGTCGAGGGTCCGTCCGCGGGCCGGTGCACCAGCGTGGCCACCACCTCGCCCTCGGCGTCCGGGCGCAGCTTCAGCGTGTGTGCGACGTACGGCGGGCCGAGGATGTCCCAGTCGCCGCTATCAGTGCTGGTGGGTGCCATGGATGATCGCGCGACCGAGGGTCTTGAAGGCCAGGTTGAAGCTGACGACAGCGGGCGACGCGTTCGCGTCGACGCCGAGCGACGGTTCGCGGACGGCGTGCACCACGAAGTAGTACCGGTGCACCTGGTCGCCGGCCGGGGGAGCGGCGCCCATGAACGCGTGAGACCCGGCGTCGTTGCGGCACATGAAGGCGTTGCCCGGAAGGGTTCCGCCTTCGGCACCGGCGCCGGCCTCCAGGGACCGCACGTCGGCCGGGACGTCGACGAGGACCCAGTGCCAGAAACCGGACGGCGTCGGCGCGTCAGGATCGAAGCAGGTGACCGTGAAGCTCTGGGTGCCTTCGGGTACGTCGCTCCAGGACAGCTCGGGGGAGGTGTTGCCGAACTCCGCGACCTGCGCGTCCGCCAGCGGCTCGCCCGCGGCGACGTCGGTGCTGGTCACCGTGAAGGAGGGGACCGGAGGAAGAAGCGTGTACGGATCGGGATGTACCGGGCGCTCGATGCTCATGACGGTGACCCTAGTCCGATGGGTGAACCCGCGTCAGCACGCGGCGTCGCGGTTGCGGAGAATGGTCGGGTGACCGACTTCCCGACCTACCCGTCCGGACTCAGGCTCGCTGGTCGCAAGGTCGTGGTGGTCGGCGGTGGTCAGGTCGCCCAGCGCCGGATCCCCGGGCTGATCGCTGCCGGTGCTGTCGTGCTGGTCGTCTCCCCGGAGGTCACGCCCGCGATCGAGGGTCTCGTCGGTTCGGGCGAGATCACCTGGCTCGAGCGTGACTTCCTGGACGCCGACCTCGACCAGGCCTGGTACGTGCTTGCCGCCACGGCCGACGCCGAGGTCAACCGACGGGTCAGCGCGGTCGCCGAGGCGTTGCGCATCTTCTGCGTCCAGTCCGACGACGCGATGGCCAGCAGTGCCTGGACACCGGCGGTCGGGCGGCACGGCGAGGTCACGGTCGCCGTCCTGGGGGACCGTCGAGAGTACCGCGATTCCCGGCGTACGGCGGCAGTCCGCGACCGGATCCTCGAAGGCCTGCAGAGTGGTGCACTCGACGAGGCCGTGGTCGAGCGGGCGGCTGGCGTGGTGCTGATCGGCGGTGGTCCCGGCGACCCGGGCCTGATCACCGTCGCGGGGCGCAAGGCGCTGATGGAGGCCGATGTCGTGGTCGCGGACCGGTTGGCACCGCGGGAGCTGCTCGGCGATCTGAGCACCGACGTCGAGCTCATCGACGTGGCCAAGCTGCCCCGTGGGCGGTCGGCCCAGCAGGAGGAGATCAACCGGATCATCGTCGAGCGTGCGCTCGCCGGGAAGCGGGTCGCGCGCTACAAGGGCGGCGACAACTTCGTGTTCGGTCGCGGGTACGAGGAGATCGAGGCCTGCCGTGCGGCGGGGGTGCCCGTGACGGTCATCCCGGGGCTGAGCAGTCCGATCGCCGTTCCGGCGATCGCAGGCATCCCGGTGACCCATCGGGGCGTGACCCATGAGTTCACCGTGATCTCCGGCCACCTTCCGCCCGGCCATCCCGAGTCACTGGTCGCCTGGGACGGAGTCGCCCGGATGCGGGGGACCGTCGTCCTGATGATGGCGGTCGAAAACGCTCCCGCCATCGCAGCTGCCTTGCTCGGGCACGGTCGCGATCCCGGCACGCCGGTCGCGGTGGTGTGCGACGGGACGATGCCAACCGAGCGCACGGTGCTGTCCCGGCTCGGAACGTTGGCCGAGGATCTGGTGGCTGCCCAGGTCAAGGCGCCGGCGATCATCGTGATCGGTGAGGTCGTCCGGGTCGCCCACCCGGACGCGTTCGGTGGCTGACCTCGTCGGGATCTCCTCGGCCGACGACCCGCGTCTGGCCGACTACCGCGACCTGCGCGACGTCCAGCTCCGTGAGCATCTCGAGATCGAGCACGGGTTGTTCATCGCCGAGGGTGAGAAGGTCGTACGCCGGGCCCTCGAGGCCGGCTTCACCGCGCGGTCGTTCCTGATGGCCCCGCGCTGGCTGGACGGGCTGGCCGATCTGCTTGATCGCAGCGGCGCACCGGTCTACGTGCTGCCGGAAGCCCTGGCCGAGCAGGTGACCGGCTTCCACGTGCACCGCGGCGCGCTCGCTTCGCTGGTACGCCGGCCGCTGGCCTCGCTCGACGACGTCCTGAGCGGTGCGCGCTCGGTGCTGGTCCTGGAAGACCTGATCGACCACACGAACGTCGGAGCTGTGTTCCGATCAGGCGCAGCGCTCTGCTTCGATGCCGTCCTGCTCTCGCCCCGGTGCGCGGATCCGCTCTACCGCCGGGCGATCAAGGTCGGGATGGGGGCGATCTTCTCGATGCCGTGGACCCGGCTGCCGGATTGGCACTCGGCGCTACCCATGTTGGGCGAAGCGGGCTTCACCACGGTGGCGCTCACCCTGGCCGAGGATGCCCTGCCGAGCGAGGACGCCGTTGCCGGTGTCGACCGGCTCGCGCTCGTGCTCGGCTCGGAGGGCCACGGGCTGTCGCCGCGCTGGGAGAGCTCAGCGGATCGCCGAGCGATCATCCCGATGGCCGCCGGCATCGATTCCCTCAACGTTGCAGCCGCGTCCGCCGTGGCCTGCTACGTGGCCGGCCACCGCAAGGGGTAGGACTCGGCCTCGGCTTCCATCTGCTTGGTCAGCTTCTTGCGCAGCCGGGTGGAGAGGCGGTCTCCGAAGACCATGCCGGCGGTGTGGTCGGTCTCGTGCTGCAGGCAGCGTGCCAGCAGGCCGTCGCCGGAGTACTCGACCGGGTCGCCGTTGAGGTCCTGGCCGGTGACGGCCGCCTGGTCGGGGCGGGCGCAGGTGACGTAGGCACCCGGGTAGGACAGGCAGCCCTCGTCACCGTCGTCGAGGCTGCGGTCGCGGCCCTCCGGGAGCTGCAGGACGGGGTTGCAGACGATGCCCTGGTGCTCGGTGCCGTCCTCGTCGGGGCAGTCGAACACGAAGATCGCCAGGTCCTCGCCGATCTGGCAGGCCGCCAGGCCGACGCCCTCGGCGGCGTACATGGTGGCGACCATGTCGGCTGCGAGCGCGGTCAGCGAGGCGTCGAAGGTGGTGACCGGTCGGGCCGGTCGGTGCATCACGGCTTCACCCCAACGGGTGATCGGACGGACGGTTCCACCAGTCGGGAGCCCCGAGCTACCTGCTGTCGACATGCGCAGAAGCGTAGGGCCTCCAAAACTCGTGACCTGCACCACGTCGGTAGGTGTAGCGGTATGTGTAACTCGAAGTTACAGTTGCCGCATGGCATTCGACCCCGTGAAGAGCGTGCTGTCGGCCGGTGGAAAACACGGCCTGGCGGACAACGAGAAACGTGACCCCATCGGCCTCGCGGTCGCCGCGCTGAACAAGTTCGCGTCGAGCGACCTCATCGACCGCCTGGGCATCCGCAAGACGAGCGAACAGACCGTCTACCGGGTGACCAGCGCCGGCTTCAAGGCGGCCGGTACGGCGAGCCGTACGTTCGCCCGTGCCGGTGGCAAGGGTGGTGGCAAGCGCGTTCCGTCGGCCCAGGGCAACGGTCTCTTCGACCTGACCCCGTCCGAGGACGAGCAGATGCTCGTGGACGTGGTCACCGAGTTCGCAGGAGAGGTCGTCCGCCCAGCCGCGGCCGAGGCCAACGAGACGTGTGCGGCTCCGGACGACCTGCTCAAGGCGTCCCTGGAGATCGGCCTCCCGATCCTCGGTGTCGCCGAGGACCTCGGCGGCATCGCCACCGAGCGCTCGGCCGTGGCCGGGGTGCTGGTCCACGAGGCGTTGAGCCACGGTGACCTGGGCCTGGCGGTTGCCTCGCTCGCCTCCGGCGCGGTGGCCACCGCCCTGTCGCTCTACGGCACCGACGAGCAGCAGTCCACCTACCTGCCGGCCTTCACCGGCGACGAGGTGCCGGCGGCCGCACTCGTGCTGGCCGAGCCGACAGCGCTGTTCGACCCGCTGTCGCCGGCGACGACCGCGACGAAGAACGGCGCCGGCTACGTGCTCAACGGCGTGAAGTCGGCTGTCGTCCGAGGTGCGGAGGCCGAGCTGTTCCTGGTCGGTGCCGAGCTCGACGGGAAGCCGCAGCTGTTCCTGGTCGAGTCGAAGACGGACGGCGTGTCCGTCGTGTCCGACCCGTCGATGGGCGTCCGTGCCGCTGGACTTTCCCGCCTGGTGCTCAAGGACGTCGCCCTCGAGGAGCTCGCGCTCTTCGGCGATGCCGACACCTACCGCGAGGTCGTCCAGAATTCGCGCCTCGCCTGGTGTGCGCTTGCAGTCGGCACCGGTCAGGCCGTGCTCGACTACGTGACGCCGTACGTGCAGCAGCGCGAGGCGTTCGGTGAACCGATCGCGCACCGCCAGTCGGTCGCCTTCATGGTCGCCAACATCGCGATCGAGCTCCAGGGCATGCGCTTGGTCACCTACAAGGCCGCGAGCCGGGTGGCCCAGGGCAAGGACGCGTCCCGCGAGATCGCCCTCGCCCGCCGGCTCTGTGCCGAGCGCGGCATGGGCATCGGCAACGACGGTGTCCAGCTGCTCGGTGGCCACGGCTTCGTCAAGGAGCACCCGGTCGAGCGGTGGTACCGCGACCTGAGAGCAGTCGGACTGATGGAAGGAGCCGTGCTCGTATGATCAACCTCGAGACCCCCAAGAAGATCCGTCCGCTCGTCGACCAGGCGCACCAGGTCGCGATGAACATGCTGCGGCCGATCTCGCGCAAGTACGACGCCGCCGAGCACGAGTACCCCGTCGAGCTCGACATGCTCGCCGCGATGATCGACGGGCTGGCCGATTCCGGTGCCTCCGAGGGTGCCGGCGCGGCCGGCGTGCGCCGTGACGAGAGCGCGGGCGAGAAGGCCGGCAACAAGAACGGCGCCAACCTGGCCTCGGTGCTCTCCGTCGGCGAGATGTGCTGGGGCGACGTCGGCCTGACGCTGTCGATGCCGCGCCAGGGACTGGGCAACTCGGCCATCGCCTCGGTGGCGACCGACGAGCAGCTGGCCCGCTTCGGCCCGACCTGGGCGGCGATGGCGATCACCGAACCGTCCTTCGGATCGGACTCTGCCGCGATCTCGACGACCGCGGTCAAGGATGGCGACGAGTACATCCTCAACGGCGAGAAGATCTTCGTGACCTCCGGCGAGCGCGCCGACAGCGTCGTGGTGTGGGCGACTCTGGACAAGAGCCTGGGCCGTGCCGCGATCAAGTCGTTCGTGGTCACCAAGGGCACCCCGGGCATGAAGGTCGAGCGCCTCGAGCACAAGCTCGGCATCCGGGCCTCCGACACCGCGGTGATCATGTTCACCGACTGCCGGGTCCCCGCCGAGAACCTGTTGGGCTCGCCCGAGATCGACACCAAGATGGGCTTCGCCGGCGCGATGGCGACCTTCGACAACACCCGTCCGCTGGTGGCCGCCATGGCTGTCGGTTGCGCTCGGGCTTCGCTCGACCTGACTCGCGACATCCTGCGCGACGCCGGGATCGAGGTCGATTACGACCGGCCGGCGTACAGCCAGTCGGCGGCGGCGGCGACGTTCCTGCAGCTCGAGGCGGACTGGGAGGCGGCGTACCTGCTGACCCTGCAGTCGGCCTGGATGGCCGACAACCGGGAGCCCAACTCCATGGAAGCCTCGATGGCGAAGGCGAAGGCCGGTCGGGTCGGCAGCGACGTCACCCTGCGGTGCGTCGAGCTGGCCGGCACCCTGGGCTACTCGGAGACCGACCTGCTCGAGAAGTGGGGCCGCGACTCCAAGATCCTGGACATCTTCGAGGGCACCCAGCAGATCCAGCAGCTGATCGTGGCGCGCCGGATCCTCGGCCTGAGCTCGGCCGAGCTCAAGTAGCGCTCAGGCTCACGTAGCACGCAGTACGGCGGCTCCTCGCGACGCCTCGACCCGGTACAGGGTCGGGGCGTCGTGGCCGTTCGCGGTGAAGGCACTGCGGATCGAGCCCTCGACGTCGTCCAGTACGCCGCCCGGGACCAGGGCGATCGCCGAACCGCCGAACCCGCCGCCGGTCATCCGGGCACCGAGGGCGCCACGCTCCAGTGCCGTCTCCACGACAAGGTCGAGCTCGGGGTAGGAGACCTCGTAGTCGTCGCGCAGCGACGTGTGGCTCCCGGTCATGAGTGCCCCGGCGACGTCCCAGTCGGCTCCGCCCACCGCGGTCACGAAGGCGTCGACCCGTTGTTGTTCGCTGGCCACGTGCCGGGCGCGTCGACCCAACCGGCCGCCGGGGAGTCCCCGGATCTGTTCCGGACTCGCCCGGGCGAGGTGGGGGATGCCCAGGGCTCGGGCCGCTGCTTCGCAGTCTGCCCGGCGTGCGGCGTACGCGCCGTCGGTCAGCGCATGGCTGACCCCGGTGTCGACCACCAGGAGGGCGAGGCCGGCGGCACCCGGGTCGAAGGCAACCGGAGTTCGGGAGTCGTCGGCGAAGTCGAGGAGCAGCGCGTGTCCGGGATCGGAGAACAGCGAGGCCGCCTGGTCCATCCCGCCGGTGGGGACGCCGACGTACTCGTTCTCCGCACGGATGCAGGCGCGCATCAGCTCCTCGCGGCTGCGACCCAGACCCAGCAGCTCGTCGACGGCCATCGCCACGCTGCACTCGAGCGCAGCGGAGCTCGCCAGCCCGGCGCCGATCGGAAGGTCGGAGGTGACCTCGACGTGCAGAGGCTCCTCGACTCCCAGTGACGCCAGGACCCCGGTCACGTACGCCGTCCAGCCCGGCCGGGCTTCGGTGCTGGACAGCTTCGCTTCAGTTGAGCGCGACACGGTCGTGATCGTGCCGAGGTCCAGCGCGATCGGCAGGCAACGGCCGCCGTTGTAGTCGAGGTGCTCGCCGATGAGGTTGACCCGGCCCGGGGCGCGAGCGGTCACCGTCGAGACAGGCATGCCCTCATCCTGCCCGGTAGATTCGCCGGGTGCGCTTCCTCAACGACATCGTGCCGGCTCACGACCTGACCTACGACGACGTCTTCATGGTCCCGCGGCGCTCGGCCGTCTCGTCGCGCTACGACGTCGACCTGTCCAGTGGCGACGGCACCGGTACGACGATCCCGCTGGTCGTCGCGAACATGACTGCGGTCTCGGGGCGACGGATGGCCGAGACGATGGCGCGTCGCGGCGGCCTGGCCGTGCTGCCGCAGGACATCCCGCTCGACGTGGTCGCCGAGGTCGTGTCCTGGCTCAAGGAACGGCACCCGGTCTTCGAGACGCCGATCACGCTGGCGCCGCACGACACCGTGAGCGACGCCCTCGGGTTGCTGCCCAAGCGTGCCCACCGGGCCGCGGTCGTGGTCGAGGACGGCAAGCCGGTCGGGATCATCACCGAGGCCGACTGCCAGGGCGTGGACCGCTTCACCCAGCTCGGCCAGGTGATGACGACTGACATGGTGACGCTGCTCGACGACGTCGATCCCCGGGCCGCCTTCGACACCCTGGCCAGCACCCGGCACCGGTTGGCGCCGGTGGTCGACTCCTCCGGTGCGTTGATCGGCCTGCTCACCCGGACAGGTGCGCTGCGCTCCACGATCTACCCGCCGGCGCTCGATGCGTCCGGCCGGCTCCGGGTCGCGGCGGCGATCGGGGTCAACGGTGACGTGGCCGCCAAGGCAGAACGGCTCCGTGACATCGGCGTCGACGTGATCGTGGTCGACACCGCGCACGGGCACCAGGAACGGATGATCGAGGCGCTGCGCGCGGTGCGGTCGGTCGAGCCCGGGATGCCTGTCGTGGCCGGCAACGTGGTCGCTGCCGAGGGCGTGCACGACCTGGTCGACGCAGGTGCGGACATCATCAAGGTGGGAGTCGGCCCGGGTGCGATGTGCACGACGCGGATGATGACCGGCGTCGGCCGACCGCAGTTCAGTGCCGTGCTCGAGTGCGTCACCGCGGCGCGCGAGCACGGCAAGCACGTCTGGGCCGACGGGGGAGTACGACACCCTCGCGACGTCGCCCTGGCGCTGGCCGCCGGCGCCTCTCAGGTGATGATCGGATCCTGGTTCGCGGGCACCTACGAGTCCCCGGGCGACCTGCTGCGCAGCGCCGACGGTCGGGCCTACAAGGAGAGCTTCGGGATGGCGTCGGCACGAGCCGTCGCCAACCGGACCGCCACCGACGACGCGTTCGAGCGGGCACGCAAGGGCCTTTATGAGGAGGGCATCTCGTCCTCGCGGATGTTCCTGGATCCGGCGCGTCCCGGGGTCGAGGACCTGGTCGACGAGATCTGCTCCGGCGTACGGTCCGCGGCGACGTACGCCGGCGCGCACGACCTGGCCGAGTTCGCCGGGCGGGCCGTCATCGGCATCCAGTCCGCCGCCGGGTACGCCGAGGGTCGCCCGCTGCCCGGCGGCTGGTGAGCCGGGGAACTATGCTCGGAGTCATGAAGACCCGTCTGAACTGCCCCTGCGGCGAGTACATCACTGCCCCCGACGAGGACACCCTGGTCGAGCTCGTGCAGGCGCACCTGAAGGCTGAGCACGAAGGCCGCGAGTACGACCGCGAGGCCATCCTGTTCATGGCCAGCTGACCGAGCACGGCCGGCTGAGGCTCCCTACTTGTTCCTGGCGCTGGTCGATCGGCCGAGCGCCTGGACCTCCGCGTCCATCTTCGGCAGCAGCTGCGGCACGTGGGGCAGGATCGCCCTGTCGCCGACCGGTGAGGACAACAGGTTGCGACGCGACCGGATCATGCCGACCCACCCGGGGACGTAGATCCGGCGCTTGCGCTTCTCGATGCCGCTGACGAAGGCTGTCACGCAGGCATCCACCGAGGCGGTCTTCTTCAGCGGCCCGGGCAGGATGCTGAGGAGTTCGGCGAACGCCGACAGATCGTTCTTGGCGTCCTGGACCAGGGGAGTGTCGATCCAGGACATGTGCGCCGTACCGACGTCCACACCGTGGTGGGCGACTTCGAGGCGCAACGCGTTGCCGAAGTGCTCGACCCCGGCCTTGCTGGCGTTGTACGCCGCCAGTCCCGGGGCGGCGGCGAACGCGGCGAGCGAGGAGACGATGAGGACGTAGCCCTTGCGCTCGATGACCGAGGGCAGCGCCGCGCGCACGGTGTGGAAGACCCCGTTGACGTTGATGTCGATCACGCGGCGGAAGGTGGCCGGGTCGACCCCGAGGACCGAGCCGTAGCTGGCGATCCCGGCGTTGGCGACCACGACGTCGATGCCGCCGAACTTCTCGGTCGCGGCTGCCACGGCTGCCTGCATCGCGGCGAGATCGGTGACGTCGGCGACCACCGTGAGTGCGACCTCGGGACCCAGCTCGGCACCGAGCGCGTCGAGTGGTTCCCGGTCGACATCGGTGAGGACCAGTCGGGCACCCTGGCCCGCCAGTGCACGGGCAGTAGCGGCACCGATGCCGCGGGCTCCTCCGGTGACGAGGACGACCTTGTTGTGCAGGTTCGACATGGCTCCGATCCAACCACTACGTTGCGCCCATGGCACGCCCCGCCCGATTCGCGGCATCTGCAGCGCTCGTGCTGGGCGCGGGCCTGCTGGTCACGTCGTGCGGCGGGGGTCCCGTGGTCAACGCGACCAAGCTCGAGCAGAGCATCCGTTCCACCCTGGACAGGGACCCGCTCACTCGGGTGCGGTCGGTGTCGTGTCCCGACGGCGTCGCTTCGGTTGCCGGCAAGCGGTTCACCTGCACGATCGAGACTCCCGCTGGTGCCCAGGGCATCGTCAGCGTCAGGGTGCGCGACGCGCACCAGCACGTGCGGTGGTCCCTGACCCAGCCACCGGCTCCGGAGAGCGGCGTACTCGCGCGCATGATCCAGCAGGACTTCTCGGCGCACGACACCCACGACACGGTGTCGGCGACGACGTGCCCGTCCACGATCACCGTGGCGCGCGGTGCGAAGACCGTCTGCACGATCAAGCTGACGTCCGGGCAGCACGTGCTCGCGACGGTCACGCGATCCGCAGGTGGCGGGATCAGCTGGACGTACATCGCCGGCTAGTGACGCCTACCTGACCATCGCGGGCGCGGATCCAATCCGCTTCACAGGTTGCTCCGAACCAACCGTGTGAACACTCCAAGCAGTCGCAAGCTCGCCGCCGGGGCCGCATTGGTCGCACTCGCAGTCCTCTCGGGCTGTGGTTCGTCGAACTCGACCGCCCCGGCTGCCACGAAGCACGACCCAGGGACGACGGTCACCACCAAGTTGCTGTCGTTCACTCCCACGAAGTTGACGGTCAAGGTCGGCACCAAGGTGACCTGGGCCGATTCCGACTCGATCGCCCACACGGTGACCACCGGAACCTTCGTCCTCGGATCCGACGGACTGCGCAGCTCGCAGAACCCTGACGGTCTGATCAACATGCCGCTGAGCCAGGGCCACGACGTGTCCTACATGTTCACCAAGGCCGGCAAGTACGTCTACTACTGCTCGATCCACCACGGCATGAACGGGGAGATCGACGTCACCCCGTAGCCCCACCGCTGTTCGTGCACGACCTCAACGATCCACCTCCCAAGGAGAACTCCGATGAATCTGACCAACTCCGGCAAGACCCGTCTCGCGGCTGCCGCCGTGGCAACCCTGATGACCGTGTCCCTTGCGGCGTGTGGGTCCTCGAGCAGCCCGAGCTCGTCGAGCTCGAACCCCCCGTCCTCGACGCCCACGAGCAGCAATGCCGTCACCGGCGCAGCTGCGACGACCACCCCGGCCGCCGAGCTGCGCGCCGGGCTCACCGACCTGCTGACCCAGCACGTCTACCTGGCCGGCATCGCCCTGAAGACCGCGGTCGACAAGGGCGGCAACCTCAACAACCCGGCCGTCAAGTCGGCCGTCGCCACGCTCGACGCGAACTCGGTGGCGCTGTCCAAGGCCGTCGGGTCGGCGTACCCGGCTGCGGAGGCTCCGTTCCTGCAGTCGTGGCGCCAGCACATCGGGTTCTTCGTCAACTACACGCTGGGCAAGGCAACGCACAACGCTGCCATGGCCAACAAGGCGAAGTCCGACCTGAACGGCTACCGGACCTCGTTCGGCCAGCTGATCCACTCGGTGGTTCCCGAGCTTCCGGCCGACGCCGTTGCCCAGGAGCTGATCCCGCACGTTGCGACCCTGCTCGCGACGATCGACGCACTGACCTCGGGCAAGGGCGACGCCTTCGCGCTGCTGTCGAAGGCTGCGGCGCACATGCCGATGACTGCCGACATCCTGGCCGGCGGCATCGCGAAGAACAAGGGCCTCGCCGGTGACCCCGACGACGCCGCGTCCGGTCTGCGCTCCGGCCTGACCTACCTGCTCGACTCGCACGTCGACCTGGCCGGCATCGCGCTGACCCAGGCCGTCATCAAGGGTGGCAACCTCAAGGACCCGTCCGTGGTCGCAGCGGTCAACGCGCTGGACGCGAACTCGGTGGCGCTCTCGCAGGCCGTCGGGTCGGCGTACCCCGCCGCGGCGACGCCGTTCCTGCAGTCGTGGCGTCAGCACATCGGGTTCTTCGTCAACTACACGCTGGGCAAGGCAACGCACAACGCTGCCATGGCCAACAAGGCGAAGTCCGACCTGAACGGCTACCGGACCTCGTTCGGCCAGCTGATCAACTCCGTCGTCCCGGAGCTCCCGGCCGACGCCGTTGCCCAGGAGCTGGTCCCGCACGTGCAGACGCTGCTGGACACGATCGACGCCCTGGTCGCCGGCAAGCCGTCCGTGTACCCCGACCTGGAGACCGCCGCCATGCACATGCCTGGCACCGCGAAGATCCTGGCCGGCGGTATCGCTGCCAACAAGAAGCTCAGCTGATCTGAGCCTCACCTCCGATGGTCTTGCGCCGGCCCGAGTTCACCCTCGGGCCGGCGCGGGACATCGGAACCCGTACCGTCTGCTGTACCCGTCCCGTCAGGTGGCTTCCATGAACACGCCCCGCACATCCGCCCCGCACTCCGCCCTCCGCTGGCTGCTGGTCCCGATCATCTTCGTCGCAGCCATCGCCCACATCCCGGTGATCGCGCCGCACCTCGACGAAGCGCCGTACATGGGGGTGCTGTTCATCCTCCTGACCATCGCGTGCTTCGCGATCGGCATCGCCGTGGCCGTGACCGACCACCCGGCCGCGTACGCCGCGGCGAGCGCCGTCTGCGGCGCAGCGGTGATCGGCTACATCGCGACCCGGCTGGTGGCCTTCCCGCAGCTGGCCGACGACGTCGGCAACTGGTTCGAGCCGCTCGGTGTGGTCTCGGTCCTCACCGAGTCGATGGTCGTCGTGCTCGCCGCGCTCGTCCTCCGCCGGATGCCGCGTTCACTGCGTGCCCGCTCGTAACTGATCCGAGGGTCTGCACGTCACCCGGACGTGCAGACCGACAACGCGATCAAGGTCGGCCCGGTCCTCGACGACCGGGCCGTCTTCCATGTCCTGACCAGCATCGCGTTGCGTGCCGGCTCCCTGATCCTCAGGTCGACGCTGGCACTCCTGGACCTCGGTGCCGCCCGGCGTCGGCGCTGAGCCTGCCGAAGCACCGCCGAATTGCCTGTCTCTGCCCGTGAAAATCTGCTCTGCCGAACCCCCGGTGAGGCGTAGCCTCAGTGGGTGAGTAGCCGGATTCCCTCCCTGCGATCGCCGGTCTGGGTCAGCCGCATCGTGTTCGTGGTGGGCTTGGTGAGCCTGTTGAGCGCCTACCTGCCGGGCATTGCCGCGCGCACCCGGTTGATCGACGAGGTCGTTCCTGCTGCCTTCCCGGCGGCAGCGACCACGGGTGGTGCCGCGATCGGCGTGGTGCTCATCGTCCTGTCCCGCGGCCTGCGCCGCGGGAAGGCCCGCGCGTGGACGGTGGCGCTGCTGCTCACCTCGCTGGCCACGGCCATCCACGTGCTCCGCGGACTCCAGGCCGAGCAGGCCTTCCTGTGCGTGCTGCTGATCGTGCTGCTGCTGGCGTCGCGCAAGAACTTCACCGCACGCCCCGACCCCCGGTCGTTGCGCAAGGTCGTGGGCATCCTCGTCCTCGGACCGCTGGTCGGTACGGCGCTGGGGTGGCTCTGGCTCGCTGTCGACAGCGATGGCCAGGCGCCCGCGACGGGATCGGCGGACCGGCTCGCGCAGGCCGCGCTCGGGCTGCTCGGGATCCCGGGACCGGTCTCCTTCACCTCGGTCCGCTCCGAGACGATCGTGACGGTCGGTCTCGCCATCCTCGGCGCAGCCATCATCGTGCTGGCGGTGGTCAACGCGATGGTGCCGTCCGGAGGCCCGCACCGGCTGACCGGCGAGGAGGATGCCGAGCGGCGTCAGCTGCTCGCCGAGTGGGGTTGGGTGGACTCACTCGGCTACTTCGCGACCCGCGACGACCGCTCGGTCGTGTTCAGCCCGACTCGTCGATCGGCTGTGTCCTACCGGGTCATCGGGGGCGTGTCGTTCTCGGCCGGCGACCCGCTGGGTCATCCGGACGACTGGCCCCAGGCGATCGCGGCCTGGCTGGAGGAGGCCCGCGGCTTCGGCTGGGCGCCGGCGAACCTGGGGTGCAGCGAGCGCGGAGCTCACATCTACCACCAGGCCGGCCTCGAGGTGCTCGAGGTCGGCGACGAAGCGATCCTGCGTGTCGAGGACTTCACCCTCGAGGGTCGACCGATGCGCATGGTCAGGCAGGCGATCGCGCGGGCGCAACGTGCCGGTCTGACCGTGACCCTGCACCGCGTCTGCGACCTGTCGGTGGAGGACAAGAACGAGCTGCGGGCCCGGGCGATCGAATGGCGCGACGGTTCCATCGAACGTGGTTTCGCGATGGCGCTGGGTCGCTTCGGCCAGGCCCGGGACGACGAGGGCACCGTGGTGATCGCTCGTGACGGTGCCGGCGTGGTCGCCGGCTTCCTGTCGTTCGTGCCGTGGGGGGACGACGCGCTGTCGCTCGACCTGATGCGTCGGCACCCGGACGCGGTCAACGGCATCGTCGAGTTGATGGTCTCCACGCTGATGGCGGACGCCGCGCAGGTCGGGGTCAGCAAGGTCTCGCTCAACTTCTCGGCGTTCCGCAGTGTCTTCGCGCGCGGCGAGCGGCTCGGCGCCGGCCCGATGCTGCGGGCCTGGCGCACGATCCTGCTGTGGGCCTCGCGGTTCGCGCAGATCGAGGCGCTCTACCGCTCGAACGTGAAGTACCGGCCCGAGTGGGTCCCGCGCTACCTCGTGTACGGCGACGTGACCGACCTGCCGCGGGTGGCGACGGCGGTGCTGCGTGCCGAAGCGCTCGTGGTCGCACCCGACTGGTACCGACGGATCAGCCGGAAGCCGTCGCGCGCTGGCGCGGTCGAGGAAATCCCGGACGTCGATGCTGGGATCACGCTGCCCGGCGGAGTCGTCCCCGGACAGCGAACGTCACCCGACGAGCCGGCTCGTGCCGACCAGGTCGGGCGCGCGTTGTACGACGACCCGCGCTGACGCCGATGAGCCCTATGCCGCGTCGACTCAGCTGGTGCATTGCCTTCGTGACCCTCGCGCTGGTGAGTGCGGGGTGCTCCGGGTCCTCGGGTCCCGGTGTCTCGACGACGCCGACGGCCACGGCGGGCGCCGTTGCGAAGCAGCACTACCTCGACGCGGTGAATGCGCTGTGCGACAAACTGCTGCCTGAGGTCATCAAGGCCACGCAGGGCGGCAGCATCGACATCCCGGCGCGGCAGTACCTCAAGGACTTGCCGGCGCACAACGCGCTGCTCGTTGCTTTCGACCGGTCGCTGGCCGCAGTGCCGGTCCCGGCCGCGGCGGAGTCAGCTGCAGCCGCGATGCGTGCCTACGTGCGGTACGCAGACACTCTCGATGCGTCCCGGCTGAAGGCGGCGCGCGCCGGGGAGAGTGCCTGGAGGCGCGAGGTGGCGGCGGAGTCGGGTGCTGCCAGCGACCCGTCGATAGCAACCAGGAACGCAGCTGGTTTCGCAGCGTCGTGTGATGCGCGGTAGCAGGACTCAGCCGGCCTGAGCGCAGGCGCGGATCGGGCTGGTGGTGGTCACCGGCTGCCAGGTTCGTCCGATCCGTATCTGCTCCGAGATGCACAACCACGTGCCAGCTGGAAAGGTCAGACCATCGGGACGCACCGAGAAGCCGGACCAGTCACCGTCGGTGGCAAGCTCTTCCCACTCGGAGTTGTGGCAACCCGGCGGTGCCGTGATCGTTGCTCCGCTCTGGTCCCTGCAGAACGTCGTCGTGACCAGTCCGCGGTGCGTTCGGCCCGGATAGCTTGTCGATGGTGCACACGCGGGTTGGCTGCCGGTTCCTGGATCGCACGCGTAGCGTGACAGCACGATCCGCGACGTCTTGCCAGTCAGGTAGGTGCCGCTGTAGCTGACGTATCCGATCACGTCACCGACGACCTTGCCGACCTTGATGACGTGGAGGCACAACGCGCCATCCGGCTTCGCGGCACATTGCGTCGCAGGCTGTGCCGATGACGAACAGCCGGTGATGCCGAGCGTGATCGCTGCTACAACGAGCAAGGCGAATGGGCGTCTGTGGTGCATGGAGAGACCTCCTGCGCGTAGTGAGCGCAGCCTAGTCCGGTCACTGCACGCCGGACGGGAACCTGATCGCGAAGAGCAACCACGCCGAGGTCAGAGTGGCGCGTTCCAGGTCCAGGGCGAAGGTGCCCTTGCTGGTGGGGACGAGCACTTCGGCGGTGTAGCGCGGCTCACCGGGCGCCTTGGTCGCAACGTGGAGAGGTCCGGTGAGTGTCATGCTCGGCAGGTTGTGCGGATCGTCGTAGACGTACACGGCCCTGGCCGCCTCCGAGAGCATCGGCTTGAGCTGCGCCCACCAGGCGTCGTACGCCAACGTGCTCGCCGAGAAGGCGGCCCACACCCGCTGGCCGGCGCCGAGCGGCGTGGTGGCGGGTGCCGTCGGGGTCAGGGGAGTCGGAGTCGGAGTCGGCGACGCTGTTCTGGTCACGGAGGTCGAAGGCGTTGTCGCTGCGTGGGTGGATCCACCGCAGCCCGTCAGCATCCCCAGGACGGCGATGGCGATCGCCACCGCGACGGACCGGCGGTTCACCCGCGGGCCCACGGAGTCGCCCAGCCGAGATACTGCATGTGCCACGGGCCGTTGGTGATCGCCGAAGCCGGACCGACACCGACCCGGCCGCGTCCGAAGACGTCGGTGCTCGCGATCCGGCCGTTGCCGAGATAGGTCACCACGTGACCGGCCGGGTTCGTCGAGTCGCTGTAGTACAGCCACGCGCCCACCGGCGGCGCGATGCCGTCCGCCTGGGTCACCGGATGGGCGGCGCCTGCGGCCTCGAAGGTCTGCCACGCGTCGAGGGCCGTCCGGTAGCCCGAGTAGGCGTGGCCGTCGAGCTGGGCCACGAAAGCCTGGCAGCGGTCGAACCAGCCGTTGCCGCCGTGCGTGGCGAACGCGATCGCCCGGGTGTACAGCACGAACGGCGCCAGCGGGCCGACGTACTTGATGCCGCCGTTCACAGTGAACCGCCCGCCCGAGGTGGCGGCTTCGCAATCGGCGGTGGCCTGGGCACGTGCGGCGAGGTTCTGCAGCCCGGCAGCTCCGGTCCCGGTGGTGAGGTCGTTGAACACCGTGACCGCCCTCGTCCACAACTGGGCGAAGACATTGGGGTCGAGATTGCGCTGGGCAGCGTGCGCGGCCAGGGTCGGCGGCAGGTTCTGCCAGCCGTTGATCCTGGTGAGCGCGCGGTAGAACCGACTCGCGGACGAGGTGGGATTCGTCCGATCCGCTGCCGAGCCCTGGTCGGGACGCTGCTGGAAGAGCCCGAGGGCATCGGGGTGCCGCGGACCGGGACCGGTGAGGTTCTGCAGGGCGGATTCCTCGAGCGCGGTCATCACCGCGATGGTCTGCCCCCGCTGCGGGACGCGGAGCTCGGCGCCCGCGTTGATGATCGCGGTGGCGTTCTGGACCTGAGTCGTCGACAGTCCGGGCACCGGCACCACGGACGCGTGCATCACGGTGGCGCTCGGCTCGCAGGCTGACGGCCGCGCCGGGTGCGCGACGGCGGGGAGAGCCGTGGGGAAGAGCAACGGCACGACGACGGCACTGATGACCAGAGGATTCACGGCTGCTCGCGTGTCTGCTCGACGACATGTACGGCGGCTCGCCACCGGTGGGAATGCCATCATACGTGCGGTTTTAGGCGTTTGTGGGGAGTTCCGGTGAGCCCCCTGCGGCGATGTTAGTTCTTGCCGCCGCCGGTCCCGGCCACGACCGGGTGCACCTGCAGGTCGCACCGGGGCATCGTCGCAGTCCCGGCCGGCACCGCCACCGTCTGCTCGGGCGCGGTGACGATCAGGCTGAAGCTGCCGCAGTTGGTGACGCCGCCCTGCGGGACGTCACTGGCTTCGACCAGGGCCGAGGCGGAGTGACCCGGAGCCAGCACGACGTACGCCGGCCCGACGACACCGGCCGGTTCGCCGCCCGCCATGCCCCGCAAGGTCCGCTTCGCGTGGGCCACCGCTGTGCCTGATCCGTTGACCAGGTCGACGCCCGGGTAGCCGCGCATGCGGCACGGCGTGGTGGAGACGTTGTTGAAGACAAGGACGAGGGCCAGGTGGCCGGCAGCGCCGTTGGTCTGGCCCGGGATCACCCGGATGTTGTCGGTGCACATCCGCATCGCCGGGGTGGTCGGCGACGTCGGTGTGGACGGGGTCGTGGCCGGAGTGGGCGTCAGGGGCGTCGCGCTGGGCGTCTGTGGTGTGGTCGCACTCCCGGTGGGAGGTGTTGCGGGCGAGGCGGGGGTGCCGCACGCCGTGGTCGCCGCCAGCATGAGCAAGGCAAACGCTCCGCCGAGCCTTGCCGGGATTCGCTGGGTCATGTCGCAACTCCGATGTGAGGTGGGTCAGGGCAGGGTGACGAAGTGGAACCCGCGATGCTTCAGCTCGGGCACCACGACCTCGAGGGCGTGGAAGGTCTCGGAACGGTCGCCGCCGCCGTCGTGGCACAACATGATGTCGCCCGGCCGCGCCTTGAGCATCGCCGACTTGATCGCCGCCGTCCCGGGGCGGGCCCAGTCCCGCGGATCGATGTTCCAGTCGACCGGGATCAGATCCTGGCGAGCGAGCTCGTCGTACACGCGCGGCCCCCAGACGCCACCGGGTGCCCGGAACTGGGTGACTCGGAGACCGGTCGCTTCGTGGATCGCCTCGGTGGTCTGCGCGATCTCCCGCCTGATGGTGGCGCGGCGTCGCGACGGCAGCCGTTCGTCGTGGGTCCAGGTGTGGTTCGCCACCGTGTGGCCCTCGGAGACCAGGGCGCGCACCAGGTGCCGATGGGGCAGTACCTGTTCGCCGATCATGTTGAAGGTGGCCTTGACGTCGTGCTGCGCCAGCAGCTCGAGGTAGCGCGGTGTCCAGACCGGGCTCGGTCCGTCGTCGATCGTCAGCATCACCGAGCGCCGCGGGAAACGCGCCGAGTGGTCGTACTTCAGGAAGTCGCCCAGGTCGTAGATCGGCGCGTGCCATCGCTTCGCTGTCGAGGCCTGCTGCGTGGTGACCTTCCCGAAGGGCACGCGGGCATACGCAGCGGTCGTGACCCGGCGCGCGCCGCCGGAGCCCTCGATCAGGCCGGCGGCCGTGGCGCGACCCGGGTGTGTGCCCGGCATCAGGAATCCCGTGCGCGGTTCACCGAGCGCGCTGGCAGCCACCACGGTGCCGGCGACGCTGAGCAGTACGGCGCGACGGCTGACTGCGCGACCCGAGTCGGTCATGTCTCCTGATCCCTTCGATGTCCCACACCCCTCAGACGTCTCGGGGCCAGCATCCGTTGCATCCCGGGTTGCGGGGGATTGCGGTCGGTGCACGACAACGATGCACCCCGGACCCCGACCACAACGACTTTGACCTCGTGTCGTGCAGCATAAAGAACGCCTGAGACCGGCCTGTTCTGCGCGGGAACGGCCCGTCGCTGTGTCAGCCTGTACTGCTCGACAAATCGGACGAGGTGAGCCATTTCAGCCTCCCGGGAAGGGTTGCCATGCGTCGCATCGACGTGAATCGGGTGCTCGTACGCCTGGCCGTCGCCGGATGCTGCGCAGCGGCTCTGGCCGTCGCGCTGCTCGCGGCCCGACACCTGGTCGGATCCGGGGCGCAGTCAGCGTCGGAGTCCGGTTCGACGACCACCCCGCCCGCATCGTCGACCTTCACCGGGATGGCTTTCGACACCTGCGGAGCGCCGTCGACCTCGGCGATGACCGCATGGCTGGCCTCGCCGTACCGCGCGGCCGGCATCTACATCGGCGGCTCGATGAGGGCGTGCGGGGACGGCAATCTCTCCGCCAGCTGGGTCTCGCACGTGCGCGCGCAGGGCTGGGGTCTGCTGCCGCTGTACGTCGGAGTCCAGGCTCCCTGCGTGGGTCAGTCGGGCCTGGCCAAGATCTCGGCGTCCCGGGCCGCAGCGCAGGGCACCTCGAGTGCCGACGATGCCGTGTCGCGCGCCAAGTTCTTCGGCCTCGGCGCGGGCACGCCGGTGTACTACGACATGGAGGCCTACAACCCTTCGGCGTCCGGCTGCAGCCACACCGTGATGACGTTCCTCTCCGCGTGGACGGCCGAGCTGCACAAGCGCGGCTACAAGTCCGGTGCCTACGGCAGCACGGGCTCGCTGATGGTGGACCTCGCCAAGTCCGTCGGCACAAGCGGGTTCGTCGCGCCGGACGACGTCTGGTTCGCGCACTGGAACCAGCTCCAGACCTCCTCCGACGCCGGCAGCTACCCGAAGTTCTCCGACTCGTACTGGTCGGCCCACCAGCGGGTGCACCAGTACAGCGGTGGTGCCAACCAGAGCTGGGGCGGCGTCACCATGAACATCGACGCCAACTGGGTGGACGGGGTCGTCGCGGGTACGCCGGTCCCGGTGAACTACGGACCCAACGTGCTCGGGCCGGGCAGCAACGGTTTCAGGTTCACCGGGTCGATGAGCTACTGGCACTCCGGGGGCTCGGCCGGTGTGAAGCGTCTTGCGTACTGGACGTCTTCGAATGGCTCGACCGAGGCGAACGGAGCCACCTGGTCGGCGCACCTCGCACCGGGCCGGTACGACGTCCAGGCCTACGTCCCGTCGACGAACGCCAATGCCCATGCGCCGTACACCATCACCGACTCGCTCGGGACGACGCACAAGACCGTCAACCAGGCGCAATTCGTCGGCAAGTACACGAGCCTCGGCACCTACACGGCCAAGGCAGGCGGCTCCATCGTGGTGCACGTCGGGGACAACGACGCCAGCTCGACCCGGACGAGGATCGGCGTGGACGCGATGGCCTTCCGGCTGATCGTCACCGCGCCTGGACCGCCGACGGGGGTCTCGGCCACGGCCGGCAACGGTCAGGCAGTGGTGACCTGGAGTGCGCCGGCCAGCAATGGCGGGTCGGCGATCACGAGCTACAAGGTGACCGCCTCTCCGGGTGGCCGCACGGCGACCACCACGGGTGCGACGACGGCGACGGTCACCGGTCTGAGCAACGCCACGGCGTACACCTTCACGGTGACGGCGACCAACAACGTCGGGACGTCCGCGGCGTCGGCCCCGTCCGCACCGGTCACGCCGAAGGGTCCTCCCGGTGCGCCGACCGGGGTCTTCGCCGTGCGCGGGAACCAGTCCGCGACGGTGTCGTGGTCTGCTCCCGGCTTCAACGGAGGGTCCGCGGTGACGGGCTACAACGTCGTCGCGGTCGACACCTCGAACCGGAACGCACGGTCCTCGGTGTGCCCGGGGAGCGTCTCGTCGACGACGACCTCCTGCACGGCGACCGGGCTGACGAACGGCCACGCCTACACCTTCGTGGTGACGGCGACCAACATCGTCGGAACGGGCCCGGCCTCGGCTCCGTCAGCCGCGGTCACGCCGGCGACCGTGCCGAATGCTCCAACGCGGGTGTCGGCTGCGTCCGGCGTTCGGGCCGCCACGGTGTCCTGGGCTGCGCCCTCCAACGGGGGTTCACCGATCACGGGCTACCGCGCCACGGCCCAGCCGGGCGGTCACACCTGCTCGCCCTCGCCAGCGACCGCGACCTCGTGCACCATCACCGGACTGCTCGACGGAGCTTCCTACAGCGTCACGGTGACCGCGTCCAACGCCGTGGGCAGCTCACCGGCCAGTGCTGCCGCGTCGGTGATCCCGCTTGCGCACTCATCGACCACGGCAACGGCGCCGGGCGCGACGACGTACGGGCACGCCTTCTGGGTGCCGGTCACCGTCACCTCGATCGAGAGCGTGTCGGGCACGGTCACCGCCATGTCCGGGTCCCGCACGCTCGGGACTGCGACCCTCGGCGCGAGCACGTTCTCGAACGGCATCTACACCGCGACGGCAAAGGTCACCGTCCCCGGGACAGCACTGGCCACCGGGACCTACCACGTCGTGGTGACCTACCACGGCAATGCCGCCATCACGCTGAGCTCGTCGACCACGGGCCCCGTCACGGTCCGCAAGGAGCCGACGTCGACCAGCGCCTCCCTGAAGGGGGGCCGGGCGGCCCACCGCCGGCACGCCAAGCTCACCGTGACGGTCACGGCCTCGGGAACGACCCCGACGGGGGTCCTGGCGATCTACAACGGCAAGACCAGGATCGGCTCCGTCACCCTGCACTCGACCAACCACGGCACGATCACCATCTCCTTGCCGCTGTTGAGCCCCGGCCCCTATCGACTCGCGGTCCACTACCTCGGCAACCGCAACCACCTCGGAAGCACCAGCAGAGTGATCCGGCCACACTGACCGTGTCGGTCAATCCCCGGGTGTCAGGTGGCAGACAGGTGGCACCCAGTAGCCTCACCCTCATGAACGTGCTGAATCGGGTGGCGTACGTCGTCACGCTCGCCTGGGCGATCGTGATGGGCGGGCTGGTCCCCGGCTTCATCCTCGGGCTCGCCTACGGCCGTGTCGCCGGAGTGCTGATCGCCCTCGTCGGCGGGGCCATCGGGTTCTTCGTGCACCGGTTCGCCTGGGCTGATTGAGGCCGTGCAACGACGAGATCCCCGGGCTCCTGACCTGCAGGAATCCGGGGATCTTCTGGTGTCCGAGGGGGGACTTGAACCCCCACGCCCGTTAAAGGGCACTAGCACCTCAAGCTAGCGCGTCTGCCATTCCG
>JACXTT010002665.1_pt1 | contig 28064 bp, 18 predicted proteins | sample 9270951 | NCBI WGS metagenome assembly JACXTT01 (sample SAMN15532306, study PRJNA645909) | rock metagenome | isolation source: weathered quartz diorite | place: Puerto Rico | collected 2017-06-21 | reverse complement strand
TCGCCTGTGCGGGCGCTCCGAAATTCCCTCAGGTCAGTGGCCATGGGAGGTTCTACGTGAATCTCGAAGACAAGGCCGCGATCGCCGTCATCGATACCGCGACATTGAAGGTCGTCAAAGAGTGGCCGCTGAGCCCTGCCGCAACACCCACGGGCCTCGCCATCGACGTGGAGCATCACCGTCTCTTTTCGGGCTGCAGGAGCAAGCACCTTGTGGTCGTCGACACAGAGACAGGGCAGGCTGTGTCCTCCCTCCCCATCGGGGAAGGCGTGGACGCTTGTGCCTATGACCCCGAGCTCAAGCGCGTGTACGCCTCATGCAAGGACGGAACTGTCGCCGTGATCGAGTCCAAGGATGCCAAGACCTATGCATCCGTAGGCACGCTCCGAACGGAACGCGGATCCAAAACACTCGCCCTTGACGCAAGCTCCCACCAGATCTACGTCCCAGCCGGTGGAGCGGCAGGCACGCCGGGCGATGCCAAAGCCGGGTTCCAGATTCTCGTCTTCGGACTTTAGGCTGCCTACGCGCGAGATGGATCAGCAGGCGCCGCGCGAACTTCGCCGGCTCTCGCAGGCACAACGAAAAGGCCGACTTACAGTCGGCCTTCGGATTTGGTAGCGGGGACAGGATTTGAACCTGTGACCTTTGGGTTATGAGTAGGTTGAACTCCTTGATTTTTTTTCATCCAAATCATTTTATATCAACATAAACATGTTCTGATACCCGCCGCCTACTTCACTTCTGCACCATCTCACAAGGATCTGGGATGTTGCAGCCAGTTGGGGGTTCCGACAGGTCGGATCCACTGTTCAAATCTTTTGGGGTTCCGCAACTCACGACCTCATCAGATTGGAACCCAATTTTGTCCATCATCGCCTTCTGGCTATCGCGGATCTGCCGAGCATTGACACCCACATATTTCAAAGTAGTGCTGATGTTTTTATGGCGGAGGCTTTTTTGGATAGTTACGGTTCCACTGCCTGACTCATCAAGCATGGTCGCAAAACTAGATCTGAGGGCGTGCGGCCCCCATGAGCCACCCAGTCCAATTGACTTGGCTGCCCTCTGGATCGTGGGAGTTAGGAAGGAAGCATTGCGCGGTGCACCGTTGAGGAGGTGGAAGGTGAGCACGGGTGTGGCCTCACCCCTCAGAAGTGCTTGACGGAAACTATCCGTTCTCCAAGCAGCCAATCGCGCTGGAAGGTCCCCTGGTAATGGAATTCTTTGAGCCTCCTTCCCTTTCGTCCTTCCTGGGGTGTATCCGCTGAGATCCCCTTCAAACCACTCCCATCTCATCCCGGTGATTTCTGAGATCCGAAATCCTGCGAGCAGGCAAAGCCTCACGGCTAAGGAGACCTGACGATCGCAAGTAATGGCATCTACCGAGGCAAGGAAGGGCCTCACCTGGCTTGTCAGCATGTGCTTGATTGGATGCTGCTGAACCCGTGGAATCACGATCGGCCATTTTCTAGGCCCAATCATGTCCGTCTTGATTGCGTGGTTTAGGAGAGCCTTGACGTCTATCAACAGCTTCCTTAGACCCCCAAGTTCACGTGGATGTCCACCGCGACCGGGAGTTTTCATGAACGCTAGGGATATTGCGTTGATGTCATCGTGAGAAACTTCGATGACTAGCTTCTCTCCAATGTGAGGCAACACCCAAGTCCTCAGCATGTGAGTTACGGCGGCACGTTGTCCCTCCGTAATCGTCACTCGACTTACATAGGAGTTGAAGACCTGGCGCACCGTAGGAGGAGATTTGATACCGACCTCCTCAAGCGCGAGGTTTCGTTTAAGGACCTCAACCCAGGTTCGAGCATCGTCAATATTGTTCAGTCCCGTGCTCCCCTGGCAGAGTTGCTTTCGGAATTTGAACCGGTAGTGCCAGACCTTGCCGACCTTTTTCAATCCATTGCGCCAGCCACTCATTGTGAAGTACCCCCTTCTGACGGCACTTCTGTGAGGTGGGAGTGCTGCCTGAGGTGTTTGGACGTAACACCTGCTGTACTCAGGTATCTGAGGTCGTAGGGTCTGACGCTCAACGAGCCAACAGGCCCGTGCAACCACTGAGTTACCTCCGATATCAGGAAATATCTCCTCCCGTTGACTGGATGCACATGGCTCGGCATTCCAGAACAGAGCCATCTCCGCAATGACCTAACGCTTGGTGGGTGCGATAGGACTGCGTGTAGTTCGAGGTGTAGCTCTTTGGTGGTGAGCAACCGTTCAAGCGTCTGAGGTTTCGCCTGAACCTGTGTAGTGGTGTTCGCTGGTGTTCGGCATTTCTCGTCGCCCATGCTGTCCCCCTTTGGATTTCGGGGAAGAACCATAGGCCGACTAGTACCTAAATCAAGAAATAAATAAAGTTGTTTTATTTTTTATATGGCCATTTCAATTTTTGACTAGCAAAATGACCCCCGGAACTACGCAACAAACACGAGTCATTGATTGCTCGAATGAGTAGGCGGAGCTGATCAACACACCTGAACCCCTCACCTAGTCTAAGAAGTTTCCCGAACTCCATCCCGCAGCCAAATTGAGATCCGATTGATTCTTCCATTCCGCTAGTCAGAAGCGTCCTCCATTCGAGCACTGCGCTTGTGGGCACACTCCTTTTGAAGGCAGTGATTGAACAGTGATCGGATACAGTCCAGACAAATCCCGCGGAGGCGACCAGTTGGTTGAGACCAACAAAATCAATTGATGATCCCTTCATCGCAATTGGGCTCAGGCCAGCATCAACCAACTTTGCAAGCGCGGACGGGGTATCACCTGGATCTTGGAAGCCAGTGTAAACCCAATCGATTCGCTCAATGAACGGGAAGTCGGTCATCGGGCCTCGTGATTGGATATGGATCACGGCGACTTCAACGGTTGTGGAAGCGAGGCACTTGTCCTTGAACACCAAACAGGAGATCAAGACTCCAGGTGAAGAGCCCGGTTCCGTTCTTGGCACAGAATCTTTCCGAATGGGTTCGAGCTTTCCCGGATCATAAGAACGCCCGCGTATCCCCCATATCTCTTGTGACGAAAGCCCGAGTGGGAACAGAAGAACCGAGATGAAATCCTCCAGCTCTGCATTCCTTCGTTCACGCCGGATAACGCGTCGAACAAAGCTCGAGGAGATGCCAAACAATGCGGACAGCATCCGTGATGTAAATCCCATGCGCTGAATCAACTGGGACAAAGTCACTGCATCTAACCCTTCATGCCTCCACCACCTCGCCAATTGAGTCGCGCTTGTTTTTTGGGCCGTTGAATAGCAGGCCATAGGGCCGATCCCCTGATTCTGGCAAGACCATGCAGATCGAGACCGGGTCGATGGTTCCAGCCACCAAACCTATGCACCTTTCTGGTTACCTCATGCACTCGATCCTATTGTTTTTTCGGACCACGCCCGGTTTGTTGCTCGAGAACCTTAAGTGCTCGTAGATGCAGGTACACGCATGCTTCGATCACATTCCCGACCGTCAACCCAAGGCTCTTTGACATTTCCTCCGCTGCACTCATGGCGCTCGAAGAAATTTTTGTGCGAAGGGTGCGGCTCCTACCTCTTGATCGCTGAGTCCGAACTATCGCCATTGTTGCTGAAACATCCTTCCCTGATGCAAATTCACGTGCAGTGATAATTGCTTCTGTCACAAGCACTGAGTAGCTGTGAGCCGATCTGCGAGCCCTTACCAGGTCGTAGGTTTCAAGGTCGAGAGATAGGTATGGGGTATGGCAATCAGATTTTTCATGATCGTTCACAGGTATTGAGCTCAGCACTGCTGCAAAAGCCTGTTGAAGTGTCGTGGTAGCCATCTTGCACCCAGAAAGATTGATACCCATAGTCTGGCTACTTATAGTCATCATTCAAGAAGGTGGGCTACATTTCCATGTTCCCTTTATCCCAACCACACGAACCTCAGCATTGAGTCGGTGAATAGGTATGGATTTACTTGGTCATTTATTGAAATGCTACTTATAGTCTGTAGAACTATAGTCATCAGCGCAACCACCCTGACCAGGTGGCTAAGCGAAAGGAAAATGTCGAGTCAGCAAGACTCCGATTTGCTCGCAAATTGCGAGAAGCCAGGTGTGCGCTCGGCCTCTCCCAAGAAGAGCTCAGCTTCCGCTCTGGGCTTCATCGAACCTATGTAGGTTCGGTCGAGCGCGGAGAACGGAATGTCTCCATCGACAACATGGAATCGCTTGCCAATGGTGTAGAAACCTCACTGGCGGAGCTTCTTTCCCCCTGACCGGCTGAGGCTCTTCGGGTGCGGGGTGTTGAAGCGTTCAGCCTGATCGTTTGATCATCCAAACACGACATGCAGCCGCGCCCCCTGAGGTGCCCCAGGACCACACCGGATTACTTGGTCAATTTCTCCAGCCGGGCCCGAGCTTCTCGCTTGCCCATCCTACGGAAGGCCGCGATAGCCTCCGTGTGCCTCTCCTGGGGCTTTCGGCCTTTCTCCCATCCGTAGACAGTTTGGGGCGATACCTCGACCAAGAGCCCTGTTTCCTCGGCAGAGAGGCCAAGCTTCTCTCGATGGGTGGCGAACCCCTTTGCGCTGAAGCGCTTTGCAGGTGCTTCCGTCTCGTCGGTTTGCTCCGCAGCCTTCTTTGCAGCCCTGCCGGCCACAAGAGCCAGAAGTTTCTTCAAAGCGCCCACCTCACGCTTCAAATCGGCGATCTCCTTACGATGCTGCGTGGAGGCATTCTTGAGGCCTTCGAGTTCTGTACGAAGCTCCTTGCGAGCCAATCGAACGACCTCCTGCTTCATGGCGGTTGCGAAATTCGTCATGGTTGAGTCTCCGTAGGTGGCTGCCTCGTTTTACTAATACCCTTGAGTTAAGGAGACTCTGCCACACTTTGCGACTGTGCTAGAGTCCGCTTGCCTGCTTACTCTGCCACCGGGTTAGTCTCTTCTAAAGGCCTTGCCGGATTGCATGCAAAAGGCCTGAAGCTCGATTCTGGATGAACACGACGTACGCATGAATGGCTCCTTCGTCATGCCCCTGCCCGGAGAGTGCATCCGCAGCCAGTTTCACGGCTCCAGGCACACTCGTCGCCATCTCTGCGACGCGCTTTCGTAGGAAGCTTGCGTTCACGCCTGCCGCTACCGCGAACGCATTCCAATCGCGTAGGCGCAGTTCATCGAAGTGGCTTGCGCTCCCAATTCGCATGGCGAAATCACGACTGAGGCCTGGATAAACCTCCGTACACATGAGGTCGTAGAACGGTGCCAGTCGCGGGCCCTCACCCTCGTAAAGCAAGGAGAAGTTCTTCCCATGAGCATCGGCATTGCCTACCAACACATTGAACAGCGCCACGTCCAGGAGACGCAGGCGGTCCTCAGCTGGTCGTATGGACACTTCGTTCAGCAGTCGGAAAGCCTGGCGGAACGAGGGCCCGCCCTCCTTCTGGTACTTGCGGTCCGACAGTACCCCGAGGGCCTGGCAAAAATCCTCCTGGTGCAAGCGCGCCACGCGCGCGCCACGCACCATACGGTCGTAACGAGTGACGACCAGGAAGGCGCGTCGCGCTCCATCTGCACCGCGCACGGCGCGCAGCTCGACAGGAGCTACCTCCAAGCCAAGTTTTGCAGCCGTTCCCATCACCAGGGCTTCGCTCTCTGCGGTCCCCGGCCACTCAGGAATGGCCGGTTTCAAAATGTGGGTTGAGGGCTGGCCCTCGGATGGGAGGGCCAGGGCGGGGGCGACGTCGCCCTCCACAAGCACTATCGGCACCTTACCCTGCGCCCCTGCAAGGGAGAGGCGCGCGCCCCCCTCGCCCGCCATCAGCGGGCGTCGAGGCAGTTCGTCGATGACTGCGGCGAGGGCTTCTTCATCTAGGACCTTAGGGGCGAAGGGCCCCTCGGGATCCTGCGGCATCGCCCCTCCGGGGAGGAATTGAAGGGCACCCGCGACATCTCCGCCGAGGCGCTCCAAGAAACTGAACTCGTTGTCTTCTGACACGCCGAGGCGTCGCGACAATTGCTCTCGTTGGCGGCCTTCGGGAAGAATCCCGCCGAAGAATGGCTTCCCTTCCTGGCGAGTGAAGGGCTCAGCGCGCTTTGGCATCGACTGGGAAATGGCTGGACGGCGCGGGTCCGCCAACCAGTTCGAGTCGTAGCTGAATCGAACGTCACCAAACTCGTCCCGGGCCAAGGCACCGACCACGGCACTATCCCACCACACCTGGAGTAGCATCAGGCCTTACTCCGTTTGGTGGACTTCTTGGCGGGAGATGGAGGTGGGGTCAAGGCTACTTTGAATCCGAGGGCTTCCAGGACTCCTAAAAGTTTCCCTGCATGGACCGAGGCCTTGCCCTTCTCTACCTCAACAATAAAGCGTAGGCCGACGTCCGCGACCCCCGCCAACTCGTCCTGACGTAGACCTTGGGCCTTCCGGGCACTCCGGATGGCCTGTCCAATCTCCTGAGGGGTGGGAGTTCTCATTTCTTTCCCTTACGGGTAAGAATAGGCTCAATTCAGCTGATCGCCAATCATTTCTATCCCGATCGGGTTAGTTCTCATTTATACGGATTACATCCATCAAATCTAACCCGATCGGGAAAGATTACTTCACTATTAATCGTACCTGTTGTAAGACCGACTCCCATCGTTTTGGACGGGATCTCCTGCAGATTAAAGCTTTGGAACAACTACTACGGGTGCTCATAACATGATGGTGATCGGGTTCTGAGGAGATGCCCGCCTGTTCAGGTGGCCACAAATTGTGACCACCTCATGGCTACCAGATGTTCACTTTGCTGAACGGGAACTCTTGGCCAACAGCATCGGGATGCCGCTTCCTGCCTTGCTTAAATTGAGGTAGGCCCGCCTGCAAGCTGAGCTGGTCGCAACTTGCGGCCAGCTCAGTGCCAAATTCGCAGAGGTGCCTAGCCTTCTGCCTTTTCTAGCGCATCCTTCCGTCGATCGATGTCATCACCGATCTTCACCAATCGCATTTTGAGATCCATTGTCCTTGTTTTGAATCATCGCTCGATGAGATTACTGCTTTCGGCGCTTACCGGCCTGTCGCGTCGCTCTGATCAGGTAGAACGCCTGTCGATTTAATCCGCAGCGATTTTTTCGGCTTACTCTGACTCAAGCTTCCCTCCGCCCACATATTCTGGGTGCAATTCTCTCAACACCGTCGAGAGTTATCGTTTCCCGGTGATGGTCACTTCAAAGAGCGCCCCTTCCACCTGACGCAAGTCTCTTCGGCGAAGCTCTCATTTTCGACCTCGGGCATTGCACACAGGTTTGCGTGCAATCGGTGCAATCTGCGTGCAATCGGTGCTGGCAGAGGAGGGTCAATAGACTCTCCTCTGAGGGCCCACCACGGAGATTCCCAACACCTTAAACCAGAGCCCTAACTTTTCAGGCGGTTCTCATTTTTTGGGGGGAGACCGAGGGGGGCCTTCGCTTTCGTAGCGGAGCAGCGGCGGCCGGGGGACGGCAGGGTCAAGGGCGGGTGCCCCTTGACCCTGCCGTCCTCCGGCCGATCACGGTAGATCGAAGGCGAAGGCGCCTTTGGATGCTTCGATGCGAGCCCCACGGGCGTCTGATCGCCGATGGAGCTGTGGGGACGACTACGAGAAAAATTTATACAACCCCAAGTAAAGCCCGGGACCGGTTACTGTCCACGAAAGGAAGAAGAGCGCTACATTGTTCCGATAATCAGCGCCCTTCATTGAAGGAAATGCACAAAAATAATCAGAGGTGTTAGCAGCGAACAAGATCAGTCCTCCTTGAAGGAGAATCCGAACAACGGCCTTCGGTCCTCCTTCAAGTAATGACTGACCTTCAAGAAGCTTGTAGATCAAAATCATGCCTAGACACGTCAAAAATCCGGGTATCAGTCCCCAAAGTATTCCAGGCATGGTAATAACTCGCTTTCGTAGAGAATTAAAATTTATTCCACATCCCCCCCAAGTAGGATGCGGCTCCCTGCACCGCTCCCCCTGGGAGGCCTCCAACAGCTCCTTGAATAAACTCACCGCCTCCGCTCGACATTAATGCATTTGCTCCGCCGAAACTCATAAGCCCTCCAAGAGCACCGCCTACTGCACTAATTCCAATACTTGTTGTATTAATGCAATCGTTAAAGCCCTTACCATCCATTTTATTCGCTATTCCTTGCCCTAAATAGTCACCTGCGGCACCTGCGGCAGCCCCGGCTGCCATGTATGTCGCCATACCAACTTCTGTAGGATCAAGAAGACCCAACACCGCGCCGGTTGCAGCGCCTGCAGCCGCCGCGATCAACGCATCTCTATCACTTGCACCTGTAGCCTTGGCAGCAATGTAACTTGTGACGCCGCCAATAATGCCACCGACCACAGCCCCGATCAGCAGCCGTCCGTCCGGATCGACCCTCCCGACAGAATCATTTTGTACATAAACATAAAAATTTAGACCGGAGTACTCCTGCAACGGGTCTCGACTAATCCACCGGCCAAGATCTGGGTTGTAAGCTCGAAACCGAGTCAGATACAAACCACTTGCCGCATGCCACATGTGGCCGGTGTACAAGAATAGACCGTCCCTATCCCCTGCAATCTTCGTGACGCGTCCAAAGGGATCGTAATCGTAACGAGCACGCACATTTTGCTGCGCGTCCACAAGTTCTCTCAGAGAACCGAGATGATCCCTTGTGTAGAACAGTTGGACCCCATCCGAATCGATCATCCCTTGACCGAAATAGCGTTGAAGCGTGATCGAGCCATCCTGAGTTCTGGACTCTCCAATGTCTCCACCAACCCATAGGTATTTGGTGTCTGAGACAAGTGAGGTGCCGTTTCGCTCGATCACCTCGACGCGACGCCCCAGGCCATCGTAGACGAACTCGCTTCTGTGGCCGGTGACATTACTAGTCACAGAAATGAGTCTGTTTTCCGCGTCCCATTCATAAACTCGAGTCCCATCATTTAGAAGATTCCCGTTCTTGTCGTATGCAAACAATTTGGTCTGCGCCCCTGCGGCAACGACAACCGTCGTTACTGCGTAGGCTGTAGAATCCTCGACACTAGTGGCCTTCACCGAGTAAGTCCCAGGAATGGACGGCGCTGTGTACAGCCCGGCGGCATCAATAGTTCCAGCGCTACACGACCACAGTACCGATTTATTGCTCGCTCCTGTGACCGAAGCACTGAACGATTGAGTGCCTCCTCCATTGATCGTTGCGACTTCAGGGGAGATCACTATTGAGATTCTTGCTTGAGCGGAAACAACGACTGAAACGCTGGCAACTTTGGTCGAATCATATGGACTGGTCGCAAGCACATGATAGGTGCCTGCTGCCATCGGAGCCGTGTAGACACCCGCAGCAGTAATTACGCCTCCACCAACTCCCTCTTGGACAGACCAAGTAACCGCAGCAGGGATTGGCGAACTGGCCATCCGCGCAAAGAACTGAACCGATCCTCCAGGGCGAATCCCGGCAAGATCTGGGCTGATCTCGAAACCTGTCACTCCAACGCTGATGGTGGAGGTAGCGCTCTTTGTTACATCGGCCCGAGGAACCACAGTTACATGGTAGGTCCCTGGGGTGGAGGGAGCGGTATAGGTCCCATTCCAATTTGGGGTTCCAGGGCTGTTGATCGTCCCTCCGTTCGCCTCCTGAATGCTCCAATTCAAGTTCCGATCGGCACGCGGAGCTCCCACGATCGACAGAGATGCCTGAAGATTCATCGACCACGTCGGGTCAATCGTGGTTTGTTTTGGCAGAAGCGAAAGGGAAATCGAAATCGGCATCGTCAAGTGGTACGAAGCCCCAAGTGGGAACCCGTCACTAGATGCGAGGAAGAGATTTAGCTCAATTCCACTCGGATCAAAGTAGCCCTTAAAGGATCCTTGTTGGCCGTTCAGGTCGCTGCTCCAAGATCCCGACCAGACCGTGCCTTGAATTGACCCGCTTAGTGAGACGCTTTGCGTACTATTCGGGATCAAACTCGTGCCCTGACCTACAAATAGGGCACCTTGTTGACTGACTTGAACAGAGGGTACGCCAGCAACGGCTTGTCCCGTTGTTGTGAAAAGACCAATAGGCGATAAGGGTTGAGGCTGGAGCACATCGATGACGGCCCTAGTTCCGCCAATCGAAATGGAGCCAGAGGTACCATAGGTGATGACATCTCTAACGGGGAAACTCGGTGCGGTGTATGTTCCATCAGAAGTGATGGTCCCGTATTTCGCGGTTAGGGGTTGGACAACCCCGGCATGAGTGACAGCGACGTGAGCTTGCTGACCGACCTGAACAGTCTGATACATCGGCGAGAGGACTCCGGCTGGATCGACATAAGTCGATTTCGACCAGCTAAGCCCAGATAGCGCTGGCTGGATTGTTCCCCCGTTAATAAGGTCTAACTGAGCACTTAAGGAGCCGTCTGCATTTACGACAAGCAGGTCCCCCATGTTGTCCCAAAGCAAATTGCCGTTCACCTGGAATTGCAACGGCCAGAGGCTCTGGAACGCATACAAATTCGCCTGAGTTCCAAGGAACAGAGCTTGAGTGCCGTTCTGGAACAACGAGAAACCATGACCAGAGTCGGTCCCACCACCTGGCGTGTACGAACCCGAGAGGGTGGTGATCGAGGGTTGATCGGTCACCTGGAAATTCCAGGTGGCGCTTTGCGTAGGATCAGCCTTACTGGTTGCCGTTACCGAGTAGGTTCCTGTCACTGCCGGGGCTGTAAACACGCCTTCGGAAGTAATGGAGCCTCCTGAAACAGCCCAGGTAATTTCTTGATTTGATGTTCCTGTGACCATGGCAAGCATCTGAGTCCAGCCGCCGACGCTAAGTTGGTGAGTCGCCGCCGCGAGATTAAGTCGGACTGATCCCGTCAAACTCCCGTTCAAAGACTGGTGGTTACTCGGGACTCCAGAGACAAGTGTGTCGTAGTACCCCGTAAAAGATGAGAACGCTGAATCAAAATCGAGAAGCAGCTCTCCTGTTTGGCCACCACCCATCCAACTGCCTTGAACTTGATATCCCGTCGATGTTTGAAATAGAGATCCAGTGCCTTGGACGAAACCAGGAATCGACGGAATCGACCACCGGAGAATCACTCCTGCCGGAGTCGCACCACTACTGGACGCGGCGCTCGGAAAGGCTCCAGAGGAAAGGAATATGGCGAGCTCCCCTTGGCTAGTTTGATAGACCCCCGAGGGGAGGACGCTAGCCCGATCTGGCTTCACCAAAACGGGAAAGCTCGCATGATAGTCGGGATGAGTTGCCGAACTTGCGGTGACCAAAGAGAGCCCGGTCTTGCGCGGAAGGGCGAAGTAGGCGAACTGATTGCCACTGGATCGTACCGTTCCGGAGGTAGCGCTCCAAACCAAGCCGGTGTATTCAAGCAGATTTAGATCCGGGTTGGGATTCCAAGACGAAGCATCATTGAAACTCAATTTCCCGGGCATATTTGAGAGTTGGACATTTACACCGAACGGATCAAACGAACCAGCGGCTCCCCAAGCGCCAAGGAAATTACTCCCATTCCCGCCGATTGAAGGTTGTAGATCCTGAACTGGATCACCACCAACGCTAGGGCTACTGGAGGAAGCAACATCAACGGGCTGCCAACCACTGGTTGCGTAATAGCGGTAGTTCGAGGTTGCAGGTCCGGTACCCCATCGGCCCGACAGCTGCAGTCCTGATAAGGTCCCCGAAAAAATCACATGGTTGGGATCGTTAGTATTAGCGTTGGCAACTGTCACTTGGGTTCCCGATTGGAATACCCAATTGGGCGACATTCCCTGAATATGAAGCAGGCCATCTGAGGTGACGATCACAATCGTCGTTGCACTCTGTTGTGGATCCGCGACGCTTCGGGCTGTTACGGCATATATGCCTGGCTGTTGAGGAGCGATATAGCTGCCATCGGCTGCAATCGATTCGCCAGGGTTTCCTTGGACCTCATAGGTGACCTGGGTGTTCGCCGATCCAATAACGACTGGGGCGAGCTTTACGCTTCCTCCAGGAGAGAGGAGGACCTCATCCGGTTGTGCAATCACCGCAATCGCACCAGGGATTCGAGTATAAATTTCTGTCGAAGCTGATGAAACCAAGGTGAGGGTAGTACCATCCGCGCTAAGCGTGCCTGTCGGCCAGACCGGGCCTAATCCAATGGCTTTCGAGTAGGGGATACGACTCAGAGCGCAGGTATTCCCCGATGCAGTTCCCTGGATGTAGCTATAAGAAATCGCGCGATCAACTGGTGATGGCATCTGTGATGCGATTGATTGCCGACTCGGAGCCAACTGGAGAGATGCCCGCTTGCTAGCCAAGCTTGATACTGGGAGATTTTGGGGAAGATAAGACGTCTCGTACCCAAGAATCCCACTTTGAGTTTGTACCAGGGCCAATTCTAAGTTCGCCTGGCCGCCTGAAGGGCGATAAACACCTGTAAAGGGGTTGGCAGCAGGTAATACATCAACGGATGCTGTGCCCGTTAATGTTAGGCCTGCGGCGTTCGTGACGCTGCAGACCAATTGAATAGCACCACTGTTCCCTGGAGCATCAAATGAAACCACGGACTGATTTACTGCCGAGGTAATGGCCCCTCCGCCCCGTACAGTCCAGCTGTATGTCATACCCGTTTGAGACTGGACAGATGCACTCAGGCCCGTCACCCCGACGGAGGTCGTCGCAGGAGCAGTGAGCGTCACCACCGGCAGTGGTGCCACAGGGATCGTAACTGTGCCTGTACTGTTGATCCAATCGCTCCCATGAGCGTTACACGTAAGAGTCACAGAGGAGCCGGCCACAGTTGGCTTGAACAAAACCCATGCGTTGGTTGAAGGGCTCTGAAATTGACCGTTTGTAATCGTCCATGAATAGGCGCCACCGGTGACGCTTGGGATAGACGCATAGCATCCCTGCTGGCTTTCCGTGACCATCGCAGGAGCGGAGATCGTGGCATTAGCCTGGGGGACTTGAACGAACGCGGTTCCAATCGTCGTGCCGTCCGCAACGCTAGTGGCGATGACCGTGTAGTTCCCACCGAGCACTGGGGCGGTGTAAACCCCGCCCGAGGTGATTGTTCCTGCGGAAGCTGACCAAACGACAGCGGCGTTCTGGGCTCCAGTGCCAATGGCCGAGAATGCCTGTGTTCCACCCTGGTTTATGGTTACTGCGCCGGGTGCGATGGCCACGACAATTGGAACCGTCACAGTTGCGGTCCCGATTTTAGTCGCATCAGCAGAACTCTTAGCAGAGATCGTGTATGTGCCCGCAGCATTCGGCGCAGTAAACACACCTCCAGAAGTAATTGAACCCCCAGAGGCGCTCCAAGTTACTGCAGTATTCGTCGTCCCTTTGACCGTGACCGAGAAGGTCTGTGAATCACCGGGGCTGATGGTTGAACTTGAAGGCGAAACAGAAACAGTGATCGGAACAGTTACGGATGCCGTGCCTGTTTTTGTGGTGTCTGCAGAACTCTTTGCGGTGACGGTGTAAACACCTGCTGTCGCCGGGGCTGTAAAAACGCCTCCACTTGTGATCTTCGCGCCCCCGCTTGCACTCCAGGTGACGGCTGAGTTTGTGGTTCCAGTTACAGAAGCCGCGAAGGTTTGATTTGTACCAGGCGCCACAGTCGCAGTCGAAGGCGTTACCTTGACATTGATGGGGACTGTCACTGTCGCGGAAGCGGTTTTCGTAGCATCTGCAGCACTCTTTGCTGTCACGGTGTAAGTACCTGCTGTGCTGGGCGCTGTGAAGACCCCTGCGCTTGTAATCGTCCCACCTGTGGAACTCCACGTAACCGCTGTATTAGTGGTGCCAGTTACGGTTGCAGTAAACGACTGGGTACTCCCAGACACCACAGAGGCACTTGCCGGTGCCACAGAAACCGCGATGGGTACTGTCACTGTGGCCACTGCCGTCTTAGTCGGATCAGCACTACTCTTGGCCGTAACTGTATAAGTGCCGGCCGTTGTAGGAGCAGTGAAAACCCCTCCTGATGTGATCGTCCCGCCACTCGCAGCCCAAGTCACCGCAGTATTTGTCGAGCCCTTAACTGTGGCAGTGAATGCCTGAGTCATCCCGGGGTTCACAGTGGCAGCAGTCGGGCTCACCGCCACGGATACTGGAACCGTAACTGTCGCTGTGCCCGTACGTGTAGTATCAGCAGAACTCTTTGCCGTGATGGTATAGGTTCCTGCTGCGTTTGGGGCGGTAAACACGCCTGAGCTGGAAATGCTTCCACCCGACGCGGCCCATGTAACAGCGGTGTTTGTCGTTCCCTTCACCGTTGCTGCGAAGGTTTGAGTTCCGCCAGGGTTCACTGTAGTCGTTCCAGGCGCGACCGCTACGGTGATCGGAACCGTCACAGTTGCGGTGGCAGTCTTTGTGGTGTCCGCAACACTCTTTGCCGTGATGGTGTAGGTCCCCTTAGTTGCAGGGGCAGTAAATACCCCAGCGCTGGTGATCGATCCACCAGTGGCACTCCAGGTCACGCTTGTATTGGTAGACCCAGTCACCACTGCAGCAAATGTTTGGGTCGCCCCAGGGTTCACAGTTACAGTTGATGGACTGACTGAGACAGCAACTACTGTCGCAATTGGGGCCGGCAGAACAAGCGAAGCCAGCAGCGGTGTACCAGGGCCAATAAATAGAACTGTCGCGAGAAGCGCAGCGATGGCGCTCCGAACGCCTCTGATGCGAACGAAACGGAGAATGCATTTCGCGGAAGAAGGGACCTCCAGTCGGATGAGTTCCCGACAAATAGAAGCCATCCTTTGAACGCCGATCAAGCTAACCATAGAAACCTCAGATTCGAATGTTTAGGCTCAATGGCCGCTCGTGGACATTACTGGAGCTGCCTTCTTGCCCCGTGTCGAGGAGGCTTTAGATGGCTTAGCTTTTCTGATAATCCCAGCCGGCGAGGACATAGCCGTCAAACCAGCCGTTGCTGGGCTAAAGCTTTGAGTGACGAGTTGATTCAAAGTGTTATAGCTGGAAGTGGTAACGGCACCGTCTACCTGCTCGGTAGTACGATTCCCGGAATCATCGTAGCCATAGAGGAAGGAATGAAGGATTTGGCCACTCCCACTATCTTTCAGCGTTGCACCTAGGAGCTGCCCAACTGCGTCATATGAATACGAGTAGACCTTTGGCGATTGGGCGTCCGCCTGCTGAATCCACGTTTGGATCTGGCCATTTTTGTCGTAGGTGTAGCTGAATGAAGAAATCGTAGAACCGTCCGATCGGAGATTCGAAATACTTTTTAGTCGCTTATCACCTACAACGTCGAAATAACTGTAGTTAGCAAGCTGCCCATTGGGGTATTGAATCGAGGCTAAGCGATTCATTAGGCCATCATAATTAAAGATGAATGTGCCTAACGGATTCGTGAGCGAAGCTACGCGACCAAGCCCGTCAAACACCCGGCTCTCTGGGATTCCATTTATTGCGCGGGACGTTAGTCGATCTAATTCGTCGTAGCCAAAAGTGACCGTACTGTTCGCCCAAGGACCTTGAATCTGAGTTAAGCGCCCAGCACCAAGGGTAGGTGTCGAAGTGATGGCCGAATAGGTATATGAGGTGGTACCAGTTCCATCCACCATCGAAATAACGCGGGGGTATATAGAGTCGTAGTTGTACGCAACAGACGGAGTGACTTTGACAGCGTTCTGGTAGTCAACCTGACGTAGCGTGTTGTCCAAGTTGAATGTATATAGAGTCGTCTGACCCATTGCATCAATGCGCGAGTACATTCGACCAACACTGTCATAGAAGAACCGTGTAGCAGAATTGTCTGGGAGATACTTTGCTGTCACTCGACCCTGAATGTCCCGAATCCAATAGGTCGTTTGTCCAAGTGGATCAGTCAGGCTTTCCAATTGACCACAAGCGCACCAGTCCATGAAGGTAGTTCGGCCCTGGGCATCTTGAACCGAAATCAAATGGCGGTTCGCATCGTGCGTCATGACAGTAGCTCGTCCCATTCGATCAATGGAGGCGCCCACATCTAGACGATCAAAAATTGTCTGTTCTCTCGAACCATCAGGGTGCGTGATGGTAGTGAGACGATCTAAATTGTCGTACCCATATGACAGCGAGTAACCATCTGGTCCAGTTAACGAAGCAAGGCGACCTACTGCATCGTATGTGAATAGGGTTTGCGTCCCAGGAATCGCTCCATCAATTTCCTTCAAATAGCCACTTAAGTCATAAAGGAATTGGGTGGCCTCGTTCTTCGTATTTTTGATTGAGGTCACTTGCCCCCAACCGTTATAGGTCAACACTGTAGAGAGACCATTTGGGCCGAAAGCCGTTATTGGACGATGTAGCCCATTGTAGGTGTATTTTGCAAGGAGGTCGTTACCGCCATTAGTAGTGTTTCGTACCTCCAGGAGATCTACTCCATCGGTCGAATAGGAATAGGTGGTGGTGCGACCAAGAGGGTCCGTTTCCTTCGTCGTCTTAAAACTCACCGGATGATACTCGTACTGCCAGATCTTCCAGGTTCCATCATCCTGAATTTGATATGAGGCAATTGGCTTCGAACTCGGCCCTTCAACAATCGAGTTGCCTTGCCCGTATTGGAACCAAACTCGATTCTCCAGCGGCTCTTTAATGCTTTCAGGAATACTTGAAAGCGTCCCACCCGTAGTGCTGTGAAGGAAGTGAGTAAGTGAACCCTTTGTGAAGTCTCCAGGCGCAAGAGCCCAGGCACGCTTATTCCAATAGAACACATTTCGATAATTGTGGAAATCCCTCGTGAATCCCGGAGGCGCGTACGTTTCAAGGGATGGGATTGCGGAACAATTCACAATGTATGCAATCACCTCAGACTGATTCATGGGGTCCGTCACTTGGGTCCAGTAGTCAGATCCGTTCATCCAATTTTTGAAGGAGGTCTTCCCATATGGAGTCGTCATTGACGTGACGAAGTCTTTCGGTGGTACATACCCAGATGAACTTCCTGAGCCCGTTCCGTAATACGTGAACGTCGAAACCATCCCCTGGGTGTCGGTAATGGACGCGAGGAGTCCGCTACCGTCGTAGCTGAGCAACGCAACCCTTCCAAACGGATCTGCCACTCTAGTGACTTTGTATGGATCGGAAGAAAGCTCGTAATAAAGGTGCGTAGCTTGACCAAGTGGGTCGATCACATCTGTCAACCGATTCATACCGTCATAACTGAAGGTCGTACTGTTCCCGAAAGGATCAATTGATTTTGTACGAAACACCATCCGTGGATACGTTGTTGCCCCGTTGCTCTTACTGAATAGTTCTTTGGACCCATCAGGGAAGGACTGTGTGTAACTTCCATCCGGGTTTCGGACCAGCTGATCATGCGCATAATATTGCGCAGTAAATGCTCCTGTTAGGCTTGAGTATCCTGTATAGGTCGCCTGGCCACCGTAGCGATTAATGAGGGCCACTGAAGCACCAGGATTCCCCGGATCATCAGTGATGTACTGAACCCACTCAAAGGACCACTTCGGGCCTACGTTTGAAAAAGTGAAACTCTGAGGTTGATAGGAGTTCCTCTGAAAATAGTGGAGAGTAAAGGCAATTCCAGTCCCGCGTGGCGGAGTGTATGAAAGTGGAGTATCAGTAAGAGTCAGGGCTGCGAAGGCCCAATCAAAGGCGTAACCCGGCATTCCTTTGCAAGTCGTATCCGGCTTGTTCGGATCGCCCGGTTTACCAGGAGGAGCGTAGGGGCCTCCCGCAGGTGGATTTCCAACGTTCCCCTTCCCATACACCCCGCGGGCTTCAGCAGCATCGACAGCTCTCCAGTCATTCGGAAGTTTCGTGACGCCGAGGATTAGTGCATACCCGGAAGCTTCATCATCGAAGGCACTCTTCCGGACCCAAAACTCTTCACCGAAGGTAGGATCCTTCAGCAAGTATCGATCGCCTCTTTGTTGCACGACGGCCGCAAAATGTCCCGCCTTCCAGTGAACCAAACTCGGGACACACACAGAACTTCCAGGTTTCCGAAACGCCATCTTCACCGGGAGCCCAATTTCATTCGCCCATTGATAGTTTTGGAGGAGTGATGTGCCCAGAGTGCTGGACAGGAATCGATCGATCTTTGGCTCCTCTGGGCGACCCAGTGCCTTATTAATGGACGCAAGGGCGAAGGGGCCGCACCGGAAGGAGAGTTCCGGTTCATGTTCCATTCGCCAATATGCATCTCTGCTCCGGGTGAGCCATTCTCCGGCCGCACCCTGAAAGGATTTCCCATCAACTTCGCTAAACAACTGCTTCATCTCATCCATGCGACCAAGGCGAGACAAAAGTTCAATCCGTCCTCTGAAGGCAGCTGCACTTACCGCATCACGATCCACTGAATTCCTGGCGGATTTAGAAGTTTCCCATGCGGTTTTGTATGCTTCTAAAGCTCGAGAGAAGTGCCCTGTATGTCGATATGACGACCCAATCCCTACGAGGATGGATGCATTCCATCCAGAGTGAGGATACGCCTCAAGGTATTCGAGGAACGGACGCAAGTCTTCTGTGTCCCTTCCTTCTTTGAATCTGCGGACAGCAAGGTCTAAAGCCTGGCTCTCTAGGACACTTGGCTCCTCGCCTAGATAGATCAAGGGCTCAGGAAAAACATGTGCATTCCTAATATCTCCCGCAATGGACAAGGAGTTCCCCAGCTTCTCGCGCTCTAACACAGTTGCCCTGGTCACCTGCCCACACAAGACGAGCGAAGCAAACAAAGCGACACATTGGTAACGACGGTCCATTTGGGCCTTCTTTCATTTACACCTGAAAGGTGAACCATATGATTGTGCGTGAGGTCACAACCCGGGATCAAGAAGAACTATATAAAAATTCGGGTCTTAAGAAGCAAACAGGGTCAGAGAGGGTTTGCTCTTAGGAGTTTGAGAAGGGCCGCCTTGAGCAAAGGTCAATGCGATAGCATTCGGCACCCCGAATCGAAGTAGTTCCGGGAAATCCTTGACTGCCTGTGCCAGCTCTCGCTTTTGGGATCGAGCATTTTCGAAAGGAGAGCCACCCCCTGCTCAACAAGTGTCTGGAGGGTATATGAGAGTGACCGAGTATAGATCCCTAGAACCTCGTCAACATCACGTCCTGATTGTTCCGAAACGGGAGCGAATGTTCACCCCGTACAGGTCCTCACCGGAACGCCATTTCATCCAGACCTCATTCGGCCCGCTTTAAAATAGCTCCCAAGGAACCATAGCCTCCGACAACACGTTGAACGCCGCGAGACACAAGCATTCAACCCTCTCATCGGTGGATGGACGACAGATCACTTCAACTAGGTAGGGAACTCTGCAGGGTCCTACCAACCACAGCGCAGAAACCACCTGACTTGCCCATAGATTTGGCCTCGCAAAGAGACCTGACAAAAATCACTTCCTCATATCTAAGAGCTCAGGTGAACAACCTTGGTAGCCTTGCTTCAACATTTCTACTTCGGATCGTGGAGGACTTGAATGAACGGTGGCAACTTACCGCCTGATGCAATTCCAGAAGACGTAGATGGAGAGTCATTTGAAAATGACTTTGCTGATGTGGCAATTGAAGCCATCAGATATCTCCGCAGCGGGAAGGGCCATGAAGCATTGATGTCTGTCCTCACCGCTCAGCAATTGGCGAAGCAGGCAGATGCCAATTTCCATCATGAAAGGCTCAAAGCTCAAACCCATCTAGCTGGCAAACAGATGGTCACGAGTGCATGGATATACGGCACTGCATTGGTTCTCATAGTCGGATCGCTGCTTTTGTTGAGCCACACGGATAAGCTCACGCCAGCTAGCGGCACCATCCTTGGCACCTTAGCTGGATACATCCTCGGCGGGCGTTCCCGGCAAGCTCCTAACGCAGCATAGGTCAGGAATTGCTTATGTTGGCTGGAATGCGAAGACATCTAAAGGCCTCCACGACTGATATGTTGACCTGCAATAACCACATCGAACCGAACCAGGGGAATAACCTATGTGCCCGAGACCCGATGTACTCGACCAGCTAGATCAACATCTGGCCTGCCCAAGCCAAAACTGGCTGCTGGGAGCCGGGATCAGTTGGGGCGCTGGGATTCCTCTTATGGCCCCTCTGACAGCACGGGTCCTCACACTGTTAGAAGGAACTCCGAGTAAGGAAGTCTTAGATGCCCTCATGAGTGAATTACCTAGTGACTCGCATGTCGAACACCTGCTGAGCCACCTTGGAGATTACATAGCGCTGGCAGAACGATCCAAATCACAAACTGCAGCGATCGGCGGAACTCAGAGGACCAAGCTCGATTTGGTAGCAATCCATGACGAAATCACGACCTTAATTGCGACGATTATTAGGTGTGGGTATAAGCCAGAAACCAAGAGCGAACCAGAGTCAATTGGCAGCATTGAGAAGCCCATCACAAACCTACGTGGTCACCTCGCATTCGTGAGGGGGTTGTTTATTTCCAGAGCTGGGCTCGAAGAGCGACGAGTACCAATCAATCTCTTCACAACGAACTACGATACTTTGCTGGAAGACGCCTTGGCGCTGTCCTGTATCCATTATTGGGATGGATTCATCGGCGGGGCGGTTGCATTTCGTAGTCATCGATTCGGACAGGATGCAGCATCAGACGGAGCTCGCGCTCACGTGATCAAGCTTCATGGTTCCGTGGATTGGCGCACAGGGGACGATGGGCGGGTCTGGCGTGTGCGTGATTTAGATACTTACCCTGAAGATTCCAAAAGGGTTTTGATCTATCCGCAATCAACAAAATATGTCGCGACCCAAAGAGACCCCTTTGCCGCCCAATTCGATTTATTTCGAAGAGCAATCGCATCTCCCACCGACAATGTGCTCGCTGTTTGTGGGTATAGCTTTGGCGACGACCACATTAATCAAGAGATCGAATATGGGATGACAAGGCCTCAGAGCAAGACAACCTTGATTGCATTCATTCCAGATGCCACCAAGTTACCGATTTGTTTGAATCAATGGCGAAGCTCAGCCTTTGCCGACCGGATTTATTTTGTTACTCAGCAGGGAGTTTTTGTTGGGTCAGACCAAGAACAATCTGAACCGATTCCAGATTGGAAGACGGATTCATGGACCTTTGAAGGAGCTTCTCGAATTTTAGTCGACGGGACTCGGAGGTAACTATGGCTAACCCTTTCGAAGTCGTTCCAGAGCTCAAGATTGCTCAAGTCGTAGAAGTAGCTGGAACAACTATTCGAGCGGAACTCTCTGTCGACGTAACTGAACTAACTCGCAGCCATGGCGGTAGGGTTTATTCGATTGGGCAATTTGGGAATATTGTAAAGATCCACATTGGGCGTCGACTAGTTTTTGGATTTGTCACGCTCCTTCGGATGCGTTCTGACGAGCTGGTAGACAGCGACGTAAGAATCCCTCCTGATGCGGATCAGCGCGTTCTTGAAATCGAATTGTTCGCTGAGGGTGATTGGAGTACAGAAGAGAAGGATCTCGCGTTTTCAAGAGGGGTCACCATCTACCCTCTCCCTCGTCAGGCCGTTTACCTACTCACTAAGAAGGAAGCAGGCCTTCTATACACGGCGGCTGAGGGCAGCGCTGCAACCAAAGCCAACTCATTAATCCCATTTGGTAGCTACGTAGGAGTCGATTCCGCCGTATGCCATGCAAACATCGACAAAATGTTTAGCATGCATTGCGTTGTCCTAGGATCCACAGGGTCTGGAAAATCGGGAGCTGTAGCAAGCATTGTTCACAGCATCCTTGAGCACAAACCAACAAGCGGCGGAAAGTGCAGCCCCAGAATCGTTATTCTCGACCCGCATGGGGAGTATGGAAGCGCCTTTGGTGAACGAGCCATTGTGTTTAGAGCATACGACCCAATTGGTAAAGATGCTCATGACGGTGAGTCAATCAAGCTCCCCTATTGGTTGATGTCTGCGGAAGAAATTCGATCATTGGTCATTGGGAAGACCGAGCACGAAGCGACATCGCAACACAATATTGTTTACAAAGCTCTCGCGCACGCTCGGATGGTAACAGTCGGACTTGTTGAACCTGCTCCGACCTCGCATGGGACGTCCATTCCCGACAACGTTCAACATGACGAGCCACGACCACGAGCTGGTGTGAAACCAGAAGCTCTGGCCGAATTTGACAGGGATAAATCTATTCCATTTTCATGGGATGAATTCTCTAACCACATTGAGTTCATTCAAGGGGCAAGAGTCGGGAAGGCAACCAAGAAGCTGGAGCCAATTCCACCCTCCGAAGAGCCTGCGAAGAAAACCAAACACGTGCTAGATAAACTCGCGGTGTTGCGCCGGGATTCGCGGGCTCAATTCTTAATGAAAGAATGGGTATATGGAAAAAGCCCTCAGCTCTCAGAAGTCCTTCAACAATTGGTCGGAGTTCTCTCCAGCAAGGAAGAGCGCGACATTAGGGTCGTCGACATCTCGGGCCTTCCGAATGAGATCGCAGGGCCCCTGACGGCTTTGATTGCCCGCTTGCTATTTCAATACAAGCTCTATCAAACACATGAGGAGAAACACAGGGATCCGATCCTCCTCATTTGTGAAGAAGCACATAGGTACGTCCCCGATAAAGGCGAGGCTGAATACTCCGCGGCACAAATGGCAGTGCGGAGAATCGCTAAAGAAGGCAGAAAATACGGTTTGGGGCTAATGCTGGTGAGTCAGAGACCAGCAGACATTGATGGCACTGTAATCTCACAATGTGGAACTTGGTTGGTCCTCCGCCTATCAAATGCAGCGGACCAACAGCATGTGGCTAGGTTTCTACCAGATGGGTTATCCGGAATGACTAGATCGCTTCCTTCCCTGTCCAGGCAAGAAGCAATTTTTGTCGGAGAGGGTGCAGCTCTGCCCGCGAGAATTCGGATACGAGATCTTCCCGAATCGAAGCTCCCAAAGTCGGCCAGTATTCCGTTTGCTCTCGGCTGGATGGGACCAAGAAACTCAATTGAGGAGCTGAAGGTTATATCCACTCGAATGGACGGAACCGATAATCGGCCAATAAGGGACACGTCGAACGATGGCTTTTGAGGCCATCCGTCCTCGTCGGTTGATGCATTAGCCTGTACACAAAATCGGGCGAATCGGATTTCGGACCAATATTTCAGAATCAGGTTATACCCGAATCGGGCTTCTCTGCTTACCCAAGTCATTTCTCGCTAAGCAGCGTCAATTCGCATTTTCTTTTGTCCCCGACAGCCGTGATTCACCCTGAAAATGCTTTTCATAGCCTACGTCCACAAGCCCGTCATACCCTGCTACGCACAACTTCAAGATCCACCACTACCATTGCAGTTCTGGTTGTGAATCGCTGCCAGTCGATCCCGTTAGGCAAGCATCGCTCAGCGAGATTCGCCACCTGACTTGTTGCAGTAGGGTATGCCATCGACTGAATAGTTAGCCGGATCAAATCCAACATCCCAACAGGGAACGAGCGAACCCCTCGAATCCAATTGTTCAAAGTATTGATCGGAATGCCCAACTTTATTGCTAGCTCCCTTTGAAGGATCCCAAGATCCTTCAACCGGTGCTTGAGGTCCCTTCCATTCCAATCATTGGGGAATCGTAGTGACCAAGGAGTTCGTTCAAAGTGTTCGATTGCGTATGCCCTGTCCTGCAGATCCTGCTTCACCTGATTCAGCTCCGCTCGCATTCGCAGGGCCAAGGCAACGAGTTGGGATTGGGTCGAACATGAACGGCTTACTTCATCTCTCAGTTGAGCTACCAATTCCGCTGGCAGGATGAAGGTGACCTTCATGTGATCAGTTGGATATAGGCGTCTCCGTCCCATGCCCTAAGAATCGTTAGAGGCGAGCTGGTGCTTGAATCTCAATCAGGTTTTGCAATGATCCAGAGCAGGCAAAGGTGTTCCCTTTTGCACCCTTCCTTTGGAACTTCCTGGCCGTTGTGGCGCGACGAAAAGAACCTTTCTTCAATCGTCAGAATGATTGAGGGCAACATTCATTCGGACCTGTGCCCGCATTCTTTCTGACGACCCTCGTCTTAGGCAACCTGGATCGACTCGCCCCTTGTCAGGTGCCTAGCAGTACTCGACCTGGCACTATTAGCTAGTGAAGAGATGTGTTCCGCAGATACATGGGGGAATGAGCCCTAGGGAAATCCTGAGGGAACTTAGACGGCATCGGGATTCCCGGTTCACTTGTCAGTGTATGGCATGCCTTCACGGGCGCGCCATGCTCACTAAAATCGAGCCCCAATTTGGAATAGTGACGCGGCTTTGGGGACTCTTACTTCGTCGACAAGCTGCGTGATGGCACTTTAGGTCACTGGCCATCAACATGCTTGGACCAATCGATTCAATTCCTTCTACTGAGCCCGAGACTGCCGAACTCGCCTCATTAGGGATGTTGCGATTTTCAGCATCAGTACAATCGCCACATCAGCGAAAAACATCACCAAGAAACAATTCATCAAATAGAGCCCAAAGACATCTGCCGAAATGGCTTTGAAATAGTACAAAACTCTTAATGCTAGGGAAATTGCTCCTGCTCCAAGAAAGGAGATCATTAGCGTTCCCGGAATGGCCTTCAGGATGTTCGATGAGTGGAGGACCTGATTGGATGTTCTCTTGTTGGCCAGGAGCAGCGCGAACAGAAAAGAGACCACAGCAATGGAAGGGTTGATGACCTGAAACAGCGCAAATAGGAAGGTGGGAATAGCGATGAACCGTGCCAGCACGCGGTATTTGAAATTCAGGCCAACAAATTGATTAATTAGACCAGCCAAAATGAGCGAAAAGACCGAGTACCCAACAATCGGGAATGCTCTCTGGACATCGAAAACAGCTTTTACAGTAGGCACCATCATTTCCCTCCCGAATATCGATTGAACCAGTCACGACCAGAGGGACTGTAGAACCACGTTGGGTTGGGAAAGTTTGTGAATAGCTGCTCATGAAACCAGTCTGGAGTTCTTGGCATCCAGGGCGTGTATCGGTGAGATGGCTTCCACTTGGGGTACTTCTTTTTGATCTTATCGATTGCATCATCAACGCATTTTGTATTCGGCGTGAAGAAAGGTGCAGCTTCTGTTGGATAAGTGAACGTACTGGGGTCAGGTTTGGGGGTGTCGTCCAAAGGAATGTAGATGCCTTCTGTATTCTTGTAGTGGGTCACGTCATCTGCGTAGGTGTGCCAAACCCCTTTACCAAAGACCATCCCGTTATCAGGGAAGAGGCTGCTGTATTTCCCATCAATCACAGTTGCGACGTGGCCATAGGAACCATTCGGTGATCGGCTCGGCCAATAGTAGATTCCATCAAGTCCAAATGGGTCGATGAGGTTGATAGGGTTGTTAAACACATACCCGTAGAGGTTGAGACCACCGTTCTCAGCGTACGGGTCCCTAGTGGTCCATCGACCGAGATTCGAGTCGTAGGCACGGTACAGCGTCAAATAGAGTTTGGTCTGTGCATGCCAAAGATGGCCCGTAAATAGGAACGGACTGTCTTTGTCCCCAGCCACCTTTGTGACGCGGCCCCAGGGATCGTAATCGTATCGCGCCCGCACTTGGCCCTGCGTATCAGTAAGCTCACGAACTGACCCCAGGTGGTCACGGGTGTAGATGAGCGCCGTTCCGTCAGAGTCGATGAACCCTTGAGGGTGGAACTCTCGCAGAGTCGTGCCATCGGGTGTTTCTTCCACCACCATAGTGTTGGACTCTGAATCCCATAGGTAGCGTTTATCACTCGTGATTTCGCCAGCTTCCTTTTCGCGGATCGCATTGAGATAGCCCGCTGGGTCGTAATCAAATTCGGTGACATGGGTGCCCATGGTGATACTGACGAGGCGGTTTTCCACGTCGTACTCGAAGCGTCGGCCCCCGACGAGCGTTGGAGCTGTACCCATTGCTCGCCCAGTTAGCCTATTGGCTACGCGGACGAGCCCGCCCATTTCTCCCTTTTTGGCCTCCTGCTCAGCTGCCTCGATGGCGGCCCAGTCGGCCATGCCCATGGCTCCCTTCCGGTCGTCGGCTACTGCCTCGAAGAGGCTTTGAGCCCGACGGAATGAGGCGGCGGCCATAGCTGGCTGTTTGGATTCGCGGTAGATCATCCCCAATGCCATGTGGGCTGTACCTGCCCAAGGGGATCGCGGATTCCTATCCAGAAATTCCAGCAGTGGCTTGACTCGCATGGGATCGCCGCCAGCTTGATAGGCACGCACGGCGCGAGAGAACTCCACCGTCTCTGCGAGGGATGGCTCCCCAAGAGGCACCATGATCTCGGAGAAGATGCCGCCCTGACGGACGGGACGCCCAAGCTTGGGTTGGGGCTTTACGCCATCTTTCGCCGTCGCCCCATGGAGCGGAGCCCACACCGACAATGCGCATGCAAATGCGAACAGACTTCTCACCACGACAACTCGGGACATAACTAGGCACCTACTTGGAAATTCGCAACCCTTCATGGTCCCACGCCAAGGAGGTAACGGCCACCTTACAAACCCTAGTTATTGCAAGTAATTCATCAAGTTCATGTGGAACTATAAATACGAACTCGAATCACCTCCAGGCACCCAACCAAGCGCGCGCCGCGTCAGTTGCCGGATGAGCTTCCTCCAGGCAAAGTCGGCTCATTGAATTTCGCCAATATTTCGCCATCCTGTAAGCCCGAGGAGGCCTTCATGGACGACCCCAATGCTGGTTGCTACTACGATCTCGGCATGCGCCTGCGGGGGTACCTCGCGAAGCAGCGTTTCCGGACGCCTGGCGTGGAGCTTCTTCCAGCTCAAATGGATGCCTGGAAACTACTGAACGAACTAGATGAACTCGTGAAAATCCTCGCGAGAACCCGAGACTACCTCTCTCCGGATGACCGAACCGAATACGCCTCCAAAGTTCGAGCAGCTGTTCTGAGGCATCAACCTGCCTGGAAGGCAAGGCGCCAAGCATTGAATGCTGACCTCCCCGGAGAAGGAGCAGCGCCGAAGGTGTAGACTCAGCGCCATGTGTGGCCGTGTTGTTCAAAAAGGTATGCGCCGAGGCGAAGTGAACGCTCGGTTTTCGGCGACTGCCGCAGATAACGTCGCCGCCCACTACAACCTCGCGCCAACGAATCAGTTGTTAACAATCCGCGAAGAGGGGTCAACCTATGCCTGGGCCTCGTGTCGATGGGGGCTAATACCAAGCTGGGCAAAGGACACCGGTATCAGCTCAAAGACGTTCAATGCGCGAGCAGACACCGTAACCGAAAAACCAAGCTTTCGAAGTGCATTCAAGAATCGTCGATGCCTTATCCCGGTCGATGGGTTCTACGAGTGGTACACGGAGGGCAAGAAGAAGACGCCATTCTTCATCTCGAACGCGAACCCAAACGAGATGCTCGTCTTTGCGGGCCTATGGGAGACCTGGAGGGGACCTGAGGGCGAAATCCAATCCTGTACGATCATCACGACAGAACCCAATGCCTTCATCTCAGAACTCCACAATCGCATGCCCGTCATCCTTGGCCCTGATGCCTGGAACGCTTGGCTAGCTGGTTCGACTTCCCCAGCAGATCTACAGGTAATGTTGCGACCCTGCCCCGAGGAATGGCTTCAGGCATGGCAGGTTGGGGCGCTGCGAGGAGATGGACCTGAATTAATCGAACCTGTGGCCTAAGTCAGGGAGTTTAGTGAGGGGAGCTGGCTAACCAGTCTTCAGGTTAGTGAACTTCTTTCTGGCATTCTGCTCTGCAAGTGGCCAGGAGCGACCGGATGACTGAAGAGTTGGAACTGCGTGTCGGGAAAATCCCCAAAGCCTATTGCTACGAAACCGATTCCATTGACGATCCCCATCTTGCGCACAGGAAAGTGGGCTGGGACCCAGATCTCCACTATTTCTGTCCGGAGAACGAGTGTGGCTGGCCACTTAGCGGTGGTGTGAAATCCCGTGCCTCGGATACCTATCGAATTGCTTGGTTCGTTGGGCAAGCGATCCCAGATGGAGTGCTTCACAGCCATGCCGAAGGGTGCAAGCATGCTGAAAAACGCCGCACGAGTACTGGCAACGGCGAGAGCCATCCTCCGAATGAGCCCGCCAAGCTGGCTGAACCGTTCATACCTCGTGAGCTGATCGATCCCTCTGCAATGCGTCGAAAAGCTTGGCGAGGAGCTGGGCC
>JACXTT010002664.1_pt1 | contig 28071 bp, 21 predicted proteins | sample 9270951 | NCBI WGS metagenome assembly JACXTT01 (sample SAMN15532306, study PRJNA645909) | rock metagenome | isolation source: weathered quartz diorite | place: Puerto Rico | collected 2017-06-21 | reverse complement strand
CCGCGATCGCCCGCTCGAAGGCGGCCTTGGCTGGCTCGACGCGGCGCTCGGCGAGCAAGCCCCGCCCCAGCGCGTCGAGCCCGGGCCCCGAGTTCGGCTTGATGCGCAGCGCCTCCTCCAGTTCGCGGATCGCCTCCTCGTTCCGGCCGTCCTCGATCAGCACGATCCCCAGGTTGACGCGCACGCCAACGTCGAGCGGATTGTGGCCGAGCCGATAGCGAAGCTCGGCCATCCCATCCTGCCGCCGGCCCATCTTCAGTAGCAGCAGGCCGTAGTTGCCGTTGAACTCGGAGCGGTCCGGTCGCAGAGCGAGCGCCCGGTTGAAGAAGGCGAGGCTCTCCGCCTGCTCGCCGCGCCGGCTCAGGATGACCGCCAGGTTGTGGTTGCAGATGGAGCAGGTCGGGTCCACCTCGATCGCGTAGCGCCACAGAGTCTCCGATTCGTGCCACACGGTGGTCTGGACCCCCGCGGCGACCCCAAGGCCGCCGATCCAGATTGCCACGGTAGCCAGGGCCAGGGCCGCGATCGAGGACCGGAGCACGCCCCGACGCCAGGCGAGGGCGACGGTGGTTACGAGCGCGCCAATCAGTAGCGCGAAGCCCGCGCAGGGCACGTACGTGTTGCGATCGGCTCCGAGGTGATTGCCGGTGTGGACAATTCCGCTCACCGGCGCGAGCATCACGAGATAGAAAGCCCAGACCGCGAGGCCGGCGGGAAACCGGGTCCGGAGAAGCCACACCCCCGCGGTGAGCGCCAGCGTGCCGATCGCATCCAGCAGGTACGGGTACTGCAGCAGGTTCAGCGTCCTCGGCAGCTCGTAGATCGGAGAGAGGTTGAGCGGGACGAAGGTCTTCCAGGCGTGGAACCAGACATTGTGGAAGACCATGACCACCCGGGCCGCGGGCTCGGCGTCGGTGAGATAGCCGGTCCGGCGCTGGATGAGGTACGCGGCGACGGCCGCGGCCCCCGCCAGCAGCACGAAGGGGACCTTCTCGAGCCACACCAGTCGGAAGCGCGCCCGGATCCATTCGCGCGGGCTCGCATCGAGCCGGCCGAGCGGGTAGATGTCGAGGATGATCAGGACCAGCGGCAGACCCATCACGATGGACTTCGAGGCCAGGGCGAGCGCGGCGAAGGCCGCCGCGGCGCCGAGCCAGCCTTTCCTGACCTGCGGCGGCCACTCGTGGGCCCGGAGATAGGCCAGGACGGTGAGGAGGAAGAAGAGACCCGACGTGAGGTCACGCCGCTCGGTGATCCAGGCGACCGATTCCGCCCGGAGCGGGTGAACGCCGAAGAAGAACGCGGCGGCTGCGGCGCCGAGGCCTCGCATCACCGGAGAGGCCGACGGCATGGCCAGGCCGAGGAGTCGCCGGGCCACGAGGTAGAAGACGGCGGCGCTCGCCGCGTGCAGGAGCAGGTTCGTGAGGTGATACCCGAAGGGGTTCAGGCCCCAGAGCGCGTAGTCGGCGCCGAGCGTGAACCAGGTCACCGGAATCCAGTGCCCCATCAGATTCGCGGTGAGCATCCAGCGGAGCTGTCGCCACCCGAGGCCCCGGTAGTCCGGGTTGAGGAGGAAGTTGATGGGATCGTCCCAGTCGACCCAGTCGGCCCGGAGGGTGGGGAGGAAGACCGCCGCGGTCAGGAGCGCGATCTCGACGGGGACAGCCCAAGCGGCAACACGAGCCAGCAGGGAAGACCGCGCCCTCGACCCTTCATACGCTGTCTCGTAGGCGAGAAGCATCAAGGCCAGTCTAGCGCGACGGTGGGAGAAAAAAGGCTTCGAATCGAAAAATGGACTGCGGGACAATGGGTTGATGCGGCGCTTTCCCCCCATCCTCCCGGTAGGGATATTCCTGGTCACCCTCGCCGCGTTCTGGCCCGTCCTCCAGGGCGAGTTCAACTGGGACGACCGCGTCAACCTCCTCACGAATCCCAGCTATCGAGGGTTCGCCTGGCCGCAGATCCGATGGATGTTCACGACGACCCTGATGGGCCACTACATGCCCCTCACCTGGGTGTCGCTGGCCGTGAACCACGCGCTGGGAGGGATGGATCCGTGGGGGTACCACTTCACCAGCCTGCTGCTGCACGCTCTCAACGCGGTCCTGCTCTATCTGATCGCAAGGCGTCTCCTGGTGGCGGTGCGGTCCGAGGAAGCGGCCGATGATGCCCTGGCTCCGCGCCCCGACGTCATATCCGCAGGGGCCGCGGTCGCCGCGCTGATATTCGCGCTTCACCCGCAGCGCGTCGAGGCGGTGGCGTGGATCTCCGATCGCGGGACGGCTCTGTGTGGAACGTTCTACTTGCTCGCGGTCTTCGCGTATCTACGAGCCTGCGCGCCGGGTCACCTTCGGTGGAGGTGGTGGGGCACCGCCTCCCTGATGGCGTTCTCTGCGGCCTTGCTGTCGAAGGGCATGGCGGTCAGCCTTCCGGTCACACTCCTCCTGCTCGACGTCTATCCGCTCCGGCGGTGGAAGGGGGACTGGCGTCGCGTCGCGCTGGAGAAGGTTCCGTACGGCGCGCTCGCGGTCGCGGGAGCCACCGTCGCGCTGGTGGCCCGCAGCCACGGAGCGGAGCTGGCCGGCTATGCCCGCTACGGCGCCGTGTCACGCCTCGCGTTGATTGGCTACAGTCTGTGGTTCTACCCGGTCAAATTGGTGTGGCCGGCCGATCTTTCCCCTCTGTACGAAGTGCCCGGGCAGGCGACCATCCTCGAGCCGCGGTTCCTGATGTCGATCCTCGCCGTGCTCGTAGTGACGGCGGGTCTGGTCGCGCTTCGCCGACGTGTTCCCGGAGCGCTCGCCTCCTGGGCGCACTCGGCCGCGGTGGTCGCCCCGGTCAGCGGCGCCGTCCACTCCGGCCTCCAGCTGGTGGCGGATCGGTACAGCTATCTCGCGCAGATGGGATTCGCGGTGCTGGCGGGCTACGGGATCGTGTGGATCTCCGACTTGTATGGACAGGGCCGGGTGCGCCAAGGCGTCGTGAGGATGGCACATGGCGTGGTGGTCTTGACCATTGGCGCCCTCGGCCTCCTGACGTGGGGCCAGTGCCACGCATGGCGAGATCCGTCGACGCTCTGGGCCTGGGCGGTGGACGTGAACCCACTCTGCGCCACCTGTCACAACAATCTCGGAGTCGCGCTGCTGCATCGCGCTCGCGATCCAATGGACCTCGAGGAGTCGGAGCGCCAGCTCCGGGAGGCGATCGCGCTCGGGCCCGGGAACGCGGAGGCTTACCTCAATCTCGGGACGGTCTTGCTGCTCCGCGATCGCCGCGACGAGGCCGAGAGGGCCCTACTGGGCTACCTGCGGCTTCGGTCCGACGCCGTGGACGGGGCCGAGCGCCTCGCGATGCTCTACCTGATCCAGGGGAAAACGGATGCGGCGATCCCGCTCCTTCGGCGCGCGCACGGGTTGAGCTCTAGCCCTTCTCAGGCCGATCGCGAGGCGGCCGGCAGACCCGCGGAGGACGCCCGCGCCGACCTGGAGGACGCGGTACGACTCGTCGATGACGGTGAGACGCTCCGCTACCTCGCGCAGGCCCTGCTCGCCCAGGGCCGCGCCGCCGACGCGGTCGTCTCACTCCGACGCGCGGTGTCCGTGAGTCCGTCGACCCCGAGCTTGCGGCTCTGGCTGGCCCAAGCTTACCGCGCGGCGGGTCAGGTCGCTCAGGCCGACGAGGAGCTCGGCGCCCTGGAGCGAATGGATCCCAGGGCCGCCGAGCGGACGCCCACTCGGTAGGCGGGCCTGTCGCGCGGCTCGCTCGCTACCGCCTCGCCGAGGCCAGGTGACGCAGAAACCCCTCGAGGGCCGCCGTGCCGATCGCGGTGTCCTGCTCGCCGGTGCCCCCGCTGATCCCGATGCCGCCGACCACGTCACCGTCCACCTCGATCGGGAAGCCGCCCACGAAGACCGCGAAGCGTCCCGGATGAATGGCGTGGATGCCGAAGGCCTCGTTGCCGGGCAGCGCGGAGCCGCTCGGCGGTTGGTTGAACTTGTGGGTGGCCCGGCGATGACCGGCTGCGGTGAAGGCCTTGGCGATGGCGATCTCCACGCCGGTGATGCGCGCGCCGGTCATCCGGTGGAGCGCGATCGGATGCCCACCGTCGTCGCAGACGCAGATGGTCTCGGTCACACCGATCTCGCGCGCCTTGCTCTCGGCGACGGTCAGCAGCACCAGCGCGTCCTCGAGCGTGAGGCGCTTGACTGTGATCACGGCAACTCCACGAGGATCTGGTCGGCGTCCACGCGAACCGGGTAGACCGGAACGCCCGCGCCCCGGCTCGGGAACAGGCACTGGCCGGTGCGGACGTCGTACATCCACCCGTGCCAGGGACACGCGAGGCGGCTGCCCGCCAGCTTGCCTTCACTCAGCGGGCCGCCCCGGTGGCTGCAGACGTCGCCGCACGCGTACACTGCGTCGCCCACCCGGGCCAGCACGATCCGGGTGCCGTCGAGCTCCACCAGCTTCGGCTGACCGGCCGGCACCTCGTCGAGCGAGGCGACCCGCCGGGTCTCGCTCACGCGTCTTCCTTGAGGACGAAGGCGCGGTGCAGTCCCGTCATGTACTGCCAGCGCATCTCGGTGGCCTCGCGGACCGCGTCGGCCGCCTCGGCCTGCTTCTCGGGCGTGGTGCTGTGCCGCTCGACGATCTGATAGCCCCGCTCGCCGTGCACCTCGTCCGCCTCGATGTGGATGGCGAAGAACTCCACCTCGTGGTCGGTAAAGCCGTAGTGGGCTTTGAGCGGCGGGAGGTTGCGCTTGTAGATGCCCGGCACCTGCGACTCGAGCCCGACCAGCAGGCCGGCCGCCGCGACGTGGAAGGGCTTGCGCGCGGTCTGGTAGCACCAGGCGGTCAGCGCGCGGGTGCTCGGGAGCTGGCGCGTGGTCTCCACCTGAGTACGGCTCACCCCGCACGCCTCGCCGAAGCGGATCAGGAGATCCACGTGCTTGGTGCCGGACTCCTCCTCGATGATGTTTTCGAGCAGGAAATCACGCGCGTCGGGGTCGGGACAGTTGCCGTAGACGGTCGCGCACCAGCGGGCGAACTGCGAGACGTACTGGTAGTGCTGGCCGACCCAGGCGCCGAGCTGGGCGCGGGTCAGCTCGCCGTTTACCCACCGTTCCGTGAAGGGATTCATGCGGCTGTGGCGCGCGTTGACGGCCTGCTCGAGCTGCGTCCGGAACGGGCTCATGGTGGTCATGCGACGCCTCCCTGGCGGTTGGTCGACGAACCGGTCACGAGCATAATTGCGCGATATCCTAGCACGGGCGCTCCTTGTCCCGGTGGGGGAGAGCTTGCGACCATCCGGTCGATCGATGAAGACTCGCACGGCCGCGGCGGCACTGGTGCTCGGAGCCCTGCCGCCGCCCGCCGAGCGTCCGGTCGCGTTTGTGCGTGATCGGGCTCTCGCTGTTCGGCTACGCCTGGGTGCGCTCGGACCTCGCGCACATCGTCCCGGCCTGGTTCCCCGCGCTGCTGCTCTTCGGCTGGCTCATCCGTCGGCTTCCGGCGACGGGAAGGACTCGCGCGCTCGGCCGCGCGGTCGCCGTCGCGTGGAGCATCGTGTTCGTCTGGGGTGGACTGGCGGTCAAGGCGGGCGCGCTGCTCGGAACGGCGACCGGCGTGCCCCTCGATCCGCTCGTGGCGCCGACATCGTGGCCGGGCTCGAGGCGGTGCCCATGCGGGCGGCCATCAGGTACGTCCGGGAGGTAGCACGGCCCGGTGAGCGGATCTTCGTCGGCAACGCCCACCACGACCAGCTCGTGCTCAACGACGTGATGTTCTACTTCCTGGCCGACCGGCGGAGCGGGACGAGATACCACGAGCTGGCGCCGGGAGTAGCCACCACCGCGGAGGTGCAGGTGCGGATCGTGCAGGATCTGGAGAGCTACCGGGCCCGACGGGTGGTCCTGCGGGGGCCTTCGCGACCTATAGCGTGTGGCGCCGGCGGGAGGACAAACCCTAGCTTCGGGGGTCCGTCTGGCCCAGCAGGGCCTGGGTCTGGGCGTCGCGATACTTGCGCAGCGCCGCCCGGATATGCGCGTGCTTGTTGGCGAGGATGGCGGCGGCGACCAGCGCGGCGTTGGTCGCTCCAGAGTTGCCGATCGCCAGCGTCCCTACCGGAATCGCCGCCGGCATCTGCACGGTGGAGAGCAAAGAGTCCATGCCGTTGAGCGCCTTGGACTGGAGCGGCACACCCAGGACCGGCAAGAGGGTCCGGGCCGCACTGACCCCGGCCAGGTGGGCGGCCCCACCGGCGCCCGCGATGATGACCTCGAGTCCGCGCCCCTCCGCGCCGCCCACGTATTCGTCCACGAGAGCGGGCGTCCGGTGGGCCGACATGACGTTGACTTCGTAGGCGATTCCCAGCGCGTCGAGCGCCTTGGCGGCGTGGGCCATCGTCTCCCAGTCCGACTTGGATCCCATGATGATCCCGACGAGCGCGCCGTCGATTTTGGTCGGCATGGGCGGCTATTGTAACAAGACTGGCGAGACGGGGACTGTCGGTTTCGGCACGCGGGGGGGAAGCGCGGTAAGCCCGATCACGATGGCGAGGCCGGCCGCGCTCAAAGCAAGACCCCAGAGCTGGCTCGGAGGCCGGAATCGCATGGCGATCTCGTGCCGACCTTCCGGCACGAAGACGCCACGAAACACTCCATCCACACGGTGGATGCGCGCGCTCTGTCCGTCGACCTGGGCGCTCCATCCAGGATAGAAGGTGTCCGTGAGCACCACCAGACCTGGACCGGTGAGCTCGACGCCCAGGCGGAGCCGTGTCGCGCCGTACTGGAGGATGTCGACCCTTCCGGTCCCTCCCGCTCCAGCCTGTCCGCCTTCGATGACGGCGCTCGTCCGCGGATCGAAGTCGGCCGAGAGAGCGCGGTCCCGCGCGGCCCCGGCGTGCGGCGCGGATTCCCAGCGAGAGACCCCGAAGGCCCGCGGCAGCGCGCCCGGATTCTCGTACACCAGGACTTCGCGGTCATAGATCACCGGGAACCGGTCGGCGACCGAGATGGCCGCCAGGTTGAGATCCACCCCGGTCGGCACCACCACGTACCGAACACCCAGCAGCGAGTAGCCGCGGAGTCGAGCCCGCAAATCCTGCTCGAGGGGACCAGCGGCCGCCAGAGCCGGCTGCTTCGTCGGGGCTCTGCGGTCCGGGTCGCCGATGAACCAGAGCGCGTGCCACCAGGGTCGAGGCTGCGTCTCGAGGCCCTCCGTGACGTAGGCGTGGAACCACTCGACGGAGAGTGCGTCGATGTACCGAACATCGTAGAGCCCGAAGACGCTGGCATAGTTCGGCGCCAGCACCCGCCGATCCCCCATCATCCGGTAGTGTCCCGTCCGCTCGCGCAGGAAGTTGACCACGGGCGGCTCCGCGGCGGGATCGACGCGATCGGGGAGCCCGACCGGGGCGACCGAATCAACGCCCAGCGCCAGCCCGAGCGCGACGACGGCCACGCTGCCACTCGCGATCCGCCGCCCGAAGATCACGAGGCCGACGGCAAGTAGGCCTAGCGCTACCGGCACGACCCGCCACCCAAGGAGCGGCGGAAGGTACCCGCGAGGAATCGGGAACCAGCGTTCCAGAACTAGCAGTCCCAGAAGCGCGAACGCGAGGACAGCTCCGGCGCCCCGCGCGAGAACGATGCAGGCCACGCTCACGAGTACGAGCGCCAGCACCGAGCCACCGATGGCGCCCGGCCAGATGAATGGCCAGTGCGTCTCCTGGAGCGGTGCCAACGTGGCGAAGCCGGTGCCCGCGAGGGTGCCGACGAGGACCAGGGTCCCGGCCGCGACGACGACGAGCCGCGCGCGGGTCGTGGGGGTCATGTCCGTTTCGATCAGGCGCTGCAGAGCGAAGGCGGCGGCAGCAGCAGCCGCGAAGCACCAGGTCGGACCGCCCCAGCGGGGTGTCCAGACCTGGTCGAAGAGAGGGAGGCGGCCGATCCAGTCGAAGGGTGGGAGCCCGAAATTCTTGAGAAGCAGCCAGGCGGTGACGGCCGCGAGGAAGATGAGGGGCGCCCGAGCCAGGGGCCGCACCCGCCATGGCGGCACCACGAGACCAGCCGCGGCGAGGAATGGCGCGAGCACTCCCGCGTAACCACCGACCAGATCCCACCGACCGTTGTCGGGCTTGATCCGAAGGACCGTGGGTAGCTCGTAGAACGACGGTACGAAGACCTGGATTGCCAGGAAGCTCGGAGCCGGATCGCGCACTCCCATGTCCCCGCCGGCCGCGTGGAGATGGACGGAGGTCGGGAGATGCGCGACGAATGGCAAGAGCTGAGCCGCCGCGATCGCAAACCCCACGACCACGCCGAGCGTGGCCCACGGGAGGGCTCGCCGAAGCGAGCCGGGCTGCGGCGGGCTCGAGATCCAGCGGACGATTCCGTACAGGCCGCCGGCGACGAGGGTGTAGAGCACGATCTCGGGCTGTCCGGCGAGCAGGCTGAGACCCAGCGCCAGGGCCAGCCAGGCACTGCGACGCGCATCCGGCCTCTGGACGAAGAGCTCGACGGCCACGAACCAGACCGGCACGGTCAGGGCGCTGTTGACGTATTGCTCCAGGTTGATGAACCAGACGAAGGCGCCCGACAGCATGTACGCGATCCCGCCGAATACCGCGGCGGTCCAACCGAGCCCGGCGCGAGTGAGGAAGACGTACGTGAAAGCCCCCGCGATCCAGAGCCTCAACAGAAAAAAGAAGTCCCAAAGCTCGATCGGACTTGCGTTCAGCACCATCTGGTAGGGAAAGAACACGCGGGTCGAGTAGTTGGCGACGACGGGGAATCCGGCTCCTTGATGCGGGTTCCAGAGCGGCAGCTCCCCCTGCCGGAGCAGGCGGCCAATGTAGCGGTCCAGCGGCCACTCGTAGAAGGCGGGGGTCGCCAGGTCCACGTCGAAGGTGTTGGCGGGGCGGCGAGCCGCATAGCCCCACGGCCCTCCCGGGATCACGCCGCTCACGGTGAAGAGCGGGCCTTGCAGCGTTTTCCCGGCAAACACCACCGGCGCATAGCACACGGACAGCACCGCCGCGAGCAGCGCGAGGGCGGCGATTCCGGGGGAGCGCACGAGCCGCCTGTCGGCCAGCAGCGTCAACGCGGCATCGGGCTCAAGACGAGCCGCCCGTTCTGGATCCCCATCCAGAACGGTGCCCGGTCCGGCATGAAGTGGATGAGGTCGCGGTTGCGCGGCTCGCCCAGGTCCCGGACGTAGAGGACACGGTCGGTCAGCCTCGGCGAGGGGCTTCGGTGAAAGTACGCCCAGCTCAGCGGAGGAAACTCGAGGGCTCCGAGGGTCCGCACGAACACGACCGCGTGGTCGAGTCGCGCCGTATCCACCAGATCGTAGGGCGCTCGCGCGACCTCGGCCATCGCGCGCAGTGACCCGAGATAGAGCGGGAGGTACAGGAGCAGCGCGCACAGCATCCCCGCCACCGGCAGAGCCAGGATCCGACCAGCGCTCGCGTGCAAGCGACCGCGCACCCACTGGGCGAGCTCCTCGAGCCCGCTCGCCGAGACCAGCACCAGCGGACCGATCAGCTCCGCGTAGTGAACCGGGCCGACCACGTTGATGCTCGGCACGGTGGTCACCGCGAAGAGGAGGACGACTGCGGCGGGACCGAGCAGGAGGGCGAGAGACTCCCGGGTGCGCCGAAGGAAGGGAAGGAGGGCGAGCGAGACGGGCCAGCCGAAGAGCCAGAAGTTCAGCCGCGCCACCGTGTAGCCCAGTTCGAAGATGCTGGGGAATGGCGCCGGAGCCACCAGGGCTCCCTGGGTGAACGACATCGTCGTGATCCGGTGGAACGTGTCGTAGCCCGTCGTGAGCGGGTTCCCCGACAGCCGCGCCTGATAGGTCGCGAGCAGCCCCACCGCGGCGGCACCCACCAGACAGAAGAGCGTGGCGCCCAGCCGGGCGCGCCCCCCGGCTCCGCGCCCCAGCCGGAGCGCGAGCAGGATCAGCCAGGGCAGGGCGAAGGCGGCCGCCGACAGGGGCCGCGTGAGGCCCGCCCAGCCGAGGGCCAGGCTCGCGGCCATCCACCAGCGGGCGCGTTCGGGGCGTTCGAGCAGACGTAGGGCCGAGTAGACGAAGGCCATCAGCAGGAGGGCCGCGGTGGAATGGGCGAGCAGGGTCGCCGAGGACAGGATGAAGAACGGGGAGAGGGCCAGGAGCGGGAGCGCGAGCAGGGCCGCGCGCAGGCCGAACACGCGCCGTCCCGCTGCGAAGGTCAGCGGCACCGTCAGCGTCGCGGCCACCGACGGCACCCAGCGCATCACGTGCAGGCGCTCGCCGAGCGCCAGCGCGGCGGGGTGGCCTGGGAAGTAGATGCCGTACCACTTGCCGTCGTTGATGATGAAGTGGTTGTCGAAGAACGGGCGGACCGGCTCGGGCGCCGATGGCAGGTACAGCTGGCCGGCCGCGAAAGTCCTCGCCATGAACGCGTACACGTTCTCGTCATCGGTGATTGCGGTGTCGCCGAACAGCCCATAGCGGGCGGCCGTCACGAGCGTGAGCACCACGATCGACGCCATCGCGGCCACCGCCCATGCCGATCGGGACGAAAGGCTCGCCAGACGATCGAACGCGGCAGTCAGCCGCCGACCAGCGGCCATGTCGAAGGCGAAGGCGAGCAGGATCGTGGCGACGGAGCCGAAGAGCAGGTACTCGAGGAGGAACGCGATCTCCGGCGGGCCCCAGCCGTGGACGCCGTAGTGGATCGTGTAGTGGTTGTATGCGAATCCGCCGGTCATCACGATCGCGAAGCAGACCATCGCCGAGAGCAGGAGGATGAGGACTCGGGTCGAATGGGTCACGGCCGGGTCCCCGGGTCGCGGTGCGCCGCGCTCATCCGCCGCTACCGAGATAGGAGGAGACGAAGGTACCTGCCGAGGAGAAGTTCCGGAGGCGATCCAGGCGGAACGGCGCGAGGCTCACCGGAGAAGCGGCGCCGGTGATGCGGGCCGCCATCATCGCGCCCACCATCGGCGCCAGCTTGAAGCCATGACCGGACATGCCGGCCGCGACGAAGAACCCACCCCGGGGCGACTCGTCGAGGATCGGCATCCAGTCCGGCGTGATGTCGAAGGCCCCCGCGTAGCCACGGCTCAACCGGGCATCCGCCAGGGCTGGGAGGGCCTGGGCGGTGCGGGCGAGGGCGACACCCGCCTCGTCGAAGCCGGTCTCGCTGCCGAGCAGCTCGGGATCCATCGGGTGCTGCGCCTCGTCGTCGGTGAGCGAGCCGGTGAGCGTGAGGTTGCCGGTCTCGGGCCGCACGTAGCTCCCCCCGGCGAGGTCGAGGTACACCATGTGAGCGGAGCCGAAGGCGGGCTGGCGCTCGATGATGAACACCGGGTGACGCCCGATGACGATCGGCAGCGTGATCCCCGCCATCTGCGCCACGCGGGGCGACCAGAGCCCGGCCGCGTTCACCACCACCGGCGCGGCGATGCGATCGGCCGTGGTGATCACGCCGGCGACGCGGTCGGCCTCCTGGAGGATGCCGGTGACCTCCACCCCTTGCTCGATCGAGACGCCGAGCCGGCGGGCCGCGTCCGCGTAGCCGGCGGTCACCGCGGCGGGATCTCCGTAGCCAGACTCGGGCTCATAGAGGACCGCGCCGAGCCCGGCCGAGTCGATGCGCGGCTCGACGCCCGACAGCGCCTGCGGATCCAGCACCTCGGCTCGGACCCCCAGCGCGCGCTGCCGCTCCACCAGGCCCAGGAGCCCGGCGCGCATCGCAGGCGACACGCCAATCAGCGCGCCGCAGCCGACGTAGCCGGAGTGGCCTCCCACCGCGTCGTGGAAGCTCCGGAACACGTCGAGGGAGGCCCGCACCATCCGGGTGGTCTCGGCCGTCGGATAGAGTTGCCGGATGATGCCGACTGACCGACCCGTCCCGCCGGCCCCGAGGAACTTGCGCTCGAGCACCACGATTCGCCGCACCCCGAGCCCGGCCAGATGAAAGGCGATGGAGACACCGGTCACGCCGCCGCCGATGATGACGGCGTCGACCGTTCTCATCGGGAGCCGATGAGGGCCAGCGCCTCGTTCTCGGTGACGAGCTCTACTGGATCTCCGCTCGTGAGCGAGCTCTCCCGGAGGACCCGCGCGTAGACCCGACTGTCGCCCGGATGGCGCTTCGGAGAGACGCGGGAGTAGTCGCGATCGCGAAACGAGCCGATGATGTTCACGCACGGGGGCGCGTACCCTGTGATCTTGGCGATCACCTCGGCGCCGAGGAGCAGGCACGCGCCTGGGGTCACCCGGTGCCAGTCGATTCCCTCGATGGTCAGGTTCTCGCCGATGCTGCCGGGCGCAATCGGATGGCCCTCGGCCCGGAGCATGCGGATGCGCTCGAGGGAAAAGAGGCAGAGTGCCCGCTCCGGTCCGCCGTGATGCTCGCGGTCGCGCTGAGCGTCGCCCTGGAGCCCGGAAGCGGTGACGCGCGCCGAGGGTACGGCCCGCTTCGGCACCCCGCCGGGCGACACGTTGACCTGCACGATCCGGGCGCTTCCGCTCATGGCCTCATCAAGTATCCACCACGACCCGGGATTTCCGGATGCTCATCCTGTCCACCTGAAGGGTGGTTTGCTCGGCAGGGCGGCCACCCGCCCGGGGCCCGCTCGCGGAAGGCTCGCTCGACGGCCCGATGACGTCGCGGGGAGGGAGCAGCGCTTCCAGGTCCTCCGGCCCAGGATCCGCATCAGGCGGTGGCGCGCTTGATCATCCGCTTGACGGTCGCCTCCAGGACCACCGCGCCCCGCTGGTTCGTCACCTCGTGTCGGTAGGTCACGATGCCGCGGTCGGGCTTCTTGGTCTCGCGCTTTTCGGTGATGGTGACGCTTACCCGCAGCGTGTCGCCCTCCAGGACCGGGGCGACGATGCGGATCTCGCCGCCGAGATACGACATGCCGGTGCCGTGGATGAGCCCCGTCTGCATGATGAGGCCTTCCGAGAGGGCGAAGGTCATCGCGCCCGGCACGGCCCGGCCCTTGAACACCGACTCCCTCGCAACGTACTCCATGTCCATGAACAGCGGCTCGTTGAAGCCGCACAGGTTGACGAAGGCACAAATGTCGGCCTCGGAGACGGTGCGGCCGAGCGTCCGGTAGGCCGCTCCGACGGCATGCTCCTCGTAGGTGAGCCCTTGGGTCTTCACGCGCTCCTCGCTTTCCGCGCCACTCAGGCCTCTCCCAGGTAGGCGCGGCGCACTTCTGGATTGTCGGCCAGCTCGCGGGCGCCGCCCTGGAGCGGCAGACGCCCGGTCTCGAGCACGTAGCCGCGCTCGGCGATGGAGAGGGCCATCGCCGCGTTCTGCTCGACGAGCAGGATCGTGACGCCCTGGCGGTTGATCGCCTGCACGGTCTCGAAGATCTGCTCCACCAGCACCGGGGCCAGGCCCATGGAGGGCTCGTCCAGCAGGAGCAGCCGGGGCTTCGCCATGAGCGCCCGCCCGATGGCCAGCATCTGCTGCTCGCCGCCGGAGAGGGTGCCCGCCACCTGTCGCCGCCGCTCCTTGAGGCGCGGGAAGGTCGTGAAGACCTGCTCCATGTCCTCGGCGATGGCCTGGTCGCCCCGCGTATACGCGCCCATCTCGAGGTTCTCGACGACCGTGAGCCGGTTGAAGATACGCCGGCCCTCGGGCACGTGGGTGATGCCCCTGAGCACGATGTCGTGAGCCGGAATGCCGAGCAGCGAGCTGCCCTCGAACCGCACGTCGCCGTGGCGGGGCGCGAGCAGGCCCGAGAGCGTGCGAAGCGTGGTGGTCTTGCCGGCCCCGTTGTTGCCGAGCAGCGTGACGATCTCCCCCTGGCCCACGCGAAACGAGATCCCTTTCAGTGCGTGGATCTCGCCGTAGTAGACGTGGAGATCGCTCACTTCAAGCATGCGCGCTCCCGGCCGCGCCGCCCCCCGGCGTCCAGCGGCGCCGGCCCAGGTAGGCTTCGATCACGCGCGGGTCGCGCTGAACCTCCGCGGGGCGGCCCTCTGCTATCTTCTCCCCATAGTCGAGGACCGTCACGCGGTCCGAGACTTCCATCACCACGCGCATGTTGTGCTCGATGAGCAGCAGGGTCAGCTTGCGCTCCTCGACGAGTCGCCGCAGCAGGGCCATCAGGCTGCGCGCCTCGCCCTGGGTCATGCCCGCGGTCGGCTCGTCCAGCAGGAGCAGCGAGGGACCCGAGGCCAGCGCGCGCGCCAGCTCGAGGCGGCGTTGCTCGCCGTAGGGAAGGTTGCGAGCGAGCTCGTTGGCCTTGTCCCGCAAACCGGCCACCGAGAGCAGCTCGGCGCCCTCCTCCCACGACCGCCGCTCGTGCAGGCGCCAGCGCGGGTTGCGGCTCACCACGTCCCAGAAGCGGAGGGGCACACGGCTGTGCATGCCTACGAGGACGTTACCGATCGCGGTCATCCGGGGAAAGAGCCGGATGTTCTGAAAGGTCCGGCAGATGCCGAGCGCCGTGATCTGGTCCGGTCGACGGCCCAGCACCGGGGTGTCCCGGAAGGTCACCGCCCCTTCCTCGGGGACGTAGATGCCGGTGAAGACGTTGAAGAAGGTGGTTTTGCCCGCTCCGTTGGGCCCGATGATCGAGGCGATGTGGCCTTCCTCGAGGGCGAAGTCCACCCCGTTCAGCGCGGTCAGCCCGCCGAAGCGCTTGCTGACGCCCCGGGCCTCGAGCAGCGCCATCAGCGCTCCTCCCCGAGCTCCCGGTGACGGCGTCGAGCCGGCAGGATGCCCTGAGGCCGGAAGATCATCATGAGCACCAGGATCAGGCCGAAGACCATCCGCTCGTACTTGGCCGGCTCGAGCTGGGTGGGCAGGTTGGCGAGGCTGTGGCCGAAGATCATGGTCCCCGCGTTGCGGAGCTCGTTCAACCAGAGCGAGAGGCCCTTGAGCACCTGGAGGTTCAGGATCGTGACGACTGCGGCGCCCAGAATGGCGCCGGGGATCGACCCCATGCCGCCCAGGATGATCATGGCCAGCACGCCGATCGATTCCATGAACGTGAACGACTCGGGGTTGATGAAGATCTGCTTGGCCGAGAAGAGCACGCCCACCGTCCCGGCGAAGGAGGCCCCACAGGCGAAGGCGAGGAGCTTCATCCGGACCAGGGGCACGCCCATGGCCTGGGCCGCGGTCTGGTCCTCGCGGATGGCCTCCCAGGCCCGCCCGATGTGGGAGTCCTCCAGGCGGCGGTTCGCGAGCACCGTTGCGCCCACGATGAGCACGACGAGCGCGTAGAGATAGAGCGGGTAGATGACGTTCGGGTCGGGCTCGATGCCCACCGCCTGGAGCAGAGGCGCGAAGAAGATCGGCGGCCGCCCGATGGGGGTGATGCCCTTGGGGCCGTTGGTGAAGTTGATCGGCTTGTCGAGGTTGTTAGCGAGGACGCGGATCACCTCGCCGAAGCCGAGCGTCACCAGCGCCAGGTAGTCTCCGTGGAGTCGCAGGACGGGAAGACCGAGGAGGATGCCAGCCGCGGCCGCCACCGCCACCCCGACCAGCAGGAACACGAAGAACCACCAGGGGCTCAGGGGGAAATGCTCCCCGCCGAAGATCAGGTTGGCCTGAGGGGAGCCGAAAATGGCCCAGGAATACGCGCCCACCGCGAAGAAGGCCACGTAGCCCAGGTCGAGCAGCCCGGCCAGGCCCACCACGATGTTGAGGCCCAGGGCCAGCGCCACGAAGATGCCGACCTGGATCGTGATCTCCATGTAGTAGGCGTTGATCGTGCCGAGCAAGGGCATGAGTCCGCCGAGGGTGATCGCGGTGAGTGCCGCCTTCACCCCGCGCGGCATGCGGGCGAAGTAGAGCAGCAGGATCGACCCCTGAAAGAGCAGGAAGACCACGATGGAGCGCGGGCTGTAGGTCACCCCCCAGGTGGTGGTGAGCAGGAGGGCGGCGACGAGGATGGCCGCCGGGATTGGGCGATCGAGCAGCGCCTTGATCATGCGCGCTCGCGCACGATCTCGCCGAGAAGACCCTTCGGGCGAAAGATCAGGATCAGGATGAGGATCGAGAACGCGAAGATGTCCTTGTACTCGGCGCCGAACGCGCCACCGGTCAAGAGCGACAGGTATGACGCGGCGAAGGCCTCGAGCAGACCCAGCACGAGGCCGCCCAGCATCGCGCCCGGAATGTTGCCGATCCCACCCAGCACCGCGGCGGTGAAGGCCTTCAGGCCCGGGATGAACCCGGTGTACGGGTTGATCAGGCTGTACTGCACTCCGAACAGCACGCCCGCGCCTCCGCCCATCGCCCCGCCGATCAGGAAGGTCAACGAGATGATGCGGTTGACGTTGATGCCCATCAGCGACGCGGCGGCCTGGTCCTCGGCCACCGCGCGGATCGCCTTGCCCACCTTGGTGCGATTCACGAGCGTGTGCAGGCCCCAGAGCATGAGCAGAGCGGCCACGATCACCACGAGCGACTTGACCGAGACGTCGATGGTCTCGGTCAGCTCGAAGCGGTGGTTCAGGACGTCCATGGTGGGGTAGACGAGGTTGAACGAGTTGCGCCAGAGGGACTCGAAGAGCCGGATCGCGTCCTGGAGGAAGAACGAGACGCCGATCGCGGAGATGAGCGGGATGAGGCGGGGGGCGTGCCGCAGGGGCCGGTAGGCGGTCCGCTCGATCACCACCGCGACCGTCCCGCTCACCGCCATCCCCGCCACCAGCACGATGAGCAGCACCACCACCCACGGCAGCACGTCGAGCCAGCCGGCCGCCTTGAAGGAAAGGAGCAGCTCCACGCCCACGAAGGCGCCGATGATGAAGATCTCGGAGTGGGCGAAGTTGATGAACTCGAGGACGCCGTATACCATCGTGTAGCCGAGCGCGATCAGCGCGTACATGAAGCCCAGGATGATGCCGTCCAGCAGGACCTGCGGGAAGATGCCGATCAGGATCTCAAAGTCCATCGGCGGTCGACGGGAACGCGGGGGAGAGCGGGAGGGGCGGCGCGCCCCTCCCGCCGATGACCGCGTGCGTGGCTGCTACTTGGCCGCGGGGGGCGCGATCGTGAGCTGCTTGACGATCTTGTTGTCGCCCCACTTCTCCGGGTTGTCGCTCGCCACCGTCAGCACGAAGTACTGGGCCTTCAGGCGATCGCCCTTGCCATCGAAGGCGATGTCGCCGGTGATCCCGGAGAGCTTGACCTTCCGGATCGCGGCGGAGACGGCCTCGCGGCTCATCTTGCCGCTCTTGGCCACGTTCTCGATCGCCTTGATCGCGATGGTGGTCGCGTCGTACGCCTCGGCCGCGTAGGGCTCCGGGTTCTTGCTGAACTTCTTCTTGAAGTCGTCCACGAAGGCCTTGGCCTTGGGCAGTGCCGAGGCGGGGCCGGCCGCGGAGGTGTAGTTCATGCCCACCACCGCCTTGCCCGCGATCTTGGTCAGGTCCGAGGAGTCCATGCCATCCGGGCCCATGAACTTGGACTTGATGCCCTTCTCCCGCGCCTGTTTGAAGAACGGCGCGCCCTGGTCGTAGATGCCGCCGAAGTAGATGACGTCGGGGTTCTTGGCCTTGATGGGAGTCAGCAGCGGGTCGAAGTTCGACTTCTCCTCGGTGCCTTCGAAGCCCAGCACCTTGATGCCCTTCTTCTCGGCGTCCGCCTTGAAGAACTCCGCGATGCTCTGCCCGTACTGGGTCTTGTCGTGGACGATGTACGCGCTCTTGACCTTCATCGAGCCGTGCGCGAACTCGGAGCCCACCACGCCCTGCACGTCGTCACGCCCGCACACCCGGCTCACGTTGGGGTAGTTGCGGTCGGTGACGACCGGGTTGGTGTTGGCCGGGGAGATCATGGCCAGGGTGACTTCCTTGTAGACCTCCGAGGAGGGGATCGCCACCCCGGAGTTTAGGTGGCCGATCACCACCATGATGTCCTTGTCCGCGATGATGTTCTTGGCGTTGGCCACTCCCACGTCCGGCTTGGCCTGGTCGTCGAAGGGGACGAGGTCAACCTTGTAGCCCATCTTCTCGAGGTTGCCCTTCATTTTGTCGATGGCGAGCTGCGCGCCGAGCTTGATGCCTTCCCCGAGCACCGCCTGACCTCCCGACAGCGGGCTCTGGGTGGCGATCTTGATGGTGCCCTTGGACTGGGCGTCGGCGATGGAGGCCACCGGGAGCACCAGTGCTAGCGCGGTGATCGAAGCGATGACCAGACGAAGTCGTGCGATTCTCATCGGCTCCTCCTCCTTAACCTGAAGCGAACGGGTGGGTACAAGCGCGGCCATTATAGCGATTTTTGGGAGGGCGTCAACGGACGGAGAGGCGGTCCGCGGCCCCTGGATCGAGGCGGCGCAGGATGGCCAGTTGCTCGCGGGCCCGCTCGTGCTGGCCCGAGGCCGCGTAAGCCCTCACGAGCCAGAATCTCGGGCCCGGAGCGTCCGGCGCCAGCTCCGCCGCGCGGAGGAGCGGCGGCACCGCGCGCTCGCTCTTGCCGTGCTGGACCAGGGCCTGCCCCAGATACGCGAGGTCTTCTGGGTCGTCTCCGAGCAGACGAAGGGATTGCGCGAAGAGCGGATCGGCTCCCGGCTCGTCCTGCTCCCGCGCCCGGGGCGCGGCGGGCCCCGGCCACGCCGGGGTGAGCTGGCGTGCGCGCTGCAGCAGGAGCGCCGCCGTCTCGGGCCGGTCCTGCACCAGGTAGAGGAGGGCCAACCGCGCCGGCCCGTGGAAGTCGCCTGGCGCGAGCCGCATGTAGGTCGTGAGGCTGGCCTCGGCCTCGGCATATTGCCCGCGGACGAGGAGAATCGTACCGAGGGTGTAGTAGGACACCGCCATGGAGGGACGGAGGGCGATGGCGTGCCGCACGCGCGCCTCGCCTTCATCGAGCCGCACCGGCCCGCCGTCGGCCCTGTACACGATCGCTTCTCCCAGGATGGCCTGGCACCTGGCGCACTCGGGGTCTTGATACGTCGCCCATCTCCAGAGCGTCTCCGAGTCACGCCAGACGCTGCACTGCCCCCAGGTGCTGAGAGCCAGGGTGGCGAGCACGAGCGCGATTCCGATCCCACCGACGGTCGAGACCCATCCGCTGAGCCGACCGTCTCGCCGCTGACGCGCGGCCCACACCACGCCGTAGCCGGCGATGAGGGCGAAGCCCAGCCCGGCCAGGTAGCTGTAGCGGTCGGAGACGAGCTGGCTTCCGGAGTGGGCGATCCCGCTCACCGGGGCAACCACCGCGGCGGAGTGCGCCCACGCTGCCAGACCGCCGGGGAAGCGGTGGCGCAGCACGATCAGGGCCGCGCTCAGCGCGGCGAAGGCGACGAGGGGGATCAGGAAGCGCGTCTCCAGCAGGTCGGCGCGGGCGGGCGCCTCGTAGAGGGGCGTGAGCCCGCTGGGCCACACCCCGCTCGTGGGATAGAACCAGAGACTGTAGGCCACGAAGGCCAGCCGCGCCCCGAGGCCGTAGTCGGAGAAGTCGCTCCATTGCGCCCCGCGTGTGCGCGCGAGGAGCACCACGATCGCCCCGAGCAGCGCGACGCCCGCGTAGGGGATCTTCTCGACCAGCGTGCTCTGCCACCTCCCGCGCCACCGGCGCAGCGGATAGACGTCGAGGATCAGCAGGGTGACGGGCAGGCTCAGGGCCATCCCCTTGGCGAGCAGCGCGGCTGCGAAGGCGACCAGTGAGACGGCGCCGCTCCAGCGCCAACGGAGGCCGCCGGTGGTGGCCGCGCGGAGGTAGGTCAGCACCGCGACGAGATAGAGGGCGCCGGAGACGAGGGTGCCCCGCTCGGTGACCCACGCGACCGATTCCACCCGCTGCGGATGGATCGCGAAGACGAGCGCCGCGACGAAGGCCCCGGCGCGGATGGTCGGGGTCTCCATCGCGCGATCACCACCGGTGGAGACGGCTCCGCCCGCGCCCGGTCCCACCACGGCCAACAGTCGGCAGGCCACCAGGTAGACGAGCGCGGCGTTGCCAGCGTGGAGCAGCAGCGCGAGCAGATGGTAGCCCCACGGGTTCATCCCGCCCAACACGTAGTTGAGGCCGAGCGTCAGCCAGGTGAGCGGCATGTAGTGCCCGGCGAGCGCGGTCGTAAACATCCAGCGCAGATGCGCGGGTCCGAGCCCTCGGTAGCCGAGGTTCTTCGTGAAGAGGGTGCTGTCGTCCCAGTTCAGGAACTGCCCCTGCAGCGCCGGGAGGAAGGCGGCCACGGTGATCAGCGAGGCCAGCACGGGCAGGAGCAGGCCGAGCCAGCGGCGGCGCGTCATGGTCGCAACGACGGCGCGGTCTGGAGCGTGCGCGCCTCGGCGAGGAGCGCGTCCGCCTCGGACCGGAGTCCCCGGGCCTGCAGCGCGGCCGCCTGGCGCCGGAGGGCCTGGACCAACTCGTCGCGAAGACCCGGCGCGTCCGGCTCGCGGCGCAGAGCGCTACGCAGCACGGGAATGGGGACACGCTCCATGTAGCTCTGAAGCAGCGCCATCACTTCCGTGTCGCGACCCTGCACCACGAGTGCGGACGCGAGGTTGAAATAGGCGTCCGGCAGATCGGGGCGGAGCGCGATCGCACGGCGGAACAGGCCTTCCGCTTCCACCGCGCGCCGAGCGCCCGCCGGCCCGCCCAGGGCGGTCTCGCCCAGCTTGCCGTGGCAGATGCTGCAGGTGGGATCCACTTCCACGGCCCAGCGCCAGAGCGTCTCCGACTCCTTCCAGACCTCGCTCAGGCTCCACGACGTGACGGCCAGGCCCCCGATCCCGATCAGCCCGGCGAGCGCGACGCCACACCCCAGCGACCGAGCGATGGCCCCGCGTCGAGCAAGCCGGATCGCCGTCGAGGCGGCGCCCGCCATGAGCAGGGCGAAGCCGAGCCCCGAGAGGTAGGTATAGCGATCGGGCGCCAGGTCGGCGGTCATACGAACAGCCGTGCTCGTCGGTACCAGCATGAGGGCCGAGAAGGTCCAGACGGCGAGGCCGGCGGGCCACTGCCGACGAAGCAGGATCAGCACCGCGGTGGCGAGGCCGGCGGCCGCGAGGGCCAGACCGAACCTGGGCTCGAGCGGACTCACTCGGGCCGGCATCTCATAGAGGGGCGACAGCCAGGCTGGCCAGACGAAGCGAGCGACCGCGACCAGCACGGTGTAGGCCGCCACCGAGATCCGGGCAACCGGGCCGAGCTCCCAGGACGGGATGAGAGCCGCCCCGTTCCGCACCGCCCATCCGATGACCACCCCTCCCGCGAGCATCACCAGGAGCATGGGGATCTTCTCCCGGAGGACCGCCCGCCAACCGAGCCGGGACCCGCGACGGAGCGGGTACACGTCCAGGAGCACGAGGGCCACCGGGAGCGGCAGCGCGCTGCCCTTCGAGAGCAGCGCCGCCACGAAGGCCGCGGTGGAGACCAGGATGAGACGAGGACGGGCCGGCCCATGGCCCTCGACCGCGCGCAGATACGCGCAGACCGCCAACAACGTGAACGTGGCGCAGAGCAGATCCGCCCGCCCGCTGATCCAGGCCACCGGCTCGACGCGGAGGGGATGCGTCCCAAAGAACAGCGCGGCGGCCGAGGCGGCCGCGCAGAATTCGAGGCGGAGGCGCTGGTGCTGGGCTCCGTCACCACGGGTGGCTGCCAGCAACCGACGGGCCACGACGTAGAACAGGGCCACGTTGACCGCGTGGAGTAGCAGGTTCACCAGGTGATAGCCCCACGGATCCATGCCGCCGAGGACGTAGTTGAGGCTCCAGGTCAGGCGGGTCAACGGAATGTAGTGACCGAAGACCACGGTGGTGAATGCCCACCGGAGCTGCGCCCAGCCGAGGCCTCGATAGGCCGGATTGTCCTGGAAGTTCACGGGATCGTCCCAGTTGAGGAACGATCCGGACAGGGCGGGGAGAAAGCACGCGGCGCTGATGACCGCGAGGACCACCGGGATCAGCGATCGGCGGATCATCGGAGCGAGGGCGGGTGGCTCGGGTCGGCGCGGAAGCGCGCAAGGAGCTGCCGACTGGCTTCGCTCGTGGGGCCGAGGGCGACCGCGCGCTCGAGATGTGACGCGGCGGCCTCGGGTTGGCCGTGCTCCCAGAGCGCTAGACCGAGATTGCGATGGAGATCACCGTCATTTGGAATGAAGGCGTCCGCTTCCCGGAAGAGAGACACCGCCTCGTCGAGACGTCCGGCGCGGGCCAGCACGATTCCATGGTCGCGCAGAGCCAGGCCCAGGTTGCTCCGGAGCACGGGAGTATCGGGCTCTCTCGCTAAGGCCTTCCGGAACAGGGCAATGGCCTCGGGGTAGCGGCCGGTGCGCGCGTACAGGGCTCCGAGGTTGGCCATGGGAGCAACGCGGTCGGGGACCAGCCGGATCGCCTGACGGAATGCCGCTTCGGCTCCTTGGATATCACCCTTGTCGGCCAGGATGCCGCCAAGGGTGTTGTAGGAGCTGTCGTAGGTAGCGTTCAGCGTCAAGGCTCGCCGGGCCAGGGCTTCCGCTTCCGCCATCTCGGCGGGGCTCCTGGACGGCTTGTTCAGGAGCAGCGCGGCCAGATTGTTGGCACACACCGCGCAGCGGGGGTCCGCCTCCAGGCCCCAGCGCCACAGGGTCTCCGAATCGTGCCAGAGCCGACTCTGCTGCCAGGTGCCGACGGCGAGGGCGGCGATCACGAGGACGGCCGCCACGAGCGCGGCGGCCACCACCGGCCGATCGAGGCGCCGCGCTCCGTACGGGCGCAGGAGGAACGCGATCCCCCCGCCGCAGACGAGCGCGAAGCCGAGCCCCGAAAGATAGCTGTAACGGTCGTGCGCCAGTTGAAATCCGGCATGCACGACCCCGCTGGTCGGCAAGATCATCAGGGCCGAGTACATCCAGGCGGCGAGACCTGCCGGCCATCGCCTGCGGAGGAGTACGAGGAGCGCGCTGACCGCGATCAGGCCCAGGATGGGGCCGAGGAAGCGCCAGGCCAGCAAATCCACCCTGGCGGGCAGCTCGTACAAGGGCAAGAGGCGGACCGGCCAGGCCCACGCGGCGGGGTAAAACCACAGGCTGTACGCCACCATCCCCAGCCGGGCGGCCGGCCCGTAGGCTCCGTATGGCGTGATCCGCAACCCGGACCACCGAAGCGCGATCAGCGCACCGACCGCGCCGGCCACGCCCAGCGCCCAGTACCCTGCCTTCTCCACGACGAGGCGTCGCCACGTGAGCCCTCCGCGCCGCAGGGGATAGAAATCCAGGAGGACAAGCACGGCGGGGAGCACCATGATCGAGGACTTGGACGCGAGCCCCATCGTGAAGAGCGCGAGCGAGCCCCCGAGCCCGCGCCCGTCGATCTCGGGGCCGGTCTCCACCGCCTTCAAATAGGCGAGCAGGGCGAGCAGGAAGAAGAGCCCACTCAGCACGTCCCGGCGCTCGGTGATCCAGGCGACCGATTCGACCCGGAGCGGATGCACGGCGAAAACGAGGGCGGCGACCGCCGCGCCCCAGATATTGGCGGTCTCGTCGCGACCCTCTTGGCGTCCGTGGTACCGCGCGGCGGCGAGGAGACGACGCGCGACGAAGTAGAACGTCAGCGCGTTGGCGGAGTGCAGCAAGAGGCTGACGAGATGGTAGCCGCGCGGGTCCATACCGCCCGCCGCATAGCTCAGGGAAAAGGTCAGCCAGGTGATGGGAATGTAGTGCCCCATCCGGACGCTGCTGAAGGCCCAGCGGATCTGTGGCCAGCCCAGCCCCCGGTACGCCTCGTTATCGACGAAGTTGAATTGGTCGTCCCAGTCGAGGAACTGGCCGTTCAGGGCCGGCAGGAAGCTCGCGAACACCACGACCACGAGCGCGACGGGGAGGAACCGGCGGACGTGGGTCGTCACGGTGACGAGGAGCGGCGCGGCCCCGCTTCGTCTCCCAGTCGTGCCGCCTCCTCCAGGAGGGCGGTGGCTTCGACATGGTGGCCGGAGCGCTCGAGCTGGCCGGCCTGCTCCCTGAGCGCGTCCGCCAACTCGCGGCGCAGTGCCGCGGAGCGCGGATCCATGGCGAGCGCACGACGGAGGTACGGTACCGCCTCCGCGGGTCTTCCTTGCGCGATGCGCAGGAGCCCGAGTCTCCCGGGACCGGCCGGGTCCCAGGGAGCGCGCTCCACATAGGCGCGGAGCGGGACTTCCGCTTCGTCGTAGCGTTGCTGAGCGGCCAACACCGTGCCGAGGTTGAAATAGGCGTCCGTGAGATCGGGCCGGAGCGCCAGGGCCCGCCGGGCGTACGCCTCGGCTTCCCCGGCCCGCGCGGGCACTCGCTCGGGGCCTTGCCGCGCGGCGCCGGCGACGATCGCCTCGCTGAGGTTCATGTTGCAGACCGCGCAGTCTCCGTCGATCTCCACCGCCCACCGCCAGAGGGTCTCGGAGTCCTGCCAGAGACCGCTGTAGACCCAGGTGCTCAGGGCCAGCGCCACGATGATGAAGACCCCGGTTCCGGCGATCGCCTGGACGATCAGGCTCCGGAGCCGACCTTCCTCACCCAAGACGAGCGCCCACGTGAGCCCATAGCCCACGAGCAGGGCGAATCCCAGGTCGGCCTGGTAGGAATAGCGGTCCGCCCCGAGTTGGATTCCGGAGTGCACGAGTCCGCTCACCGGCGCCACGACGATCGCCATGTTGATCCACGCGGCGAGGCCTCCCGGGAATCGGCGTCGAAACCGGATCAGCAGGAGCAGCGCCACCACGCTGACGACAAGCGGCAGGAGGGAGCGGAGATTGAGGACGATGGCTCTCGCCGGCAGTTCGTAGAGCGGCGAGAGGCCTACCGGCCAGACGAAGGTGGCCGGATAAAGCCACAGGCTCTGGCCCACGAACACGAGCCGGGTCTGTGGGTCGCGGGAGACGGCCTCCGTCCATATCACACCCTGCTGGCGGGCGAGGATCGCGAGACCGGCGGCGCTCAGAGCCACCAGCGCGTAGGGGATCTTCTCCGCGAGTAGTCGGGCCCCGAGCGGCCGATGTCTCCGGAGCGGGTAGACGTCGAGCACCAGAAGGGACAGCGGGAGGGTCATCGCGAGGGGATGTGAGAGCACCGCGGCGATGAACGCGGCGACCGACACTGCTCTCCACCCCCTCCACGGGGTCGTAGCCTCCGGCGCGACGGCCCGAAGGTAGCTGAGCACCGCCACGAGATAGAAGAATCCGCTCAGGAGGGCGGGTCGTCCCGTGACCCAGGCCACGGGTTCGACGCGTTGCGGATGGAGTCCGAAGGTGAGCGCGGCCAGTGCTCCACCGGCGACGATGAGAGAGATGCGACCTTCTCCAGCGGTGCTCTCGGAATCAGTCGTTCCGCTGGAGATCCGCGCGGCCGCGAATACGCGGATGGCGATCAGAAACAGCAGCGCGACGTTCGCGCCGTGCAGGAGCACGTTGACCAGGTGATAGCCCCACGGATTCATGCCGCCCAGCACATAGTTGACGCCGAAGGTGAGCCATGTCAGCGGCATGTAGTGGCCGAGACGCGTGTTGGTGAACATCCAGCTGAGCTGCTTCGGCCCGAGGCCCCGATAGGCCTCGTTGGTTACCAGGCCGACCCCGTCGTCCCAGTTGAGGAACTCGCCCCGAAGCGTCGGCAGGAACGCGCTCATGGCGACTAGGGCGATCAGCGGCGGAAGGATCCAGGCGGGGACCCGGCTCGATCTCATGAAGCGGGCGGAACCCCTCCGGCCGCCCCGACGATCCTCGCCAGGAAGCGAAGGGTGGTCGCCTTCGGGTCGGGGGCCGAGCAGATGGCGGAGATGACCGCGACTGCGTCGGCGCCGGCCGCGAGCACCTGGGGCGCGTTGTCGGCGGTGATGCCGCCGATCCCCACGAGAGGGACCGGCACCATCGGCCGCACCCGGCGGATCAGATCGGGCCCCACCAACTGAAATCCGGCCTTGCTCCCGGTGGGGAAGATGCTACCCAATGCGACGTAGTCGGCGCCGTCGGCGACCGCTTGGCGCACCTGCTGCTCGTCATGAGTGGAAACGCCGAGGACCATTCCCGGTCGGAGCAGCCGCCGGGCCTCGTGCGCCGGGAGATCGTCCTGACCCACGTGTAGTCCGCCCGCGTCGGCAGCGAGCGCCAGGTCAGCGCGATCGTTCACCACGAAGAGCGCTCCCGCCTCTCGGCAGCGCCGCGCGAGCCGGCCCGCGAGCGGGAAGAGCTCGGCCAGTGGCATGGTTTTTTCCCGCAGTTGTACCAGCCGGCAGCCTCCCACGAGCACGGCCTCCAACAGCTCGTACAGATCGTGGCCGCGCGCCAGCGACCGGTCGAGGATCGCGTAGAGCGGGGAGGGGAGCCGCACGGCGGGCGCCCCTAAAGGTTCTGCTCGAGCCGGGCCAGCGTGGACTCGCCCGCCACGAACGCCGGGTCGGCCAGCAGCTTGAGATGGTAGGGGATCGTCGTCTTGACGCCCTCGATCACGGTCTCGGAGAGCGCGCGCTGCATTCGGGCGATCGCTTCTCGCCGGTCGTGACCGTAGACGATGATCTTGGCGACGAGGGAATCGTAGTGCGGGGGCACGACGTAACCGGTCATCAGGTGACTGTCCACCCGTACGCCGGGGCCGCCGGGCGCGATCCAGGCGGTGACGCGGCCCGGCGACGGGACGAAGTGTTCGGGGTCCTCCGCGTTGATCCGGCACTCGATCGCGTGGCCAGCGAAACGGACGGCGCCCTGCTTGTAGCCGAGCGCCTCGCCGGCGGCGATGCGGATCTGCTCGCGCACGATGTCGATCCCGGTGATCATCTCGGTGACCGGATGCTCGACCTGGATCCGGGTATTCATCTCGATGAAGTAGAAACGCCCCTCGCGATCGACCAGAAACTCCACCGTTCCCGCCGACACGTAGTTCACCGAGTTCGACACCGCGAGGGCCGCTTTGTAGAGGCCCGCCCGGGTCTCCGGCGGGAGCGCGGGAGCGGGAGCTTCCTCGAGGAGCTTCTGATGCCGGCGTTGTACCGAGCAGTCGCGCTCGCCCAGGTGCAGTCGGATACCGTTCTTGTCCCCGAGCACCTGCACCTCCACGTGACGTGCCTCCTCGACGAACTTCTCGAGGTAGAGCTCGGAGGAGCCGAAGGCGGCACCCGCCTCCGCCTGGCAGGTCGCGTACGCGCGGGCCAAGTCCTCGCGCTCTCGGACGATCCGCATTCCCCGGCCGCCACCGCCCGCCGCCGCCTTGACGATGACCGGATAGCCCATCGAATCGGCGAGGACCTGCGCCTCGTCTACGCCCGCCAGCGGCCCCTCACTGCCGGACACCACCGGAGCCCCGGCGTGCTTGGCCATCTCGCGTGCCTGGGCCTTGTCACCCATCAGCCGGATGGCTTCTGGCGAAGGGCCGATGAAGGTGATGCCGCACGCCCGGCAAATCTCGGCGAAGGCGGGGTTCTCGGACAGGAGCCCGTAGCCGGGGTGGATGCCTTCGCTGTCGGTGATTGCGGCGGCCGAAATGATACTAGGGATGTTGAGGTAGCTCGCACGAGCTTCGGGCGGGCCAATGCAGACGGACTCGTCGGCCAGACGGACGGGCAGCGAGTCGGTGTCGGCGGTGGAATGGGCGATCACGGTCCGGATCCCCATCTCACGACACGCCCGGAGGATGCGGAGCGCGATCTCGCCCCGGTTGGCGATGAGGATCTTGTGGAACATCAGACGAGGGTCAGCGGAGCGGCTCCATCAGGAAGAGCGGCTGCCCGAACTCGACGGGCTGCCCGTTCTCGACCACGACCTTGACGATGCGGCCCCCGACCTTGGCCTCGATCTCGTTCATCAGCTTCATCGCCTCGACGATGCAGAGCACCTGCCCTTCCTTCACCACGTCTCCCTCGGAGACAAACGGCGGGGCCTCGGGTTTGGGCGACCGGTAGAACGTGCCGACCATGGGGGCCTCGATCGTGATGAGATGCGCGGTTGATTCGGCGGTCCCCGCGGCAGGCTGCGGGAGGGCCGCGCCCCAGGCGGGGACGATCTCGGTGCGCGGCGGGGAGGCCGCGGGAGCGTGCTCGCGCACGACGCGGATCCGGGTGCCCCCGGCCTCGACTTCGAGCTCGGCGAGGTTGTGCCGGGCCGCCAGCTCGACCACCTGATCGACCGTGAGACGCGCCGGGCCTTCGGCGCCGCGGGTC
>JACXTT010002663.1_pt1 | contig 28073 bp, 26 predicted proteins | sample 9270951 | NCBI WGS metagenome assembly JACXTT01 (sample SAMN15532306, study PRJNA645909) | rock metagenome | isolation source: weathered quartz diorite | place: Puerto Rico | collected 2017-06-21 | reverse complement strand
CGACAACGTCATCGGCATCCTGCTGGCCAAGGATCTCTTGCGCTACTTCACCACTCCGGACGAGTTTGACGTGCGCGATATGCTGCGTCCGGCCGTGTTCGTGCCGGAATCGAAACGCCTCAATATTCTGCTGCGCGAGTTTCGCGCCAACCGCAACCACATTGCTATCGTCGTCGATGAATACGGCGGCGTGGCGGGCCTGGTGACCATCGAGGACGTGCTGGAGCAGATCGTCGGCGACATCGAGGACGAATACGACTTCGACGAGACCGAGGACAATATCCTGCCCGATAAATCGGGCCGTTTCCGCGTCAAAGCAGTGACCGAGATTGTGGATTTCAACGAGCACTTCGCGTCGCAGTTTTCCGACGATGCCTTCGACACCGTCGGCGGCCTGGTGATGAACCGTTTCGGCCGCGTGCCCAAGCGCGGCGAGACCATCTCCTTCGAGAATTTCAAGTTCGTCGTCCTGCGCGCCGACAGCCGGCGGGTGCATTCCCTGTTGGTGGAGCGCATGGCGCCGCCGCCTGAAGTGGCAGAACCTTCCGGCGATCGCAAGGCCGCGTGACAGCAAGCAAGCCGGTAAGTCCCGCGCTTTCCGTCGTCGTTGCGCTCGCAGCCGGCGCCTTCGGCGTGGCGGCATTCGCTCCGTTCTATTTCTGGCCTGCGGCGCTGGTCTCGGTCGGCGCGCTGTTCATTCTGTGGTGGCAGGCGCAAACGGTCTGGCGCGCGGTCGGCATCACCATGGTCTGGGGCATGGCTTATTTCGGCACGGGCGTGTCCTGGCTCTATATCAGCCTGCACGACTACGGCGAGATGCCGGCCTGGCTGGCCGCCCCGGCGATTGCCCTGTTTTGCGCGCTGCTCTCCTTCCTCATGTGCCTGGGCGCGTACCTGCAGCATATCTTGCGCCGGCGTTGCGACGCCGGGCCGCGGCTTGCCCTGCTGGGCATCATGCCGGCCGCATTCGTGCTGGCAGAAATGTTCCGCGGCTGGATTTTCGGCGGCTTTCCCTGGCTCACCGTGGGGCTGTCGCAAACCCCCGGTGGCGGCCTGCCGCCGCTTCTGGCCGGATACGCGCCCGTGGTGGGGGCATTCGGACTTTCCTGGCTGATCTGCCTACTGGCGGGTCTGATCGTGCCCGATATCGTTCCCGAGTTGCGCACCAAAATCCGTTCTGGCCTGCGGCGCGGGCACGCCATGATCGCGATGGCCATCTTGCTGGGCGGCGTGCTGGCTAACCTGATTCCCTGGACCGAACCCACCGGCGCGCCGCTGACCACGGCGCTGGTGCAAGGCAATATCGATCAGCGCATGAAATGGCGCGAAGAGGAAATTGTGCCCACGCTGGAACTGCACCGGCAAATGGCGGCCTCTGCACAGGCGCGGCTCATCGTCCTGCCGGAGACCGTGGCGCCGGTGTTTCTGGACTATCTACCCAAGGAATACACGGACTCGCTCCAGACCATCGCCGCGAAAGAGGGCGGCGATTTGTTGTTCGGCGTGCCGACGCGGCGCGAAAGCAAGACCGACGGCACCCTGATCTTCAACAGCGTGATTTCCCTGGGAAGCTCGCCGATACAGCGCTATAACAAGAGTCACCTGGTCATTTTCGGCGAGTACACACCCAGGGCCCTCGGTTGGGTGATGGAGGTGCTGCATATTCCCATGTCGGGCTTCACCCCCGGCGCCGAACCGCAACAGCCCTTGCGGGTGGCCGGCGAGACCGTGGCCGTCAACATTTGCTACGAGGACGCCTTCGGCGACGAAGTGGTCCGCCAATTGCCAGCGGCTACGCTGCTGGTGAACGTCTCCAATATGGCCTGGTTCGGCCATTCCTGGGCGGCCGCCCAGCACGGCCAGATGTCGCAAATGCGCGCCCAGGAAACCGGGCGCTGGATGCTGCGCACCACCAATACCGGGCTCACCGCCGCCATCAACGAGCGCGGCGAAATCGTCAAAGCCCTGCCCGAGTTTACGCGCGGCGTGCTCACCGCCGAGGCCCAGCCACGTCGGGGGGCCACCCCCTATGTGCGCTGGAGCGACTGGCCGGTGCGGATTGGTGTGGTTTTGCTGCTGGCCTTTTGCGCTTTCAGAGGAAAAACCGGGAAAAAACCGGCCTGAGCGCTTTGCGATACTGCACCGCAGCACGTAAAATTACGGTTTAGCCCGCTGTTTCTTCCCTAAGCCGCCATGACCGCACCCACCTTCCAGGAAATCATCCTGCGCCTCCAAAATTATTGGAATGAGCAGGGCTGCGCCATCCTGCAGCCTTACGATATGGAAGTGGGAGCCGGCACCTCGCATACCGCCACTTTCCTGCGCGCCCTGGGCCCGGAACCCTGGCGCGCGGCCTATGTGCAGCCTTCGCGCCGCCCCAAGGATGGCCGCTATGGCGAAAATCCCAACCGCCTGCAGCACTACTACCAGTACCAGGTGGTGTTGAAGCCGTCGCCGACCAATATCCTCGATCTCTACCTTGGCTCGCTGGCCGCGCTGGGTTTCGATCTCAAGCAAAACGATGTGCGCTTCGCCGAAGACGATTGGGAAAACCCCACTCTGGGCTGCTGGGGCCTGGGCTGGGAAGTGTGGATGAACGGCATGGAAGTCACCCAGTTCACCTATTTCCAGCAGGTGGGCGGCATCGCCTGCGGGCCCATCACCGGCGAAATCACCTATGGGTTGGAGCGCCTCGCCATGTATTTGCAGGGCGTGGAAAACGTCTACGACCTGGTCTGGACCCGTTGGCAGGAAAATGGCGTGGAGCGCGTGCTGTATTACGGCGACGTGTTCAAGCAAAACGAGGTCGAGCAATCGACCTATAACTTCGAGCATTCCGATGCTGCGGTCCTGTTCAAGCACTTCGACGATTACGAAGCCGGCGCCAAGCAACTGATGGAAGCACAGCTTGCCTTGCCCGCGTATGAACAAGTATTAAAGGCCGCGCACACCTTCAATATGCTTGATGCGCGCGGCGCGATTTCGGTGACCGAGCGCGCGGCTTATATCGGCCGCATCCGCAACCTGGCCCGCGCTGTGGCCCAAAGCTACTACGACTCGCGCGAGCGCCTGGGCTTTCCCATGGCGCCCAAAGCCTGGGTGGAGCAATTCGCCGCCGCCAAAAAGGTGGCGTGATGATTCTGGAAATCGCTCAATTGCAAGTCCGCCCCGGCCAGTGCGCAGCTTTCGAGCAGGCCTTCGGTGAGGCGAAAAGCATTATCGCTTCCATGCCCGGCTACCTCGGCCATGAATTGCAGCATTGCCTGGAAGACGATCACCGCTACGCCCTGCTGGTGAAATGGCAAACGCTGGAAGACCATACCGTTGGTTTTCGTCAGTCCACCCAGTACCAGTCCTGGAAGGCGCTGCTGCACCATTTCTACGATCCCTTTCCGACCGTCGAACACTTCTCGAAGGTTGCGTAATCGCCATGTCCGACGAAACCCTGCTGGTTGAATTATTCACCGAAGAATTGCCGCCCAAGGCGCTGAAGCGCCTGGGCGAAGCCTTTGCCCGCAGCATGGCCGAGGGCCTGGCCAAGCGCGAGTTTTGTGAAAGCAGCGCAAAGGTCTCGACCTTCGCCACCCCGCGCCGGCTGGCTGTGCAAATCGAAAGCGTGCGTAGCGCTTCGCCCGCCAAAGCCTTTGAAGCCAAGCTCATGCCGGTGTCGGTGGGTCTGGATGCCAACGGCGCGCCTACGCCCGCCCTGCTCAAAAAACTTTCCGCCATGGGTATCGCCGAAAGCGAAGTCGGCAAGCTCACGAAGAAGCTCGATGGCAAAGCCGAAGCGCTGTTTCATAGCGGCACTGCGGCCCCCGTGCCCTTGCAGCAAGGCCTGCAATCGACGCTGGACGAAGCCATCAAGGCCCTGCCGATTCCCAAGGTGATGACTTACCAGATCGCCGAAGGAGCAAACCTGCGCAATGTGCAATTCGTGCGCCCGGTGCATGGCTTGGTTGCCATGCATGGCCCTAGCGTTGTGCCGGTGAGCGCTTTTGGCCTATCGGCCGGAAGCGTTACCCACGGCCACCGCTTCCAGGGCGCCGCCGATATCGCGCTGAAGCACGCGGGCGATTACGAAGCGCGGCTGGAAAAAGATGGCGCGGTCGTCGCGAGTTTTGAAAAGCGCATGCACGAAATCGAACGCCTGCTCATCGAGCGCGCCGAGGAATGCGGCGATACGCTGGGTGAGCGCGAAGACTATCTAGCCTTGCTGGATGAAGTGACCGCGCTGGTGGAACGTCCGGCCGTGTACGTTGGCAAGTTCGATGCCGAGTTCCTGTCGGTTCCGCAGGAATGCCTCATCCTGACCATGAAGCTCAACCAGAAATATTTCCCGCTGTTCCTCTCGGCGGGCGGGCTCTCCAGCCGCTTCCTGGTGGTGAGCAATATGCGCGTGGACGATCCGCGTCGCATTATTGAAGGCAACGAGCGCGTGGTGCGCCCGCGTCTCGCGGACGCCAAATTCTTTTTTGAACAGGATCGGAAAAAGTCCCTGGCCGACCGCTTGCCGGGATTGGCCAAGGTGGTCTATCACGCCAAGCTGGGTTCGCAGGGCGAACGCATGGAGCGCGTGAGCAAACTCGCCACCCAGATCGCGCCGCTGGTAGGAGCCGACGCCGCACAGGCCGAGCGCGCAGCGCGCCTCGCCAAAGCTGACTTGCTGACCGATATGGTCGGTGAATTCCCGGAACTGCAGGGCATCATGGGCCGCTACTACGCCAAGAACGACGGCGAAGCTGCCGAAGTGGCCGATGCCATCGAACAGCACTATTGGCCCAAAGGTGCGGGTGATCGCCTGCCGGCCACCCCCTTGGCGACTTCGTTGGCCCTGGCCGACAAATTGGAAACGCTAGCCGGCATGTTCTCCATCGGGCAATTGCCCACCGGCGATAAAGACCCCTTCGCTTTGCGCCGCCACGCGCTGGGCGCCATTCGTATGCTGATCGAGAAGAAGCTCGCCGTTGATCTTGGCGCGCTGGTGGATGCGGCTTACGCAGTGTTCGCGAAAGACGCGCCGAATCGTGCTGAGTTGGTGGTTTTCATCAGAGAACGTTTGCGCGGCTATCTGCGCGAGCTGGGTTACTCCGCACTCGAAGTGGAAGCGGTGCTGGCCAACGAAGGACAGCGTCTCGATTTGATCCCGCAGCAGCTCGCGGCGGTGCGCGCCTTCCTCACGCTGCCGGAAGCCGAAAGCCTGGCTGCGGCCAATAAGCGCATCGGCAATATTCTGAAAAAAGCCGAAGGCACATTTGCCAAAGCGAATACTGCGTTATTTGCCGAACCCGCCGAAAAAGCGGTGTACGACGCCATGGTTGCTGTGCAGCCCGGCTTTGAGAAAAAATACTCTGCCGGCGATTACACCGAAGCGCTCAAGACACTCGCGCCCCTGAAAGCCCCGGTCGATGCCTTTTTCGACGGCGTCATGGTCAATGCCGAAGATAAAGCCCTGCGCGAAAACCGCCTGGCCTTGCTGGGCGACCTGCACGCGCTGATGAACCGCGTCGCCGACCTTTCCAAACTCGCGGCCTAAATCTGCGATGGGCAGCGCCGTCAATCCGCTATTGCTGGACATCCCCATGCCCTTGCTGGGCGAGTGCGTGCTGCTGCGCCCCTGGGTGGATGAGGACGCGCCGCATTTATGGGCGCTGGTCGATGGCTCGCGCGAGCACCTCGCGCCGTGGATGCCGTGGATTCAGGAGCACGTTAACCAGGAATTCACCCGCACCTACATTCGCCGCTCGCAAGGTACCTGGAGCCTGCGTGAAGACTTGGCGCTGGGGATTTTTCTGCTCGAGGCGGGCGGCAGCACGCGCCCCATCGGCGCCACCGGCCTGCACCGCATCGACTGGAGCGTGCCCAGCATGGAAATCGGCTACTGGATCCATCCGGCGGAAGAGGGCAAGGGCTATGTGAGTGAAAGTCTCGCCCTGGTTCGCGACCTCGCCTTTCGCCACCTGCACGCCGAGCGCCTGATGATCACCTGCAACAAGGAAAACCAGCGCAGCGCCGCCGTGCCGCGCCGCTGCGGCTTCGTGCACGAGGCTACCCTGCGCAACGAGCGGCGCACCATTGACGGGCGGCTGCGCGATACCGAAGTGTTCGCCATGACGCGGGCCGATTTTGACGCCCTGCAAACCTCGCGGGCAGGGTAGAATTTCCGCATGAGCGCCGCCGACAAACTGATCATCCTCGACCGTGACGGCGTCATCAACGTCGACAGCGCGCAGTTCATCAAGTCGCCGGACGAGTGGAAGGCCATCCCCGGTTCCATCGAGGCCATCGCCCGTCTGAACCAAAGCGGCTACCGGGTGGTGGTGGCTACCAATCAGTCCGGCATCGGCCGCGGCCTGTTCGATATGGTCACCTTCAACGCCATCAACGACAAGATGATGGGCCTGGTATTCCGCCAGGGCGGGCGCATCGATGCCCTGTATTTCTGCCCGCACACCGCCGAGCAAAAGTGCAAATGCCGCAAACCCGGCACCGGCATGTTCGAGGAAATCGCCAAGCGTTTCCGCGTGGACCTGAAAGGCGTGCCCACCGTGGGTGACTCCCTGCGCGACCTGGAGGCCGGCGCCAAGGTGGGCTGCGCCACCTATCTGGTGCTGACCGGCAAGGGTAAAAAAACGCAAAAAGACGGTGGCCTGCCGCCCGGCACCAAAGTGTTTGCCGACCTTGCCGAGACGGTGAAACACCTCACCGCCGAGCCGGCGCGCGCGTCCGCCTGAGGGTTGCTGCCGCGATGATTTATCTCCGCTCCACGGCGTTCTTCCTGCTGGTAATCCTCAATACGATTTTTTTCGGCATTTTCACGGTGCCGCTTTCCATCATTTATCACGACTGGGGTTACGCCAGCGCGCGCTACTGGGGCATCGTCACCCTGTGGCTGGCCCGGCATGTTTGCGGCATCGACTACACCGTCGAGGGCCTGGAGCATGTGCCCAAACAAGCCTGCGTGGTGATGGCCAAGCACCAATCGGCCTGGGAGACCGTGGCCATGTTGGTGTACCTGCCGCGTGCCGTGTGGATCATCAAAAAAGAACTGCTGTGGCTGCCCATCATCGGCTGGGTGCTGGGCGGTTTGAAATCCGTCGCCATCGACCGCAAGAGCGGCCACACCGCCCGCGATCAGATTCTTGAACAGGGTCGAGACCGATTAGCACGTGGTTACAGCATCAATATTTTTCCAGAAGGTACGCGGGTGGCGCCCGGCACACGCGGTCGCTACGGCATCGGCGGCGCCTGGCTGGCTTCCGGTGCCAAGGTGCCGGTATTGCCCATGGCCCACAACGCCGGCGAATGCTGGCGACGCTATGCTTTCCTGAAATATCCGGGCAAGGTCACCATGCGAGTCGGGCCGGTGATCGAAACCGCCGGGCGCAACTCTGCGGAAATCATTCGCCTGACCGAGGAATGGATCGAGGGCGAAATGGTGAAGCTACCGAAGGCTAACTGAGCTGGCTGATCGTTTGATTTGCATCTGCCTTGCGGCTGGCCGCCGCACAGCCGATAATCCCCCGCAATGTTCAACCGCCTGAAAAAACTTTTCACCGAGGACGGCGCGCCCAAGCGCGCCGTGACGGAGGAATCCACCCGCTCCATTGCCCTGCTGGGGCAGGCCGTGGACTACAAGCTGGTGCGCCGCCGCGGCCGCCGTGGCGTGGGCCTGAGGGTGGACGGTACGGGCCTGACGGTGGCCGCCTCGCTGACCACGCCGCTCGCCGCTATCGAGCAGGTGATCGCCGAAAACAACCGCTGGGTGCTGAAAAAGCTCGAGGAGTGGTCGCACCGCAAAATTGTTCCCCAGCGCTGGGAAACCGGTATGCATATCCCTTATCTGGGTGAAACACTGACCCTGATGGTCGATGTCGATGCCGGCCTCAAGCGTACCCACGTAGAGCCGCTGATGGGACATTTGTTCGTGCGCATCAAATCCGGCGAGTCGGAACTGATCGAAAAGGCCGTGGTCGCCTGGTACAAAAAAGAAGCGCTGCCTTACCTGGCCCAACGCGCCTTTTTCTACGCAAGGTTGCACGGCCTGTTGCCGCCGCGCGTGTTCCTGTCGCACGCAAATGGCCGCTGGGGCAGCTGCAACTCGCGCCGTGAAGTGCGCCTGGCCTGGCGTTTAATGAAGGCGCGTCCTGCCTTGATTGACTATGTGGTCTGCCACGAACTGGCACATCTGCGGCACATGAACCACTCGGCTTCGTTCTGGCAGGAAGTGGAGCGCATGTGTCCGGAGTATGAGGCGCTGAAAAAAGAGCTGGACGCGAACGATCATCGGTTCAGGGCGTTTTGACCAGGCCCGGCCAAAGCGTTACTGCTGTATCGTGAGACGCAGCCCTGTAGTTGCGTCAGTGTGCTCCGGGTCGAACTTCTTGCACCTGGATACGCCGTAAACGACGTCTCCCCAGCGCCAATATAGCCAGTGACAGCAATGCATAGAACGTAGGATCGGGCCGACCTACATCACGCACCATTCCACAGCCGCCTCCCCCGCCACCGCTGCTCACGGGCGCAGGTGGAGGAACGACGACTGACACAGGGTCTGCTTGCAGGCGCATGACGGCTTCTGTGTATGTGCCGTACGGGTTGCCGCCTTCCGGATAGGAAAGGAGAGAACCTGCGACCAGCAAGCGACCGGTGGGGTCGACTGCGACGGCGCTCGGACTCAGATTGTTGTTTCCAGCCTGAAAAAGCGGCGCCAATCCGCTTGAAGGATCACCAAAACTCATGTCCTGATGAAGGCTCGAGTCGAAACGTGCCAGATAGGACCGCGGCAAAGCCGTGTTGCCTGTGTTGCTATCGGTAATGCCGAACAGGATTCGGTCCTGAGAGTCCAGCGCCGGCAAGCCGCCTGAATTGGGCATCTGAAAACCAAAGATGCTGAAGACCGGCGGGTTCGCGTTATATGGAAGCGAGAGCGCCGATACAATCCCGCCGACGCCGAAGCTTGTGTCCAAAGTGCCGCTAGGTAGGCGCTTGATGACTCGGAACTGTTTGGAGGTCGAGGGGGCGGACAAGAACGATAAGGAGCTGCCGTCCTTCAAGGTCAAAACCTTTACTACCTCATATCCGCCGTCATCCGCCTGCGATAGCCCATTACCGCCGAAAGTGGTATCCGGCGTACCGTCCTTGTTGAGACGCAGCATGCAGCCGCGGAATGCGAACAGGATTTTGTCACCGGCTAAGGCGTCGACAAAAGGAAGGTAAAACGGGGGGGAGCCGCTGATTACGGGTCCACCTGTTGGCGAACAGCGAATTATCTGCTGCAGAAATTGCGCTTCAAGATTCGTGTCCCGAGTGCCCGCCGCATTAACCACGGTAGCCTGAAAAGTGTAGGGAGCGAGAATACCCCCGACCCCGACCCCGGGGAAATTGTAGGTAGCGCCCAACGCGATAACGGAGCCATCGCTGAGAATAGCAGCCCCCCCCGACTGCAGGGGCTGTTCAAACAGGCCCACTTGCGAGTAAGTTGTATCGGGCGCCCCGCTGCTCAAATAACGGCGGACTCGCAGAATTGCCGCTGTGCGCGGGGCAATAACGAAACAGGAGGCGATTGACCCCACGCATCGGTTGGAATTGGAGACGAGCAACACGGCGCCATTGGCTAATTCTCTTGCGGCCGTAAAAAAACGCTTCTCTTCAAAACCGGTGAGCGGGTCGGGAGTCAGGTAAGGAAGTCGCCCGGCTGTTGCAAAGGCTGTATCAAGAACGCCAGCCGAGGATAGGGCGAAGCTTTCCGATGTGCCTGTCCCACTACCATCGAGCGGCCCGGAATACAGCCCTCCGAGTGCCAGGCTTTCTCCCCGAGCGAGGGCTAATACCTGGGAAAGGTTTCTGCTAGGCCCGCTTTCAAAAAGCGTGTGTGGATAAATATATAAGCCGCCCGTTGCAAATGATGCGTCGACATTTCCGGCTGCGGCAGCCGTGTAGCCCCCGTGGCAAACGAAAAGGGCACTGGCGACAACACGCATCAACCAGGGGATGGGTGGACTGCGAAAGACTGCGTTCATGCCTGCCTCCAATAAGTAGTGGTTGAGGCAAGTTTAGCAGTGTCAAATTTCCGGCTTGTTAAGCAGTGTCGCGGTCCTCACGCTTTCGCAGGAATTCGCGGTGCTATTTCTGCATCCGTACGGAGTCGGCCAGCGCAATAAATTCGTTCACCGACAAAGTCTCCGCCCGCCGCTTAGCGTCGATCCCCACCGCCGCCATTTCGGCAGGAGATAAGAACGGTTTCAGGGTATTGCCCAAGGTCTTACGGCGTTGACCAAAACCAGCGGTGACCAGCCGCGCGAATAACTCCTCATTTCTTGCGCGCGGGCGGCCGGCAGGTAGCGGCGTCATCCGTACGATGGCCGAGTCCACTTTGGGCGGCGGCGCGAAGGCGCCGGGCGGCACATCGAACAGGCGCTGCATTTTGAAACGCACTTGCAGCATTACCGATAGCCGCCCGTAGGCATCGGTATCGGGTGCCGCCACCATGCGGTCCACGACTTCTTTTTGCAGCATGAACACGGCGTCGGTCAGGTGCTCGGCGTATGCGGCGAGGTGGAACAAGAAGGGCGTGGAGATGTTGTAGGGCAGGTTGCCTACGGCGCGGAAGCGTTCGCCTAAAACGGCGAAATCGAATCCCAGTACGTCGGCCTCGTGCAGTGAGAATTTTTGCGCCGGATAGCGTTTGCGCAAAGCCGCCGCCAGGTCGCGGTCGATTTCCACGGCGTGCAGATGGCCCAGCCGCTCCAGCAGCGGCGCGGTTAGGGCACCCGGTCCGGGGCCGATTTCCACCATCGTGTCCTGTGCCTGCGGGTTTATGGCGTTGACGATGCGCTCGATATAGTGCGCGTCAGTGAGAAAGTGCTGGCCGAAGCGTTTTTTGGCGACCGGCGGCATATTAATGCGCGCCGGCGGCCTTGGCCGTCGCTAGTTCAATTGCCAGATCGATGGCGGCTTTCATGCTGCCGGTTTCAATTCCCGGCTTCCCAGCCAGATCCAGCGCAGTACCGTGATCGACCGAAGTGCGGATGATCGGCAGCCCCAGGGTTACGTTGACGCCGGTGCCGAAGCTCGCGTATTTCAGCACCGAGAGGCCCTGGTCGTGATACATGGCGAGCACGGCGTCGGCGTGGTCCAGGTGGCGTTTGGTGAACAGGGTATCGGCCGGCAGCGGGCCGCTGAGGTCCATGCCCTCGCGCCGCAGCCGGTCGACCACGGGGATGATGACGTCCAGTTCCTCGCGCCCTAGTTGACCGCTTTCGCCCGCATGCGGGTTGAGGCCGGCGACCAGGATGTGCGGCGCAGGGATGCCGAATTTTTGCCGCAGATCGTTGTGCAGCACGCGCAGGGTATCGGTGAGCAGGTTGCGGTTGATGGCGGCGGGCACCTCGGCGAGGCTCATATGCGTGGTCGCCAGCGCCACCCGCATGCCACCGCCTACCAGCATCATTACCACCTGGGGGGTACGCGTCTTCTCGGCCAGGTATTCGGTATGGCCGGTGAATTTGCCGGGCGCCAGCAGATCGGCGTCGTTGATGATGCTTTTTTGCAAAGGGGCGGTGACCATGGCCGCGAACTCGCCGTTGGCGCAACCGGCCACAGCGCGGTCCAGCAGGTTCAACACATGGCGTGCGTTAGCGGGGTTGAGCTCGCCGCACACGCAGGGCGCGGCCAGCGGCGCATGTTCTATTTCAAGAGCGCCTAGATTGAGGCCATGGGTCGCCGCGCGCGATTCGATCAGGCCGCGGTCGCCGAGAATGACGAGGCGCGCGGCAAAACTTTCCCGGGAAAGATAGGCGCAGAGATCGGGGCCTATGCCGGCCGGCTCTCCTGAGGTGACGACAATCGTCGGCAGCGATTCACTCATTCAGTAGGGCGAGCGAACACCCGCATTCGGGGGAGAAACTTATTTTTCTTCCAACCGGTATTCGATAAAGGCCCGGTCGCGGATCTGGCGCAGCCAGTCCTGGAAGGCTTCGTCCGACTTGCGCGCGCGGATGGTGTTGCGGGCGATATTGCGGCGCTGGTCTTCCGATACGCCTTCGCTGCGGCGCTCCAGCACCTGGATCAGGTGCCAGCCGTATTGGCTTTGCACCGGCGCGCTGACTTCGTTATCGCGCAACTGGTTCATCACGCGTTCGAACTCGGGTACCGTGAGACCGGGAGAAATCCAGCCCAGGTCACCGCCCTTGGTGGCGGAGGGATCGTCGGAGTGCACCTTGGCGAGTTCGGCGAAGTCGGCGCCGCTGGCGATACGTTCGCGCAGGCGCAGCAGGCGCTCGCGCGCGTCCTCGTCGGTGACGCCCGGCTTGTTCTGGATCAGGATATGGCGCACATGGGTTTGCTGCACGGTGGGCACGGCGCTGCGGCCGCGCTTGTCCAGGAGCTTCACGATGTGAAAGCCGTTGGCGCTTTTCAGGATGTCGGTGGTTTCGCCCGGCTTCAGCGTGCCCAGCGCCTCCAGGAAAATCTGCGGCAGCCGGCCCGAGGGGCGCCAGCCCAGGTCGCCACCCTTCAAGGCGTCGGGCGCGTCCGAATACTGCGCCGTGACCTGCGAAAACTCGGCCCCTTTGCGCAGCTCGGCCAGCGCGGCCATGGCGCGCTTGCGGCGCGCGTCCAGCTGCGCGCTGGTGGCCTGCTCGGGCACCACCACCAGGATGTGGGCGAGTCGGTATTCCTGGTCGGCGTTGGCTTCGCGCGCTTCCAGCGCCAGTTGGGTGTCGATCTCGGCGTCGGTGGGGTTGATATTGGCTTCCACCTCGCGCTCGCGCAGGCGGGCATTGAAAATTTCCCCGCGGATTTCCTCGCGGAACCGTGGCCACTTCAGGCCCTGCTGTTCCACCGCCTTGCGGAAATCGGTCATGGAAAGCTTGTTTTCGTCGGCCATGTTTTGCAGGGCCTTGTCGAGCGTGCCGTCGTCCACGCGGATGCCGGTTTCCTTGGCTTCCTGCAACTGCACCAGGTCGTTGATCATGCGTTCCAGTAACTGCTTTTGCAGCACATCCTGCGGCGGCAGGGTGGTGCCGCTCTGGCGCATGCCGTTGACCACGGCCGTCATGCGGTCGTTGAGGTCGTGCAGGGTGATCACTTCGTTGTTGACGATGGCGACGATGCGGTCCAGCGGCAGCACGCCGCTTTCCTTGGTCGGGGCGCTGATGCGCGTTTCCAGCTTGGGATCGGCCAGTTGGGCAAAGGCGGGCACTGCCAAGCAGGCGGCCAGGCAGGCAAGCAGGGCCGGGGACGGAAGGAAGGAGCGGAACAGCTGTTTCATGGGTGCATCTCGCGAAAAATCGAACGGTAGCGGCAGTAGGTAAGGAACCAGGTACGGAATCAGGGGGCGGAACGATCGTCAGACCGTCTATAGCCCGTAATGTTCTGTTTCAGGGTTTCGAAGGTGTTGATGCCCACGTTGGCCAGGCCCTTCAATTCCAGCTGAATCAGGTACGAATTGGAATACTGCTGGGTGGCGGTGGCGAAGCGGTGCACCCCGAACTGGAACTTCCAGCACCCGGAATTATACTCGACCGCCATCAGCCCTTCGAGCATGCGGCGGTCCAGCACCGAATAATTGGTGCGGGCCAGCAGGGTCCAGTTGGGCATGGACTTGCCGAACGGCCACTGGGTGGAAAGGTCGATCTGCTTCAGGGCGTCGCGGGTATAGCGGTAGGAGAGGTTCAGGAGGCGCCCGTCCTCGTAGTAGCGCCCGGCCAGGTTCGCCCGCTGGAAGTACTTTTGCGAGGTCGAATACTGGTAGCTGGTATCGATGCTCCAGGGATCGGAAATCTGCCCCGATACCGCCAGCAGCAGGTCCGAGCGCGACAGATTGCCGGTGGCCGTGCCGGACAGGCCGCTGGCGTCGCTGGACACCGAGACCTGCTGCGGCTGGAAGTAATAGCGCTGGCCGATGGCGGCGCGCAGGCGCTCGATGCCGGTAGCGTTTTCGATATAGCGGGTGGTGACGGCGGCCGTCATCTGGCGCGCATCGGCGATACGGTCGCCGCCCACAAAGACGTTTTCGTTGAAAATCTGCGCGAAGCTGAAATCGGTTTCCGAGGTCGAAAAATTCGGCAGCTTCGATTGGTCTTTGTAGGGCACGTACAGGAAGAACAGGCGCGGTTCCAGGGTTTGGGTATATTTCTGCTCACCGAACATCAGCGGCCGCTCGAAGGTGAGGCCGTTGTCCAGGCTCACGATCGGCAGCGCGCGGCTGCCACCCTCGTAACCGTCGGTGTGGTCGCCCAGGCTGTAATGGGTCAGGTGGTAGCCGATTTTGGGGGTGATGAAGCCGTAGGAGCTGGTGACCGGATAGGACACCGAGGGATAAAGCAGCCAGCGCTTGCCGGTGACCAGGGTGGAGTGCTGGAAATCGGTGAATTCACCCAGGGTGTTGAATTCGAACCCATTAAGCCGCCGCGGCTGCGCCTGGAAGGACACCTGCGGGGCCAGCCGGTAAGGCGGCACCACCGGGGCCAGGGGGTCCTGCAGGGTCTGGTAATTGAGCATGCGCGTGGTCAGGCTGCCGAAGTCCGAGGCGTAGTTCAGCGAGAAATCGCGCGGCAGATTGGTTTGCGCCGTGTTGGCGAGGCGTGTGGAAAGGTCGCGGAAGTAGTTGTCGTCCGAGACTTTTTGCGCGTCGATGGATGCACTCCAGCCCGGCGACAGCCAGTCGCCCAGGTTCTGGAAATGGCGTATCGAGCCCAGGTAGCGGTTGGAGCCGGTCAGCCGGTCGTGGTGCATGTACTCGCCCTCAAGCACACCGAAGTAGCTGCGGCCCAGGTAGCGGTATTCGGCGCCCAGCTGCAGGCCGCGCCGCGAAAAGACCTTGGGCGTCAGCGTCGCATCCATATTCGGCGCGATATTGATGTAATAGGGCAGGGCCAGTTCCAGGCCGCTGGTGGACGAGGAACCGGGCAGCGGCGTCAGAAAGCCGGACTTGCGGTCGCTATTGAGCGGAAAGGTCGTGTACGGCATGTACAGAATGGGCACGCCCATGAAATCGACACGGGTGTGAAAGCCCGTGCCGATATTGTCGGTGCGGTCCAGCGCCAATTCTGAAATGTGCAGCTTCCAGTCCGGGTGTTCGACCGGGCAGGTGGTGTAGAAGGCGTCGAACAGGCGTTCGTGTTCCTCGCCCTCGAAATTCATTTTCTCGGCCGAACCGTGGGCGGCATAGCGCTGCGAGGGGCGAGAAGGACTCTTGGAGAGGGCGAATACGGGCTTATCCAGGGTGCCGATTTTGCTTTCGACCTTGAGGTTCAGGTTGACGCCGTCGACCAGATCGCCGTCGCGGTCCATATGCATGGTGCCCGGCACGGTGACGGTATCTGTTTCCTGGTCGTAATCGATGCGCTCGGCGCTGATGACGGTGGTGCCTTCCTTCAGGCTGACCTTGCCGGTGGCGGAGGATTTAGCCTCGTTGATGCCCTCGATCTGGTCGGCGCGGATGATGCGCGGCCCGCTGCCCTTGGCCGGCGCCGGTGTGGCCACGGGATTCCGGTCCAGCTTCAGCGCCTGGCGTATGGCCTCGTCCAGCTCGGCCTGGTTGGGCGGCTGCTGGGCGGCCACCGGCAGGCCCGCCAGCAGGGGCGCCAGCGCCAGCAGCATGCGGGTGGGACGGGCGGTGAAGGGAAGAAATGGCAAGGGCGATGACAAAGAAGGGGCGAGCTAAAGAGAGATTGCCGGGCCGGAATCGGAAAGGCGAATGATAGAATTCGCCGGTTTAATTACAGGGTCATCACATGTTGCCTGAAGTGCCGCAGCAAGCTCAGGAGCAAACTCGCATGACGGCGCTCCTCAACTGGCTGGCCGGCCTCGGTTTGAGTGCAGATAGTCTTGCGCCCGCGTCCGCCGATGCCAGTTTCAGGCGCTATTTTCGCATATCCACCCCGGACGGCACGCGCATCGTCATGGATGCGCCCCCGGAAAAAGAGGATTGCCGGGCTTATCTGAAAATCGCCGGCCTGCTGCGCGGGGCCGGGGTCAACGCCCCGGAAATTTTTGCGCAAGACCTGGAGCAGGGTTTTTTGCTGATTACCGACCTGGGCCGGCAAACCTATCTGGACGTTTTGAACGAGCAAAATGGCAAACTAAGCGCCCCGGAGTTATTCCGCGACGCCGGTGAAACGCTGATCCGCTGGCAGGGCGCCTCCAAGCCAGGCGTGCTGCCGGAATACGATTACGCCCTGCTGCGGCGCGAAGCCGACCTGTTTCCGGACTGGTATATCGCGCGCCATCTGGGCATTACGCTGACTCCGGCGCAGCGCGAGGTGCTGGAACGCGCCTTCGCCACCATCATCGAAGCCAACCTGGCCCAGGCCAAGGTGTTCGTGCATCGCGATTTCATGCCGCGCAACCTCATGGTTTCGACCCCCAATCCCGGCGTGATCGATTTCCAGGACGCCGTCTACGGCCCCGTCAGCTACGACATCGCCTGCCTGTACCGGGACGCCTTCATTTCCTGGGAGGAGGAGCTGATTCTCGACGGCACCATACGCTACTGGCAAAACGCCAAGGCGGCCGGCCTGCCGGTGCCGGAGGATTTCGGCCAGTTTTACCGCGATATCGAGTGGATGGCCCTACAGCGCCATTTGAAAGTGGCCGGCATTTTTGCCCGCATCAACTACCGCGACGGCAAGCCGCATTACCTCACCGATACCCCGCGCTTTATCGGCTACATCCGCAAAACCTGCGAGCGTTACGAGGCGCTGACGCCTTTATTGCGCCTGCTGGACACGCTCAAAATCGGCGAAGTGACGCGATCGGAGTACCGGTTTTGACTTTGCCGGCTGGGGCGCAGCCGCGATGAAGGCGATGATCCTGGCGGCCGGGCGCGGCGAGCGCATGCGGCCCCTGACCGACACCACGCCCAAGCCCCTGTTGCGAGTAGCAGGCCGGGCGCTGATCGACCATCATCTAGACAACCTCGTGCGCGCCGGCTTTCGCGACGTGGTCATCAACGTTTCCTGGCGGGCCGAGGATATCGTCAGCCACGTAGGCGATGGTTCGCGCTTTGGCGTGCGGGTGCAGTGGTCCCACGAAAAGCGGGCGCTGGAAACCGGCGGCGGCGTTGCCCATGCGCGCGAGCTTTTGGGCGAGGATTGGTTCGCGCTGGTGAGCGCGGATGTGTACACCGAATACGATTTCCGCCAGCTAACCACGCTAGGCAACTCGCTGGACCAGGGTACGCGCGCGCACCTGGTGCTGGTGCCGCATCACGCCGATTTGCGCGGTGAATACTGCTTCGCCGGCGACCGCCTGAAAATGGTGGAAGCCGACCAGCCCGCCGGCCAGACCTATACCTGGGCCAGCATGGGCGTGTTTCGCACCGCCCTGTTTGACGGCCTGCCCACGGACCAGCCTTTTGCCCTGCTACCCCTGTTCCGCCGCTGGACGGCCGAGGGCCGTATGGGGGGAGAGGTGTTCGGCGGCGTTTGGGAAAACCTGGGTACCGAGGCACAATTGCGTGCCCTGCAGGCGCTAAAAGGTAGTTGAGCAGGGTTTGAACACCTGATCGATTTTTTGGCGGTTTTCCGCGTTGGGCGGGGGGCGTACAATATCCACCCTGTTCCCCAATTTCCTTGAGCCTAACGCCATGAAACGCGAGTCCCTGCCGGTTCCCGTCGTTGTTCCCGACATCAAGCCCCACGTCGCCCGCCGCGCACGGCTGAACAAGACACTGAAGGAAGGCTTGCTGATTCTGCCGACGGCGCACGAGCGCGTACGCAACAACGATGCGCACTACGACTACCGCTGGGACAGTTTTTTCTATTACCTCACTGGCTTTCGCGAGCCCGAGGCAGTGCTGGCCATCGTGCTGGGCAAGAAGCCGCGCACCATCCTCTTTTGCCGCGAAAAGAACATCGAACGCGAAATCTGGGATGGCTTCCGTTTCGGCCCCACCATGGCGCGCGAGACCTTCGGCTTCGACGAAGCGCGGCCGATCTCGGAGCTGGACCAGTGCATCCCCGACCTGATGGCCGATTGTCCGGTGATCCACACCCCCGTGGGCGCCGACCCGGTCTGGGACCAGCAAGTCACCCGCTGGCTGAACGTGGTGCGCGCCCGCGTGCGCCAGGGCATCAGCGCGCCCGCCGAGTTGCGCGATGCGCGCGCAGCCCTGGGCAATATGCGCCTCATCAAGGACGCCACCGAAATCGCCATCATGCAGCGCGCCGGCAAGATTTCCTCGGATGCGCATGCCCGCGCCATGCGCGTGGCCAAGCCCGGCATGCACGAATACCAGGTGGAAGCGGAACTGCTGCATGAGTTTGTGAAAAACGGCGCGCGGCAACCGGCCTACGGTTCCATCGTCGCCGCCGGCGCCAATGCCTGCGTGCTGCATTACCGCGAGAACACCGCGCCCATCAAAAAGGGCGATCTGCTGCTGATCGACGCCGGCTGCGAGCTGGAAAGCTATGCCGCCGACATCACCCGCACCTTCCCGGTGGGCGCAAAATTCAGCGGCCCGCAAAAAGATATTTACGAGCTGGTGTTGGCTGCGCAAATGGCCTGCATCGCCGTGCTGAAACCGGGTGTGCCTTTCGGCCGTTATCACGATGTGGCCAATGAGGTGCTGGCCCAGGGCCTCATCGACTTGAAGCTTTGCAAAGGCTCGCTGGCCAGCGTGCTGGAAAAAGAAACCTATAAGCAGTTTTACATGCACCGCGCCGGCCACTGGCTGGGGCTGGATGTGCACGACGCCGGCGATTACCGCAAGCGCGACGGCAAATGGGTGCCACTGGAAGCCGGCATGGCGCTGACCGTGGAACCGGGCATTTACATCCGGCCTGCCGACAATGTGCCCAAGCATTTCCGCGATATCGGCGTGCGTATCGAGGACGATATTCTCATCACCGCCAAGGGCAGCTACAATCTGACGGCCTCCTGTCCCAAGACCGTGAAAGACGTGGAAGCGGCCTGCGGTTTCTAGGCTGAGTGCTCCGCGCGGAGCGCCGACTGAAATGGACGATATTCTCGTAATCGGCGCCGGCCCGGTCGGTGCCGCGTTCTGCCTGCTGGCCGCACGCCTGGGCCTGAAGGTCAGCGTGCTGGAAGCGCGCGAAGGCCCGGCGCGCGAAACCCGCACCCTGGCGCTGTCGCACGGCAGCCGCGAAATCCTGCAGCGCGCCGGAGTCGCTTGGCAGGCCACCGCTGCAACCGAGATTCATGAGGTGCACTCCTCGCAAAAAGGCGGCTTCGGCAGAGTGCGCCTGTCGCGCGAAGACGCCGGCGTGCCGGCGCTGGGCTATGTTTTTTCGTACGCGGCTCTGCAAGCGGCGCTCGACGAGCAACTGGAGGCGGCAAAAATTCCGGTGCATCGCGGCGCTGTAGTTTCCACTATCAGCGATGACGGAGATGGCGTTAAAGTCGGCTATCAACAAGCAGGAACGACGCACGAGGTTCGCGTAGCCACCGTGGTGCTGGCCGACGGCGGCGCCAACCTCGCCAAGGTGCCTGCCATACAGGTGCGCGAAAAGGATTACGCGCAGACGGCCATGTTGGGGCATATCGAATGTGATCGCCCGCACGGCAATATTGCCTACGAACGTTTTACGGCCGACGGCCCGGCGGCCTTGCTCCCCAATGGTGGCGGTGGACATTTCTCGATGGTGTGGGTGGATACGCCGGACGCGGTGGCGCAACGTATGCAGGCGGGCGAGGACGAATGCCGTCTCGCCTTCCAGGCGCATTTCGGCCACCGCGCCGGCAATTTCGTTTCGCTGAGCCAGCGCCGCTCCTTCCCGCTCAAACTGCGTACCGTGGCCTCCCCGGTTTCCGGCCGTGTCGCCGTGATCGGCAACGCGGCGCAGGCACTGCATCCCATCGCGGGGCAGGGCTTCAATCTGGGTCTGCGCGATGCGGCGCAGTTGTCTGTGCAATTGGCCGCATTTTCCAATCAGGCTGCCGGCATCGTGTCCGGTTTGAACGCCTACGCCGCTACGCGTAGCGGTGACGTGAATCGCACCGTGGGCTTTACCGATTTTCTGGTCAGCGCTTTCGATAACGATATCCCGTTGTTGCGCGGCCCACGCGGGCTGGCCCTGGCCGCCGTAGACCTGATTTCGTTTGCGCGTCGTGCGCTGGCGCGGCGCATGCTGTACGGAGCGGTGCGATGAAGCGGACACAAGATGTGCTGGTCGCAGGCGGCGGCCCGGTGGGGCTGGCTTTTGCCATCGCCGCCTCCGCGTTAAACGATGTGCGGGTCACCGTCATCGAAAAGGAACCTGCGTCGCCACGGCCTAAGACCGGAGCGTTCGATCACCGCGTCTACGCCCTGTCGCCGGCGTCGCGACGCTTTCTGGAGGCCATCGGCGTCTGGCAGCATCTTGAGGCATCGCGCATTGCCGCCGTTGACGCGATGCAGGTATGGGGCGACGAGGGCGGCGCCATGGAACTGCGCCAGGGCGCACCGCTGGCGTTTATTCTGGAACACGGCGCCCTGCTGTATGCCCTGCAAATCCGGGCACAGGAATTGGCGGAGCGCATACGTCGCATCGGCGGCGCCTTGACGGCGCTGGATCTGACAGGTGTGGATGTAACCGCGCGCCCGGTCGTGACCCTGGACGATGGTCAGCAGCTCGCGGCCGATCTCATCATCGGCGCCGACGGGGCGCAATCCCGGGTGCGCGCCTGCGCGGGCATCGCCGCCGACCACAAGGACTATCAGAGCACCGCGCTGGTGGCCAATTTTCACTGTCAACGTGCGCACGGGCACATTGCGCGCCAATGGTTCAAGGGCGAGGCGGTGCTGGCCTGGTTGCCGTTGCCGCAGCAGCAGATCTCGCTGGTTTGGTCGTTGCCGGCCGCGCGGGCAGCGGAGTTTGCCGCGTTGAGCGGGGATGCCTTCGCCGCAGAAGTGGCGGCGGCCGGAGGCGGGGCCTTGGGTGAGTTCCGGCTGGTCTCACCCGTGGCGGGTTTCCCCCTGCGGCGGCAGTTGGCCCAGCGCTGGACGGCGCCGGGACTGGCCCTGCTGGGCGACGCCGCGCACACCATTCATCCGCTGGCGGGGCAGGGCGTCAATCTGGGTCTGGGCGATGCCGAGGCCCTGTGCGGGGCGCTTCGCGAGCGTGGTCCGTTGTCGGCAGTGGGTGACCTCGCCTTGCTGCGCAAATTCGAGCGCAGCCGCCGCGAACCGGCCCTGGCCATGGCAGGCGCCACCGACCGGCTGCAGGCCCTGTTTTTGCAGCCCTCCGATGCCGTCAAACGCCTGCGCAATAGCGGACTGGCGACCGTTGATCGGCTAGCGTTCATAAAACAACTATTTATGGATTACGCTATGAACTAAGCGGCTCGGTTGCGAACTAAGCTGCCGCTGTCTTTCACATTTTCTGTAGCCGCCATTTTTACAGCCGCCTTCAGCGGTTATCGTCCCTAGCCTGGAATCATTATGAAATTCACCCGTCCGCTGCTTGCCCTGTTGTTCGCCTTCTCCCTGACGTCGGCCTTTGCCGATGGCGCCGACGATGTCAAAAAAGAAATCGAGAAAAAATTTCCCGATATCAAGGTCGAGCGCGTCACCAAGACCGTCTATGGACTTTACGAGGTGTATCTGGGTACCGAGATCGTCTATGCCGACGAGGCGGTGAATTTTCTGATCGCGGGCAGCCTGATCGACGCCCAGACCCGCAGCAACGTCACCGAGGCGCGCATGAATAAGCTCCTCGCCATCAAATTCAATGAACTGCCTTTCAATCAGGCCATCAAGCTGGTGCGCGGCAACGGCGAGCGCCAGCTGGCCGTGTTTGAAGACCCGAACTGCGGCTACTGCAAGCGCTTCGAGGCCGATCTGAATTCCATGGACAACATCACCGCCTATATTTTCCCGTACGCCATCCTGGCCGAAGATTCGACCAACAAGGCCAAGTCGATCTGGTGCTCGCCCGACCGGCTGCGCGCCTGGCAGGATCAATTGCTGCGCCAGAAGCCGCCAGTGGCCTCGACCACCTGCGATAACCCAGTGGAAAAAAACTACGCCCTGGGCCAGAAAATGCGCATCAACGGCACACCCACCCTGTTCTTTACCGATGGCGAGCGCATTCCGGGCGCCATCAGCAAGGAACGTATTGAAGCGAGATTGGCGGAAGCGGCAGGTAAGGCCCCCGCCGCCAGCGTCAAGTAAAGCGGCGCGGCTAGGCTGCGCCCGCCAGCGCAAACATTGCGATAGACGCCGCCAGGCCTACCATCCATAGGTAGGAGCGTAGCGATGCGCGGTCGCCCGCGTAGGCCCACAGATAGGCCAGCCTCGCCGCGACGAACAAGCCGGCGAAAAAATTGATCAGCCCGCCCGGTGCATGGGCGAGATGGGCGATGACCACGCCGGCCGCGAACAGGGGGAAAGCCTCGAAACTATTCAGATGCGCCGCATGCAGGCGCCGCTGGCGTCCCTGCAGGTTGGCTTCCCAATCGCGCGGCGCGCCGTGGTGTTGAAGGTAACTCTTGTCGGCCTTTGCAAGGCTGATGGCCAGATACGGCAAAAGTCCCGCGACCAGTACGCACCAATAGGCGAAAGTCATAGCAGGTCTCCTATCCTGTCTAAACGCTGTTCATGGCTTGCCCGGCTTGAGCGCATTGGGGTCGTAGCCTTTCGGCAGCAGCACCCACATGCGCCCTGCCTGCTTCATGCGCCCGGCCACCGCGCCGGCCTCGTCGCCGAAGCCCCAGAAAAAGTCGGCGCGCACCGCACCGAAAATGGCGCCGCCGGTATCCTGCGCCACCATCAGCCGGCGCAATTCCTGTCCTGAGCCGGGGTAATTGGTGGCTAGATACACCGGCACGCCCAACGGCACCACCTTGGCGTCCACCGCCAGCGAGCGCTCGGCCGTCAGGGGCACGCCCAGGGTGCCGATAGGTCCGCTCAAATCATTGGGCAATTCTTTGAAAAAAACATAGCTGGGGTTGGCGTTCAGATAGGCGGCGGCCTTGGCGGGGTTCTTGCGCGCCCAGGCCTTCATGCCTTCCAGTGAGGTGCGCTCGGCCCTCAATTCGCCACGGCGAATCAACAGGCTCGCGACCGAGCGGAACGGGTGTCCGTTTTGATCTGCGTAACCGACGCGGATGCGGCTGCCGTCCGGGAATTGCACCTGCCCCGAGCCCTGGATGTGCAGGAAAAACACTTCGACCGGATCGTCGATCCAGGCGATTTCCAGGCCGCGTAGCGCGGGTTCGCCGTGTTCGATATCGGCTCGATCGGGGTAGGGCACCAGCTTGTTGCCGACGATGCGCCCGCGCAAACGCCGGTTTTTGAGATCGGGATAGACCTCGGCCAGATCGACCGTGATCAGGTCCGGCGGCGGCGCATACAGCGGGTATTTATACGGCCCCATCTTCACCCGGCTGCCCTGCAGCAGCGGTTCGTAGTAGCCGGTGATGGTGCCGCTGTCGGAGCCGTCGGCATTGAGAATCTGGAAGGGGTCGAAACGGTTCTGGAAAAACGCCGTTACCGCCGCCGGGTCGCTGCCGGCTGGGTTGACCAGGCGCGCGCCCTCGGCGCAGACCTCGCGCCATTCGTTGCGCAGCGCCAGCACCGCGCAGCTTTGCAGGAAGGCGGCGAGTGCGGGAGTGGCGTCGCTGCTGCCCCAATCTGGCAGGGCAAGCCAGGAGGCGCGCACCAGACTGCCGCGAACCTTTTCCGCAGCCGGCGCGGTCTCAGTGGTTGTTACCGGCGGCAGGTTGACTTCCACCGCCGGTTGCACCGGCGGTACGGCGGGTGCTGCGCAAACGTTGCAGGCCACGCAGACCGGGCAGGCTGGAGCGGTTTTTTCGGGCGGCGCAGCGCAGCCGGCCAGCAGGGCCAGCGGCGCCAGCCATGGCCACCCCGGCAACCATTTGCATGCGCGCGGCGTAGCTGTCATAGTGCGCCGACGAAAATCGTGGTGAATGCGGGGATTGATATGGCTTGGCTGTTGTTCGAGGTGCTGCTGGCGTTTGGTGTTGCGTTGTTCATTGTCTGGTGGACGTTTCCCAAAAAGACCCCTCGCGCAGATGGGGATAACAAGGCGGCAGAACAGGATTCCGCGGGCTCCAAGGGCGGCGAAGGTCAGTGAAGGTCAGTGAAGTACACGCGGCACCGATAGCGCGAACTCGGGGATGAGAGCGTCAAAACGGGTGCCATCCTCGGCCAGCATCTGGTAAGTACCGTGCATGGTGCCGACGATGGTGCCGATGGAAGCGCCGCTGGTGTATTCGAATTCCTCGCCCGGCTTCAGCGTGGGCTGCGCGCCGATCACGCCCATGCCGCGCACCTCCTGTACCTGGTCCAGCGCATCGACGATGTACCAGTGGCGGCTGATCAGCTGCGCCGTCACCTCGCCCGTATTGCTGATCTTGATGGTATAGGCGAACACGTATTGATCGTTGTCTTCGTCGGACTGCTCCGGCAAATAAAACGCCTGCGCATCTACGCGTATATCGTATTTTTTCCCCATGCCGCGATGCTAGCACGCATGGCAGGCGCCAAGAAATGCGGGGCGAACTGTTAAAATGCGGGCTATGAACAATTACCGCATCGCCCCCTCTATCCTATCAGCCGATTTCGCGCGGCTGGGTGAGGAAGTCCGCGCCGTGATCGACGCCGGCGCCGACGTGATCCACTTCGACGTCATGGACAACCATTTCGTGCCCAACCTCACCGTGGGCCCTCTGGTGTGCTCGGCGGTGCGTCCGCACGCGGTGCGCGCCGACGGCAGCAAGGTGCCCATCGACGTGCATTTGATGGTGGCGCCCGTGGACCGCATCGTGCCCGACTTCGCCAAGGCCGGCGCCGACATCATCAGCTTTCACCCTGAAGGCTCGGACCACATCGATCGCACCCTGTCCCTGATTCGCGATTGCGGTTGCCGCGCCGGGTTGGTGTTCAATCCTGCTACACCACTCTCGTATCTGGATTACGTGATGGACAAGGTGGACCTGATCCTCATCATGTCGGTCAATCCCGGATTCGGCGGACAAAAATTCATCCCCTCGGCCCTGAAAAAGCTCACCGAGGCAAAAGCGCGCATCGCTGCGGCCAAGGTGGACCATCCCATTTGGCTGGAAGTGGACGGCGGCGTGAAAACCGACAACATCGCCGAAATCGCGGCGGCGGGCGCCGATACCTTTGTGGCCGGTTCCGCGATTTTCGGTGCGCGCGACTATGGGCAGGTGGTGCAGGATATGCGTAAGGCACTGGCAAGCGTATGACGGATACAAGTGATGTGATGATGCCGGCGGGTAATGCTCCCCAAGTCGTGCCGGCGGAGACGTTGGCGCCGGTTGCTGAACTGGATACGGCAAACGAAGCGGCCGGCGAGATCGATACCGGCGAAGGCGAACCCTCGGGGGAGGAAGGTAAGCCCGGTGAGCCCAAAAAAATCCGCTATCGCGCCAAACCCAAGTTCAAATTCCCGGTGCCGGTACGTGCTGTGCTGTTCGATCTGGACGGCACCCTGCTCGATACCGCCGGCGATATCGTCACCGCCGCCAACCGCATGCGCCAGTCTTTCGGTTTTGCGCCGCTCGCGGCCGAGACCATTCAATCGTTTATCGGCCAGGGCATCCCCAATCTGGTCGGGAAGTCGCTCAAGGATGCGGTGGGCGAAGTCGGCCCCAGCGCGCTGAAGGTAGCGGTGGCCAATTTTGAAAAACACTATGCTGCCTGCTTTGCCGACACCAGCAAGCCCTTTCCAGGCGTGATTGAAGGGCTGAGCGAACTGAAGGCGCGCGGATTCCGATTGGGCTGCGTGACCAATAAGGCGGCGCGCTACACCGAGCCCCTGCTGGATAATTCCGGGCTGGTGCGCTATTTTGAAATCGCCATTTCCGGCGACACCCTGCCGGAAAAAAAGCCGCACCCGCTGCCGCTCATCCACGCAGCAGAGTTTTTTGGCGTGCCGGTGGAACAAGTTCTGCTGGTTGGCGACTCCGGTAACGATGCCGAGGCGGCCCGCGCCGCCGGCTCGCCGGTGTTCATCGTTCCCTACGGCTATCGCGAGGGACGCGAGCTGCGCGGCCTGGATTGCGATGCTTTTATCGACGATATTCCCTCGGCGCTGAAATTGGTTAAAATGGCCCCAGCGCCGGAAATGACGCAGTAATTCAAAGTAATATTTCTTCCTTAGCTTCCTTTCACACAAATGATGCGTATCAGCAATAGCTGGATGTGGCGATGGCAAAACTGGCGATAGTGCCAAGTTTGCCGTACGACCCTGTCCAACTCTAATGCTGACCCATCATGACCGAAGCTGAATTCCGGCGCCTTGCCGACCAGGGCTACAACCGTATCCCGGTAACGCTCGAGACCTTCGCCGATCTCGACACCCCTCTCTCCATTTATCTCAAACTGGCCGCGCGCCCGCATTCCTATTTGCTGGAATCGGTGATCGGCGGCGAGCGCTTCGGCCGCTATTCCATCATCGGCCTGCCGGCGCGCGAATGGCTGCAGGTTACGGGCCATGACGTGGCCGTGATGCGGGCCAAAACCGGTGGCGGCGCCGAGACGGTGGAACACGTGTTCGTCGAGGACCCGCTCACCTTCCTGGACAAATACCGCAAGCGCTTCAACGCAGCACCCGTGCCGGGCGCCTTGCGCTTCGCGGGCGGCCTTGCCGGCTATTTTTCCTACGACACGGTGCGCTATATCGAGACCCGGCTGGAGCCGCCCCAGCACGCCAAACCCAAGGCCGATCCCATGGGCACGCCGGACATCGTGCTCATGCTCTCGGACGAGCTGGCGGTGGTGGACAATCTTTCCGGCAAGCTGCACCTCATCGTCTTCGCCGATCCGGCGCATCCGGACGCCTTGGGCCGGGCCGAGCGCCGCCTGACCGAGTTGCGCCTTGCCCTGCGCAGCCAGGCGCCCCTACCGGTGTACGTGCCCGGCGCCGCAAGAGCCGAGCCGAAATCTGAAATCGGCAAGGAAGCCTTTTTGCAGGCGGTGGCAAAGTGCAAGCAGTACATCGTCGACGGCGATTTGATGCAGGTGCAGATTTCGCAGCGCATCTCGCAGCCCTTCGACGCGCCGCCCATCAATCTGTACCGGGCGCTGCGTTCGATCAATCCCTCGCCGTACATGTTTTATTTCGACATGGGCGACTTCCAGATCGTCGGTGCCTCCCCGGAAATCCTGGTGCGACAAGAGGGTAGCAAAGTCACCCTGCGGCCCATCGCCGGCACCCGCAAGCGTGGTGCCACGCCGGAGCGCGACCGGGAACTGGAGCTGGAACTGCAAAACGACCCCAAGGAATGCGCCGAGCATCTGATGCTGATCGACCTGGGCCGCAACGACGTGGGCCGTGTGGCCAAGACCGGCACCGTGAAAGTGACCGAGCAAATGGTGGTGGAGCGCTATTCGCACGTGATGCACCTGGTGTCCAACGTGGAAGGTGAAATCCGTGAGGACGTGGGCGTTATCGACCTGCTGCGCGCCACCTTCCCGGCCGGCACCGTCACCGGCACGCCGAAAGTGCGCGCCATGGAGGTGATCGATGAGATGGAACCTTCCAAGCGCGGTGTTTACGCCGGGGCGGCCGGATACATCGGCTTCCACGGCAATATGGACCTTGCAATTTCCATCCGCACCGGTGTGGTCAAGGACCAGACCCTGTACGTGCAGGCAGCGGCGGGCGTGGTGGCCGATTCGGTGGCCGAACTGGAATGGCTGGAAACGGAAAACAAGGCGCGCGCGCTGCTGCGCGCAGCGGAAATGGTGAGCGCGGGTATCGATTCCAGCGCCTGAAAAATTCGAGGAGAAAAGAATGAGCAAGATCATCGATTTGCGTAGCGACACCGTCACACAGCCTTCCGCCGCCATGCGCGCCGCCATGGCCGCCGCCGAGGTAGGCGACGATGTGTTCGGCGACGACCCCACGGTAAACCGCCTGCAGGAGCGCGTGGCCGCACTCGCGGGCATGGAAGCGGGCATATTCCTGCCTTCCGGCACGCAGAGCAATCTTTGCGCGCTGATGTCGCACTGCCAGCGCGGCGACGAATACATCGTCGGCCAGGATGCTCACACCTACAAGTACGAGGGCGGGGGAGCGGCAGTGCTGGGCTCCATCCAACCGCAGCCGCTGGAAAACGCGGCTGACGGTACCATTCCG
>JACXTT010002662.1_pt1 | contig 28080 bp, 27 predicted proteins | sample 9270951 | NCBI WGS metagenome assembly JACXTT01 (sample SAMN15532306, study PRJNA645909) | rock metagenome | isolation source: weathered quartz diorite | place: Puerto Rico | collected 2017-06-21 | reverse complement strand
GCGGGCGTGGCGGGCGCGCTTCGAGCCCGAGCGTTATCCTCAAGCCGGCGATCCGAATGCCGAGGCCCGCGTGGGCATCGTGCCGGCGGCCGGCGGGGAAACGCGCTGGATGGACCTCGGCGAGACCCGCAACCATCTGCTGGCGCGCGTGGCCTGGCTGCCCACGAGCCAGGCAGTAGCCGTCGAGAAGCTCAATCGCGTTCAGGACCGGCTCGATCTGCTGATCGCCGATGCGGCCACCGGCTCCGCGCGCGTCGCACTGCACCAGGAAGATCCCTACTGGATCAACGTGAACGACGATCTGCAGTTTCTCAAAGACGGCAAGCGTTTTCTCTGGAGCAGCGAGAGCGATGGCTTTCATCATTTGTATCTTTACTCGGTGGAGGGCAAACGTCTTCGTCAATTGACGGAAGGCGATTGGCAGGTGGAGAGCGTGGCGGGCGTGGATGAAGCGGCCGGTGAAGTGTATTTCACTTCCACCGAGCAGAGCCCGCTCGAGAGACAGTTATACGCGGTGCGGCTGGATGGGAAACACCGCCGGCGGCTCAGCACTGGGACCGGCACTCACACGATCTCCATGGGCCCGGATTGCCGGTTCTACCTGGATACGGCGTCAAGTCTCTCTTCCGCGCCGCGCCGCACAGTTCATCGGATCGACGGAACCGAGGCCGCCGTGTTCCAGGAAGCGGACCGCTCGGAAATCGGGGAATACGAGATTCTTCCCAGCGAGATCCACAAGGTCAAGACTCCCGACGGCTCGCTGCTCTACGGCCGGCTGATCAAGCCCGCCGGCTTCACGCAGGGCAAGAAGTATCCGGTGATCGTGTCGGTTTACGGCGGCCCGCACGCCCAGACGGTGCATGACGCCTGGCCCGGCATGGGCTGGGAACAGGTCATGGCCCACCGCGGGTTTATCATCTGGCAATTGGACAACCGCGGTTCGTGGGGCCGCGGCCACCGCTGGGAATCCGTCATTTTTCGAAACATGGGAGAACATGAACTGGCGGATCAGAAGGAGGGCATCCGTTATCTGGAGTCGCTCGGCTTCGCCGACACGTCGCGCATGGGAATCTACGGCTGGAGTTACGGCGGCTACATGACGCTGTACGCCTTGACCCGCTCTCCGGGCCTTTTCCGCGCGGGAATTGCCGGCGCCCCGGTCACCCACTGGCGCAACTACGACACCATCTATACAGAGCGTTACATGGGACTGCCGGCGGAGAATGCGGAAGCCTACGAGCGCGCTTCAGCCCTTACCAAGGCGGCGGATTTGGGCGGCAAACTACTGCTGATCCACAACCTGGAGGATGACAACGTACACTTTCAAAACACGGTGCAGATGATGGACGCGCTCGAGCGTGCCGGGAAAACGTTCGAGTTGATGGTCTATCCCCAGAAAGCCCACGGTCTCTCTGGCGAGGTCAGAAAACACCTCTACCAAACGATGACGGAGTTTTTCGAGAAGAATGTGAAGTAACGCTCTACCGGTGACCGCCGCCAGCACCGCCACCCGCGCGGCCACCGCCGCCCCCGCCGAAACCGCCAACGCTGCTGGCGCCACGCGACACACTGCTCGAGCTGGAACTCGAAGCCGCGCTCGATGCGGCACGACCCGAGCCCGCAGACGACGCCACGGTTCCGGACATCCCGCTCCTGGTGGCGGCGACAGTTCTCGCGGCCGTGGCGGACGAGGTTACCCCGCGCGAAACGGGTCGGCCACCACCACCGCCGCCACCGTAAACCGGTCTCGCGGAGCTATAGAAGTACGGCGAATAGAGGTAATTGTAAACTGTGAACGGGCTGAAGAACGCGTATCCGAAGGGGCTATAATATGCCCCGTTCATCGGAACGAACGTGTACATGTTGAAATAAGGATTCCAGTACCAGCTGCTGTTTCCCCAATACATCCCGGAATCGGCTACCGTTTTGGCGGCCGATACATTCGCCATGGAGATGTACTCGGAACGTCGGTGGGCCCAGCGATACAGTTCGTCCAAGTCGTCCTTGTTCTTATCGAACCTGGCCAGCTTGAGATCGCCGTCCATGGCCAGTATACGGCCCTCTTTCACTTCTTCCGTTTGGCCATTGAACTGGACGACCGCTGTGCCATCGTAAACGCGCAGCGCGGCGGGCTCGGAATCGAAGCGGTAGATGCCCTTCTTCTGAAGCTGAACAGCGTAGTCCTTGTAGACCATCGTTACTGCATTGTCCTTCAGGAGCTCAGCAGCTTCCACCAGCGCCGTTCCGGAGAGAAACTCCAGTCGCGTGTCGATCAGCCGGTTGGTCACCATGCGGATGGCGCTATTCTCCCCCAACCGCAGGAAGACACCCGGCGTCAGCAGGATCTCGACGCGCCCGTCTTCGGTCCGCACCTGCGCGTTCTCTTTGATGTCGGGGAATTCGCCGAACTTGCTCTCGACTAATTGATCGCCGAGATAGACGCGGCCCTCCGCGTAGTGGATCAATCCGGACTTCGCCGAGATCACCGACTGGGCCGAAGCAACAAGACTCGCCGCCTCCGCCACCGCCGCAACGCCCAAAGCAAAACGCGCCAGGGATTTCATGGGTTTACCCTCACCCTGATCATCCTCCCGGAAGTGTTCCGTGTCAATGGGTTACCCAGGACCTTTACTCTTCTGAACGCGCGTAACCAGGATCACATCCATTCCAGGCGGATCCCCTTGTGCCCCTTACAACCGCACGATCTTTTCGGAGATGATTCCTTTGAGCGCGTTACGGGCATCCACGATCAGCTTCGCCTGCTCGGCGATCTTGGGATAGTCGAAGGTCGAGTGATCGGTCACCACGACCGTGCAGTCCGCCTGCGCCGCCAAGCCCGCATCTTCGGACTTCAGTTGTTCGCCCTCGATCTGCAAAGTGGGAACGTGGGGGTCGGAATACGTCAGGCGCGCGCCGCGGCGTTTCAGCAGCATCATGATGTCGAGCGCGGGCGACTCGCGCACGTCCTCGATATTCTTCTTGTACGCCACGCCGAGAATGTGAACGTGCGACCCTTTGACCGGCTTGCCGTGGTCGTTGAGCGCGTTCTGAATCTTGTCCACCACGAAGTGCGGCATCTGGCCGTTGATGTAGCCCGCGAGCTCGATGAAGCGGGCTTCGATACCGGCCTGCTTGGTCTTCCAGGAAAGGTAGAACGGATCGATGGGGATGCAGTGCCCGCCGAGACCCGGCCCCGGGTAAAACGGCATGAAGCCAAACGGCTTGGTGGCGGCCGCATCGATCACTTCCCACACATTGATGCCCATGCGGTCGCACATCATGGCGATCTCGTTGGCGAGGCCAATATTGATCATGCGGAACGTGTTCTCGAGCAGCTTGACCATTTCGGCCACCTGCGTCGAGCTGACCGCAACTACTTTCTGCAGCGCCTGCGAGTAAAACAGCCGCCCCATCTCGGAGCACGCCGCCGTCGTGCCACCCACGACTTTCGGGATGTTGGAGGTGTTGTACTTGGGGTTGCCAGGATCAACACGCTCCGGCGAGAAGCACAGGAAGAAATCCAGCCCGACCCTTAACCCGCCCTGTTCGAGCATGGGTAATACCACTTCGTCCGTCGTGCCCGGGTAAGTGGTCGATTCCAGGATGATCAACATCCCCGGGTGGAAGAACTTGGCGATCTCGCCGCACGCCGACACAATGTAGCTCATGTCCGGGTCCTTGGTCTTGCGTAGCGGCGTCGGCACGCAGATGTTCACCGTGTCGAGCTCGCGGACCACCGAGAAATCCGTGGTAGCCTTCAGCTTGCCCGACTTGACCAGCGGCGCGAGGGTGGCGCTCGGAATGTCGCCGACGTACGAATCGCCCGCGTTGACGCGCGCGACTTTGGAATCGGTCAGATCGATGCCGGTGACCTCAAACCCCGCCTTGGCAAACTCGACGGCCAGCGGCAATCCGACGTAACCCAGGCCCACGATACCCACCTTCGCCTGGCGCGTGCGGATCTTTTCCCCCAGCAGCCGTGCGGCTGATTGCGTTTCAATTTGTGTGCTCATTCCCGCCTATTTTCCCACAGTAGAATTCGCCTTCTCCTATGATCTCAGCCGGCCCCACAAGCGATAAATCAGGGTTTCCCCGTATCTCCAATACCCCGGCGGGAGTATGTACCGTCACCGGAGTCTCGACCATACCGCGGCTGATGGCGGCGGCAACGGCCCCGGTCGAACCTGTTCCAGAACTCAAGGTTTCACCTGCTCCGCGTTCATAAAAAATGACTTCGAGGTTATGTTTATCACGCGGCCGAAAGAACGACACGTTCGTGCGATTCGGGAAATGCGGGTGTGATTCGATTTCCCGGGCCATTTCGCGCCAGTCGAAGTTGAAGTTTTCCACAGGCATGGCACATTGTGGATTTCCCACCCAGACCAATGTCACATCGCGCGCGCCTCCCCATAGTGGAAGCATGAAGCGCGGCTCGCGGATTTCCGGCGTCCCCATATTCATCTCAAAGGTGAAGTGCAAGCCGCTATGCTCAAGCATTCGCAGGTACTTAATACCTGCTCCCGTTTGAATCCGCACATCCGGACCCGGAAAGCCCCGGTGTATCAGAAATGCCGCTGCACACCGTGTGCCGTTTCCTGAAATCTCGGCTGCGCTTCCATCCGCGTTCCACAATTCGATTTTGCCATCGGCCCCACTTGTGCCACCGGAGACGGCGATCCATCCGTCCGCGCCGATGCCGGTGTGGCGGTCACAGATGGCCCGGGCCATCTCGGCTGCGGGCACGGCAAGGGGCACCTCCGGCGCGGACGTCAGCAGAAAATCATTCTTGTCGCCGTGAGCTTTGAGGAATGGAATCTTCATGCGTCGGGTGGATCAGGTCGGCCGGGGCCGTGCGGCGCTCATAAATCTCGATGACCGGCGCGCCCCTCACGATAATCCGTGTCGCCAGATCGTAATTGGGGCCCCGGCGGCGCGCGCGATTGACAGCCGTCTGCACCGGATCGCCGCCCATCACCAACGCCCATTGTTCCCACAAAAACAGGTCGGGCCGCAACATGGCGGCTTGCGAGTGCGGGCCGTTGTCACCGGTCAAGGTGTCGCGCAGCGGGATGCCTGCTTCGCGGAAGACGCCGGTGTGATCACCGAAAGAAGTAAAAACGCCATCTCCCGGGTGGTAGCGGGCGGCAAGGTAGCCGGCGGCTTCCTTGGTCCAAGCGCGGCGTGCTACCGAGTTGGTTTCGGACTCCTTCCACGTAATCCAGGCTTCGGGACGCGGATTCAAGAGCCACGTCGAGCTGGCTAACAGGATCACAGCCAGCGAGAAGACCGCGCGATATCGAGGGGCAAGCGCGACAAGCGCCGCACCGCAAAACGCCAGCAACGGCAACAGTACTAGGCCATATCGGGAATTGTAGTAGGAATGCGGCCAGAGGTTCGGCAGAAAAATCGGGGTGCCGGATGAGTGAATGCTCCAGACGTAGAATATGCCTGGAAGCGCCAGCAGCAGCAGGGGCCAAAACGCGCGTTTCCACAACGCCGCCAGTGCGCCCGCCGCTCCCATGAAAAATAGCGGCGCCCCGGCGCATGCGCGCATTGCCCATCCGAAATAGATCAGCGCTACCTGCCAGTCGCCCCTGCCGGGATATGGAACCCCGCCCTGGATCGCTTTCGGAGAGGACGGCCCGTTGTAGAACTCCAGGGCGTTATCGAACACCCAGCCGTTATATGCGAGCCAGAGGATAGGCCCGAGCGAGGCAATCGCACCGAAGACGAGAGCGCTCCGGAACCGGCGCCGGGGAGTAAACAGGAAATACGCGGTCACGAACGGGATCAGAAACCAGCCTTCATAACGTGTCAGCGTGCCCGCGAACCCCGCGATGCCGGCCCCCACGACGCTCCCGATCCCTTGCGTCTCGCCAAAGCGCACGGTGAAATACAATAGGGCCGCGAGCGTCGCAAAGAAAACGGCTTCCGTCATGGGCGTGGATGCCAAATACAGCGCGTTCGGATTCAGTGCGTACAGCACCGCCGCCACACAGCCAGCAGCTGCACTTTGGAAAACGCGGCGCACGGCAGCGAACAGAAACGTGACGCCCAGGACGAAACAGATCGCCGGCGGTATCGCGCCCGCGAGACCGCTGCGCCACAACTCATCGCGCGCCACCAGCGGCAGCAGCAGCAGGTGCAGCAGCGGCAACCATACCGTTCCAATTTGGCCGTACCCCGGCGTGCGCGAGTCGATGATGCGCCGCGCGATGTTCAGGTGCGCTTCGGCATCGCCATAGTAGAGCGTCCACCCTTCGCGCCAGCACAGCCACACCGCTCCGGCGCTCACCAACGCCGATGCCAATCCAACCAGCAAAACCGGGACCAGGCCTCTGCCGGACGTGGCGGGCTCAGAAATTCGTGAAGGCCTTGAACTCGCGGTAGCGATCATCGATTTGCGCGTGCGTCAGCGTGCGGAAACGGTCCGGGCCGAAACGTTCGCAGCAGAAACTGCCCATCACCGATCCGTAGATCACGGCTCTCCGAAGCGCCTGATGGTCGATCTCGCCGTGTTGCGGCCGGATGCCCTGCTGCGCCAGGTAACCCATGAAGCCGCCGGCGAAGCAGTCGCCGGCTCCCGTGGGATCGAAGATATCTTCCAGAAGAAACCCGGGCACCATGAAGTGCTGTTTCCCCTGAAACAGGATGGCCCCGTATTCCCCGCGCTTGATCACCAGGGTATGAGGGCCCATCTCCATGATCTTCTCCGCGGCGCGGCGAAGATTGTGCTCGCCCGCCAGCATGCGCGCTTCGCTGTCATTGATCAGAAGGAAATCCCACTCCCGGATGGTGGTCACCAGTTCTTCGCGGAAATCGCCAATCCAATAGTTCATGGTGTCGCCACCCACGAAGCGCACTCCATTCATTTGGGCGCGCACGCTGCGCTGCAGGGCAGGCTGGATGTTCCCGAGCAGCAGGTAGGGCTCCGATCGGTAGGACTCCGGCAAATTAGGATTGAAGCCCGCGAAAACGTTGAGATCGGTCGTGATCGTCGTGCGGTCGTTCATGTCCGCCGAGTACACGCCCGACCAGAAAAACGTCTTGCCGGGAACGCGCTCCAGACCCTCCAGGTCGATCCCCCGGCTGGCAAGCAGCGCTTCATCCGAGGCGGCGAAATCGTCACCCACCACGGCCACGATTTTCGTCCGCGCGAAGAAACTTGCGGCCAGCGCAATATAGGTGCAGGAACCACCGAGGATCCGGTCCACTTTCCCGTGCGGCGTTTCCAGACCGTCGTACGCAACAGAACCAACCACGACCAGGGACATCGAAACGATTGTAATGCAGGTGGGCTTCTTTGTTTTCGATGGCGCCTGACACCTGATGCTTGACACCTATTACAATCTCGTCATGCGGCTGACGGTTTTCTTGTTTCCCCTGCTCTGCAGCGCCGCCACAGTGCCCGTCGATCTCTCCGGCGTTCGTCCCGGCCCCGTCACGGTCGAATCCGCGGGCGGCTCGCTAATCGTCACCTGGCCGGATGAGAGTGCGCGGCCCTGGCGCGCTGAGTTCTCGCTCGATCCTGAAAAACTGCTGATCACTTCCATCGGCCCTGTCGGCAAGCCGGTGATCGAGAGTGCGGTCCCGCGTTACTGGTGCTCGACGGGCGTGCGCCGGGGCGGATGGGACCAGTTCTTCGACTTCCCGCCCAGCCATCCGAATGGCACGCGCAGCTTTCAAAGCGAATTCCGCTTGCGCTATGCCGCAGCGCGCAACACAGGCGATCGTGTCGAGGTGGTCTTCGGCAGGATGCAGATGGGCATCTTCGCAGGGACCGTCGCGTACACGTTCTATCCCGGCAGCCGGCTGATCAAGCAGGAGGCCATCCTTACGACGCAGACGCCGGATGTCGCCTATTTCTACGACACCGGACTCCGCATGGCGGACCCGGCGGACACGCACGCGGGCGGCGTCACGACAGCCGGGATCACTTACTACGACACGGCAGGCCAACTGCGCACCGGGCGGGCGCCGGGGCCGGAGCGCGTATCGTTGCCCCTACGCCACCGCGTGCTTGCGTTGCGAACTTCTGGCGGCAGCATCGCCGTATTTCCGCCGCCGCACCAGTATTTCTTCGCGCGTGACTTCACCACCAACATGGGCTATGTCTGGGCGAGCGCCTTTAGCGGCGCGGCGTCGATCGGAATCCGCCAGTGGCCCGATGACAACTCCAGCTATTACCCCTGGATGAATGCGCCGCCCGGCACCGAGCAGCACATGAGTGTTTTCTATCTGCTCTCAGATCGCGAACCGGCCGCCACGCTTTCCGAGGTGGTCCGCTACACCAACGGCGATCGATTCCGCCCACTCGACGGCTTCAAGGTGGTCGCGCCGCACTGGCATTTCGCCTACACCGTGCAAGCGCTGGAACACGGCTTCGATTGGACGCCGCCGTTCAAACCGGTCCTCAAAGATATGGGGATCGACGCGGCCGTGATCATGGATTTTCACGGCGACGGCCACCCGCGCGATCTCACCGGGCTGCGTCTTAAAGAACTCGAAGGGTATTTCCGTGCCTGCCGTGCGCAATCCGACGCGAACTTCATGCTGATTCCGTCCGAAGAGGCCAACGTCCACCTCGGCGGCCACTGGGCGCTGGTCTTCCCCAAGCCGGTTTACTGGTTCATGGACCGGCCCGCGGGTACTGACTTTTTAAGTAACGATCCGCGCTATGGGCCGGTCTACCGCGTCGCCAATGCGGGCGAACTCCTCGAAATGGTTCGCCGCGAAAGTGGCTACATGTACCAGACCCATCCGCGCACCAAGGGATCGACCGGTTTCCCCGACCAGATCCGCGAGACCGACCACTTTCGCGATGCCCGCTACTTGGGCGCCGGCTGGAAGGCCATGCCGTCCGACCTCTCTTCGCCGCGCCTGGGCGAGCGCGCTTTGAAGCTGCTCGACGACATGAACAACTGGGGGCTGCGCAAGCGGCTGATCGGCGAGGTGGACGTCTTTCAAATCGATTCGACACACGAGCTGTACGCCCATATCAACGCGAATTACGTGCGGCTAGCGAAACTGCCGGATTTCGACCACTACGGCGAAGTTGTTGAGGCGCTGGCGCGCGGTGATGGATTTATCACAACAGGCGAAGTGCTGTTGCCGGACGTCAGTATCTCGGGCCGGCCCGATACGCTCACCGTGCGCGCGCGCGTCGAGTGGACATTCCCGCTAAACGTCGCCGAGATCGTGTGGAGCGACGGCGCGGAGGTGCACCGCGAGATTCCCACGCTGGATACGACACGCGCGTTCGGCAAGAGCGAATTCACCTGGAGCATTCCGGCGAAAAACTGGAAGTGGGCGCGGCTGGCCGTCTGGGACATCGCGGGCAACGGCGCGCTGACCAACCCCGTGTGGCGATAGAATGCAGGAAATGCGATCGAGAAGAGAATTTATGGGAGCGGCGGCGCTGACCGCCGCCACATCGAAGTTACGCGCAGCGGGCGAATTTAAGGTCGCCGTCATCGGCATGGTGCACGGACACGTCTGGGGACACCTGGGCACTATGCTGAAGGGCGAGCACGCCTCGCTCGTGGGCATCGCCGAAACCGCTCCCGCTCTGATTGCCGAGGCCAAGAAGCGCGGCGCGACGCAAGTTCCGTTTTTCAACGACTATCGCAAGATGCTGGATGAGGCGCGCCCGGACATCGTCTGGGCCTTCGTCGAGAACAATCGCCACCTGGAAATCGTGGAAGCCTGCGCGCCGAAAAAGATCCATGTGATTTTCGAAAAGCCGCTGGCGGCCACCTACGCCGAAGCGCTCGGCATCCGCCGCCTCGCGCAGCAGCACGGCATTCAGATCATGACCAACTATCAGATGGCGTGGTGGCCCGCTAATTACGCCGCCAAGGCGGCGGTCGATGCCGGCAAGCTCGGTCAGGTGTGGCGGCTGCGCGGCATCGTGGGCCATGGTGGCCCCGGCGGCCCCGAAGGTCTCAATAAATATTTCTTCGACTGGCTCACCGACCCGGTAAAAAACGGCGCCGGCGCGCTCATGGACTTCGGCTGCTATAACGCGCTCTGGTCCCTGTGGTACTTCGGGCGTCCGGAAAAGGTCTACGCGCAGGTGAACCACTTGCGGCCGCGGGAATTTCCCAAGGTGGAGGACAACGCCGACCTGCTCCTGTCCTATCCGAAAAGTGTCGGGATTTTCGAAGGAAGCTGGGACCTGCCGACCGGCTATCAGGACCTCGAGATCTTCGGATTGAAGGCCAGCGTTTACATGAAAAACGGCAGCGCGGAGCTGCGCGCGGGCCGGTCGTCGGAGGCGCTCACGCTCGACCCCCTGCCGCCGGAGCGCTCCGAGCCGATCGCCTACATGGTCAGCTCGCTCAAGGCTGGTAAGGCGCTCGAAGGCCTGACGGCCCTGGACATCAACGTGGGCGTAGTCGAAATTATCGAAGCCGCGAAGAGGTCAGTCGAGACGGGCAATGCGGTTCCACTGCCGCTGAAGAAGTAACCGTACACGCGCTTACCCCGCAAGGCTACGTGGGCTTGCTGAGCCACGACCACAGGGAGTGGGCCGTAAGCGTTTTTCCTAAGATGCCTGCAAGGTAGTGGCCGGACACGTGTCCGGCCTAACACCACTACTCGTCCACCTTATAGATCGTCAATCCCGACAGCAGCTTCGGATAAAAATCGGTGGACTTCTGCGGCATCACGCCGCCTGAAAACGAGATGCGCGCCACATCTTCGATCGCGGTGGGACGGAGCAGAAATGCGATCTGCGCATCGCCCCGGCGCGCCGCCTCTATGGCTTTGTCGAGTCCGCGCACGTAGCGCAGGTTTTTCTCAGCGCGCACCGCTTCCTCTGTAATGCCCAGCACGCCTCCAAGTAACAGCTCGTGCAGGATCGGAACGTCCAGCTTGTCAGACGCCTGGCGCAGCCGCAGCAGATAGAGCTTATCGCCGATGGCCGCGCCGATCGCGCCGCGGCCTGCATCACCCCACAGGCTTTGCAATTTGTCCGGCGATGCGACCTCCTCCACCTCGAAAGTCTCGCCTGCGCGGCGCAGGAATTCCCCGCCCTCGAAGGCATCCAGATCGCTTACCAGGCGATGCGTCGCTAGAATCTTCAGCCCCGGCGAGTGCATATTGACAAACGTCATCATCACCCGCGATGCGCCGGCGAGATGGGGGTTCTCATTGCGAAACGCAAGCGCGGTTTCATACCGGTGATGCCCGTCGGCGATCAGCAGTTTCTTCGGAGCCATCAGGTTGCGAATCGCGTCGATCCGCTGAGCGCCGGCGATCCGCCACAACCTGTGCTCGGCCCCGTATTCATCCGCGACGGCCGCCACCGGCTGCCCATGCGACGATTCTTCGAGCAGCCGGTCGATTTCGCGCTCGGGGTCGGGATACAGCATGAAAATCTGCCCGAAATGCGCGTGCGTGTGCCGCAGCAGCTCGAGGCGGTCCTGTTTCGGTCCGGACAATGTCTGCTCGTGACGGTGGACCACGCCAGCGCTATAGTCCTCCACCGCCCCCAGGCCGATAAAGCCGCGCCGGGAAAGCCGTTCGCCGGTGTCCGGCACGCAGAAATCCTGAAAATAGGCGAACAGGCATGGCTCCGGCTCGCGCTCCAGAACTCCGCTGGTGATCCAGTCGTTCAGGTAGCCGGCAGCCCGGGTGTAAACATTGTTGGCCGCACTGTCGCCTGCAAACCGCTCTCCCAGGATGATGCGCACCAGGTTATGAGGGCTCAGCGCCAGGTATCGAGCTCGCATTTCAGGCGAGATCTTGTCATACGGTTGCGTGACTAGGCCTGCCAGCGGTCCTGCGGCAGCGCTGTACCGGTACGGTTGAAAGGGGAATATCTTGGCCATTGAATCTAAGGGGTTTTCTAAGAATAACAAATGCATTCACTCTATTCTCCCGTTCGGCTGGGTTAGTTAGCCTGAGACCAGAGGAGTTTTAAAACCCATGACACACTTCAATGAACGGCTAATAAAAGTGGGGACTCGGATCCGTGATCTACGCAACAATATCAAAGGACAGGACTTGATCGAATACGCTCTAATGGCCGGCTTTGTGGCGGTGGCGGCAGGCGCGTTGATGCCGAACATCGCTTCGAGCATCAGCACGGTGTTTTCGAAGATCAGCTCGGTTTTGGCTGACGCTGCTGCCAGCTAGTTCGATGGCCGGCAGGGCAGCACAGGGGAGCCGTTCCCGGCTCCCCATTTTGTGCCATTAGAATTCCACGTGGGCGCTTCCCACACCCGTGGAATGAAGGGGCAGATTATCTCGCCCCCGGGAGGAGCATTCTTTAGCGTAAGAGTGGCGCCCGGTGGGAACTTTTCTCAAAATTTTTCACTTCGCCCGCTCCGCCCGAGGGCCGGCAGTCGAAGATCTGTGGGGTGACGCCAAAGCGCTGGCTGTAAGTGCTTGAAATTTCGTGCCGAAAGCGCTCCCCCGCCCCCCGGCGCAGCAAGTTGACGGTGCAGCCGCCGAAGCCTCCGCCGGTCATACGGGCGCCCAGAACACCGGTGATCCCCAGGGAGGTGTCTACCAGGAAATCGAGTTCCGGGCAGCTCACTTCGTAGTCCTGGCGCAAGCTGGCATGGGATTCCGCCATAAGCCGTCCCATGAGCTCCAGGTCGCCACGGCGGGAAGCGCCGACGAACCGACCCACACGCTCGTTTTCCGTCACCACATGCCGTGCCCGCCGGGCGATGGCATGGGGCATGGAGGGCGCGGCTGTTTCGAGCAGCGCGACCGTCACATCGCGCAGGCTCCTCACCATGGGATCGAGGCGGCGGAGCATTTCGATGGCGGCCGCGCATTCCTCGGTCCGCTGCTTATAGGCGGATTGACCCAGGGCGTGCTTCACCATGGTGTTTACGGCGATGATCTCAATACCGTCGGGAAGGTCGACGGCCTGGCTTTCAAGGCTGCGGCAATCGATCTGTAAGGCAGCATGTTCGCGCGCGAAGACGGAAACGTACTGGTCCATGATGCCGCAGGGCATCCCCACGAAGCGGACTTCGGCGCCCCGGCAAAGCTGGGCCAACGACAAGGGATCCATCGGCTGATCGCCCAATAGCGCCAGGGCCGACGAGACTTCCAGCGCGGCTGAGGAACTCAGGCCCGAACCTTCGGGCACCGTGCTGCGAATCAGCAGCGATTTCGGAGCGATATGGTAGTCCGCGCGAACCAGCTCGCGGGCCACCCCAGCCACGTAATCGCTCCAGTCGTGCGATGGCTCGAGCGACCCGATGTCTTGCGCACGCCACTCGCGGGATTCGCGTTTTTCCTCGGAGTAAACACGGAGAAAACCATCGGGCACGTCTGCGGCGGCCACGTAACAGGCAAGATCGAGGGCGATGGGAAGCACGAATCCAAGGTTGTAATCCGTGTGCTCGCCAATGAGGTTGACACGGCCCGGCGCGCGAAAGACCCGCACGCCCCCGGCGTCGCCATACTGCCGGCGGAAAGCATCGAGGATCATGACCGCTTGCGGGCAATCAGCAGCATCACGACGCCAAACGCCAGCATCCCCATGCCACAGTACAGATTCACGTTCACCGCGGTCAGCGAGGCGCGCAACCCCGGAGAGAACACTCCGAGGCCCAGTAATATGACACCCAGCAGCGAGAAGAACCAGCCTGTGGATGTGCGCAGATCCAGCATGATCTATCGGAACCAGATGTTGAGCGCGAGAAGCACTGCAATGACCAAAACTGCCACCGGAGCGGGCTTGCGGTACCAGCTTACCCCAGGGTCGTGAGGGACTTTCGTGAGGCCATAAACAAGGCCCTGTAACTGTTCGGGCGGCCGCGGCGTAGTGAGGAGGCTCACCAGGATGGTGACCAGGAAACACGAGGTCCAGGCAAAGATCGCGATATAAAAATTCTGCGCCATGGTGGACGGAAACTGATGCAGCGGCGCAATCCATCCGCCCTTGTATTCGGCTACGGTGAGTCCGTGGGTGAGGGCAGCCACACCGGTGCCCGTCAGCAGGCCGGTGAAGGCGCCATGACCGGTGGCGCGGCGCCAGAACATGCCCAGCAGGAAGGTCGCAAACAGCGGCGCGTTCACAAACCCGAACACGAGCTGCAAGATATCCATGATGTTGTTGTAGTGCTGGGCCACGTAAGCGGTGGCGATAGAGAGCCCGGTGCCCACGATGGTGGTGATCCGGCCCACCTTCAGATAATGGGCATCGGGAGCGCCTTTGCGGATATAGCTCTGATAGATGTCGTAGGTCCAGACGGTATTGAATGCCGTGACGTTGCCCGCCATGCCGGACATGAACGAGGCCATGAGCGCGGTCAATCCAACGCCGAGCATGCCGGAGGGATAGAACTGCGCCATCAAAGTGGTGAACGCCTGGTCGTAATCGTAACCGCCGCCGGCTTTAAGCGGAAGCGCATAGCCTACGCTCATTTTGGCGAGCGCGAGAGCCGCGATGCCCGGGACGATGACGATAAAGGGCATCATCATTTTAGGAAAGGCAGCGATAAGAGGCGTGCGGCGGGCGGCGGACATGGAATCGGCTGCCATGGCCCGCTGGACGACCAGAAAATCGGTGCACCAGTAGCCGAACGAGAGCACGAACCCGAGACCCGCGAACATGCCGAACACGTCCACACCCATGGGATTCTGGCTGGCGCTCGACATGTACTGCCAGCTATGCGTCATGACGGGCGGCAGCCGCGACTGGATGCCCGACCATCCTCCGGCCTTCAGCACGGCCATAATGGCCAGCGGCGAAAAGCCAAGGACGATGAGGAAGAACTGCAGGACCTCGTTGTAAATAGCGCTGGTCAGGCCGCCGAGGAATGTGTAGACGAGCACGATGGCCGCCGAGAGGAGCACTGACGAAGTAAAGCTCCAGCCCAGCACGAGTTCCAGCAGCAGACCCAGGGCATACATCGAGATGCCGGAGGAGAACACTGTCATCACCGCGAAGGTGATGGCGTTCAAGCCGCGCGTTTTCTCGTCGAAGCGCAGCTTGAGGTACTCGGGAACCGAGCGCGCGCGGCTGCCGTAGTAAAACGGCATCATGAAGATACCCACGAACAGCATGGCCGGCACGGCGCCGATCCAATAAAAGTGGGCGGTCATGATGCCGTACTTGGCGCCCGAAGCCGACATGCCGATGACTTCCTGGGCGCCGAGATTAGCGGCCAAAAAAGCCAGGCTGGTGATCCACACGGGCACCGAACGGCCGGAGGTCAGGAAGTCGCCGCTTGATCCGACCGACTTGCGCAGCCGCCAGCCTATGCCGAGAACGAAGCCGAAGTAAATCGCGAGGATAAGATAGTCTGCCGGAGCGAGTTTCACCCTGAACCCCTGAAGCCCTCCCGATTAAGTCTTTGGAAGACGAGAGTGTATCGCGGGAGCTGAAGGGAAGGCAAATAGCGGGCGCCGAGCGGCGGCGTGATTAATACGATTCCCCGCGCGCCCTGCGCAGATCACGAAGTTCCTGGAGATCCCGGGACAACGCATCGCGATCCTCGGCCGCCAAGGTGTTGTGTTCGACGACGTTTTTCACGTCGTCGATGGCCTCATCGAGCTTGTCCTTGTCGAAGCGGCCTTCGCTCAGTTTGCGGTCGAACTCGGAAAGGTGTTGCTGCGCGTTGTGATAGCGCTCCTTTTCTTTTTCGTTTGGCGGCGTAAACCTCTCCGCGCGCCGCAGGTTCTTTTGCACGCGGTTGACGAGATCGCGGGCCCTTCCGTAGCGGCCTTCTTGAGAAAAGGCAAGGGTCGCTGCTGTCATCATGAGAGTTGCAATAACGAATCCCCGTCTGGAAATGGCTGGCATGGGCCTCCTTTCAGATAGAGTATAGGCGAGATCGAGGGCGAAAGGCTGGATCGTCAACCTCATCAGTGCTTCTTTCGTGAGGCTCTCCTTTTGGCTATAAATGTTTGCACATCCAGTTGGTCCAACAGCTGATTCAGGCGGCGGACATTGATCCCGGGCCTGAGGCCCAACGAGTGCGGTTCCACACGAAAACGCTTCTTGGGCGCGGACGCTGGATCTTCCGATGATCCACGGCGCAGAGGCACGTTGAGCGCATCGGTCGAGTCGTTCTTTTTTCCGCCAATCCTAAGCTTCATCCGCCGAACTCCGCGTTGGCGCGCTCGAGGAGCGCTTTCATATAGCCTACCGTGTAGGCGACTGACGCGCGCGGGCCGCCCACCATCTCGGGAAAGTGATCGCCGATCACCACGCCGTCAAACCCCACCTCGCGCAGCGCGCGCATGATCTTCCACATCTCCATGTAGCCATTGTCCACGAAAGTCTCGGTGAAATGCGGAATCGGGGCGCTGACGTTGCGGAAGTGGATCTTCCAAAGCTTGCCCATGCGGCCGAAATAGCGGACGGCGCCGACCACGTCGATGCCCATCAACTCCCCGCCCTCGAGCCAGGTTCCGCAGCACAGGCAGACACCGACATTAGGGCTGTTTGCGATCTCGAGCGCGCGCTTGTAGCCTTCGAAGTTGCCGAAGATGCAGCGCGGCACGCCGCCCAGCAGAGGAACCGGCGGGTCGTCGGGGTGAATGCCAATGTAGACTCCCTGCTCTTCGGCCACCGGGGCCACACGCCGGATGAAGTATTCGTAGTTGTCCCAAATTTCGTTTTCCGTGTAGACGCGGCCGTGCGTGAGGGGGCCTTTGAATTCTTTGTCGGCCCAATGGCCGGTGGCGCTGGCGAGATTGAAGGCGCGGGCCCGTGCGCCGCCGCGCGTGGTCTCAGGCGCCGAACTCCAGATGCCGTTGCCCATGTGCGCATAGGTGGTGTAATGCAGGCCAGCGCGGCCCGCGTTGCGCAGGTAGTTCTTGTACTGCTCGATCTTCTGGTCGCGGCCCGGGAGGTTGAGCGTGACTTCCTCCATGTTGTGCACGTCGGTGTTGCCAATGTTCCAGACGAGCAGTCCGGCGGTTTCCACTTTATTCTTGAGCCGCACGAAATTTTCATAAGTGGCGGTGTCGCCGCGGGTCCAGATATTGACGTAGCGGGCGCCGAGCTGGTTGACGAACTGCAGATCCTCGTCGGAAGGATCGCCGGGCATCTGGACGGAAATCTTGATGCCAGGCGGCCATGGGCGCGAGGCGCGCGGCTTCTGTTGCGCCTGCGCGGCGGCGGAGAGAGCCGTCCCCAAAATGGCCTTGCCGAATTCGCGGCGTTCCAGATGGTTCGTCATAGAGCGCCAGTATAATACCGCGCAGGTGAGGCGAATTACGGGGTCTTGAACCGGTCGTCGATCTCGACCTGATACCCGCTGGCCAGTCGATTGGTCTCATTCGCCATGCCGACGACGGCCATCAACTCGGCCAGCATCGCGTCCGTCATCCCGGCCTTGCGAGCGGCGGCGGTGTGGGAAGCGATGCAGTAGCCGCACTGATTGGTCGCGCTCACCGCGAGGTAGATCATCTCTTTGGTGACCGCATCGAGCGCGCCGGGCGCCATGATCTCTTTGATGCTATGCCAGGTGCGCCGCAAAGTAACGCGGTCGTGCGCGAGGGCTTTCCAGAAATTGTTGATCCAGTCGGTCTTGCGGGTGGCCATGATGTCGTCGTAAATCGCCCGCACTTCCGCGTTCGCGTTTTGGTATTCGATCAGTCCCAAGGTTGCCATACGGGCAATCTAGCATTCTCTCGGATACAATTTGCGCTATGCGCAGAGTTCTTCTGTTTGCTTTGATCTCGGTTGGCGCCGCCTCAGGAGCCGAGCAGAACGGCGTGGAATACGCCAGCCTGGCTGGTGGCGTGTCGCTCACGTTAGACCTCAAGACGCCGGATGGCAACGGCCCGTTTCCCGCGGCGATCATCGTTCACGGCGGGAGCTTTTCGCATGGCAACAAGCGGACGTACGTCACGCCACTGTTCGAAGTGCTCTCAAATGCCGGGTTCGCATGGTTCACGATCAATTACCGGCTGGCGCCTTACTATCAATTTCCAGCAGCGGTGGAAGACGTCGAGAGCGCGGTCCAGTGGGTGAAGGCCCATGCGGCCGATTATCACGTGGACGCGGGACGGATTGCGTTGATAGGCGAATCAGCGGGCGGCTACCTGGTGGCGTATGTGGGAGCGCATCCCAGCAAAGACGCGGCGGGTGTTGGGGCCGTAGTGGATTTCTATGGCCCGAACGACCTGGTTCTGCAGACCGAAAAACGCAGGAGCGAGCCGGATGAACCGGCCAAGACACGCACCCCAGGATTGCTGGAATTCATGGGCTTCCAGAGCTGGCATGACGCCGGCGTGGTTGAAAAGCTTCGCGAGGTTTCACCGGCGTCGTTCGTCTCAAAGGGCATGCCGCCATTCCTATTCATCCACGGCAACGCGGACGAGCAGGTGCCCTACGAGCAATCGCCCAAGATGTGCGAGGTTATGCGAAAAGGCGGCGCCACGTGCGATGTCGTCACCGTAGAGGGCGGGCGCCACGGCATGCTGACCTGGGAAAAGAACCCGGCCATGGCGCACTGGAAAGCGGATATGGCGGCGTGGCTCCGCAAGACGCTCGGGAAGTGAACCGCCCGCGAGCATAGAGACACCACAGCACTCTATCGCCCGATAGCGGGCCGCATGCCGACATGTGTGCCTGGTTTATTAGCCTGCGACGGCCTTCTTGGCCTTGACCTGTAAGATGGCGTCCTTCACGGCTTTAGCCACGCGGAACTTGACCACTTTTTTCGCCGGGATATGGATTGTCTCTCCGGTCGCCGGGTTCCTGCCCATCCGTGCCTTCCTATCGGCGCGAACCAGTCTGCCGAGTCCCGGAAGAACGAACAGCCCGTTCTTCTTCACTTCGCGGATGGCGGTATCCGTCAGTTGTTGCAGAAACTGGCGGGCAGCCGCCTTGCTTACTTGAACCTCTTCGGCGAGGGCTCTAACGATCTGCGACTGCGTCATGCGTTTTGCTGCCATTGGTGCTCTCCTCTTCTTGCCTGCAATTCAGTTTCGGGGGAAGGGTTAGCCGGATGCAGAATATCACGTAAAGACGGCCACGTCGAGCGTTTTTGCGGGGGAAATGGCCAGTGAATGCCGCCATCGGCTTATAATCATCGCAGCCATGCGTATACGATCCGGAGTTTTTTCTCTCATGCTCGCGGCGGCGGGGACGGCGCTGTTCGCGCAAGAAGCGCCGATGCGCTGGATGCAGATTCCCAATCAACAAATGAAAGTCAATGGGCTGCCGTGGTATGGGGAGAACGCCGGCGAATTGTTTCGCCTGCCGGCCAAACTCAAAGACACTTACCGCAAACCGGTCTGGGACCTGGCGCAATCGCCGAGCGGCGGGCGCATCCGGTTTCGCACCAACTCCGCAGCGCTGGCCATTCGGCTGGAATATCCGGGACCGCCGGGCATGAGAAACATGCACGCTTTCGGACAGACAGGCGTGGATCTTTACGCGGACGGGGTGTATCGCGGGACGGCGATCGACGGCGGCGACGCCAAACCGGGCAAGGTGCAAGAGCACGCCTATTTCAAGGACCAGCCGCGCGTGGACCGCGAGATCACTCTTTACCTACCCCTCTACATGTCCGTTAAAGTTCTCGGCATCGGGGTGGATCCGGAGGCGCGCGTGGAACCCGCGAAACCGTTTGCTTTGGACAAGCCGGTGGTCTTTTACGGCACCTCGATCACGCAAGGCGGCTGCGCCAGCCGGGGCGGAATGAGCTACCAGGCGATTCTCGGGCGGATGCTGAACGTCGATTTCGTCAATCTCGGATTTTCGGGGAACGGCATGGGGGAACCGGAACTGGCGCGCGCCGTGGCGGCAATTGATGCCTCGTGTTTCGTGCTGGACTTCGCGCAGAACAATCCGACGGCGGAATCGTTGAAGGAGGTGTATGCTCCTTTTCTGGAAACGATCCGGAGCAAGCACCCGCAGACGCCGGTTCTCGTGATCACTCCTATATACTCTTCGCGTGAATCGTGGGCGCGCGACGGCCGGCTGGAAGGCATGCGGGAGTTGATCCGGCAAGCCGCCGCGCGGCGGATTGCCGAGGGCGACGATCACCTGGAGATCGTGGAAGGCACCGATCTTCTGGGCCCGTCCGGCAGCGATGGCCTGGTGGATGGCACGCATCCGAACGACCTCGGGTTTCAGTGGATGGCCGAGGGACTGGCCGCGAGGATCGGGAAAGTACTCGGACTTAAACTAGTGCGATGAAGCAGAAATGAAACAGGAGACGGCAATGAACGAACGACGAAGATTCATGAAATCCGCAATGAGTGTAGGGACCGGCGCCGCGATGGGCGCCATGGCCGCCAGCGCCGCTACGGGAGACCGGACGGCAGCGCAGGGCGGAATTCGGCTGGGCAACCTCTACTTCAGTTCGGGCCTCACCGGCGTGCGGCCGGAAGCGCGCAAGGACCCGCTGGCGTTTGGCGGCGATATCAAGGAGCAGACGCACACGATTCTTAAGGCGCACAAGGCTAATCTCGAATCGATGGGGTCATCGCTGGAGAAAGTGCTGAAAGTGACGGTGTTCCTGGCGGATGTCAAAACTGAAAAGAACGCCATGAATGAGGTCTACGGCCAGTATTTTCCGAAAGACGCGCCGGCGCGGTCGGCGGTGGGGGTCCAGTTTCCGGATACCGCGACGCGCGTTGAAATCGAGCTGGTGGCCTGGATTCCTTAAGCCTAAGCACTATGAAAACGGCTCTGCTCACACTTGCGTTTTGCGGCAGCGTCGTACCGTGCTGCGCGCAACTGTTCATTTTCGAGCGGGACGACATGATGCGGTACACGTCCAAGAATCCATTCGAACGCTTCGAAGACGGCCGGCCCAAGGTGCCCGACGATCTGCTGGAAAAAGTGAGGGCACTGAGCTCGGAAAAAATCTGGTCCGTGCTGCATCAAGCGGGTTACCCGAACCAGTACGAAGGTAACTGGCAGATCCTGCATCCGGGCAAGAAGCTGGTGGGGCGCGCGGTGACCGCGCAATATATGCCGGCGAGGCCGGACCTCAGCGATGTCATCGACGCTCACGCCGCTTTCCAGGGGCTGCCCGCGAGCCTGCCCGAACGCGTGATCGACAGGCTACAGCCGGGAGACGTGGTGGTCGTCGACATGTTCGGGAAGATAACCGACGGAACCTTCGGCGGTGACAACCTTCACACCGCGATCTACTCGGTCACTAAGACCGGTTTTGTGATCGACGGTTCAATCCGCGACTTGGGCGGCGTGACCCGGCTTGACGCCGCAGGTTACTTCCGCGGCTCCACGCCGACTTCGTATCGCAACGTGATGCTCACCGGGATCAACATTCCGATCCGCATTGGTGCAGCCACCGTGATGCCCGGTGATGTGGTCTTCGGCGACCGCGAGGGAGTATCGTTCATCCCGCCTCACCTGGTCGGGGAGGTCGTCAAGAACGCCAAAGCGCCTGGTGATGAACGGTCAAATAAACGCCCGCAGGCGAAGTGACGCCGGCAACGGGCAGCATGAACGCCAATGGCTCTGGTATTCTGGAGAATTGGGACGGCAACAAGAAGCAGACGTTTCCCGCCAAAGCCCGTCAAACACACAGGGTCCGTATGGAAACTGAGACGAATAAGACTGTCCGTTTCGACGCACAGGACGAGACGACCGCCGGAAACTATTTCGTCTCGAACTATCCACCGTACTCGTTCTGGACTCCGGAGCACGTGAGCGAAGCTTATGCGGCGCTCGACCGGCGGCCCGCTCCGGAAACTCCGCTGGGAATTTACGTTCACATTCCTTTTTGCCGTAAGCGTTGCCATTTTTGCTATTTCAAGGTTTACACCGACAAGGATTCGGACGAGATCAACGATTACCTCGAAGCCGTCGTGCGCGAAGTCGAACTCTATGCGCAGCGACCTTTCATTGACGGCAGAACGCCGCGGTTCATTTACTTCGGGGGAGGGACGCCATCTTATATTTCTTCCCGTCAACTCGCGCGCCTAGCCGAATCGATGAAGGCCGCACTCCCCTGGGGCGAGCCCGAAGAGGTAACGTTTGAATGCGAGCCGGGAACTATTACCGAAGGTAAGTTGCAGGTCATTAAAGATATCGGGGTTACACGGCTGAGTTTAGGCATCGAAAACTTCGATGACCACATTCTCCAGATCAACGGGCGTGCGCATGGATCGAAGCAGATCGGCGAGTCATACCGGTTGGCGCGGACCATTGGATTTCCTCAAATCAACATAGATCTGATCTCGGGGATGGTCGGCGAGACTACCGCCAACTGGGAAGACTGCGTGCGGCAGACAATCGCGCTCGATCCGGACAGCATCACCATCTACCAGATGGAGATCCCCTACAACACCACGATCTTTCAGAACATGAAGGTGGAAGGGCAGACCACCGCCCCGGTAGCAACCTGGAGCATGAAACGGCAGTGGGTGGATTACGCATTCGCCGAATTTGAAAAGGCGGGATACACAGTGTGCAGCGCTTACACCGCTGTCAAGAACCCAGCGAAAACACACTTCGTCTATCGTGACCTACTCTGGATGGGCGCGGACATGCTCGGGTTAGGCGTGGCATCTTTTTCGCATGTGGGCGGTACGCATTTTCAAAACGTTCATGAATTCGAACCGTATATTACTAAGTTGCGAGGCGGGGCGCTTCCAATCTATCGTGCACTTACTCCCACTTATGAAGAGCGCATGATCCGGGAACTGATCCTGCAAATGAAACTCGGCCGCGTACAAGTACCTCACTTCAAAACTAAGTTTGGAGTTGACATTCAGGAGCGTTTCGCCGCTCCGTTAGCCAAATTGCAAGACGAGGGATGGTTGACGCAAAGCGGCAAAACGCTGCAACTGAGCCGTGGCGGCCTGTTACAGGTGGACCGGCTGCTGCATGAGTTCTTTCTGCCCCAGCATCGCACGGCGCGCTACGCCTGACTTAATCTATGGCCACTTACAGCACTTATGATGCGATTGTGATCGGCGGCGGACCGGCAGGTTCCACGGTGGCGGCAATACTAGCTTCAAAGGACCGGCGTGTGGTTTTGCTGGAGAAGGAGAAGTTCCCTCGCTATCACATCGGCGAGTCCTTGATTCCCTACACTTACTTTCCGCTCAAGCGCCTCGGCATGATCGAGCAGATGAAGCGGTCACATTTCCCTAAGAAATACAGCGTGCAGTTTGTCAGCATCAGCGGAAAACAGTCACAGCCTTTCTATTTCTTCCAGCAACTGCACCACGAGGCGGCCGATACCTGGCAGGTCCTGCGCGGCGAGTTCGATCAGATGCTGCTCAACAATGCGCGCGCCAAAGGAGCCGAGGTTCTGGAGGAAACGGTGGTTAAGGAGACGATTGAGGAAAACGGAGCGGTCTCCGGAGTCGTCGCGATGAGCAAAAACGGCGACACGGCCGAATTCCGCGCGCCAATCACGATAGACGCCACCGGGCGGGATGCGTTTACTCTGGGGCGCCGGGGATGGAAGGTGCGGGACCCGCGCTTGAACAAGATCGCCGTCTGGACTTATTACAAAGGCGCCATGCGTGATCCCGGCATCGACGAGGGTGCCACCACCGTTGCTTATGTTCCGGATAAAGGATGGTTCTGGTACATCCCGCTGCCCGAGGATGTGGTGAGTGTGGGAATAGTGGCAGAGAAGGATTATCTCTACCGTGACTCGCGCGACCTAAAGACTATTTTTCATCGCGAAGCGGCGGTGAATAAGTGGATCGAGCAGCACCTGGCGGCGGGCCAACAAATGGGAGAATATCGAGTGACGGGCGAATACTCGTACCGCTCCCGGTATTGCGCCGCAGATGGCCTGCTGCTGATCGGAGATGCCTTCGCGTTTCTCGATCCGGTCTTTTCTTCCGGCGTTTTTCTGGCGCTGCGCAGCGGTGAGATGGCGGCGGATGCGGTGGATGCCGCGCTTACCGCGGGAGACTGCTCCGCGTCGCGGTTCCAAGAATACGGGGAGCAGCTTTGCAAAGGCATCGAATCGATGCGACGGCTGGTCTACACATTTTACGATCACGAGTTCCGCTTCCGCACGTTTCTCGAACGTTATCCGGACCTCAAGGGTGATATGACGGATTGCCTGATGGGCAACCTCTGGCTGGATTTTGACCCTCTGTTTCGAGCGGTAGCGGAATTTGCGAATGTGCCCGAGCCTCTGAGCCATGGCGGGGCGGCACAGCCAGCGCCCATCAACGCAGGCTGACGCACGGATTTTTCCTTCACTCCATGCGGGATTTTCCCAGCCGCAGCGCCATTGAAGCCGATCAACTAGCCAGGCTGAACTCGCTCCTGGCGAGTCTGCGGGCCGGCAATCCGTTTTATTCCGCTAGAATTCACGCCGCGGGTATCGATGCACGCGTGTCCAGTTTGGCGGAATTTTTCACGCGCATGCCGTTTACGCAGAAGCAGGATGTCGTGGAAGATCAGCAGAGCCACCCGCCCTATGGTTCCAACCTGACCTACGGCCTGGAGCGTTATTGCCGCTACAGCCAGACCAGCGGCACCACCGGCCGACCGATGTACTGGCTCGATACGGCCGAGAGCTGGGCGTGGATGCTGGACAACTGGACCCGCGTCTACGAGGCTGCCGGCGTGACGGCACGGGACCACATTTTTTTCGCCTTTTCGTTTGGGCCTTTCCTTGGCTTTTGGACTGCCTTTGAATCCGCCGCTCGGCTGGGCTGCCTGTGCATCCCCGGAGGCGGGATGGGAAGCGCGGCGCGCCTGCGCACCATGCTCGATAACAATGTGACGGCGGTTTGCTGCACTCCCACCTACGCGATCCGGCTGGCGGAGGTCGCGGCGGAGGAAAAGATCGACCTAGCGGGGGGAAAGGTGAAGACGCTGATCCTCAGCGGCGAACCGGGCGGCAGCATTCCGGGGACGCGAGCGCGCATCGGGAGCCTGTGGTACGGCGCTCGCGTGGTGGACCATCACGGGATGACGGAGGTTGGTCCGGTCAGCTATGGATGTCCCAAGCAGCCGGGGGTGCTCCACGTAATCGGCTCGGCTTATATCGCCGAGGTGATCGATCCCGCAACCGGGCGGCCCGTAGAGCCTGGAACCAGCGGCGAACTGGTTTTGACAAATCTGGGGCGAGTGGGCTCACCGCTCCTTCGCTACCGCACGGGCGACGTGGTACAAGCGGCGCCGAGCGTTTCATGCGTCTGCGGCACTGGCGAGTTAGCCCTCGAGGGTGGGATTCTCGGGCGAACCGACGACATGCTGGTGGTGCGCGGCGTCAACGTTTATCCTGGCGCGATCGAGCAAATCGTCCGCAGTTGTGGTGGTGTGGCGGAATACCGCGTCGAGATTAACGCCCGGCAAGCGCTCCCCGAGTTAAACATTCAGGTTGAGCCGTCGCCGGACTGCCCGGACGGAGCCACGCTTGCGAAGCGCCTGGAGACGTCCATGCGGACGGCATTCCAATTGCGCGTTTCCGTCGCGATCGTTCCTAGCGGCCAGTTGCCGCGCTTCGAAATGAAGGCCCAGCGCTGGGTGCGGTCGGGCTGAGAGCTACTGTTTGGTGTCCAGCGGTTTTTTCGCCTTCTCAAAGAATTCGTTCTGAAGGCGGAGACTGACCTGGTCGGCCTTCACCGCGCGGATGACATTGGCGATGTCGTCGGCCCAGGCTTTCATGTCGAATTCGCCCAGCGCCTGGTTGGCGCCAGTGGCGTCGCCGGCGTAGTGTTCTGGAAACTTCGCGTACCACCAGATTCCCGTGTAGACGCCTTTGGGCAGATCCTGGCGGTTCTGGTCCGCTCCGGATTCGGTGGCGGCGCGGTCCATATGCACCAGGTCCGGGCGCGAGACCATAACGTGCGCGGTTTCGCTTTCGCCGGCGTGCGCATCGACAGTGGATTTCATGGGCGGACGGCCCGGCGGCCAGCCAGCGTGCTGGTAGACGTAGACAACATAATCGCGCGGAGATGCCATTTGCGCCTGCGCGAAGAACGGCAGCAGATGATTGTTGCCGCCATGGCCGTTGACGATGACGATCTTCTTGCAACCGTTGCGCGCCATCTCGCTGGTAGTCTCCCGCAACAAATCGAGCTGCAGACTGGCGCTATAGGCGATGGTGCCCGGCTCGTGCCTGGCCTCAAAAATCTGCCCGAAATAATACTCCGGATAGACGACGGCGTACTCTTGCCCGGCGCCGTGTAGGGCGGCGTAGCGGACGTTGATCAAGTCGGTGCCGAGCGGCAACTGGGGCCCGTGCTTCTCGACGATGCCGAAGGGCAGAAGGCATGTGCCCTGGGCTTTCTGCACGGCGCGAACAAAATCGCCCGCCGTGAGCTCTTCCCACTTCACCGAAAGCGGCTGGGCCGCGGCTGTGGTGGCGGCCAGCGAGATCAGAAAAAAATTACTACAAAGGTTCATCATTTACTCGTAGCGAATCCCATCCAGATAAAACGTTACAGTCCCGACATTATTGCCCTTGCGCACGATCCACGCAAACGCGCCGATCACGCTCGTCAAATTCTGGCCCCTAAGGTTCATCTCGTAGCGGCGCCAGAGGGTGTTGAGCCGAACCGGACCCGTCGTGGTGGCAAAGCTGTCCTTGTAAGGCGCGGAGAGCGTTCGCAATCCGCCCGCCTTGAATTCGACTACCTCGGAGCCGTTTTGCCCCGAGGCCCAGAATACTACCCTGGTTGCGCCAATCACGGCCCGGCCGGGCTGTGAGCCCCAGTTGCCGCCGGGCGACTGCCAGTACAGTCCCGTCCAGGACGCCGTACGGGGCTCCCAGGAGATGCGCGTGCACTTGCCGTCCTCGTCGCCGGGCCGCGGCTTGCCGGTGAAGGCGTCGTCGATCTTTATTACGAGCGCCCCGCGCGAGCCCTCGCCCATCCATCCCGCGGGGTCGAAGTATTCGTTCACCGCAAATGGCGCACGGATCGCTTGCGCATGAACCTGTCCGCAGAGAAGTACAGTGGCTAGCGCCGCTAGCGGTATCGACCAGTTCATGCGAGTGATTATAACGGGAATCGACGGGAATGCGGGCGGCTCCGTAAACAGATCCGCGGGAGAGCATTGATGCCCGGCGCGCATTGGCGTATGATGCTCGCTATGAAATCTGTGTGGACATTCGTGCTCTTGTGCCCGGCTTTCGGGATGTTTGCCGCACCACCGCCTGCCGAAGCCCCCAGCGTGGACCAAATTATCGACCACTACGTGCAGTCCGTCGGCGGCAAAGACGCGATCCAGAAAGTGACCAGCCGGACAATGAAGGGGACACTCGATAACTCCGACGACGGCACCACATCGCCAGCCGAAGTCTTCGCCAAGGCGCCGGACAAGTATCTCGAGGTGGTCAGCCTCGGCGATTCCGGCCAGATGCAGCAAGGCTGGAATGGCGCGACCGGCTGGGGGAAGGATCCGGACTCGGGGCTGCACGACATGGATAAATCCGACGTGGTCGCGGCCAAGCGCGATTACGATTTCTATCGCGCTATCCGGCTCAGGGAGCTTTATCCGAAGATGGCGGTGAGCGGAAAGACCAAGGTGAACGACCGCGACGCCTATATCGTCGAGGCCACCTCCGCTGAAGGCGCGGCCGAGAAGCTGTACTTCGATGCAGAATCGGGCCTGCTGGTGCGAAGAGACTACGAGCGCGTGACCATCGACGACGGCATCGTTCTGTACGAAGTTGATTACGACGACTACAAGGACGTGGACGGCCTGAAATTGCCCGCGACCATCAGCCGCAAGACTCCGGATTACTCGCTGACCTACCGATTCACCGAGATCAAGCAGAACCAGCCCATCGACGACGCGAAATTCAACAAGCCGGAAAAATAGACGTGGCGGTCTACGCCTCTTCGGGCGGCAATTCGAAGTCGATCAGCGCGCCGCGGAATCCGCGTGTTTTCCAAACGCCGTAAATAATGCCCACCAGCATCCAGATGCCTCCCCAGATTTGCGCGGGGCGGCTCAGATTCAGCCAGAGAAGCAGGCAAACCAGAAAACCCAGCACGGGCGGTAACAGATTCACCAGCTTCTTCTCTGGAGCACGCACGTAATAGCGCACGAAAGCGGCAGCGTTCACTCCCCTTAAAGCAATCAGCGCGCCGAAATTCAGGCTCTCTGCGCCAAGGGCGTAGGTTATGCGGAAGGCCCCCAACGAGCCGAACACGCCCCCCAAAAAAAAAATTTTAAACGGGAAA
>JACXTT010002661.1_pt1 | contig 28086 bp, 29 predicted proteins | sample 9270951 | NCBI WGS metagenome assembly JACXTT01 (sample SAMN15532306, study PRJNA645909) | rock metagenome | isolation source: weathered quartz diorite | place: Puerto Rico | collected 2017-06-21 | reverse complement strand
ACGTCGGGACGCCGGAGCGGGAGAGCAGCGTCAAGCAGCTCATCGACCGCGTCGTCAACGCCATCGCCGCGTGGGCAGAGACCCAGCACTACTTCGCGACCGACGATGACCTCAAGTCATTCCAGGCCGAGCTGACCCACCTCCTCGTCCACCAGAAAATGGCATTCAACTCGCCGGTCTGGTTCAACGTGGGCATCGAGCCGAAGCCTCAGTGCTCGGCCTGCTTCATCAACTCGGTCCAGGACAACATGGGCTCGATCATGGACCTCGCCAAGACAGAGGCCATGCTCTTCAAGTTCGGCTCGGGCGCCGGCAGCAATCTCTCACCGCTTCGCAGCTCGAAGGAGCGCATGTCCGGCGGCGGGATTGCAAGCGGCCCAGTGAGCTTCATGAAGGGCTACGACGCGTTCGCGGGCGTCATCAAGTCGGGCGGCAAGACCCGCCGCGCGGCCAAGATGGTGATCCTGAACGCGGACCATCCCGACGTCATCGAGTTCATCGACTCGAAGATGCTCGAGGAGAAGAAGGCCTGGGCGCTGATCGAGCAGGGCTACGACCCGAGCTTCACCGGCGAGGCCTACGGCAGCGTCTTCTTCCAGAACGCGAACCACTCGGTCCGCGTCACCGACGAGTTCATGCGGGCGGTCGAGCAGGATGGCCCCTGGACGACCTTTTCCGTCGTGGACAACGCGCCCGTCGAGACCCTCCAGGCAAGGGACATCTTCCGGCGCATGGCCGACGCGGCCTGGATCTGCGGTGACCCGGGGATCCAGTACGACACGACCATCAACGACTGGCACACCTCGGCCAACACGGACCGCATCTACGCCAGCAACCCGTGCTCTGAGTACATGTTCCTCAACGACACGGCGTGCAACCTGGCGAGCCTCAACCTGCTCAGGTTCGTCGACGACGAGACCGGCGAGTTCGAGGTCGACGACTATCGCTACGCGGCCCGGCTGACCATCACGGCGCAGGAGATCCTGGTCGACAACGCGTCCTACCCCACGCCGCGGATCGAGGAGAACTCGCACAAGTTCCGGCCGCTCGGCCTGGGCTACGCGAACCTCGGCGCGCTGCTCATGTCACGCGGCCTGGCCTATGACTCGGTCGCGGGGCGGAACTTCGCGGCGGCCCTCACCGCGATCATGCACGGCGAAGCATACCGCCAGAGCGCGGTGATCGCTCGAGATCACGGCGGGCCGTTCCTCGAGTACGACGCGAATCGGACTCCCTTCCTGCGCGTCATCGGCAAACACCGCCACGCGGCCTACCAGCTGTCGAAGGAGGGCGTCCCGGCTGACGTGCTCGAGGCCTCCCGAAAGGTGTTCGACGAGGCTCTCGAGCTCGGCCGGGAGAACGGCTATCGCAACGCCCAGGTGACCGTGCTCGCCCCCACCGGGACGATCGCGTTCATGATGGATTGCGACACCACCGGCATCGAGCCCGACATCGCCCTCATCAAGTACAAGAAGCTCGTCGGCGAGGGCTTCCTCAAGATCGTGAACAACACCGTCCCGACGGCGCTGCGGAAGCTCGGCTACACGCCCGACGAGACGCAGCGGATCCTCGACCACATCAACGACAACGAGACGATCGAGGGCGCCCCGGACCTGAAGCCCGAGCACCTGCCGGTGTTCGACTGCGCGTTCAAGCCGGTCAACGGCAACCGCTCGATCCACTACATGGGTCATGTCCGGATGATGGGTGCGGTCCAGCCGTTCATCTCCGGCGCGATCAGCAAGACGGTGAACATGCCCGAGGCGGCCACGGCCGACGAGATCGAGCAGGTCTACCTCGAGGGCTGGCGCCAGGGCCTCAAGGCGATCGCGATCTACCGCGACAACTCGAAGCGGTCACAGCCGCTCATGGCCGGCAAGAAGACGACGGACGGGTCGGCCGAGCAGGCCGCGCTCATCGCCTCGCTGCAGGAGCAGCTCGCCAACGCGACGGTCGAGGCGGGCAAGCCCCATCGCCGCCGGCTCCCGGCGGAGCGCACGGCCGTCACCCACAAGTTCGACATCGCCGGCCACGAGGGCTACATCACCGTCGGGCTGTACCCGGACGGCCAGCCGGGCGAGATCTTCCTGAAGATGGCCAAGGAAGGCTCGACCGTCTCCGGCCTCATGGACTCGTTCGCCACGACGGTCTCGGTCGCGCTCCAGTACGGCGTCCCGCTTCGGGACCTGGTCAACAAGTTCGCCCACGTCCGGTTCGAGCCGAGTGGGTTCACGGGGAACAGTGAGATTCCGATCGCGAAGAGCCTAGTCGACTACATATTCCGATGGATGGGCTCGCGCTTCCTGGCCGATGACGACAGGGCGGGCCTTGGTCTGATCGACCGGTCGGCGGTCCTCGACGCGCCGGCTGGGCTGGCCGGCTCAACGCCGGCTCCCTTCGCTACGGCTTCGCCCGCCAGCTCGGCCGCAGAGGGCGGCCTCGCTGCCTACACGCTCCGGGATCCGGCGTCTCCGCCGGCCAACGATCCGGCCGGCGCGAGTGGCAACCCGCCGGTCGACCCGCCCAAGGCGAGCGCAATCGCCACGTCCCAGGACGTTGCTCCAGGAACGGAGGCCGCTCCGCGGGTGGAGAAGGTCGAGCTGGGTTACCTGGCTACCGTCGGCGCTTCGAATGGGAACGCCAATGGCCACTCGAACGGGCATGCCAATGGCGGCGCGCCGAAGCCCGCGAACGGCGGTGGAATCACCCTCAATCTCGGCGGCACCAAGGTCGCATTCGCAACCCAGGCAGACGCTCCGTCGTGCATGGATTGCGGCTCGATCATGGTTCGAAACGGCTCTTGCTACAAGTGCCTCAACTGCGGCAGCACCAGCGGCTGCAGCTGATGTGAGGCGCCTTCAGGCGCATAGACCGGACCGAGCGGGCCCAGTTCCTCCACTGGGCCCGCTCTCTTTTGGTCGTCCAGACGCGCGTCCGCTGGGCTGAGTCAGGCGTACGCCTCGGGCAGGGCGATTCGACCCTGGAAGTGGAAGAACCTGATGGCCAGGTCTTCACGGTAAGGGGTCCGAAGACTCGCGGTGGATCGAAGCCTTGGCCGACGCCGAAGAGGGTGCCGGTGGCGCTGATGTCGCCGGGCTCGAGCGTCATCACCTCGGTCAGCGTCTCGATGATGTCGCGACCGGCGGGTGGCCGATCGGCGGCAGCCACGCGTCGGGCTCGGGCACGACGGACGCGGTAGCGAGCGCCGCGATGTCTTCGGTCGACACGGGCCGGTCGATGACGTCGATGCCGTCGGTCGTGGTCGAACGCCCTGGCAGGGCGGTGAGGTCGCGCAGCCCGTCGCCGAGCGAGACGAGGATTCGCGGCGAGCCATCGATCGTCGCCCTGCCGAATTTCATCGAGGAGACTGGCGTTCGGCAGCCACCGCTGCAAACGGCCGGTCAGTGAGGACCCCAGCGACGAGGGCTTTGCCCGCCGTGTCGTCGATCGCGATCCAGCGGGTTGCGCCCTGGCCCGCCTCGGGCCCGAGGGCGACGCGGTACCAGATGCGCTCGCTGCGCGGCGACGCCACGAGGACAGAAGTTGCCGCGGCGGGGTCGACGAAGGCGAGCGTGGCCGGGTCGACCAGCGTCTCCATGAGGATCGGGCCGGTGGGACCGATGATCGCGTCGGCGATCCGGTCCCGCATCGGCGAGAATTGCCGCGGGAGCTGGTCGAGGAGCCTCGGCAGGATCGAGGTCGTCTGGGCGAGCTCGTTCCCATCAGCCCAGGCCACGCGATCGACGGACATCTGCCAGCCGCCGCTCGACCGAGCCCCTTGCCCGCCGAGCTCACGCAGGCGGCCGACCATGATCACGGGTGCTGGCGCACCACCCGCGTTCGACAGGTCCGGCTGCGTCGGCACGCCCGGGGTTAGAACAACGGACAGGGCGGCCAAACCGGATCGATCCGGGGTCGACATGAGGACCCCCGATCGATCGCAGAAGGTCTCGCCGTCGACGTTGACCCGCAGCTCGCCGACGAAACCGGGGATGTCGACAGCCGGCCGGCGTGGGCAGCCGAGGGGCCGCCACGCGGCGTACCACCCGGCCACGGCGACGTCCGTCCCGTCATATGCCGTCCCAGGATCGAGCTGGTCGACCGTTCGAACGTCGAGGCCGAGGATGGTCGCGGGCCACGCAGGCCGGGGCTGTTCCGTGAGGGGCGCCGCTGCGCTCTCGGGCGGCGCCGTGGCCTCCGCGATCGCCTGCTGCTCATGCGGTCCGCTGGTGCCGATCCACGCGGCGCCGACGAGCGCCAGAATCGGAACGACGAGGAGGCGACGTGTCCAGGCTGCTCGCCTCGGCCCGAGGACGGGCTGCGGCTCGAAGGTCACCTGCTCGTCCATCGGCCCCAGCCTAGGTGCGTCTGCAGTCAGGGGAGCGTCGTGCGAGCGAACTGCAGCGAGGCGATGATCGCGTAGGTCTCCTCGAGCTCGGCCGGCGTCTGTTTGCCGTCTCGATTGAGCTCGATCTCGACCAGCGTGCCATCCACGTCGATCACGTAGATCGATCCTGTTTCGCCCGGCCCGAGGATCGTGCCGCTCCAGAGCCCAAAACCTGCGCAGGTGAAGAGCCTGGAGATGTCGTACCTGGCGGCCGGGTGGCCGTCGATGGTGAGGTCGATCCGATGGGAGATGTCGTTGCCCTTCGGGGCGTCGAGCCTGGCGATCGCGTTGGCAAAGTCGGTGACCGCGGCCCTGCTGGCCATGCACCCACCGTCGTTGACGCTCGTGGCACCCGAGACGTGGAACTCCATCGGCGAGCCGTTCGCGCACGAGCCCGCCATCTCGAACGTGTCATGCGAGCCGTACCAGGGGACCACCGGCGTGCCCGGAACGATCGCGGTCACCGCCATCGAGCCTGCGAAATCGGGCGCTGTGTAGGTGCCGCCATGCGTCAGGTCGACGCACCCGGCCGGCGTCGGCGCCGGCCGAAGCGATGGGGGGGAATCGACCTGACCTGGGACCCGCGCCCAGACGACGAGGTCCCCGTCGCGCAAGGTGTCCGTTGCGGCCTGGTAGTCGTACACGCCGGCGATGGGAACGAGGTCGAGGCCACAGCCGCCACCATCCGGATACGAGACCGCGAGGCGGGTGCTGAGAACCGCCCCGACGCCGTCGGCGCGGAAGACCTTGACCGCGTCGGCCGCGCAGACGCCACCAGTCGAGAGGTCGTCCTGGAACTGCACGACGGGCGCCGTGCCCTGGCCGACGATCAGCGTCAAGGTGCTGTTGTCACCGGGGTCGGTGGCGATCCATCTGCCTTCGAACATCGGGGCCGGTTCGGGCTGCAGGGTCGGGACGAGCCCGTCGCCGCTGCGGACGCGGGTCCAGACGAGGTGGTCCTGGTCACGAAGCGTGTCGGTTATGGGGTCGTAGACGTATGTGCCGGCGATGGGGACCAGCACGGAGCCGCAGCCGCCGCCATTGGGATACCTGGCGACGAGGCGGTTGCCGGTGATCTCGCCGCTGCCGTCGGCGGTGAAGACCTTGACCTGGTCCGCCTTGCAGGCATTGCCGGTCGCGAACAGGTCCTCGAACCGCACCGAGGGAGTCGTCCCCGCGCCGACGTACAGGTTGACGGTGCTGCCGTCGGGCACGTCGATCGTGGTCCAGGTCCCTTCGAATGGTGTGCTCGCACGCGGCGCACCCCCGCCAGCCAGCAGTGCGCCGGCAACAGCCGCGAGGACCAGCGCGAGGGCGATCAGGGCCAAGCGGACCGCGGCGGGGTATCGGCCGATCCAACCCTGGAGCCCGGACAGCCCCGCAGTGAGCGGGCGGCGCTGCGGCGTGACCGCGACGTGGTTCACGACCGCCGCGAGCTGGCCCTCGGCCGGGCGCTCATTGGCCGTCTCGAGCAGGTGCTGCCGAAGCTGGACGGAGAATCGGTCGTTCATCATGCGAGTCGCTCCCCCACCCCTGACGGCATCCGGTCGTCGGCTTCGATGGCCGCTCGGAGGGCATGGGTCGCGCGGTTGAGCCGGGACTTCGTGGTCCCCAGCGGGACGCCCAGCGCCTGCGCCGCATCGGCGAGCGGCAGGTCGAGGTAGTAGACGAGGACCACGACGGCACGCTGCTCGGCCGGGATTCGGGCGAGGCCGCGCTCCAGCTGATCGTGAAGTGCGAAGTTGGGTTCACCCCCGGGGATCGGCGGCTCGTCGCCGGGTGTGAGGCGGATCTCGACGGCCTCCACCCGCTTGCTGCGCCGAACGCCCTTGAAGCAGGCGCGAACGAGGAGCCGACGAAGCCACGCCTCGAAGCGGTCCGGCTCCCGGAGTCCGGGCAGTGACCGCCACGCCTCGATGAACGCTTCCTGGACGGCGTCCTGTGCGGCGTACTCGTCTCGCAGGATCATTCGCGCCACCGCGGTGAGCCGGCCGATCGATCGCGCCACGAGCTCGGTGAACGCATCTCGATCGCCTCCCCGCGCCCGGATCACGAGATCCCGCACCGCTCACCATCCACCCTCGCCGCGGCCACGTGCCGCACTGCGAATGATGTGCGCGACAGGCACGGAGAAGGTTCCGAATTCGGCAGCCTGGCACAGATGGAACCTTTGGCCTGCCGCTCCGCCACATGGTCGGCGAGCAGCGAACGACATCGACGTCAGGTTCGCTCTCGAGAGGAGGGCCCCATGCGCATCAACCCATTTCGCCTGGCGGCGACCGTCGCGTCGGCATCGCTCGTGGTTCTCGTGTTCGCGGGCGCAGCGCTCGGGACGCCGGGAGGCAATGTCATCTCTGCGCCGATCCTGGCCCGCGGCGACTTCGTCGACGGGGTCGGCATCAAGGTCAAGTTCGAACGGGACGGCAACACCGTCGTGTCGAACGCGCCGGATGCCGGCGAGGTGGTTGTCCAGGAAGTGACGATCGGGCCGGGCGGGACGACCGGCTGGCACAGCCACCCGGGGCCTGTCATCGTCGTAATCAAGCAGGGCACGCTGACGTACGTCCGGGCCGACGGGGGCGTGTGCACCTCGACCCCGTACCCGGCCGGCACCGCGTTCGTGGACCCCGGCCAGGGCCATGCCCACACGGCGTTCAACTTCGGATCCAGCAACCTGGTGCTGATCGCGACCTACTACGACGTGCCGGTCGGCGGCTCCCCGCGGATCGACGTCCCGGTCGTTCCCGCCCCCTGCTGAGTCGAACGCGGTCCAGGCTTCGCGAAGGGGCGCGCCCCAGCCGGTGCGCCCCTTCGGCGCTCCGCCCCGGCGGCTCAGCCTCCCGCGAGGGTGTTGGTGCCCTCGAGCGGCAGGCGCGGCTCCGGCGGATTGCTCGGCTCGGCGACGCCTCCGACGACGATCACGGAGCGGTTGCCGAGGATCCCGTCCCCAATCACGGCGCCCGACGTGTCGTCGATGGCGATCCAGCGCGGGGCCATGCGATCCGGCTGCCTGGAGAGCGCGAGTCGGTACCAGATGCGCTTGCTCTTCGGTGACGTGTCGGCGATGAGCGCGGCCGCTTGTGGATCGACGTAGGCGAGCGTTGCGGGGTCGACCAGGGTCTCCATGAGGATCGCGCCCGTCGGGCCGATCATCGCGTCGGTCAGGCGGTCGCGTGGCGGGGAAGCCAGATTGGGGCCCTGATCGAGCAGCTTCGGCAGGATCGACGTCGTCTGCGCCCACCCGATGCCGGCAGTCCAGGCCACGCGATCGACCACGAGCTGCAGCGCCGTGGTCGCCTGGGATGTCTGCCCGCGTGGCTGGACGACGCGCCCGACCACGATCACTTGCACGGGAGTCGCGTCGGGAGCCGCGATCGGGGGCGGAACGACGACGCCGGGCGTCAGGACGACCGGCAGCGCGGGCGCCGCCCCCGTCCCGTACGGATGATCGTTCGCGCCGCCCACGTTCGTGGAGCCGGCAGGGTTCGGCGTCGAGAACAGCACCCCCGATCGGTCGCAGAACGTCCGGATGTCCGCGTCGACACCGAGCTCCGCAACGAGGCCCGGATTGTCGATGCCGGGCCGCGTTGGGCAACCCAGGGATGGCCAGGCGACGTACCAACCGGCAACCGCGACGACCGCGTCGCCGTGGCCCGTTGGAGGATGGACATCAGCAAGTGTCCGAACCTCGATGCCGAGGACGCGCGAGGGATACGCAGCCTCGTGGCGCGCTACCGGCGGCGGGCCCTCCGACACTGCCGCCACCCCGGCCTGTGCGCTCGCGCGATTGTTCTGCGCGTCGATGCTCGAACCCGGGCGGGGTCCGCTGGTACCGATCCAGACGGCGCCGATCAGCGCGACCACCGGCACGACGATCGCGAGGCGGGTCCAGCCGGCCCGCCGCCGCGCGAGGACGGACCGTGGCTCGAAGCTGGCGCCCTCGTCCACGAGCCCCAGCCTACCGCTGAGAGCGCATGCACCCGGCCGCGGTCCGGTCGGCACGCCTACCCTCGGGGCGATGCTGCCGTTCCCCTACGACCCCGCCGGCTGGCAGAACTTCTACGTCATGCTCGGCGGCGCAAACGCGGCGCTGACCGGCCTCGTCTTCGTGGCCCTCTCGATCCACCTTCGCGAGGTCCTCGCGCACCCGCAGCTCCGGCCTCGCGCGGTCATCACCCTGACTGTCCTGACGACGCAGATCGCCATCGCCGCGATCGTCCTCGTTCCGCAGTCCGCGGGGCTGATGGGCCTCGAGATCTTCGGCGTCAACGCGACTTTCCTGGTCATCGATCTTCGGCAGCGCGTCTCGAGCGGCGTTTCGACCGCCCGATTGGTCAGCCTCGCGATCCGGATCCTCTACATCTCGGCGGCGCTCAGCCTGATTTTCGGTTTGGGCGGAGGGTTCTACCTGCTGGCGCTCGCCGTGATCGTGACGCTCGGGCGGACGATGGCCAACGCCTGGGCCCTGCTGACGGCCCTCGGCTGAGGGAGCCGGGTCTCGCCGCCGGCCATCAGCGGTTGCGGCTCAGCGGTCGCCAGACTCTGTGGAGGCGCCGTCGGCCGAGGCGTCCTCGTCCTCGGACAGGAGCCGGTACATCTGCTTGCGGGCGTCCGTGACGATCCGGATGGCCTCACCACGGGCGCGCGGCGAGCCGACCTTGTGGACCTGGACGATCGCGGCGGCGAGCTCCATGACCTGGCGCATGAGGTCCTGGCCGCGGGGCTCCTCCTCGCCGGCATCGGTCTCCGCCCAGGGCGTGGACGCGGTTTCCGCTGCGGCCTTCCGGCCCTCCTCTGTCAGCGTGTAGACGCGCCGGCCCTCGACGTCCTCGCCGCTGACGAGGCCCTCGTCGGAGAGCTGCTGGAGCGTGGGATAGACAGAGCCGGCGCTGGGCCGCCAGCGGCCGCCGCTCTGGGCCTCGAGCTCCTGGATGAGCTCATAGCCGTGCATCGGGCGGTCCTTGAGCGCCGTCAGGATCAGGGAGCGGACCTCGCCGCGCCGGACGAAGGCGCCGCGGCGGCCCGGGTTGAAGAGGTCACCGAGGTTGAAATCCTGGTGTCCTCGACCCTGATGCCGAAGATTGCGGCGGAGCTCCTCGCGGAACTGCCGGCCGATATCCAAGCGATCGTCGCGCCGGCCGTGCGGCTGATCGTGGTGTGCCCGTCCTTCGCGGTGGGCACGTACGTGTTCGAACATCTCTCGTGAGTGTTCCTTCTGGGTTTGCGCGGTATCTCGGCGCCAATCGCCATGCTGTATCGCGTACGATCACGATATATCGCGATATCGCGCGGTGTCAAGCCTCGGCGAGCGGTTCGCCCCACACGCCGGCGCGAATCATGCGTGCGACGACGAAGAACCAGAGCGCCGTGAGGATGGCCACGAGGAGCGCCGCCAGGATCCAGGGCGCCGGCGCGAGCCAGCCGGCGAGGTAGGCGACCGCGGCGCCGATGGCGAGGGCGGGGCCGAGTGGGCGATAGACCTCCTCCAGCCTGACCGCGTCTTCGAGCGACCGTTCCGTGAGGATCAAGGCCAGCAGGCCAATCGCCACGGCGCCACCGAGGAGCAGGGCCGCCTCGGGCGGCGTGGTCGGCTCATGGGCATGCTCGATCAGGTTCACGATCACGGCCCCCGTGGCGACGATCGAGAGCTGGATCGGGAGGTGGCTCAGCATCCACGACCAGATCGTGCCGCCCGGGCGAGGCAGGCGGCGCCCGACCACGTCGAAGTAGATCCACCAGAAGCCGAAGCCGATGACCATGGCCAGAGAACCGGTGGCGATCGTCAACGGGTCTGGGCCGGCCTCGGACAGGCCGGTCACGACGCCGAGGATGACCTCGCCCAGCACGATGATCGTGAATAGGCCGAATCGCTCGACGAGCGAGTCGGTTGGCTGGATGCCTTCGGTCAGGCGCCCGCGGACGCGGGAGCCGAGTGAGAGGCCCACGATCCACGCGCCGGCGAAAACGGCCCAGGCAACCCGGCGAGCATCCGGCGCGAGCAGCGTGGTCGCGCCGACGGCGATCGTCGAGACGGCCATCCCGCCCACGTAGAAGGCCGTGATCCGCAGGAACTCCGGCCGCTCCACGCGGTCGAGCTCGCGGATCGCGTACCACTGGAAGCCCATGAATGCGAGAAATGCCGCGTAGACCAGCGCGAACTGCGGACCGGTCGAGCCCGCGGCGTCGCCGGTGAAGACCGCGAGCAGCGCGAGGATGCCCATCTGGAAGAACACCTGGAGCCGAGTCCGTCCGTCCTCGCGGCCGTGCAACTCGATGTACAGCGAGCCGTTGAACCACGCGAACCAGAGCATCGTGAACACGATCACGAACTCGACGAAGCTCCGGAGCGAGAGGTTCTCCGCGAGGTGGTGACTCGCCTGGGAGATGACCGCGACGTAGACGAGGTCGTAGAACAGCTCGAGGTTGCTGACCGTCCGGTCCTTGATGACGGCGCCGTGCGGCCGCGGCGGGCTCGCGAGCCAGCGCTTGAACTGGGACTTCGCCGAACTCGTGGGGGCCATGCCGGGATCGTACGGCCTCGCGACAAGGATCCACCGCGCGACCCCCACCCGGACCTGGACCGCCGGGCGTACCTTCCCCGCCATGGCGGAAGGTGAGGGGCAGAGGCGACGATACGCATCGATCCAGCCGGTCGACGCGGGCGGCGAGCCGGATCCAGCGGTCGACGCGACCGGTCGCCGCGCGCTGTGGACCTGTCCGCGCTGCGGGCATCGGTTCGTGAGCCCGAACATGTGGCATTCGTGCAGCACGCACTCGGTCGATGAGCACTTCGTGCGCGCCCAGCCGGGGGTGCGCGCCGCGTTCGACCGACTGGTCGAGCTCTACCAGCGCTGCGGGCCGATTGTCGTCATCTCGCAGAAGACACGGATCGTTCTCGCGGTTCGGGCGCACATCGGCGGCTGCTACGTGCGGCGCGATCGGATCGCGACGAACGTGTCACTCCCGCGCCGGGTCGAGCACCCGCGCTGGACGAGGATCGAGCAGCTCGGACCGTGGTTCCTGCACCACTTCGAGGTTCGCGACCCGGCCGACCTCGACGACCCGGAGCTGCACGCACTCATGTGCGAGAGCTACCACCAGATGGGCGAGCAGGGCCGACTGGCGCGCGCCTAGCCCGAGAAGGCGATGACGACCGGCATCGGCTCGAACGCCCCGCCGCCGAGCGCCTTCCCGGTCATATCGTCGATCGCCACCCAGCGCGGCTCGTCGCGCGCCGGATCGGGGCCAAGCGCGCGCCGATACCAGATCCGCTCGGCCTTGGGCGCGGTCCTGGAGATCTGGGCCGCGGCGGCCGGGTCCACGGCGAAGAGCGTCGGCTGGTCGACGAGCGTCTCCATCAGGATCGCGCCGGTCGGCCCGACAGTTGCCTCGGCGAGGCGGTCGCGGGGTCGCCACGAGAGGAGCGGGCCGCGGTCGAGCAGGCTCGGCAGGATCGAGGTCGTCTGGGCCAGCCCGAACCCGGCAGCCCAGACCACCCGATCGACCGCCAGCTCGGGCGGGCAACCCACGTGGGCCGCGCACATCGAGCCCGGGTCGACGATGCGACCGACCAGCACCACCGGGGCCGCGACGAAGGCCCCGCCGACTGAGATCGCCTCGGGGACCACGACGCCGGGGGTCATCGCCACGGCAATGGTCGTCAACCCGTTCGTGCGTCGCACCGCCTGCCAGATCGTCTGATCGGATGGGCCGCCATAGGCCAGCGGTGCCGCCGGGAACAGCTGGCCGAAGCGCGCACAGAAGGTCTCCCTGTCTGCCACCACGCCGAGCTCGGCGACGTAGGCCCGTGGCGCCACGTCCGTCGTCGGCGGGCAGTTCGACTTCGAGCTTGGCATGTACCAGCCGGCGACGGCAACGACGGCGTCGGCGCGAGCGACGGGGTCGAGGTCGAGCAGGGTTCGAACGTCGAGCCCGAGCACCGCCGTGGGATATCTCGCGCCACCGGGCGCTGGAGCAACCGTGGGTGCAGGCGCGGTAGCAGTGGGTGGGGCCGCGACGCTGGGTTCGCGCTGCAGGTTGGCGACGTCGGAAGCGGCACGGGGGCCGCTGAGCCCGGCCCACGCAGTCGCGGCGAGGGCGAGGGCGGGCACGATGACGGCGACGCGATTCGACCCGGCCCGCCGGGGCGCGAGGACGGCGCGTGGCTCGAAGCTGGCCTGCTCCTCCATCGGGCTGAGCCTACGCCCGATGGGGCCACGACTCAGCGGGCTGGATCCTCTGCGCTCGACAGCTCGAAGACCGGGCGGGTCGCCGCGGCCTTCCGTGGGTCGTTCAGGACCTCCGGGCCCACCAGCCCGAACAGCAGCCGCGCGAACGCGCGCCCGAACCACGGGAATCGCGCGACGTACTTCGGCAGCGTGACGCCGAAGAACTCCTCCGCCGCGGCGGGACCCAGCTCGGTGGCGCGGACGTGCTCGCGGCGGCCATGGAGCCGCACGTCCGCCTCGCCGGCGGTGCGCAGGTTGCGCGTCCAGTTGACGTCGCCGTACGCGCCGAGCACGTAGCGTCTGCCGTCGATCTCGGTGATCGCGATCGGCGCGGTCCGCAGCTGGCCGCTCGTCCGGCCACGGATCGTCAGGAGGCCGTTCGGGCCCATTGGCGCGCCGTGGCGAAGCAGCCACTGGACGACCCGGTCGGGCATGCGAACGAACCCGGGTGCCCTGGCCGGCGCCCTGGCCGGCGCCCGATCTGTTGTAGGGGTTTGATTGCCGTTCACGGTTCGATTCGCGTTCATAGTTCGGTCTGCCTGCATGGTCGATTTGCCTCGGTCACGTTGACGGTGCTTGTGCTCGTCATTGGACTGACGGACCCTGCGCCCATGACGTGACCGGAGGACGAATGGCCGATCGAGGTCGAATGGCCGATCGAGACTGGCTGGCCGAGCGCTTCGAGCAGCATCGACCGCACCTGCGCGCGGTCGCCTTTCGAATGCTGGGCTCGACGGCCGAAGCCGACGACGCCGTCCAGGACGCGTGGCTCCGCTTCAGCCGCGCCGACACGAGCGGGGTCGACAACCTTCGCGGCTGGCTGACAACGGTCGTCGCCAGGCTGTGCCTGGACATGCTCCGCTCGCGCTCGGCACGGCGCGAGGACCCCGCGGGCGTCCACCTGCCCGATCCGATCATCGCCCGCGCCGGCACGGCTCCGGATCCGGAGGACGAGCTGTTGCTTGCCGACTCGGTCGGGCTGGCGATGCTGGTCGTGCTCGAGACGCTGCCGCCGGCCGAGCGCCTGGCGTTCGTGCTCCACGACACCTTCGGGCTGCCGTTCGAGGAGATCGCGCCGATCGTCGAGCGAACGCCGACCGCGACGCGCAAGCTTGCGAGCCGGGCGCGACAGCGGCTACGCGGCGGTGGCCCGGCGATGGAGGCCTTCGAGAAACCCGGTAGCGGGGTCACGTCGCGGCGCCGGCGTGAGTTGGTCGAGGCGTTCCTGCAGGCCGCTCGCGGCGGCGACTTCGAGGCGCTCCTCCGCATCCTGGACCCCGACGTTGTCGCCCGCGCCGACACCGGCTCGCTCCGCCTCCCGCCCGGGCGCGGGCCCGTGACCCGCGGCGCGGAGGCCGTCGCCGCCCAGGCGCTGCTGTTCCGCGCCCTCGCGGGCGGAGCGCGCCCCGCGATGATCAACGGCGCGCCGGGCTACGTCGTCTTCAGCGGCGACCGACCGTTCGCCATCCTCGGCTTCGCCTTCGCCCGTGACCGGATCGCCGAGATCGACGTCCTCCTCGATCCCGAGCGCGTCGCCCGCCTCGACCTGTCAGCCGTGGACCCAGGGCCGGATAGAACAGCCGGCTAGAACAGCCGGGCCTCGTCGGCGGCGGGCTCGGTCACGAGCACCGTGCACGTCGGGCAGTACCAGCGCACCTCCAGCGGCGTCCCGCAGAGCTCGTGCCGGACGGGATCCGAGGTGTCGGAGCGACGGGCGCCCCAGTCCGCGAGGAGTCGCAGCGCGCCGGCGAGGTCGCGGCCGGCGGCGGTGAGCGCGTACTCCATCCGCGGCGGCCGATCGGTGTAGGGCCGGGCGAGGACCACACCTTCGCGCTCGAGGCGGCGCAGCCGGTCGGTCAGGATGTTCGGCGCGATGCCGGCGACGCCGTCCTGCAGCTCGTTGAAGCGCCGGGGCCCATCGAGGAGCGCCTCGACCAGCAGCAGGCTCCAACGGTCCCCGACCCGCTCGAGGGCCAGCTCCAGCGCCGTCGGTGCCTGCCCGGCCTCTGTCTGGTCCGTCCGGTGCGACATCTCGGTCATGTTACGGAGCGGCCAAGTAGCCAAATCGACCCCTTGCGTTCGGTCGGGTACCGGTAGTAACTTGCAAGTCGCAAGTCTATCGACCCAAGTCTATCGCCACCGGGCCCCCTGCCCGAACACGAGCCGAGGAGTCACGTACGAATGACCGCCATCCAGGAGCTCCAGGCAGCCATCACCGCCGTCGCCGACAAGGCCGGCGCATCGATCGTCGGCATCGGCTCGCGCCAGCGCGGGTCGGGCGTCGTCATCGCCGACGGCAAGGTCCTGACCAACGCCCACAACATCCGTGGCGACGAGGTCACGGTCACGTTCGCCGACGCCCGCTCGACCCGCGGCCAGGTCAGCGGGGTCGATTGGGACGGTGACCTCGCGGTCATCTCCGTCGACACCGGCAAGGCAAAGGCCCTCGCCTGGGCCGACGGCGGCGCGGTCGACGTCGGGGCGGTGGTCTTCGGCGCGGCGGCGACGTCGGGCGGTGGCACGCGAGTCACGTGGGGCACGGTCTCCGCGGTGGCGCGCGCGTTCCGGGGCCCGGGCGGCCGCAAGATCGCGGGCTCGCTGGAGCATACGGCGCCGATGGCGCCAGGCTCGTCCGGCGGCGCGCTCCTCGACGGCGAGGGCAAGCTCGTCGGGCTGAACACCAATCGGATCGGCGAGGGCTTCTACCTCGCGCTCCCCGCCGACGCGGCACTGCGCGAGCGGATCGATGCTCTCGGCCGTGGTGAGTCGCCGTCCCGCCGACGCCTCGGCGTCGCGGTGGCGCCGGCGTTCGTCGCCCGGCGGCTGCGGCGCTCGGTGGGGCTCCCGGAGCGGGACGGCCTGCTCGTGCGCGGGGTCGAGGACGGGAGCGCGGCCGCGAAGGCCGGCATCGTCGAGGGTGATCTGATCGTCGAGGTTTCCGGCAAGACGATCGAGGACGCGGACGACCTGGTCGAGGCGCTCGCCGCAGCAGGCGACACGTTCGAGGTGAAGATCGTGCGAGGGCTCGAGGAGCGGACCGTCAGCGTCGGCGGCTCCGGCGAGGCGACCGGCGAGGCCTGAGCCAATGGTTGCGGAAAGAATTCCGGAGACGCCGGTCGCTGTCGAGCCGGACGAGGACGATGTCGCGATCCTCGATGCCTACTCGGCCGCCGTCAGCTCGGTCGCCGAGGCGCTGATCCCGTCGGTCGCCAGCCTGCGGGTCACACGCCAGATGAACGGCTGGGGCCCGGCCTCGGGCTCAGGCTCGGCCGTGGCGTTCACGCCCGATGGCTACCTCGTGACCTCGGCTCACGTGGTCGCGGGCACGGAGAAGGGCGTCGCCGCGTTCGTCGACGGCCGTGAGCTGGAGTTCCGCGTCGTGGGCCGCGATCCGCTCTCGGATCTCGCGGTCGTGCGCGCCAACGGCGACCTGCAGGCAGCAAGACTCGGTGATGCCGCACGGCTCAAGGTGGGCCAGCTCGTCGTCGCGATCGGGAACCCGCTTGGGTTCGCGGGCTCGGTGACCGCGGGCGTCGTGAGCGCGCTCGGCCGATCGCTGGCGACGCGCGACGGGCGCTCGAGCCGGCTCGTCGAAAACGTGATCCAGACGGACGCGGCGTTGAACCCGGGCAACTCCGGCGGTGCCCTTGCCGATTCTCGCGGGAGGGTCGTGGGCATCAACACCGCGGTGGCCGGCATCGGGCTCGGCCTCGCCGTGCCGATCGACGCCACCACGCGTGGGATCCTGAGCTCACTGATGCGCGACGGCCGCGTGCGCCGCGCCTACCTGGGCGTGGTGGGCGGGCCGCGGCCACTCCCGCCGGCGCTGGCACATGACCTCGGTCGCGGCCGCGCGCTCGAGGTCGTGCAGCTGCTGGACCGCTCCCCCGCCGCCGCGGCCGGCGTTCGACCCGGTGACCTCATCGTCGAGCTTGACGGCCGCCCCATTCAGGGCGTCGGCGACCTGCAGCGCCTCCTCGTCGGCGAGCTCGTGGGTCGCCGCGTCGGGCTCCGGGTCGCCCGCGGCAACAAGCTGGTCGAGCTGCCGCTCACGCCATCGGAGCTGGTCTAGGTCGCGTTCGCGCCTGTCGACGGCGTTCTCATCGCGAAATTCGACGCGCGTTCAGGGTTTTGCCGGGTGGACGGCGGCCGAATCGTGCCCGACGATCAGGGGCGCGGCCGAGGCGGAACCACCGGTCGCGCGGCGGCGGGCGTTGGGGTAACGCCCGCCGCTTGATTTCGGCCGACTGTGGTCGTTCGCCGCCCCTCATCGCCCTTCGCGAACCGCCTGGGCGTCGTCCCAAGGAAGCGTCGGAACTGTCGGGTGAGGTGAGCCTGGTCGAAGAAGCCGAGGACAGTGGCGACGTCGGCCAACGGCTCGCCGGCGAGGATCCGGTCCCGAGCCGCGTCCAGCCGGCGCCCGACGACATAGGCATGCGGCGAGATTCCGAACGTGGTGCTGAAGGCCTGCGCGGCATGAGCCGCGCTCCAGCCGGCTTCCATGGCCGCGTCGGCGAGGGTGAACCGCTCGAAGACGTGGGCGTCCAGGGCGTCGCGGAGCGATTCGCCGGCGCGGCGGGCATCCGACGGCCCGACCACTGCGTTCGGATCGCCGAGCGCCGCCCGGATCCGTGCGGCCGCGGCGACGAAGCGAGTCTCGGCCGCGAGCGCGTCGTCGGGACAGGCCAGCGCTGCGTGCACGGCCTCGAGCTCGGCCACCAGATCCGGATCGACGATCGCCGGCTCATCGACCGCAGCGCCCACGAGTGATTCTCCCAGGACGCTCGTGTCGACGTACAGCACCCGCTTGCGATATCCCTTCGATGTCGCCGGTCGGCCGTCGTGGGTCACGCCCGGCGGGAGGATCGAGACCATCCGCGGCGCCGCCACGTGCCCGTGGCGGTCGAGGTGGTACCTGACGGCGCCGTCGTCGACGAGGAACACCGTCCAGTCGTCGTGGGTGTGTCGCGGGTAGGCGTGCGCGCCGAAGCGAGCGTGCAGGACCTCGCGGACGCCGGGCACGCGAGGCTTCCATGCACGAATGACGTCGCCCGGCCCGAGATCGAGCTCGAGCCCGTCGGCGATCGCGGCGACCATCGAAGGATCGTACAAGACCATCGCTCCACCACTTCGTACCTTCCGGGGGCGTGGACTGGCTCGGGCCGCTCATCGTGTTCTCAATCGTCAGCTCGGGCTCGCCCGGGCCGAACAACCTGATGCTCTGGGCGTCCGGCGCGACGTTCGGGCTGCGGCGGACGCTCCCCCATGTGCTGGGTACGGCGATCGGGATCGGGGCGATGACGATCGCGGCCGCGGCCGGGCTCGCGGCCGTGGTCGCCGCGGTACCCGCGCTCGCGGTGGCGATGAAGGTCGCCGGGTCCGCCTACCTGCTCTGGCTCGCCTGGCAGATCGCGCGCTCCCGCGATCTGGAACAGGCAGCGCTCAGCCACCCGCTCGACCTGCGCCACGCGGCGACCTTCCAGGTGATCAACCCGAAGGCGTGGACGTTCGCACTGAGCGCGATCACAACGTTCCGGCCGGTCGCGCTGCCGCTCCTCGCCGGTTCCCTCGGCGTCGCGCTGACGATGATGGCCGTCATCGTGCCGACGGCGCTCGCGTGGGCCGTCGCGGGCGGGGCCATCAGCAGGCTGCTGACGGGTCCACGCTCGCGCCGAGCCGTGAGCGCGATCCTCGCGGCCGTGGTGGTCGCCACCGTCGTGCTGGTCTGGGTCTGAGGTGCCAAGATGCCCCCATGCCCGAGTCGAAGCGGCCGCGCTCGTGGCGCGAGATGTACGACCAGATCGCCGCGCAGATCGAGCGCGAGACGGGCACCGACGTCGCCGGCTGGAATGCGCGCGTCCGTGCCTGGCGCCCGACCGATGCCGCCGGGCTGAAGGCATGGCTGAACGATCAGAGCGTGACCGGCTATCCGGCGATGCTCCTCGGCTACGAGACGTTCGGTTACCCGGACTACCTGCAGGCCACCGCCGACGAGCTCATCGACGGCCAGTATCGCGACAAGCCCGCGATCCGGCCGATCTACGAGCGACTCCTGGCCGAGCTGCCGAACGTCGGTGAGGTCGAGGTCCAGGCGCGCAAGACGTATCTCGCACTCATCGGGCCGCGGCGGACGTTCGCCTCCATCCAGCCCACGACGCGGACCCGGATCGACATCGGCCTGCGCTTCGACGACGCGACCGAGGCGCGAGGGCTCGAGGCGGCGAAGAGCATCGGCCAGTCATCGATGACCCACAAGCTCCCGCTTTCGTCCCCAGACGAGGTCGACGTCGAGACCGTTGGCTGGCTGCGTCGCGCCTACAAGGCGAACCTCTAGCCGGTCGGGGCGTCGCCGAGGGCCAACGCGCCGCGATCCTAACGAGCTTTCGGGGCGGGCTCCGGGCGGGGCTTCGCCGCGTACATCGCGGTGTCGGCGCGGGCGACGGTCTGAGCGAGCGTCTCGTCCGGGCGGCTCGTGGCGGCGCCCAGCGAGATCGACGCGCAGCCGGTTCCCCGAAGAACCACCCCGATGCCAGCGCGGACGCGGGCGATGTAGCGATCAGCGCCGACCTCGTCGGTGTGGGGCATGAGGACGAGGAACTCGTCGCCGCCGACCCGCGCCACGCGATCGGACGCCCGCGCCGAGCGGCGCAGCAGCTCGGCGGCCGCCTTGAGCGCCTGGTCGCCGGCGGCGTGGCCGCTGCGATCGTTGATGGCCTTCAGCTCGTCGAGGTCGGCGCTCACGACCGAGACCGTGCCCTCGTAGCGGCTGCGGCGCGCCTCCTCGTGCGCGACGTGCTCGTCCCAGGCCGCACGATTGTCGAGTCCGGTGAGCGTGTCCGTGCGGGCCTCGCGGGCGTAGCGATCGCGCTCGAGCACGAGCGCCTCGCGGGACTCGGCCTGCAGGAGCAGCGGCTCGGCGGCCGTCGCGAGCGCCTGCCCGATGCGCTGGCAGAGGTTGGTGAAGCCGCGCGGGCGCGCCGCGGCGTGGGCGACGACGAGCACGCCCATCGGTTCCGTCCCGATGGGCACCGCGAAGCGGGCGACGAGGCCCTGGTTTCGGCCGAGCGCGTCGTCGGCCTCGGCCTCGAGCTCCGGCTCGAGGATGGCGCCCCGCTCGACGCGGGAGAAGAGCCGGACCAGCGTGGAACGGATCGCCTCGCGATCGAGGCGGGCAGGCCAGTCCCGCGTCACCACCTCGGCGACGAGCCGGCCGTTCGAGCGCACCAACACGGCGCCGACCTCGCACGACAGCGGGTCCGCCGCCCGGGCCGCCACGTGGCGGGCGACGTCTTCGACCGTCTGGCCCTTGACGTCCATCATGTCCCGAACCGCCTGTACGACCTCGAGCTCGTCGGCGAGGAGCTTGTCCGGCGGCACCTGCTCGAGCTCGGCGACGAGCCGGGCGGCGAGCGGCACGAGCGTCGCGTCCGGCTCCGAGAGCAAGTGCGCGCCGCCGAAGACCACGAGATGGTCGCCGCCGACCGGGACGAGGAGGGCGTGCGTGGTCCAGTACGGCCCGATGATGCGGATCGGCTCGTCCTCGGCGTCGACGTGGGCGGGCCTGCTCGAGCGCAGGACGCGGGCGGCCAGCGGCTCGCTCTCTCGGGGGAGGTCGACGATGCCCATCCAACCCGCGCCGCGGCCGGTCCCACCGACGAGGCTGAGCACCGCGCCGGAGGCGCGGAAGATCAGGGTGTCCGGCGCGGAGGGTTTCTGCTCGCCGAGCGGCGTCGGGGTGTCCAGCGCGGGCGGCACAGCACGTTTCGGGCCTCGCTGGCGGCGCGCAGAGGCCTTCGGGACAGCCTGGGTCGACATCGGGCGCATCGTGGCCCGAGGTGCCCCGAGGCAACGACTAGCCGATGGTCCCCCGACCCGCGGCGGGAGTCCGGGTCAGATTTTCCGATCAGCTTGCCGGTGAACGCTCTCCGGGTTGCGCCACTGCCGAAGCTCCGATGGGTGCCACCCGCAGGAAGGACACCAGCACGGCGGCGAGGGCCGCCGCGCCGATGCTGACCCAGAACGTCGAGGCGATCCCGAGTGCAAGCGCCTCGTGGATCGACTTCACGATGGCAGGAATCAACGGTTCCACGAGCGGCCGGAACGCCGCGGGCACCTGGGCGAGTATCTGCGCGCCGAGATCACCGGTGCCGATGAAGTTGAGCTGGGCTCCTCCGCCCTGGGCACTGAACTGATCGATCGCCTGCTGGGGGAGTCCATTCGCGAGAAGACGGTTGGGCAGCTCCCGCGTCAGGGTGTCGGTGAGGACCGTGCCGGCGATCGTCAGGCCGATCGTGCCGCCGATCTGCTGGAAGAACGTCAGGCTGGCCGTCGCGACGCCGACGATCCGCGGCTCGACGTTGTTCTGGACCAAGGCCGTGAACACGGCGAACGACGGGCCGACGCCGAGGCCGACAACGGCCATCCACAGCCACAGGATGGGCAGCGGCGTGTCCGCACGCAGGTTCGTCAACAGGAACAGGCCCGTGGCGAGGATGACCATCGCCGCGACGATGATCGCCTTGTAGCGCCCGGTGCGGGCCGCGACCTGGCCGCTGATCGTCGCGCTCACGATGAGGGCGAAGATCATCGGCAGGAGGTTGAGGCCGGAGATCGTCGCGCCCTGCCCGAGGACCACCTGCAGGAAGCGCGGCAGGAACACGATCGCGCCGAAGAAGCCGAAGGCGGCGAGGAACATCGAGGCGATCGAGATCGAGACCGTGCGGTTGCGGAAGAGGTCGAGGCGCACGATGGGGTCGGCCGCCCGGCGCTCCCAGAGCAGGAACGCCGCGAGGATGACGAGCCCGACCCCGATCGCACCGCCGACCCATGGGTCGCTCCACGGGAGCGTCTGCTTGTTGGTGAGACCGACGAGGATCGGGCCGATGGCCGCCGCGAAGAGCGCGGCGCCCACGTAGTCGATGTTGCGCCCGCCCTCGGGGTGCTTGATGGATGGCAGCAGCCGGAGGCAGACGAACAGGGACACCAGCCCGATCGGCACGTTGACGAAGAAGATCCAGGGCCAGCCGAGGGTGTCCGTCAGCCCACCGCCGATGAGCGGCCCGAGCACCGACGAGATGCCGAAGACGGCGCCGAACAGCGCGCCGTACTTGGCTCGCTCCTCGGGCGGGTAGAGGTCCGCGATGACCGCGAGCGCGATCGGGAAGACGGCGCCGCCGGCGAGGCCCTGCAGGCCCCGCGCCAGCACGAACTGCCACATCTCCCGGCTGACGCCCGCGAGGATGGACGAGATGAGGAACAGCACGACCGCCCAGATGAAGATCGGGCGGCGGCCGTAGAGGTCGGAGAGCTTGCCGTAGATCGGCCCGCTGATCGTCGCCGGCAGCAGGTAGATCGTGATGGCCCACGTGTACAGCTCGTTGCCGTTGAGCTGCGTGATGATCTTCGGGAGCGCGACGCCGACGACCGTCTGGTCGAGCGCGAAGAGGAAGAGCGCGAGGAGGATCGCTCCCAGGATCTCGAACTTCTGGCGCTGCGGCAGGTTCCAGGCCGCGTGGTCGTAGCCGTTATCGGGGGTGTCGTGCGTCATCCGGAGGGCTCCTGCTGGTGCGGCAGGCATCCCTGGGGGCTGAGCGGCCTGGCGCGCGGCTGGTCGGACGATGTGGCGGATCGTCCCGCGGGACGTTCCTTCTGTTGAGGCGCGTCAGGATAGCGGCGCGGCGTTAACGCCGTGTTCGCGGGGCACGGGCACTAGGGCGCGGTCACCGACACGGGCAGGCCCTGCTGGACGTCGAGCACAACGCGGTTGCCGAGAGGCGCTTCGAGCGTGACCTTGGCGGTTCGTATCGCGCCGACCAGATCGCAGGCCAGCCCCGATTCCCGCGGGCCGTCGTACGGATGCTCCTGGACGATGACGACGACCGCCAGCTCGGATTCGACCGCCTCGGCGGTGTAGTCCGCGCCGCACGGCTTGTCGGCGCCATCGGGAGACGCGACGAAGGTGACCGTGAGCTTCTTCGAGCTCTGGGAGCCGGTTGCGCTGTCGATGCGTACGCCCTCAGGCGGGTTGTTCGCATCCCACGGCGGCGGGTCGACGGTCACGCTCTCGTCGACGGCCACGCGCGTGACCTTCACCTTGGAGCCCGCGATCGAGTAGACCCAGATCGGCGCGTTTGCCGGACCACGCGACGTGTCGACGAGGCCCGTCGCCTGCGACGCGTCGGTGACCTCGATTGGCTGGCAGTGATCACACTTGCTGGTCGCCGCGGCGACGAGGGCCCCCAGAGTGTCCGCCGCCGAGAGGACGCGCACATCGACCGTCGAGCCATCGAGCCAGCGGACCACCCCGCCGGCGGGTAGGTCGCCCGAGAGCCCATGGGGCGCCTCGACCAGGCCCGCGTAGAGGGCGCTCTTGTTGTTCTCGCCGACCGCCGCTTCCCAATTGCCGATTTGGCCGGTCAGGTCGCCGACGAACGTGATCGACGCGCCGCCGCTTCTGCGGACCGCGTCGGCCCAGCGCTGGAGCGCATCGTGGGCCTGCTGGTGGAGTCGGTCCAGGGGCTCCTGCGAGGCGCCGGTGAGGACGAGCCCGGAGCCGCCCGGCCCGCCCGCGGGAGTGGCGCACGCCGCCGCGAGCGCCGGAATCGCGAGGAGGAAGACCGCCCGCAGGACCGAGGTCCCGCCTGACCGCCCCCTCCGGGTCGGGGTCATGCGGCCACCATTCGACCCGACCGCCGCCCCGGCGTCAAGTTTTGCGTTTGACCTCCCATCGTCCGAACCCGCATCATCCGCGCCGATGTCGACCCCGCTCGCGCCCTCGCGCCGCCAGCAGCAGCCGCTCCCGACGAGGGACGGATCGGCCTGACGCGCGCCCGCAACGGGCGATCGACCCGGCAACCACCGCCCTCGGCGACTGCGCTGAGGGCGTCATGATTCTTCGAGGACATCCGAAGCGCGGTTCCAGGGCCTGCTCAGCATCTCGAAGGAGGTCCGGGTGGAACTCGCACTCCCGCTCCCGCTCCGCGGGCTGATCATCGGCTTTACGATCGCCATGGCGGTCGGCCCGATCACGCTCCTGGTCGTCCGGCGCACGATCGAACACGGCGGGATCTTCGGCTTCGCCTCGGGACTCGGGGTCGCCACTGCCGATGCCACCTACGGCGGGATCGCCGCCTTCGGCCTCACCGCGATCACGAGCCTGCTCGTCGCGAACCGCCCGGTCCTCGGCTTGATCGGCGGGCTCGTCATCGTTGCCCTGGGCATCCGGATCGCCCGGGTACACGCCACCGGTCCCGCCACGGATGGCGAGCGACCCGGGCTCATCGGCGCGTTCGCGTCGATCTACGCGCTGACGATGACGAACCCGCTGACGATCGTCCTCTACGCCGGTGTGTTCGCTGGCATCGGCCTCTCCGCGGGCTCGAGCTTCGAGGACGCGGCCGTGCTCACGATCGCCGTGTGGGCGGGCTCCACGCTGTGGTGGGTGGTGCTGTGCTCGGTCGTGGCCTGGCTGCGCGGCCGGGTCTCGGCGACCGCGCTGCTGTGGGTGAACCGCGTCTCGGGCGTGGCGCTGGTGGCGTTCGGCGCCCTGGCCGTTATCTCTGCGCTTCGGCCCTGAGCTGGGCCAGCAGGGCGGCTTTGTCGAACTCGTGCCAGTGCTCGACGAGCATGCCATCGCGCAGCCGGAAGATGTGGATCTCGTCGATCGAGTAGCGGTTGCCGCTGGGCTCGATGCCCATGAACCTGCCCGTATGCCGGGCGCTGGTCGTGAGGCGAGCGGCAACGCGATCGCCTTCGGCGATCATGTCGTGGATCACGAACTCGGGGTCGCTGATGCCGGCGCCCGCCCGGCGCATCCCTGCGCGCAGGCCCTCACGGCCGGGCGGCATCGGACCGAAGGTGTGCGGGACGAAGTCCTCTGCGATCAGCTCGTCGATCGCGGCATCTTCCTGGTGGACGAAGACCCGCTCGATGATTCCCCGGACCCGCTCCTTGTTCCACTCGTGCTGGGCGGGCGTGCCAGCTCATCCAGATCGGCGCGTGGCAGGGTGGTCACCCGGCAGGTATAGCCCGAACCGCCGAAACCGGGGCCGCTCGGCAGGCGGGCGGAGGTTACAGGGATCCCACAATCGCGGTGCGGTCGAACGGCTAGCCTTTCTCGACATGGAGGTTCCGCAGGGCCGCACGGCACGCGTGGACGTCATCCTCGACGGATCGCTGACCTCGACCGGCGGCGGCGTCCAGAGCACGTGCACGCTCGTGCGCGACGGCGATCGGGTGATCGTGGTCGATCCGGGCATGTCGACGGGAGCCGCGGCGATCCTCGAGCCGCTCGCGACGATGGGCGTTCGAGCCGAGGACGTGACCGAGGTCGTCCTGAGCCACCACCACCCCGACCACACGATGTACGCCGGGTTGTTCCCGAACGCGGCGGTGCACGACCACTGGGCGATCTACCGCGGCACGGACTGGGAGGACTCGGATTGCGACGGCCGCGTGCTGACGCCGTCGGTTCAGCTGGCGCGGACCCCAGGCCACACCGCGGAGGATCTCGCCCTTATCGCGGGCACGCCCGACGGCATCGTCGTCACGACCCATAGCTGGTTCACCGCCGACTCCACCGTCGACGACGAGGGCCCCGAGGACTCCGAGCAGCTGCGCGAATCCCGACGCCGCATCCTCGACGTCGCGGATCGCATCGTGCCGGGCCACGGGCCGGCGTTCACGCCGACGGATTCGACCCCGCGCTGATCAGCTCTCGCCAGCGTATCGGCGTCGGCGCGGCTAACTCTCGAACGGTGCGTTCGCGATCGCGGCGAGCTTGCCGGTCGTAACCATCTCGGCGACGCGACAGCTCGGCTTGCGCGCCGCCTGATCGACGAACAGCGCCGCGAAGCCGCGCTTGAAGTCGAGCCGCGGATAGGCGCGAAGGAGGGTGGGGATCACGCTCGGGCGCACGTCGCCGATGCGATAGCCGGTGACGTCGACGCCCGTCGAGTCGTTGAGGAGGATGACCTCGCCGGTCGAGCCAGGCGGGGCCTCGGCGAGCATGTGCAGCGCGATGGCGTCGTAGATCGCCCGTGCGCGACCCGGCGCCTGACCGTGCTCGAGTGCGAACCGCTCGGCGGCGATCGCGCCATCGACCTCGAAGCAACCGCCGATGTCGTATGCCGCCACGAGCCCGATGTCGTGCAGCGCCGCGCTCACGTACAGGATCTCCGGGTCGAACGCCACCTCGTCGTGGAGCCCGAGCTCGGCGGCCCACGCGTACGCGCGAATCGAGTGGTTGACGAGAAACGCCGGCGCGACGTCCGCGATCAGCTCGCCTGCGTGCTTCGAGATCGACGAGTCGGGGGCGGGCAGGCCCAGCGCTCGCAGCGCCGGCCAGCCGGCCTCGAGACCTCCATCGCCTCCATCGCCGGTCACGCCCCGACGCTAGCAGCCGCCCCCGGTCGGGATCGAGACGACGGTCAGGCCCTCGAGGCGTGCGACGATGTCGGGCGCTCCATCCGCCGACATGATCGCCCCGACCTGGAGCGTCGTCGGCATGTCCTTGCGGTCGAGCGTCGACATGTGCGTCCATGCGTCGTTCGAATCGACGTGGCGCCACCACAGCAGGAAGGTCGAGCCGATCCGGCACAGGCGCAGCTCGGCATCGCCGCCGGTCGGCAGGCCTCGCTCGATCGAGATGCTGTGGCTGGATTCGGTCGTCCTTACCGCGAGTCCGGTCGAGCTGCCGACGCTGCCGGTGGCGATGAAGACGGAGTTCTCGGCCGGGACCTCCGTCCGGGCCATCAGCCCGGCGAGCTGCTCCGACCCGTCCTGGCCCGGCGGCGCAGACGGGTCCGATGCCTTCGACGTGCGCACGGTGGCGGTCGCCCGGAAGTCGCCGGTCACCTCGCGATAGAACAGCACGCCCTGCCGGTCTTCGGACCAGGCCGCGGAGCCAACGAGGTCGATCACGAGCGTCCCGCCAGCCACCGACAGTTTGACGGCCGCCGCGTTGATGAGCTGCCAGTCGGCGAAGCCCGGGATCGGGGTGGGCATCGGCCCGGGTTCCGCCGTCGCGGTCACAGAGGCTGGCACCGACGGTCGCGAGGAAGCGCTCGGTGACGACTCAGCGCTCGGGTTGCAGCCGGAGATCGAGATCGCCGCGGCGAGGGCGACGATCGAGCCAATGGCCGGCGGGCGCATCAGGCGCCGAACCCTACCATCCGGGCCGGAGGTGATCGATGGAGACCGTCGTGGTCGTGCTGAGCGTCAAGCCGGACCAGGTCGAGGCGTTCGAGGCCGGCTTTCGCGAGCACGAGCTGCCGATCTGGCACGACTACGAGGCCGAGGGCGTGATGACGCGTGCCTCCCTGACCAGGCTCGACATCTCGTCGGCCCGGCACGGCAACGCCGTGCAGTACCTGATCGTGGTCGACTTCGCCGACGAGAGCGGCCACCACCGCCACGACAGCGACCCTCGCTTCGAGGCCTGGAACCGGATCGCGGATACGTACCAGGTCGGTGACGGGCTGGCCTTCGGCGGCCCGACGATCCTGAAGGTCGGCGGCGGTCCGGACTTCTGACCGCTTTACCATCGGCACGTGAACATCCACACCCTGCTGCTGGCCGACAGCGCCCAGGCGGTCGACGGCAAGCTCTACGTCCTCGGCGGCGCGTGGAACATCCTGCGCTTCCCGGAGTTCCCGGCCCAGCTGATCGTCGGCATCGCCGTCGCGATCGACGTGGACTGGAACGAGACCAACAGGCGGCATCACCTCGACGTGCACTTCGAGGACGCTGACGGGAACGGGATGGACCCCCGAATCGGGGCGGACTTCGAGGCCGGACGGCCGCCCGGCGCCGTAGCCGGTGCCGATCTGCGGATCGTGTTTGCGGTCAACGGGCCGCTCTCGATTCCCGCTCCCGGCTCGTACGCAGCCGTCGCCTCGATCGGCGGCGAGGTCCTCGCCAGGGCGAGGTTCCAGGCCGTGCAGGTGCAGCGCACCAACTGACCGTCTGGCGGCGTCGGGCTGGCACCTTCGGGCCATGGCCGGGGCGGTGCGTTGAGGCCACGCTCCCGATGTGCCGCTCCCCGCTGCGCTCGACCAGCCCGCCCGCCGCGCCGCGCATCGGCGTGACCTCGGGCAGAACGTCCTGCTCGTCGCGCTGGCGGCAGCGGCCCTCCTCCTCATGCTCACCTCGACCGATGCCCTCGGGGCGACCCTCGTCACACCGAAGTGCAACAACGTGAACCTGCGGACCGGGCCCTCGACCACCTACGCCCGGAAAGCCCAGGTCAACACCGGCGCCCGGCTGACGGTGGTGGCGACCGTCAGCGGCGGGAGCTACACGGCGCAGTGCGCGGGCACCCAGGCAGGGAGCGGCTGGTCCAGGATCAGCGCGGTCAACGGCCGGAGCGCCAAGTCGCTGTACGGCGTGACCTACGTCTACGGCGCGACGAAGCTGTTCAAGACGCTGCTCAACCCGACACCGAGCCCGACGCAGGCCGCCGCACCCGTCGCG
>JACXTT010002660.1_pt1 | contig 28101 bp, 29 predicted proteins | sample 9270951 | NCBI WGS metagenome assembly JACXTT01 (sample SAMN15532306, study PRJNA645909) | rock metagenome | isolation source: weathered quartz diorite | place: Puerto Rico | collected 2017-06-21 | reverse complement strand
TGGCCCGCCCGGCCCACAAACAACATGGATCGGCCTGCAGCGCCTGCGCGACTTTGCGACCGCCTGGAGTGCGTTCGGCCCGCGCGACTGACGAAAAGATGTGTAGAACGATGAGGGCGGCGGCTTGGGAGGCGCGGGGAGTGTCGTCGACGCCTTCCCCGAGGCCATGCCGATCAAGGACATCGTCGCTCTCCTGAGTGCCGTCGGCTTCGCATCGCCGCCGGCCTGGCTGCGCCCTTATCACGTACTCTCGACCGGCCAGCAATTTCGCGTCACGCTGGCCCTGTTGCTTGCAGCCACGCCGGCGGGGCAGCGCATCGTTTTCGATGAGTACACCAGCGTCGTCGATCGCACGGTCGCCCAGATCGGCAGCGCCGCCCTGGCGAAGACCGTTCGCCAGCGCAGGCAGCAGTTTGTCGCGGTAACGTGCCATGAAGATGTCGAAGCCTGGCTGCAACCCGATTGGGTCTATCGTCCCGCGGAGAACGTCTTCGCCTGGAGGCGGCTTCGGCGACGTCCTGCCATTGCGCTCGACATCATTCGCGTGTCGGCATCGGCGTGGCCGTTGTTCGCACCGCATCACTATCTGAGCCACGCGCTGGCACGCAGCGCCGTCTGCTTCCTGGCGTCGTGGCAGGAGCGCCCGATCGCGTTCTCCGCCTGGCTGCCGTTCGTTGGCGCCGGCCCGAAGGCGCGCCGCGAGCATCGCACTGTGACTCTGCCCGACTATCAGGGAATTGGCGTCGGCAACGCCCTGAGCGACTTCGTCGCCTCGCTGTGGGCGGGGCTCGGCTATCGCGCCATCTCGACGACGACGCACCCCGCCATGATCCGCGCCCGCCTGCGCTCGCCGAACTGGCAGCTGCACCGCGCCCCCAGCTTTGCGTTGAGTCGCGAAGGCCGGCTGCGTCATGCGACGACGCGGCTGACGGCGGGCTTTCGCTTCGTCGGCGCGCCGCTCGCTTACACGCTGGCGAAGGCGCTTCTGGATGCCTGAGGAGATCAACATGTCCGACAAGATTCGCTTGACGCCGGAACTGACCAAGCAGATTGCGGGCGCCATCCGCGCCGGCGGGTATCCCTATGTCGCCGCCGAGGCATTTGGCGTGCCGAAGGATCTCTTCGATGATTGGCTCAAGCGCGGCAACGCGAAAAACGCCTGGGACCCGTACCGGTCGTTCGCCCACGAGGTACGCCAGGCTGCCGCGCAGGCCCGGCTCTGCGCGGAGATGGAGGGGTTCAAGGCGAACCCGAAAGTCTGGCTCGTCAACGGGCCAGGCCGCGAGAGCGAACAGAGGCCGGGCTGGTCCGTTTCGGTCAAGCCGACGGAGACGGCGCCGGAGTCGCGCAACGCCCTGCTCGATCCGGAATTGATGGCGCTCTTCCGCGAACTGTTGAAGATCCTGGACCCGTACCCGGAGGTGCGCGTCCAGGTGGCGCAAGCGTTGACGAATGCTGGGGCCAAGACGAGCGCGTGATCCTAGCGCAAACCAATGCGAATCACGAAAACTCGAAAGGACGAAAGCCGAAAGAAAAAAAGAGAGGATTAGAACTTGTCTTGCCGATTCGTGTTTTCATGATTCGCATCTCAATGACAAGGAGATGCCGATGGTACGCCGATTGTCCGAACCGCGCTGCGACGAGGAACCGGATATCACGAAGCGTCGCGCCGTCACGGCGCGGGAGCGGGCCAGCATCCGCATGACGGAAGAGGAGCTTGGCACGGCGCGCTGCCCGCTGTGCCGGGCGGCGCTGGTGGCACGGCAAGGGCGCGCCGGGCCATACTTCTTCTGCCGTTGCGTGCGGACGCCGGCGAAGCGGGCGGCGTGAATCTCGATGGTATTCGGCTGGCGAGCGGTAGAGCCGAGGAATACATCATTGTTAGCCGGACGCGCAAGCGACGGAGGTGCTCCGTCGCTTGCGCGTTCGCTAACATTGCAGCGGTCGCCATCGAGGTCCCCCCATGCCAAACATGAAAGCGCTCGTCAAGAAAAAGAAGGAAGTCGGCGTCTGGCTCGAGGACGTGCCGCTGCCGACCATCGGCATCAACGACGTGCTCATCCGGGTGTTGCGCACCGGCATCTGCGGGACCGACCTGCACATCTACAAGTGGGACGCCTGGGCGCAGAAGACTATCCCCGTGCCGCTCGTCATCGGGCATGAATTCGTCGGCAGCATCGTCGAGGTCGGGTCCAACGTCACGGACTTTCAGGTCGGCGAGATCGTCTCGGGCGAAGGCCATGTCGTGTGCGGGCGCTGCCGCAATTGCCTGGCGGGCCGGCGGCACCTGTGCAAGGCCACCCAGGGGGTCGGCGTCAACCGCCCCGGCGCCTTCGCGGAGTTCATCGCCCTGCCGTACTCCAATGTCTGGGTGCATGATCCGTCGATCCCGCGCGACATCCAGTCGATCTTCGATCCCTATGGCAATGCGGTCCACACCGCCCTGTCGTTCGACATCCTCGGCGAGGACGTGCTCATCACCGGGGCCGGGCCGATCGGCTGCATGGCGGCGGCCATCGTGCGCCATGCCGGCGCCCGCCACGTCGTCGTCACCGACATGAATCCCTACCGCCTGGAACTGGCGAAAAAGCTCGGCGCCGACCGGGTCGTCGATGTCCGCACCGAAACGCTCAAGGACGTGCAAGCCTCGCTCGGCATGAAGGAAGGCTTCGACGTCGGTCTGGAAATGTCGGGTAATGGCAACGCCTTCCGCGACATGCTGGCGAACATGGCCCACGGCGGCAAGATCGCGATCCTCGGCATCCCCGACAAGGAAATCGCCATCGACTGGAACCTCGTCATCTTCAACATGCTTACTCTCAAGGGCATCTATGGCCGGGAGATGTACGAGACGTGGTACTACATGACGGTGCTGCTGCAATCGGGGCTCGACATCGGGCCGATCGTGACGCACCGCTACCGATGGGACGAGTATCAGAAAGGTTTCGACGCGATGCTGTCGGGCAACTGCGGCAAGGTGGTGCTGACCTGGGCGGAGGGGTGATTGCGAGCAGGATTGTGGAATAATTCCCGGAGGGGAGTATCCGATGGCAAGAGACAAGATCCATGGCGCGGTCAAGAACGCGTTGATCAAGGATGGCTGGACGATCATGAGGAGATAAAGCAATGGATCGGACGTTGAATTATGCCGACCTGATCAAGAATGAACTAATGAAGTATCGCGATTTCAGCAACCAAGGACGCAAGGATAACATCGAGGCCATGTGCGCCTTCGACGATCATGCCGGCCAATACGTGCTCGTGCGCGTCGGCTGGGACGGAAAGCGCCGCTTTCGCCAGATCGTTCTGCACATTCGACTCCAGGACGGCAAGATTTGGATTGAGACTGACGACACTTACGACGGCATCGCGGCCGAATTGCTCAAGGCCGGTGTGCCCAACGGTGATATCGTGCTGGCGTTTCATCCGCCGCACTTGCGCCAGTACACCGACTTCGCGGTCGCGTGACTCTTCACTTGTCTTTCATCTGACCGCGCAGCTTCGCCACCAGCGCCGATTTCGACGGGGCTGCCGGCTTCTTCGGCGGCTCCACGGCAGCCGTCGGCGCCTGGGCCGGCGGCTCCTCCGCTGCCGGTGCTTCTGGGGTTGGCGGCAAGTCGGCGACTACCGCCGCCGCCCCTTTGCCGAAAATCGACTCGATCTCTTCTTCCTTCAAATCGCGCACGACGGCCACGAACGTCAGTTGCGCGTACGGGATCATCACGATGCGGCCCGAATCCTGCGTTCCCGCCAGTCGGCCGCGAATGATCATGAAGTCCGGCTCCAGCTTGACGATCTTCTGAATCACGATCTCCACTCCGGTCGTCATCCCGAGCGTCAGCACGTCGTGGAGATTGATCGGGATGCGGCGAAACATGGCGATCCAGGCTTGATTGGCGTTCATGCGGGTTAGTGTATGGCGGAGAATGGTGAGTGGTGAGTAGTGAGTGGTGGGAATGCCAGGTTCCACCACTCACCACTCGCCAGTCACCACCATACAAAACCCCCATGCACGACCACTGGCCTGGCCTCTGTGCGGCGGCGGCGCTGATGGCACTTCTGGTGCTGATCATTCGCTATCATGTCCATGCGTTCATCGCGCTGCTGGTCGTCAGCCTGGGCCTCGGACTCGCGGCGGGGCTGCCGCCGGCCAAGGTCGTCGATGCTTTCAACAAGGGCAGCGCCGACATTCTGCGCGACGTACTCCTGCTGCTGGCGCTCGGCGCGATGCTGGGCCGAATGCTTGAAACCTCCGGGGCGGCGGAGCTGATCGCGCGGCGGATCATGGACGCGTTCGGCCCTAAGCATACGTCGCTGGCGATCGTGCTGGCGGCGTTTCTCATCGGTATCCCGATTCTCTTCAACGTCGGCTTCCTGGTCCTGATCCCGATCATCTGGCGGTTGCAGCGTGAGACCAATCGGAGCCTGCTGTTCTTTCTGTTGCCTCTCGCGTTCAGCCTGGGGATCACGCATTCGCTGGTGCCGCCGCATCCGGGGATCGTCGGCGCGGTGACGAACATCGCCGGCGAGGCGAACGCGGGGCGGGTCATGGTCGAGACGATCATCTTCGGCATTGCCCTGAGCTTTCCGCTGGCGTTGTTCGGCTGGTTCGGCCCCGGGCGCTGGTGGGCGCAGCGGCAATTCGTGACGGCGCCGGAGAATTTGTCGGCGGGGACCGACGCGCGGGAGCCGACGGTCGCGAAGTCGTTCACGCTGGCGCTGACCATCATCCTCGCGCCGTTGATCCTGAGCATACTCGGCTTCGGCGCCAAGCTGTTGCAGGATCTCAGCCGGCTGCCCGAATGGATGACCGCCGCCGTCTGGGGCAATCACAGCACGCTCGATTGGCTGCAATTTCTCGGCAAGCCAACCGTCGCACTGCTCGTGCCGACGGCCCTCGCCTTCTGGTGCTATGGCCTGCGCCGCGGCTGGTCCCATGCGAAATTAGCCAAGCTGACCGGCGACGCCCTCGTCGATGTCGGCAGCATGGTCTTTCTGTTCGGCGCGGCGGGGGGGTTCAAAGAAGTGATCGTCGAGACCGGCGTGGGCAAGTACCTGGCCGGGCAGATGATGGGGTTGCCGCTGTCGCCGGTCGCGATCGTTTTCTGCGTGGCCGGGCTGATGCGTATCGCCCTCGGCTCGGCGACCGCCTCGATCCTGACCGCGTCCGCGCTGCTGGCCGACTTCGCACGCAGCCTGCCCGGCATGGAAACGCTGCTCGTCCTGTCCATCGCCTGCGGCGTCACCGTCGGCACCCAGCCGGCCGACAGCGGCTTCTGGATGATCAAGGAGTACGGTAACCTGTCGCCGCGCGACGTGATGCTGCGCGTCAACGGCTGCCGATTCCTGATGGCGCTGGCCGGGCTCGGCGTGCTGCTGGCGGTGGAGGCGTGGTGGTGAGTCGTGACGCCGGCCTGATTGTGCGGATTGGCGTCGGCCGCTATAATACGTCCACTCAATGGGAGCAAAGCGAATCATGAAATTTCAAGTACTGCTGCACGCGGCGGAAGAAGGCGGCTTCTGGGCGGAGGTGCCCGCACTTCCCGGTTGCGTTTCGGAAGGCGACACCTACGACGAAACCCTCGCCAACATCCGTGAAGCCGCCACGGGTTGGCTCGAAGTGGCGGCAATGCGCGCTGAGATTGACGCGCAAACTCAAGTCGTCGAGGTTGAGCTGTGAAATCGATCTCCGGCAAGAAACTTTGCAAAGTCGTGGAGCAACATGGCTGGATCTTTCAACGCATTCGCAGCAGCCATCATATCTACGCAAAACCTGGCCATCCTTCCATCTTGACCATCCCCGTCCACGGCAATCGTGACTTGAGAATGGGCATTCTCCACAAGCTCCTCAAACAGGCCGGACTCACCGAGCAAGACTTGTGATACGCTCGTCCCTATAAAGTCCCCATGCAACGCACCAAAAGCATCACCGCCTTCGCCAAGGCATGCCAGCTTATTCCCGGCGGCGTCAACAGCCCCGCTCGCGCTTTCGGCGGCGTCGGCGGGCAGCCGGTCTTCATCGCCAGGGGCGAAGGCGCCTACCTCTTCGACCTCGACGGCAATCGCTACCTCGACTACTGCGGCTCCTGGGGCCCGCTCATCCTCGGGCACTGCCATCCGCGCGTCGTCCAGGCCGTCACCGAGGCGATGACGCGCGGCGCCAGCTTCGGCGCGCCGACCGAACTCGAAACCCAGCTCGCCGAGCTCATCACGCAATTGATGCCAGCGATCGAAATGGTCCGCATGGTCTCCTCCGGCACCGAGGCGTCGATGAGCGCCATCCGCCTGGCGCGCGGCTACACCGGCCGGGACGTCATCGTCAAGTTCGCCGGCTGCTATCACGGCCACGTCGATAGCCTGCTCGTCTCCGCCGGCTCCAGCGCCACCACCCTCGGCGTGCCGAACAGCCCCGGTATCCCGAAGGGCTGCACGCAAGACACCCTGGTCCTGCGCTACAACGACGTCGCCGGCTTGCACGAAGCGTTCAAGGCGCGCGGCGACAAGATCGCCGGCGTCATCCTCGAACCGGTCGTCGGCAACATGGGCCTGGTGACGCCTACGAAAGAATTCCTGTCCGGATTGCGGAGCTTGACGCAGCAGCACGGAGCATTGTTGATCTACGACGAAGTGATGACCGGCTTTCGTCTGGCGCTCGGCGGCGCCCAGCAGTTGCAGAACGTCAAGCCCGACCTGACCGTGCTCGGCAAGATCGTCGGCGGCGGCCTACCGGTCGGCGCTTACGGCGGCCGGGCCGACATCATGAAGAAGATCATGCCCGCCGGCCCCGTGTTTCAAGCCGGCACGCTGTCAGGCAACCCGCTGGCGATGGCCGCCGGCCTGGCGACCTTGCAAGAGCTGCGCGATCGGCCGCCGTATGCGCACCTTGAGAAACTTGGGGCAATGCTCGAAGCGGGATTGGCCGCGCTTTCTCCCCTCGCCCCTGGGGGGAGAGGGGTTGGGGGTGAGGGGGGATTTCGTGTGCAGCGCGTCGGCAGCATGTGGACGCTGTTTTTCAACGCCGAGCCAGTGGTCGATTATGATAGCGCCAAGAAAAGCGATGCGGCCCAGTTCGGGCGGTTTTTCTGGGCGATGATGGATCGCGGCGTCTATTTGCCGTGCAGCCAGTTCGAGGCGGCGTTCTTGATGGCGGTGCATACCGAGGAGCACGTGCGGCAGACGATCGCGGCCGCGAAAGAGGCGCTGGCGGTGATCTGAATTGCGCGTTACAATAGTATCATGGCCACTTTAGCTCATCCACCCGTTTCCTTCGCGCCTGGGTGCGTTCCCTGATCAACAAGCCGCCAACGCCGAATTCGTAGCCTTCAAATCAATCCGCGCGCCTTGCGCCACGCCCGCGCGCATGCCTCCTCCAGGTTCACCGCCTCAAGCATGCGCTTCGCCGCCGACTCCACTGCTGCCGCCGACGTGAACGCCACGCTCGGCGTCGCCGGCAGGCCCAACAGCTCCGCCCAGCCGGCCGGCACCGACTTCGACACCGTCTCGACCAGCGCGTTCGGTTGCATCGGCAGATAGCAGCAGGCGTACTCCGCCAGCAGCCATTCCTCGATGATGTAGCGCACGTTCGCCAGGCCCGAGTTCTTGGCGATTTCGTCCGGCGTCGGCGTGTGCAGCTTCAGCGGAATGAAGCCGATGCTCTTGCCGCGCAGCAATCCCGCCTTTACCAGCTCGAACGCCAGATCGGGCGGCCAATCGCTCAGGGTCCAGCCGGCCGGCCGCGGCGGATAGTGCGTCTTCGCCTTGATGCCGTGCAAGCCGCCGTCGCGCGCCTTGCGCCGCCACAGCGATCGGCCCACCGGCGGCTGATCGTAAGCGTGATTCAACGTGACGATCGGATTGAGCTGAAAGTGGGAATCGTCCATGCCGTTCGCCAGCACGATATCGCCGAGCCGATCCGGCGATTCCTCGGTGATCCACGACACGTCGGCCCGCTCGCCCGGCTGAAGCTCCGACACGCCGCGCTCGAAGGCGCAGCGCCGCAGCGTATGCACGTCATCGTTCGGCAACCCGCGCAAACGCTCCTTGAGCGCTTTCGCCTGGCCGTCCTTCATCGGCAAGCCGAACGGGCCTTCGGTGTCGAAATGGGATTTCAGGAAAGGGGACATGGTGATACTCCGTGGTTCTGCCGCTTGCGGTTTCGCGCTCGCATAACGCCACGCCCTAAACCGCAAGCGGCAAGCAAGGTCAAGCGGGTTTATCGCCCCACGCCACCGGCGCCAGCCCGCGCGAGGCGCGGACCTCGTTGATCGTGCGGACCCCGAAGCGCAGGTCGGATTGCTCTTGATCCAGCAGGAACTTCTGGTTCGCCGGCGTCGGGTCGGGGGAGTGGAAGAACAGGCGGCCGCTCGGATCGAACAGCGGGATCAGCTGCTCGTTGAGCTTCTCATCGCGCCGCCGCAAGCGCGGCAAGATCGCCAGCGTCTTGTGCAGATGGTCCGACGCCTGCATGTTCGCCAGGTTCGTCTCGCCCGACAAGAACGGCAACGGCACGTGAAACGCATTGGCGATGTCGGCTTTCGTTGCCTTCATGTCGGCGAGTGCCGCCAGATCGCCCATCGAATGCGATAAGAGCGTGACCGACAGCGACGAGTCGGCGACCAGCGCTTTGCCTTGGCCGCCGCGAGCAAACTTCTGCTGCCAGAGTTTTTCGAGCCGATCGCGCTCCTCCGGGCTGATCGGTTCGTTCGGCGTCAACACCACGCTCGGCAAGCCGGTGTTCTCGTAGAAGCTCCGCTTCATGGCGGCGAAATCGGAGACGACCGCGACCTGCTCGAAGCATGCCCGCAGCGGACTCAATCCCGACAGGTAGGGATCGCGCGGATCGGGAAAGCGAAAATGAATTACCCGGCTCGGCGGCAGCTGCTGGATCGTCAGTCCGCGATATTCGTAGAAATCGATGAGCCGCGGGCTGTCCGGCAGGCGCCGCGGGCAGACCAGATGGGCCGGCAGAATCCAGATCGCGCTCGGAATGCCGAGCGCCGGATCGAAATCGAGCAACCAGTACGCCGAGCCCGCGACTTCGAGATATAGCTCCGTCAATTCCCACAGATCGAAACTATTCTGCGTTGGATTGACCTGGCGAAACAGCGACAGGAGCGGATGATCGACGACCTCCTCGACGATTTGCGCGGCCAGCGTCGGCCGAGCGGCGCTCAGTTGCTTGACGAGCGCCGTTTCGAGCTTGCGCGTGGCGCAGCGCGGTGGCGCCTGCTTCGGCCCGGTCATCACCAGCAGCCGCGGCGGCAGCGAGGCGCATACCGAGGCGTTGATCGTTGCGCACGTCCAGGCCGTGCTCTTGAGTTCGCCCAGCAGTTCGGTCGGCGTCGGTTGCCGATGCCGGCGAAACGCATCGAGAAACGGCGCGGCCGACGGCGGCGCCAGCGTCCCCGGAGCGGTTTTGCGAACGAGCCAGCGCGCGAGGCGGTGCAGAAGAGTTTTCATGGGTTGGTGCATGGTGAGTAGTAGAAAGCCATGAAGCCCAAGGAACATCCGTGAATTGATAGGTGGATCGTAACACGGCGAGTTGGCGTTTGGCAAAGTCGGTTGTTGCCGTTTTCGTTTGGCGCCCGCATGGCGCGACGCGGGCACTAAACGAAGAGGGAAGGATGATTAAAGCGACGCCCACTGCGTGTCGTCATCGACCGGATCGGGGTTCTTTACCGATTCGTGATTCCTGACGCCTGATTCCTGCCTCCTGGCAATGCGCGACACCAGATAGCGCAGCGCCGCCAGCGCGTGATTGTTGGCGTCGATCGGATTCTCGCCGAGCTGGTGGCGCTCCGCGGGCGTCGGGTAGCGATAAAGCCGCGACTCGGCAATGAGATTGACGCAATTCGGCGACACCTTCAAGCGTTTCGTCCGGATGCGCGCGGTGACGAGAGCGATGCCGCGGCGGATGTTGTTGTCGCCGTTGCGCACCTTCAGCCCGGCGCGGCGCAGCTCCTCGATCTCGGTGCGCCCGGCGGGGTCGGCGTGCCACATCACGTTCCGCGGCAATGCGGCGGCGTGGTCCGACAGCGGCGTCTCGCGCAGATAGCGTTCGTGCAGAATCCACAAGACGTCATCGTGATCGAGCACGCCCCAGATCGCGGCGAACGGGTTACGCCAGCCGAAGTCGATGCCGCCCAAGGCCAAGGATGAAGGATGAAGGATGAAGGATGATTTGGAGTCCTTTTCAGCCATCATCCTGCCGCCTTCAGCCGTGCTTGGAAGGATTGCCATTTCGAACTCCGGAAATACCAGGCCTTCCATCGCGGTGAACAGGCCGTTGTATTCCTGATCGACCCAGCCTTGGCCGAGGGCGCGCATCTCCTCGGTGATGAAGTCAGCGGCGATGCGCGGGCACGTCGTCCATGGAATGTGGATGCGCTGCCACGGGCCGGCGCCGATCCATTCGTCGTAGAACCAGCCTCGCTGGCCGAACGGCGTCGAGAGCGCCAGCAACCGGCCTTGACTGACCGCAAGCATGGGCCGCACCGAGCGGTACAGATCGTCCGGCACGCGCGACGCCTCGTCGAGAACCAGCAGGTTGACGCCGGAGAACGAGCGGATCGTCTCCTCGCGCCCCGGCAAGGCGACGAGCCGCGAGCCGGTCGTCAGTTCCAGTTCGCCCTGGTTCGAGATTTTGGACGGGATCGGCTGCCCGAGCGCATGGTAAGCATCCATGACCTTGCGAAACAGCTCATGGCTCTGCCGTTCCGACGGCGCGACGAGCAAGACCAGCGAGCCGTGCTCGGCGAGAAGCCGGTGGAGCGCGATGGCTGCGACCGTGGTCGATTTGCCGGTCTGGCGCGCACAGTTGAGCAGGAGATAGGGCTGCTGCGAACGCAGGAGATCGCGCTGCCAGGGATCGGGGGTGAGGTCCTGAGCACGAAGGATGAGCGACGGGTCGCAGAGCAGAGCGAGGGCGCGGCGGTGGTTCACACCGTGCAGCGTACCAGCTGGAGGCGGGGCAAGGCGATGTCGGTTGCGAACGACGGAACCCTCGGGTCATGTGGTGGTCCGCGTCAGCTGAATCACCTTGCCTACGCGCCGCGCATGGATTTTGCCTGGAAAATCGCAGGGCTGGCAGGTCCCTTGCACAATTTCGATGAGGCGCTGCCAGCGCTCGAAGTCCATGTCGCGCGTCGGCCAGGCCTCGCGCCGCCAGATCAGGCGAAACATTTCGCGCACCAGATTCACCGACGCGTTGTTGTCCAGCCGATCGACCGAAAACACCAGGGTATCGCCCGCCCGCGGCAATTCCGCCTCACCCAGCAAACAGGCGGCATCGGCGCTGATTTCCGCATGCAGCTCTTGTGCTTGCGCGGACAGCCGGCACAGGACTTCGACGATGGCCGGGTTGTAATCCCGCTTCAGTTGCGGCAGTAATTCGAGCCGCAGGCGATTGCGCGTGAAGCGCGGATCGCGATTGGACGAATCGAGACGAAAGGGAATCTGCTTGTCGTGCAAGTAAACGAGCAGCGATTGACGGCGCACCGACAACAGCGGGCGCAGCAAGCGAACTCCATCGTCGAGGGGCCGGCACTCCGGCATGCCCCCCAGGCCGAGGACGCCGCTGCCGCGCAGGAGACGAAAGAGCACCGTCTCCGCCTGATCGTCGGCGCTGTGCCCGGTGGCGATCCATGCCGCCTTCTCGTCCTGGGCAAGCCGCGTCAACCAGCGATAGCGCTCGCGGCGCGCGACATTTTCGAGATTCTCATGTTCCGCGTCGGCAAGGGCAGCGACATCGATGCGTTCCGTCCGGCACGTTACCGCGGGCGCTTGCCACAGCGCGGGCAGGCTCTGGACGAACGCCTCGTCCGCAGCGCTGTCGTCGCCGCGCAATTGATGATTGACATGGGCAAGGATCAACCGCGGCAACGTGCCTGGTTGCAGCAGACCGACGCAGAGATGTGCCAGGGCAACGCTGTCGGGCCCGCCGGAGACGGCGACAATGCCGGCCGTCTGTTCCAGGCCGTGCCGACGCAGACAGTCCGCGATCTGGGCCGCCAGGTCCATCAGACGCCTCGCAGTTCGCGCAGTTTGGCGCCGATGTCGGGCGCGCGCATGAAGGTCTCACCGATCAGCACCGCCTTGACGCCGGCGGCCTCGAGACGCAGCATGTCGGCGCGGGTGCGAATGCCGCTCTCGCTGACCAGGCAGCAATCGGGCGGGATGGCGCGCACCAGGTCGAGCGTGTGATCAAGGCTCGTCACGAAGGTGCGCAGGTTGCGATTGTTGACCCCGATCAGCTTCGCCCCGGCATCCAGCACGCGCGGCAAATTCGCGCGATCGTATAGTTCGACCAGCGCTTCCATTCCCAGCTCGTGAATTAGCCCCAGCAGCGTCGGCAATTCGTTGGCGTTCAGGATCTCCGCGATCAAGAGCACCGCATCGGCCCCGGCGACGCGCGCCTCCACCACCTGATACCGATCGAGAATGAAGTCCTTGCGCAACACCGGCAACGCGACCGCCTGCCGAATCGCGCTCAAGTAGGACAGCTGCCCCTGAAAGAACGGCTCATCGGTCAAGACGCTGATCGCGTTCGCCCCGTTCGCTTCATAGATGTGCGCGATCGCGACCGGATCGAAGTCGGCACGCAGCACGCCGGCGGAGGGTGATGCCCTCTTGACCTCGGCGATGATGCCCAATCCCTCGCTGGCGTTCGGGCTCAGACTTGCCAGGATATCGCGCACCGGCGGCGCCTTGGCCAGGCGCAACTCCAGTTGTCGCTCCGGGACCTCGGCGCAGCGGCGCTCGATCTCTTGCCGTTTCGCGCTCACGATGCGTTCGAGAATATCGCTCATGCGTTTTGTTCACAAAGCCCGACTGTACGGACCGTTCCTCATAAACTGCATTGGTAGCCGCCTGCGCACGAATGCGGCTACGAATATGTTATCCGAAAAAGGGATGTGACGTGAACGACTGGGCGCATGAATTGAAATGGAACGCGATCGCGTATGCGGCGGTCGCGTGCGCCGCCCTGATGGCGCTGGTCGGTATGCGTCTCTTGGCTCCCGCGCTGCACAAGCGCTGGCTGCCGTTGCCGCGGCTGCGGCCGGTGACCTGGACCGGGCATGAGGTCTTTCTGGCGTTTTGCATCTTCTTTGGATTTCAGATCACGATCGTAGAAGTCCTATTTCAGATGGGCTTCTTCCCACCGTTGATCGGCCCCGCGCCGGATGCCGACGCGCCGCGTCTTGACCAAGCGCTTTACTTGCTGCGCTGCCGCTGGATCGGCAGTCCCATGACGCTGACGGTGACGTTGGGCATCCTCTTCGCGATGCTGTTCGCCCGCACCGGTACGCGGCCGCATCACTACGGGCTGAGCTGGAGCCGCTGGCCGGCGAATGTCGGGTTGGGCATTGTCGCGTTCGTCGTCGGCCGGCCGTTGATTTTCGGCATTTTCGCGCTGTCGCTGCTGGTCTTTACGCACACGCCCGATCCGTTCGAAGCCCTCGTCAAGATCGAGCTTCCACCGTGGGAATGGAGCCTGATCGCCTTTCAGACCACGGTGGCGGCGCCGCTCCTGGAAGAGATCGTTTGCCGCGGCATCTTGCAAGGTTGGCTGCGCCGCGCTTCGTTGGCCGGCCATATCATGCTCTTGAGCATGACTCTTGTCCTGACGGTGTACGCCCACGGCGACGAACTGGTGCGCTATGACGGCGAGACGGAGCAATACACGTACGAAATCGCCGCGACGGCATTCAGCGTCGCCCTCGTTGCAGGTTACGGCTACGCGCTAAATCGCCTGGCTCGGGGCTTCGGATTGAGGGAGGCGGAAGTACAGCAATGGCTGCCGTTGCCGAGTTCGCCGCCGGTCGGATTGGCGATCGCCACGACGGAAGACGACAGGCGCGAACTGAATCGTCAAACAAGAGAGCGCGATGAACAGCGCAGCCGGCAGTGGGCCGACGCGAACGCCTGGCTCGCGATCTTCGGGTCGGCCATGCTGTTCGCGATCATCCATCCGTGGCCGCACGCCCTGGCGATGCTGCCGATGGGTCTGCTGCTGGGCTGGCTTTATCAGCGCACGCAGAGCCTGGTCGCTCCGATCACGTTTCACATGCTCTTCAATCTGACGACGTTCATCGCGCTCTACGGCAGTGTGCTGTCGCCACCCTAGACAAACGGCAACGCGCAGACGATGGCGGTTCTGCCATCTGTCGGTGGGTCAATGACGACTTCCGTGCCCGCGTCCCAGGTGCCGCGGCGCAAGTAGGCGAGCGCGATGACTTGGCCGAGCCTCGGCGACAAGACCGACGATGTGACCTGGCCGACTTCCTCGCCGGCGCGGAGGACCTTGGTGCCCGGGGGAATGGGCGTGGGGCCAGGCTTTCCAGCCTGGCCGCTGGGTTGGCCAGGCTGGAAAGCCTGGCCCCACGAATCACTGTTAACCTTCACGCCCATCAGGAGCCGATTGACCTGGCCGCGATCGCGGGCCATGACGATGGTTTCTTGGCCGAGATAGCAGCCCTTGTGGTACGAGATCGCCTGCGGGCGGTTTACTTCCATGGCCAGGCGGTTCTCGTCGATGTCGCTGCCGAACTCGGGCAGGCCGGCTTCGATGCGCAGCGTTTCATAGGTCGTCCGACTGGCAGGAACCGCGCCGGCTTCGATGAACATTTCATGCACCCAGGCACGATCCTCAGCAGGAAAAAACAAGTCCACGCCATCGAGGCCCAGCAAGCGCTGCGGGATCGTGAGGATCATTGTCCCTGTCTTTACCGGAAACTTGCACGCCATGGGGCCGACCAGCCGCAGCATGGACATCGCTCGGGTGCGGTCTGTGACTTCGACCTGTTCGCTGATGAGATAATGATTGAGATGCTGCAAGACCTTGTCCGCCTGGGATGCAGCCGTTTCGAGCAAAAGAGTATCTGTCGTGTCACGGGTGATCCAGACATGGGCGATCACCCGCGCTTTCGCGGTTGTCAGGAACGCCTCGCGACATTCGCGCACAGCGAGGTTCTTCACGTCCTGTGTGCAAAGGTTGTTCAAGAACTCGCGCGCATCGCGGCCGGCGAGCTCGATCTTGCCGTGATCGCTGAGATCGAAGAGCGTCGTGTCATTTGCGGTTGTCATCGCCATTTTCCATACCGTAGGGACAAGCTGCCTAGCTTGTCCCGGTGGCGGCTTGCCGCGTGGGGTGGTACCGGGACAAGCTCGGCAGCTTGTCCCGGTGGCGGCTTGCCGCGTGGGGTGGTACCGGGACAAGCTCGGCAGCTTGTCCCGGTGGCGGCTTGACGCGTGTGGTGGTTCCGGGACAAGCTCGGCAGCTTGTCCCTACGTCTAGTCCTTGCGGATCACCACGTCACCGCTGCCCCAGTTGCCCGCGGCATTGCGCACGCGCAGCACCAGCACATGCGTTCCTGCACGCAACACGTCGGTCTTGAAGCGGAACGATTCCGTCTTCGAATCGAAAAGCCCATCGGTTGGAAACACGTTGGTCCAGCGTTTGCCGTCCACGGCGAACGACGCCTCGGTGAGCCGCACGAACGGATCGGCCGCGCTCGCTTCGACGATGGCTGAGCCGTTCTCGAAGCCGACGACTTTGACCGTGACGCTGGGCGGCAGATGCGTCACCGGCACCGGGTTGCTGATGCGCTCGGCGGTCAAGGTGTCCTCGTCGGCGTTGTCCTTGCGGTCGCTGGCGATCACCTTGATCTTGTAAATGCCCGACGGCATGCCGGTCGTGTCCCAGTCGTAGTTGCTCTTGTCGTAGTTTTCTTCGAGCAGGACCCAGTCCTTCCATCCTTCCTTCTTGCCATAAATGTTGAAGGTCAACTCGTCGTCGTTGGGATCGCTGGCGGTCCAGCGAATCTTCAGCTTCTTGGCATTTTCGAGGTCCTTGGTGTCGAGGTCCGGCACCTCCAGGCTGGAAATCTCCGGCGCCTGATTGATCGTCTGATAGCGCAGCGCGAACTGGCGGAACTCCGGCGTCGCCTTCGGATTGTCGCTCGTCATCGTCACGCGATATTGCAAATATCGGCCGAGCGGGGCCTTGGCCTTTGCGTCGGCGTCGGTCTGTTCGGCGGACCAGGCGCTCCAGGTATCGTCGGGATCGGCGACGTTGCCGGTGCGAACCGATACGGAAGTGGCGGTGCCGGTCGGCGTCTGCGCTTTCCAGGTCATGGCGCCCCACTTGCTCTGGATCTTCGTGTCGAGGACTTCGGAGAGCACGGCTCCCTTGGCGGCGAAGCGGTCGTCGAGGACGAAGAGCTTACCGGGATCGCCGGTGCCCAGGACGATGGCGCCATCGCGGCGCTGGAGCAAGCAATGGATCTGGCCGACGTCGAGGCGGGCGATCTCGGTTTTCTCCTTGTTCGATTCGTTGATCTCGAAGAGCTGCCCCTGCATGCCGGTGGCGACGAGCAGTTTGCCTTGATGCTGGCCGAGACGGAGGATCATGGTGCGATCGCGATAGAGTTCGCGCACGCTGCCGCCGGGGGCGATGCGGTAGAGCGAATTTTCGCCGGGCGGGGCAGTGGACGGGCGCGATTCGTCGAACTTCGGGCCGGTGAACCCGCTGCCCTTTCGCGCGACCGGTGCGCTGGTGCCGGCATAGACGGCGTCGGGCGTGACCAGGAGCGTGCGCACTTCGGGCTGGTTGGCGTGGTACAGGACGAAACCCTTGCCGGCGGGCGAGATGCGATAGATCAGCCCCCCCTTGTCGGTGCCGGCGTAAAGCGTGCCCTTCTCGCCGATCGCGAGGCAGAGGATGTGCTCCTGCTTGGTCGCGTAGAAGACCTCGGTCTTGCCCGCCGGCGTCAGGCGATAGATTTTCCCCTTTGGCCCGGTGCCGGCGTAGACGCTTTTCGAGTCGGGATCAACGGCCAGGCTCCAGACGTAGGAGTCGAGATCGTCGGCCGCGGTCGTCGCTTTGCCGTCGGGGGTGATGTGCACGACTTTGCCGGCCGGCCCGGTGCCGGCGTAGATTGAGCCGTCGGGCGTGGCAACCAGGCTGAAGATATGGCTGTCCTTGCTGGTGTAGACGACGCTGGACTTGCCGTCGGGCGTGACCTTGTAGAGCTTGCCTTCATCGCCGGTGGCGACGTAGAGGTTACCGGCCTTGTCCTCGACGAGATCCCAGATGTTGCTCGCTTCGAGTCCCGCGAGCGGCTTGACCTGGCGCGACAGCCGCAGCGCCCCTTCGCTGGTGACGACGGCGTCCTTGAACTTCGCTTTATCGTAATGGGTTTGGGTGTGCGGATGCCAAACCTTGACCTTGGCGGCATCGGCGGTCAAAGGATCAACGACAGCCAGCGATACAACGAGGCATGAGCACAGGAAGCGCATTTGCAATCCTTAGATTAGTTTTTAGGCAGCGGCTGAGGCTGGGCCGGCAAGGGATAAATGTGGACCATCGCACTGCTAAGACCGCCGAGTTTGACGTGATGCCGGTTCTTGAGCCTAACCGGAAGGCGTCCCTGGATTGCCGCGATTTCTTGCGCAATTCGATGGGTCGGGCCAATCAGGCGTACCTCGGACCGGTCCATCCAAAGATTGGGTAGCTGTTCAAAAGCCAATTGAAGCGCTCGCTGCGCCTCTGGCCCCCTCTTTTCATCTATGATCTTCGACACGATATACAGCTTCCAATCCTCGCGTTCGCTGTCCAGCAGCCAGCACGCAGCCGTCACGTCGAACTGACTCTGCAGAAGCTTTTGGATCAGCATTTCACCCTCTTGGGCCTGATCCTTTACCAGCTTCGTTTCAGCCATGGCAACACTCCGTGAGCAGGGTCGATAACGGAATTGTACAGCATTTCGGCCTCGGCTTGGGTATTTCGCTCATACCGGCTTGCCTCCTTCCACGGGAGGACGTTTTCCCAATGATCTACAAGGATGGGGTCGGCTTTCATATCCACTTTGAGTACGGCGTCGAGTTTCGCACATTCCAGAAGCCTTTCGAAGTCATGCGTAAAACATCTCTCCGCGAAACGCTTGTCGGGAAAATCGAATTGACTCGTTAACTTGGCGATGCAAGCCTTGAGCGCGCACTCGACCGCATAGCCGGCCAGATAGTACGCGCCGTCCCATTTCTGTTGGGCCAAGAGCGCTGCGGCTTCTTCGATGCGCACCTCCGCGAGTTGCTGGAAATCGGTTCGATTCATGTCGCCAACCCAAGATTGCGCAGCACTTCCGCGCTCGATGCCACGCGATTCAAGCAATAAAAATGAAGCCCCGCCACGCGCGGCAGCAGCTTCGCGCAGATCTCCGTACACACCTCGACGCCGAGCTTGCGTACGTATTCGTCGTCGTCGGCATGGGCCTCGATCCTCGCCTTGACCGGGCCCGGCAACTTCGACCCGCACAGGCCGGTGAAGCGCTTGATCTGGGACGCGTTCAGGAACGGCAGGATGCCGGGGACGATCGGGACCTTCACCTGCCGCTGGTTGCGCAGATAGTCCTCCATGTCGAGGAAGTCGCTCCAGTCGTAGAAGAGCTGCGTGATGAGGAACTCGGCGCCGGCCTCGACCTTGTCGGCGGCGTAATCCCAATCCTGGTGCTTGAAACGGGACTCGACATGCCCCTCGGGATAGCAGGCGGCGCCGATGCTGATCTGCGAGCGGCCGCGGATGAAGCGGATGAGTTCCGTGGCGTTGCCGAAGCCGCCTGCGACCGCCTGGAAGTTCGCCTGGTCCTTGGGCGGGTCGCCGCGCAGGGCGAGGACGTTCTCGAAGCCGAGCTTGAGGATCTCGTCGAGGAAACTGCCGAGCATCCCTTGTGTCGAGCCGACGCAGGTGAGGTGAGGCATCGATTCGATGCCGTGCTGTTCGCGAATGCGCTGAACGATACGCGTGGTCGTGTCGCGCGTGCTGCCGCCGGCGCCGTAGGTGACGGAGATGAACGACGGCTGGAGCGCCTTCAGCCCAGGCACCGTCTCGGCGAACAGCGCGGCCTCGGCGGCGTCATTCTTCGGCGGAAAGAACTCGAACGAGATGGTCGGGTTGGGACTGTCATATAGATCGCGGATACGCAAGGTGCACCCATTTCAAATTGCAGATTTCAGATTGCAGACTACCGATGGCAAATTCCTCTTCATTTTATGGGAAAATCGGGCGTCCGACGGTATCATGCAGTTCTACAACCCCTGTCGTCCGTGGAGGATTTCCCATGCTTCGTGTGTCGTGCGTCAGCTGCCTCATGCTGGTATTGGCCGGCATCGCCCTGTCCGGCGGCGACGAGCCGAAAGTCGAGACGGCCGCCACCGTTTGCTTTCTCGAAGGTCCCGCCGTCGATGCGGCCGGCAATGTCTTCTTCTCCGACATCGCGGGAAACCGCATCATGAAAATGGACCCCAAGGGCCAACTCAGCGTCTTCCGCGCCGACAGCGGCCGAACCAACGGCAACTGCTTCGACGCCCAGGGCCGACTCATCAGCTGCGAAGGCGGCGAGCAGGGTCACGGCCGACGCCGCATCGTTCGCACCGATATGAAGACGAACAAGATCGAAGTGCTCACCGATAAATACGAAGGCAAACGCTACAATGCTCCCAATGACGTCTGCGTCGACACCAAGGCACGCATCTGGTTCACCGATCCGTATTATGGGCCCAACCGCAGCCATCTCGAAATGGATGTCGATGGCGTTTATCGCATCGATCCCGTCGCGGTCCCGTCCGACCGGGAACTCTGGAAAGTGACGCGCGTCCTCGCGCAAAAGGAGATCCAGCGTCCCAACGGCATCGCCATCGCTCCCGACGACAAGACCCTCTACGTCATCGACAGCCATCCCAAGCCCGGCGGCAATCGCAAGATCTGGGCCTTCGACGTCGCTGCCAACGGCTCCCTTGCCAAGCAACGCCTCGTCTACGATTTCGGCAAGGGCCGCGGCGGCGATGGCATGAAACTCGATATGGACGGCAATCTGTGGGTGACGGCCGGCATCTCCGTCCCACGCGGCCCCGGCGAAACGCTCGACAATCCGCCCGGCGTCTACGTCATCTCACCGCAGGGCAAGCTCGTGCAGCGCATCCCGATCCCGGAGAACCTCATCACCAATTGCGCCTTCGGCGGCCCGGAACACAAGACGCTCTACGTGACCGCGGGCAAGACGGTGTACCGCATCCAGACGAAGGTGTCAGGGTACGCCCTGTATCCGCCGCTCGGAAAATAGATCAAGCCCAAGGGTGAGGTGCTCCGAACTCCTGGGGTGAGCAAAAGGATCCCCAGGAGTTCGGAGTACCTCACTCCTGGGCTTGCAGTCCATTTGTGTCCTATACTTGCGCGACCGCAAATTGCTCTTTGCAGAATGCGCCGCCCCGTGTAATCTGCACCGCGTGACAGGGACTGGTGTCTTTCCCCGATGCAGGAACCGCATCATGCTGCGAAATCTCCCCGCCTGGCAAAGAAATACGCTCCGGCTCCTCGCCTGGACCGGCCTGTTCAGCGTGGTCTGGGCAGTCTGCCAGGATTGCGCGTATGCCCAGGGCGCTATTGGCACCGCGGTCGAGGAAAACCCCGACGGCGGCAACTTCGTCGGCAACGTCCTGCGCAGCATCTTTCTCTTTGACACCAAGGGCTTGATGGTCACGCTCGGCAAGCCGCAGTTCGCCATCCCCGCCTTCATCGCTCTCAACGTCATCGTCTTCGTCGAGACTGGCCTGCTGATCGGCTTCTTCTTGCCCGGCGACTCGCTGCTCGTCATCACCGGCCTGATCTGCGCCAATGAGACCTGCGGCTGGAACATGCCGCTCTTGCTCGTCACGCTCTGCCTGTCCGCGATCATCGGCGATACCGTCGGCTACTGGATCGGCTACCAGTCGGGGCCGAAGATCTTCAGCCGCGAGAAGTCGTTCTTCTTCAACAAGGAGCATTTGCTCAAGGCGCAGCAGTTCTACGAGAAGCACGGTGGCAAGACCATCATCCTCGCCCGCTTCATGCCGATTCTGCGCACCTTCGCCCCGGTCGTCGCCGGCGTCGGCAAGATGGAGTATCGCAGCTTCCTTTTCTTTAACGTGATCGGCGGCATCTCCTGGGTCGTCAGTATGGTGATGGCCGGCCGCTATTTGCCGGAACTCTTGAACCCGCCCCTGCGCCGCCTGTTTGGACCGGAGTTCCTGGTTCAGGAGCATGTCGAGAAAGTCGTCATCGTCGTCGTGTTCTTGTCGATCTCTCCCGCCATTTTCGGGTGGCTCAAGAGCAAGCTGACCGTCAAACCCGCAGCGCCCGCGGCACGGGAAGTCGCGATGAGCGCCAAGTAAGCGATCCTCATTTAGTGCCCGCGCAGCGCCTGCGGTTCTCGAACAGTAACGAAAAACGGTGTGCTCCCTGAAGAGAGCACACCGTTCTTGTTTGCAACGCATCGCCTCAACCGCGCTTATTGCTTGGGAATCATCTCGAGCAGCTTGGAAAGCGTCTCGAAGGTGATCTGGCCGCGAACCATGAGGTTGGCGCCTTGCGAGGTGACGCGGATAGTGTTGACGATGTCGACCGCCGGTTTGAGACGTTCATCATTCTTGGCGGCTTCGGCGACCTTGGCCTTGGCGGCGCCGATGAGGATGTTGCCCAGTCCGGCGTATTTGGTCGCGGTGTCGGCGTCCTTGGTGTTGACGCCGAGCTGGAAGTCGATGTTCTTGGTGACGGTGATGGCGGTGCTGAGGCCATCGAGCTGTTTCAGGATGTCAATGGCCTGCTTGGCCTGCGCCCCGCCGGCCCCCTCGGGCGCCTTGTCGGCCAGCTTGAGCATCATGTTGCTGGTCGCGACGAAGCTGATGCTCTGCTTGCTGTTGACGGTCTCGATCAGGCTCTTGAAGACGGCCGACTTGAAGTTTGCGGACTTGTCGCCTGCCAGCCTGCCGGCGGCTTCCGCGAAGTCACCCTTGGTAGCGCAGGCGATCATCGTCTTCTTGTTGAGGATGCCGACGTACATCGTCTTCTCTTCCTTCGGCGTGATCTCGAAGGCCTTGACGCTGCCGATCTTGATGACCTTGAATTTTCCCTCCGCGCCTTTGCTCGCTTCGACGGCGGCGGCTTCGATCTTCTCGGCGTCAAATTTGCCTTCGAGGAGAATGAAGCTTTCCTCGGGATTACGGCCGGCGGGAATGGCGAAGGTGATGCTGTGCAGGTCCTTGAACACATCGAATTCGGCCTTCTTGAGCCACTTGCCGACGTCTTTGTTGTCCAGTCCTTCGGTAATTTTTTCCTTGGCCAGGTCAACGAATACCTTGTTTTCCTTGATCACTTCGGACTTGAGGATTTGCTGCAGATTGAACGTGATGATCATCTCGGTGTCGTTCGGCAGCAATTTGGTGTTTTGCGCCTGGGCCGCGGACCCAGCCAGCAGCAGACTGAGCGTGCAGGCGGCGGCGATGCAGAAGCGACGAGCAAGTAGCATGACTACATTCTCCTTCAGGGGTTACGAAAGCGTGAAGTATCCACTTTATGTATGGAATGATACTGCGCGAGGGAAATGGAAGTTTCAAAAAACCTGCGGCGCGCCGACCTGATTCAGTAGTAAACGCTAACATGCGGCGACGGTTGCGCTGCACGGGGCTCATACCACCCGGCACACGACGCACTTCAAGTAATTCGTCTCCGGGCACATGGCCGACACCGGATGGTCCGGCGACGCCCCGCGGCTCTCGAGGATTTGCAACGGCCGACGTGCTTGCGCCGCCTCCTGGGCCAGCAAATCGTGCAGCATCTGCCGCTCGATCAGGCCCGAGCAACAGCACATCGCCAGGATGCCGTCGGGCTCCAGTAGCTTCAGAGATTGCACGAGCAAGCGTCGGTAGCCGCGCATTGCCTCCTCGATAGCCGAGTTGCTGCGGGCGAACTTTGGCGGGTCGAGGACGATGACGCCGAAGCGTTCGTTGGCCTGCACCAGCTGATCGAGGCGGTCGAAGACGTCCGATTTTTCGAAGGCGATATTCGTCAGCTCGTTCATGTCGGCATTGGCGCGGGCCAGCTGCAAGGCGGGTTCCGAGGCATCGACGCCGAGCACCGAGACGGCGCCGGCGCGGGCCGCGTGCAGGCCGAAGCCGCCGGAGTAGCAGAATGCATCCAACATGCGTCTACCGACGGCGAGGCGCCCGACGGCCTGGCGATTGTCGCGCTGGTCGAGATAGTAGCCGGTCTTCTGCCCTTCGGTGAGGTGGATTTGCATGCGCAGGCCGTTTTCCTCGATAACAATGGGCGTTGTCGGCGGGTCGCCGCGCAAGGCGCCGTCTTGCAGGTCCAGCCCTTCGAGTTGACCGATGCCGCGCTCGGTGCGCAGGTAGATGCACTCCGGTTGAACTAATTCCGTGAGCAGATCGGCAAACATCTCGCGGCGCATGGCCATGGCGAGGCTGGTGAACTGCACGACGAGCCAGCGCTCGAACTGATCGATGGTCAATCCGGATAGTCCGTCCGCTTCGCTGAACACGAGCCGGCACGAGCCGGTGAGACGCAGGATGTCGCGGCGCAGCTGGATCGCGCCGGCGAGCTGGCGGCGAAAAAAGTCGGCATCGAGCGCTTGTTCCGCGTTCCACGTATAGAGCCTAACGCGGATCTTGCTCTGGCTGTTGTAAAGTCCGCGGGCGACGAAATTACTGGCGTGCGAGGTGAGATCGACGACATCGCCGTCCCTGGGCTCGCCTTCGACCGCTTCGATGGCGCCGGCGTAGACCCACGGATGCATGCCGAAGAAGGGACGGGCACGTTTGGCTTTCAGGAGGACGCGAGGCGTAGACATGATTTCCATTCAATCGATCGGGCGTCGAGCCGTGGATTAGCTGTGCTGACCGTTTTGCGGTGTCTGGTTTTGTGCAATTTGCGCCGCCTGGATCTTGGCGCGTTCTGTTTTCGCGTGTTTCAGCAAGTACGGCGGGCAAGGTCGCACGGTGTGATCCCCGGGCCGTCAAGCCAGAAATCGACGCCATCGAGGGTGACGGATTGGCCCGTGTCTTCAAGAACGTGCTCGTGGTCATCCATTTGTTGCCGCCTTTCAGTTGAACGCGTCATTATCAATGATACCTGATAATAGCCGGCGATGGGAAATCTACCACCACGAATCCGAGCGACAAAGCACGCGTCATTCGGACGCTTACCGAACACCAGACGTCGTTCGCGGTGGAAAATCTCATCCAAGTAGTTCGACAGCGCACCATCGTTTCAGTCGCGGAGCGACGGCAGCCCATAGCCAGGGGCGCAAGCCCCTGGAAGGTCTTTCGCCGCTCCGCGGCTTTCTCGGTGTGTCCACTCCAGTCCAGCGGCTTGCGCCCCTGGCTATTGGCTTTCGCCGCTCTGCGGCTGAATTCACTTCAACTTCGTGGCTTCTGCTTCATGGTGCGCTGTCCAAGGTAGTCAAGCCTTTGAACACGGGGTTCCGCCAGCATCTCACACCGCCGATTGCACCCCCTCGATGTACGCCAACGTCTGGTCGAGCGGGTCCGGGTACTGTCGGCTCGCCAAGGCGGCCTTGATGCGCAGGAGGAGTTCCGTTTTGTTGATCGGCTTGGTCAAGAAGTCGTTGGTGCCGACTTCCACGGCGCGGTCGATGTCGTGGTGCTGATCGAGCGCGGTGATCATGTGGATGATGATGCCGTTCGTCTCCGGCTTGGCGCGAATCCGTTTGCACACTTCAAAGCCGCTGATCTTCGGCATCATCACGTCGAGCAGGACGAGATCGGGCTGGAACGACTGCACCTTGCGCAGCGTGTCGTCGCCGTCGATCGCGGTTTCGACCTCGTAGTCGGTACCGTCAAGATAGGCTTCGAGCAATTCGGCGCCTTCGGGGTTGTCTTCGGCGATGAGGATTTTTGCGCGGGACATGAGATGCTCCAATATGCCGCTTGCGGCTTAGCGCTCGCGTTGAAGCCTCAGCGCGAGCGCTAAGCCGCAAGCGGTAGAATTACGCCAGCCGCGTCACGCCGGGCCGCGCCACCGCCGGAATCGCCGGCGCTCGGTCCCAGCGATACCCGTCCGGCGGCGTCAGGCTTTCCGTCGAGTTCAGCGCCTGGTCCCAGGTGATCATCTGGCCGGTGTAGCAGACCATGCGGCCTAGAACCGCGAGCAGCGTGCTCTTGTGCATCCAGTCGATGTCGTTGATCGGGTTGCCGGTGCGAATGCTGCGGAACAATTCGTTGTGCTCTTGCTGATACATGTCGACCGCGTTGCGCTGGTTGGCGGCGGGGAGGCGCCACGCATTCTCGCCGGTGATCGAGTACGGCGCCCAGTTGCGGTCCTGTTGATTGAGGCCGAGGAGGTTGGCCCGGCCGCGCGTGCCGATGATATGATCGGTGGTCTCGCCGTGCGTGCCGGCTTGCTGTCGGCAAAAGGCGTAACAGCGGACGTTGTTGGCGAATTCGTAGACGACCGCCATGTGATCGAAGATATGGCCGAACTCGCTGCCGGTGCGCGTCTGCCGGCCGCCGACGCCGTAGGCGCGCAGCGGCGGCGTGTTGCGCATCACCCACATCATCTTGTCGAGGCTATGGCAATGCTGCTCGACGTTGTAATCGCCCGACAGCCAGGTGAAGTACGGCCAGTTGCGCATCTGCCATTCCATGTCGGACCAGCCCGGCTGGCGTTCCTTGTGCCACAGCGCGCCGGTCAAATAGTTGGTATGCAGTGCGGTGATGTCGCCGATCTGATTGTCGTGAATGCGGCGCACCGTCTCGCGCATCGGTTCATAGTAGCGCCAGCAAAAGCCCGCGACCACCGACAGCCGACGCTGCTGCGCCACTTCGTGCAAAGCCGCGACACGGCGAACGCCCGGCCCATCGACCGCCATCGGCTTCTCGCAAAAGACGTGCTTGTTCGCCCGGATCGCCGCCTCCAGGTGCATGGGCCGAAAGTGCGGCGGCGTACACAACAGCACCACATCGACGCCGCTGCCGATAACTTGCGTGTAGGCGTCGAAGCCGTCGAACTGCCGTTCGCGTGGCACATCGATCTTCGCTTGCAAGTTGGGGCTTTGCCGAAGCTGCGACAGGCTGTCCTTCATGTTGTTGCGAAAGGCATCGCCCATGGCCCAGAGCTTGACGTCGGGATCGGCGAGCAGTGCCTGCCGCGCCGCTCCGGTGCCGCGCCCGCCGCAACCGATGAGGCCGATCTTGAGCGTGCCGTTGACGCCGTCGGCATGGACGAAGTTCGGCACATGCGCCAGCGCCCCGGCTGCCGAGATGGCCGCGGTGGTCTTCAAGAACGTTCGCCGATTGGTCGATTCGCTCATGATCGGTCTCCTGTCGAAAGAGGTCACGGACTACAGCATCGTCTAATTTACCAAGGAGTCCCGGCCGGGACAATCGAGAATACAACTCGGCTACAAAAACCCGACTCTTCGTTTAGCGTTCGCGCTGCCCCGCGCGAACGCTAAGCGGGGACCGGAAATTGTTTATTTGTTTGCATTCCAGCCCAAATTTCGCCATGATAAACCCTGGCAACCAACTCGCATCAACGAAAGGACAACCACCATGAGCAGCAAGCACAACAGCGGTCTGTCGCGCCGCGACATCATGAAGACCGGCGGCGTTGCGGCGGCCTCGGCCCTGGCCAGCGTCGCCATCCCGCAGGTCCACGCCGGCGAGAACAACACCATCCAGATCGCCCTGGTCGGCTGCGGCGGCCGCGGCACCGGCGCCGCCGAAAACGCCCTCTCCGCCACCGGCGGTCCCACCCGCCTCGTCGCCATGGCCGACGTCTTCCCCGGCCGGCTCACCTCCAGCCATACCATCCTCCAGCGCGCCTTGCCGCAGCGCGTCGATGTGCCCGAAGCGCGCCGCTTCGTCGGCTTCGACGGCTACCGCCGCGCCATGGACGCCCTCCGCGCCGGCGACGTCGTCATCCTCGCCACGCCCCCCGCCTTCCGCTGGCCGATGTTCGCCTACGCCATCGAAAAGCGGCTCAACGTCTTCATGGAAAAGCCGATCTCCGTGGACGGCCCCAGCACCCGCCGCATGATCGCCCTCGGCGAGCAGGCCACCCGCGCCAGCCTCAAGGTCGGCGTCGGCCTTATGTGCCGGCATTGCGACGCCCGCAAGGAACTCTTCGAGCGCATCCGCAACGGCGAGATCGGCGAAATCAACCTGATTCGCGCCTATCGCATGCACGGCCCCGTCGCCTTCTTCAACTCGCCCCCCAAACCCGACAACATCAGCCACCTCATGTACCAGATCCAGCGCTTCCACTCGTTCCTGTGGGCCAGCGGCGGCGCCTTCAGCGACTTCTACATCCACAACATCGACGAATGCTGCTGGATGAAGAACGCCTGGCCGATCGCCGCGCAAGCCTCCGGCGGCCGACACTATCGCGGCGATTCGATCGATCAGAACTTCGACACCTACTCGGTCGAGTACACCTTCGCCGACGGGGCCAAGATGTTCCTGGAAGGCCGCTGCATTCCCGGCGCTCATTCGCAGTTCGCCAGCTACGCGCACGGCTCCCGCGCCGCCGCCACCATCTCGCGCTCGGGGCATTCGCCGGCGAATTGCCGCATCTTCCGCGGCCAAAACATCACCAACAACAACGCCGACGCCGCCTGGCGTTTCGCCCGCCCGGAGCCGAATCCGTATCAGCTGGAATGGAATTACCTACTGGACGCGATCCGCAACAACCGGGCCTACAACGAGGTGGCGCGCGGCGCGGAGGCGAGCCTGATCACCGCCATGGGCCGCATGGCCGCCCACACCGGCCGCATCGTGACGCGCGACGAGATGCTCAACTGCGCCCACGAGTTCGCCCCGACGGTGGACCGCTTGACGAATGATTCGCAGGCGCCGCTGCTGCCCGTGGACGGCAAGTACCCGGTCCCGCAACCGGGCATCTTGACTTCGCGCGAGTATTGATCGAGCTGGTGGAAGCCCAGGGGCGAGGTCCGCCGAATCCCTGGGCCTTCTCGATTCGCCAGTGAGCGCATTCGTTCCATGCGTTCCACTACCCCCCCCCTCGAAATGGAACGATGGAATGCAATGGAACGAATCGGGACGCAATGTTCCACGTGGAACACTGACGGAATAGTAACGGAAACCGACATTGCGTTTGGCGAAACGCCTGGAAATGCCGAGACAAAATGACTTGCATGGCGCGTGCGCGTTTTACACACAGCCTCCGTGCCTGCACCGACCGCCAGCGTGGCGTTGCGTTCCGGATGAGGATGGCGGCAGGTAGCGCGCAAC
>JACXTT010002659.1_pt1 | contig 28114 bp, 21 predicted proteins | sample 9270951 | NCBI WGS metagenome assembly JACXTT01 (sample SAMN15532306, study PRJNA645909) | rock metagenome | isolation source: weathered quartz diorite | place: Puerto Rico | collected 2017-06-21 | reverse complement strand
CGCAGCCGGGGGCCGCGGGTTGTGCGTGGCGCAGTCCGTCGGCCCCGGGGTGGGGCTGCCGTAGGCGTTGGCCTCGAGGTGGTTGATCACCCAGACGTGGCGGATGGCCAGATCCGCGGCGGGCGCGCGGGCGTCCACGACCCAGGGGAGGTTCGTGGCCTCGCACCGTCCATTGCGGACCGGTCCGGCGACGCCGAATGCCGCGCGCTGCACGCGCAGCGCGTGTCGGCCGATGAACTGGCGGACGATCTCTTCCAACCCAGCGTGCTCGCGGCTGCGGAACGTCTCCTGCACAACGACCTCCGACCGCGTCCCATCCTCGAAGAAGGCGATGTTGGTCTTCGTTCCGCCGATGTCGCCGGCCAGGATCATCGGAACTCCCTTATCCCGCCCGCGCCACGAACGGCAGCCCCCGCGCACGGTACGCAAGCGCCGTGCCGGGATGGGGTGCGGCCCGCGCGACAGAACCTCAGGGGCAGCGCGGGGTGATCCCATCCCGGCGTGTCCGCGTCTCGGCATGTCTGCCGAGGGTTCGGTGTGCCATAGGGGTGGAGGAACATCGGGCTCTCGGACTATGTCGCGGCGTCCACTCGCTCGGGCCAGACGGCGGTCACGACGAGACCGACGACGATGCCGATCGACACTTCGGCGAAGCGGTGGGCTGCGACGATCCAGGGCGACGGGCCGCGGACGGGCAGCATCACGATGGCGAGCGTGACGCCCGCGAAACGGAACGCGCTCCGATCCAGGCGAAGCGCTGCGCTCAGTACACCCAGCAGGAAGATGGTTGCGCCGAACACGGCGACGCTCGGCCCGAAGACGGTAGCCTGCAGTGCTCCTACCGCAGCTCCCATTGCTGTTCCCGAAAGGCGCAAGGTCGAAACGGAGATCGCGGCGCCGAGAGTGGATTGGAGCACGATCATGGTCGTGACGGCAGCCCAGTACGATTCCGGAAGGCCGAAGACGCCGGCCACGACCAGAGCGACGGTCGCGCCGGCGGCAGCGCGCGCGGCGTGCTCGAATGCGTCGCGGTCGAGCCGGCCCCGGGTCGTGATGGCAAGCTGATTTCCAATTCCGGGCACGAATTCCGAGACCTCCCTCAGGGTCGCGCCAGGTCGCCGGTGCTGAACGAAAACGCGGCGGCCCGCGTGAGCACTTCCGCACGCGTCGCCTGGTCCAGCGTGCGTGCCCGTGCCAGCCCGCGCTCCGCCTCACGCACGTCGGGAAACGTGGCGAGGCCGTGCTGGTAGGACTCCAAGGTGGCGGACCACGCCTTCTCGGAGGCGGTGAGCAGAGCCGTGGCTGCCTCATGCTTGGCGAGCGCGACCTTCGTGTCGTCGTACGCCTTCCACACCTCGTGCACCGCCTTGTCCTTGGCGTGCTCCAGCTCGTCCTCCGCCTCATGCTGCATCGACTCGGCGAGGTGCACCTTGTTGCGTCGCTCGAACCCCTCGAACAGCGACCACTCGAACCGGAAGCCGGCGTCGTACTGCAGCTCGTTGACGCTCTGGAAGTCACTGTTCTCGATCTTCAGCTCCCCGATGTTCGCGCCAACTGCCGCTCGCGCCACCAGACGCGGCCAGTAGTCGGCGCGCGCCCCCCGCACCTCTGCCTCCTTTGCCCGGACGGCGGCGAGCCGCGCGATCAGGTCGGGGCGCTGCGCCAGCGCGCGGTCGATGGCTTCGTCCACCGATTCCTCGAGGGCGGGGGGCAGCGGAATTTGCGACGCGTCGGCGATGTCGATCGGCGTTCCGGGGCGGATCCCGACGGTTTCGAGCAGCGCCATGCGGGCGTTGTGCTCGGCAGCGACGGCATCCTCGAGGTCGTAGGTCGCCCGCGCCGCCTCCTCCTGCGCCTGGAGCACCTCGGGCAGCGTGGCGAGCCCGTCCTGCTTGCGCGCGGCGGCCGCCTCCTCGAGGCTCTGCGCCGCGGCCAGGGATGCGCGGCCGGCTGCAACCTCGCCACGGACGGCGGTCAAGGCGTGGAACTCGCGCGTGACGTCGAACACCACCTGCTGGTGCTTGGCGTTGAACCCGGCGGTCGCCTCCATGGTGAGCGCCTGCGCCGCGTCCACGACGGCCCGGCGCCGGCCGAAATCGAGCAGCAGCCACTCGAGGCTCAGTACGGGGATGACGAAGTGCGTGTCGGCCGTGAACACGCCGCCGGGAATGACCGTGGTCGGGATCGGTATCGGCACGTGGGCCACGGCCCCGGTCGCTGCGGCTGCGAGGAGCGGGTAGTACGTGCCTTCGGCCAGCCCCCTCGCGATCGCCGCCTGGCGGGCGCGCTCCCAGGCCACGCGTGTCTCCGGGTTGGTCCGCTGCGCGAGGTCGATCAGCTCGCTCAGCTCGTAGGTCTTCTGCGGATCGACGGCCACCGTGGGCTTGCCTTCGTGCTCGGCCGCCGAGAGCGCGGCCGAGTAGGCCGGCAGGTCGGGCGCCTTCCAGGGGCGATCCGCCGTGGGCGGTGCGTTCTCGAACGGCTGCATCGCGGCGCACCCGCCGAACCCTGCCATGCCGATCGCGAGGAGAAGCGCGCGAATGCCCCGGTCGTTCGGCATCACTCGGCGAGATCCGCCCCGAGCCGTTCGATGCGTGGGACCAGTTCACGATAGAGCGTGACGCGCGCATCGAGATGACCGGCGATCTCCCGATTCACCCCGCCCGGGACACGCTCCTCCGTGAGGACGCCGATTGCCCCGAGCGGTCCGCGGAGGTCGGGAACTGGGCGCAGCGCGCGGCGCTGCGCCCGATCGGCGATCACGTCGAGGCTGCCGGCGACGGCGGCGTCGAGGCGGCGCACGGCGGTAGCGAGCGCATCAGGAAGGGCGGGAACGAGGTCGCCCGGCTGGTGGGCAATCGCCAGCTGCGTCAGGAATATCGCCTGAGCGTCGGCCGCCGCGCGCTGTAGGCGCTCTCGCGCCGCCAGGTTCTCACGGCTCGGGTCGCCGAGCTCGAACGCGGCCTGGTCCGCCAGCTGCTGCGCGATCAGGAATTCGTGCGAGACCTGCAGACGCAGGCCGTCGGTCGTGGCGCCGCGTGCATCCCCGACGCCGCTCCCGACCGTCGCGAGCCGGGCCATCGCGCGCAGTGCGGACCCGAGGCTCGTCCACATCCCACCGGACGACTGCACCGGCCAGACGAAGTGGAAGACCAGCGTGATGACGGCGTTGCCGAGCAGGATGCCGATCAGCCGGTCGCGGATCGTGTAGAAGTGCCAGGCGGGCTCGAATCCCTGGATCACGCAGACGTAGAAGGCGAAGGCGATCTGAACGCCGGCGTACGCGATGCGCGGGCTCCCGAGCACGACCCACGCGGCGACCGCGGTGCCGGCGGCAACCAGCAGCATCAGCGAGGTGATCGACTCCATGCTCGGGATGAGCAGGAGGATGGCGAGGAAGCCCAACGACGCTCCGAGGAGGGCACCAGAGATGCGGAGCGTGCCCTTCTGGATCGTCGCACCTTCGCTGCCCAGGGCGACGATCAGGCACGTGACTAGACACGTCCGGATCCCCGGCCAGTCGACGGCGCTCTGCAGCGTGTAGCAGACCATGACCGCGAGCGCGCCCTTGAGGGCGTAGCGGACGTAGTCGGGGTTCGTGAACGCATCGGGAACGAACAGGCGCCCCGCTTCGCCCGGAGCGACCTCCCTGACCATTCCCTCGCTGCCGAGTGCCTGCTCCATCAGGTCTGCGACGTGCTCGAGCTCGACGAGCACGGGGAACGCTGCCGACGCCCCGGTTCGTGACGCCGGCCGGTCGATCGGCTGCAGACGCTCGAGCCTGCCCCCGCTCTCGAGTGCACGCCGCACGTGCGAGCAGCGCTCTGCGATCCGCCTGAGCCGCGCGTGGTCTCCTGCGGCCAGCGCCGCCTGACCGACGACCTCGAGCGCCGCGGCGTTGGTGACGAGGCGGTCGACCAGCGTGATCATCGCGCTCTGCTGCGGGTGGCGTGCCTTCAGGGAGGGGTGAGCGACCTCTGCGCTCTTGAGAAGCCGGAACAACCTGGCCACGCCCGCTCCAGCGAGACGCGCCGCCGCCGGCGCTCCAGGGTGCGCCCCCATGCGACGATCGATCGCGTCTTCCGTGGCGCGCAGACGCGCTGCGAGCTCCGTGACCAGCAGCTGCTCGGGATCGGTCGGGGCGATGAGCAAATTGGCGGCGACGGCTGCGGCGACGCCGAGCGCGAAAACGGGCCACAGCCAGAGCGCCCCGCGCACCACCAGCTCCGGGAACGGGATGAAGTCCGGGGCGGTCATCAGCACGGCACCGATCAGACCGATCACGAAGCCGAGCGCGCCGATGACGAACGTCTGTCTGAGGAACAGCCCGAGCGTGGCCATCGCCGCCATCAGGCAGAAGCGCAGCGCGGGCTGATCCATCGCGAAGGTCAGCAGGACGATCGGGACGGCGAGCCCGACCGTGAGCGCGACCAGGAAGACGAGGCCGGTGAGCAGGGACTCGCTGGAGTCCTCCATCGCGACCCGGGTCACGACCCACACGGCGAGGTGGGCTTCGGGGATCCGCAGGGTCATGCAGAGCAGCAGCACGACGCTGCACGCGACCACGACGCGCACCGTGGCGATGGCTCGGCCTGGGAATGGCGCCAGCTCGGCGCGGAGGAAACGGAGCAGCGGGATGCCGTCGGGAAGCGTCCGGACCGGTGCCGGAAGGGAGATGGTCTGGGTGGGCATGGATATCGGAGGACCGTCCGACACGCCGCCTCAGTCCGAGGTGGCAGCGCTCCGGTCGGCAGGCCAGCCGCGGATGATGGCGACCGCGGATGCCCCGACGCGGAAGACGTGTGACGGCTCGGGTTTGTCGATGCGGATGCGGACGGGAAATCGCTGGGCGATGTGGACCCAGTTGAGCTCCCGCTTGATTTGCGGCACCCCGGAAGCGATCGGTTGATCCTCGGGATTCACCGCCCACCCGATTCCCTGGACCTCCCCCCGGAAGCGGTAACGCGGGTCGGTGAGTACATAGACCTCCGCTTCCATCCCCGGCGCGATGTGGGTGAGCTCGGTCTCGCGATAGTCCGCCATGACGTACCAGGCGCGCGTGTCCACGAGCGAGAAGACTGGCACGGGGCCCGGCGCCACGAACGCACCGATCGTCGTGTGCAGGTTGACGACGAGTGCGTCGAACTGGGCGCGCACGTAGCAGAAGTCCAGATCCAGCTCGGCCTTGCCGACGGCCGCCTGGGCTGCGCTTCTCTTGGCGAGCAGCGCATCGAGATCCCCGACGTCCTTCACCGCCTGCTCCATTTTTTGCCGTGCTTCGTCGAGACCCGCAGCGGCGGTGAGCTTGGCGGTGCGCGCTTGATCGATCTTGTCCGGCGTCACGAACTCCTTCGACAGGAGGGGCTCGAGCCGGTGCAGGCTGTCGGTCGCGTTCTTCAGCTGCGCCTCCATGCGCTGCACGGATGCCTTCGCAGCGTCGGCCGCGAAGCGCTGCCCCTCGATGCGTCGCTGCGTGACCTCGATCTCGCCGTCGAGAGCGGCGAGTTCGGCACGCGCTCGGTCGACGGCGAACTGGTAGGGGCGCGGATCGATGACGAGCAGCAGGTCACCTCGTTTGACCGCCTGGTTGTCCTGCACGTGCAGCTCGGTGATCGTGCCGCTCACCTGCGGCACGACGCCGATGGTGTCGGCCGTCACCACGGCGTCGTCCGTCTGCGGATGCCGCACGAGCCGTCGCACGACCACGACTCCGAGCACGATCGCGCCCGCCACGATGCCGAAGCCGACGTACCTTCCGAGCGAGCGTCGATCGCTCATCTAGCCCCCGAAAACGACCAGCCAGGTGGTGAAGATCCACAGCGCAGCGAGACACGGGAAGATCAGGGCCGCCGGGCCGAGGTCCGGCGCCAGCTTCGTCGCGACGAACGCGCGCCAGGTGAGGATCGTGAGGACCACCCCGGTGACGATGCAGATCAGCCAGGCCGGGAAGAACGAGCCCAGGATGTTGACCGAGGGCGCGACGCCGCACCCCGGAAGCGGGAGCAGGAGCGCGACGACGAACCGACCACGACGGCGCCGAGGACTGCCGTCGACGCGCCGCCGCGAGCGGTCGGAGCGGGCCCGGCGTGAGCGGATCAGCGGCGTGCGAGGATCGAGCATGTGATGCCGCCATGCTTCGCAACCGCCGTGCCGACGTCGGCGCGGTCGGCGCGAGGGGAGAAGGACGAATCACGTCGCCGGATCCACGCGTCGTCACTGCGCCGGGGCGCTGCGGGCAGGCCCGTGTGCCGACGGTTCGGCAGAAGTGACGACGCTCGGCACGTCCAAGAGGAGCAGATGGAGGCGGCACACCCACCTCGTTCTCGGGTCTTCGCCTCGGCACGCTCGTTGCGGGAGGAAGCGTCCGATTCGCCCTTGGAGGATGCGTGCAGGCCACACGCGACGACGCCCGGAGATCGAGCCGTCCCCTGTTTCCGCGCGGCTACCGCGCATCGGGCGTGCTGCTGCACGTCACCTCGCTCCCGTCCCCGTACGGCGTCGGCGACGTGGGACCGGGCGCCAGCAAGTGGATCGATCGCCTCCGCGCAGCCGGTCAAACGTGGTGGCAAGCTCTGCCCCTCGGGCCTACCGGGTACGGCGACTCGCCGTATCAGCCGCTGTCGTCCTTTGCCGGCAACGAGCTCTTGATCAGCCCTGACCGTCTGATCGAGGGCGGCGTGTTGCGGGCGGGTGAGATCGAGAGGCGCGCCTTCTCCGCAACAGCGGTCGACTACGACGCCGTCATCCCCTTCAAGCGCCGAGTGCTCGAAGCGGCGTGGGCGAACTTCCGTGCGGGCCTGTGTCCCGACCTCCGCGGCGGCTTCGAGACGTTCTGCGCCCGGCACGAGCACTGGCTCGAAGACTACGCGCTGTTTCGAGTCCTCAAGGCGAGCTACGGGGGGCGGCACTACCTCGAATGGCCGACCGAGCTCGTCGAGCGCGTGCCGGCGGCGCTCGCGCGCGTCCGCCGAGATCTGAGCGAGCAGATCGACCGGATCCGCTTTGCCCAATTCCTCCTGTTCCAGCAGGGGGAGCGTCTCAAGACCCACGCCCGCACCCGGGGGGTCCGTCTGATCGGCGATCTCCCGTTCTTCGTCTCACCGGACTCGAGCGACGTGTGGGCACACCCGGAGCTGTTTCTCCTGGATGCCCGGCACCGGCCGCGGTTCATCGCCGGCGTGCCGCCCGACTACTTCAGCGCCGACGGTCAGCTCTGGGGGAATCCCGTCTACGACTGGGACGCGCTGCGAGAGACCGGCTACCGCTGGTGCATCGATCGCGTGCGCGCGCTCCTCGCGCACGTGGACGCGATTCGCCTCGACCATTTCCGCGGATTTGCCGCCGCCTGGCACGTGCCGGCCGGAGCGTCGACGGCTCGGTCCGGACAGTGGCTGCCGGGCCCGGGTGCCGCGCTCTTCCGCGCGGTGGAGGAGGCGGTCGGGTTCCTCCCGTTCATCGCCGAAGACCTCGGTCTCATCACGCCCGATGTGCACGCGCTCCGTGAGGAGTTCCATCTCCCCGGAACGCGGGTCCTCCAGTTCGCCTTCGACGGCCATCCGGACAACCCGCACCTGCCGGAGAACTACGTCGCCAACACGGTGGTCTACACGGGCACGCACGACAACCCGACGACGCGCGGTTGGTACGAGGAGCTTCCCGTTGCCCGGCGGCTGGGCGTCCGGCGTGATCTTGAGCAGCGCGGCGCGGGCGGCGGTGACGCCGCACCGGCGATGGTGCGGCTCGCTTGGTCGTCGGCAGCCGCGCTCGCCATCGCTCCGTTGCAGGACCTTCTCGATCTCGGGAGGGAAGCGCGGATGAACGTGCCTGGCCGAGGTGCGGCCAACTGGCGCTGGCGCTGTACGGAGGAGATGCTCTCTGCCGCCGACTTCGGTTGGCTGCGCGAGCTGACGACGGCGTCGCACCGCGGCGAGGACCCCACGTGACACCGTTACGATCGTGCCTCCACGACGTGTCGTCCACCGGCACGGTCCTTGCGATCCGTCGCGAGCGGGAGACGATGTGATGCCGACGAAACCCCAGGGACCCGGCCATCGACCGTTGCCCGTCCGTCGGCGGATCTGCCGACGGCAGACGTGACGAGGCACTGGCAGACGGCGCCGCCGGCCGCGGACGTGCGCAGGAGCAGCCCCGAGGATCCGTCGCCGCTCGGTCATCGGAGGCGACGCCGTGCGGACGTCCATCGACCGTCGCCGCGGCACGGTGCTTGCGACTCGGAGCCCGAGAGATGAGCACGGACGCGGCCAGCACGCTCTTCAAGCGCAGACTTCACCATGCGAACCTGCGCGCGCTCGCCTACGACGCGGTTCGGCGGGTCGCGATTCTCGACGGCGACCGCGTGAAGATCGAGGTCGACGGTGCGACCGCCCGAGCGCACGAACATCTGCTGCACGCTCCCGTGTCCGACGGCACGCGCGCGGAGCACGTCCTCGCGGAGCCCGGGCCGATCCCTGCGCTGGCGATCGCGATCCTGATCGTCGGCTCCCGGGGCGACGTGCAACCGTTCCTCCCGATCGCGCGGCGTCTCAAGCGCGACGGTCATCGTGTGCGGATCGCAACTCACGCCGTGTTCCGCGAGTTCGTGGAGTCCCACGGGATCGAGTTCTTTCCGCTCGCGGGCGACCCGCGGGAGCTCATGGAGTACATGGTGATGACGGGTGGGCACCTCATCCCGCACCACATCGACCAGCTCCTCGAGCAGGTCCCGCGCAAACGGAAGATCATGTCCGAGATCCTCCGGTCCACGTGGGCGGCGTGCACCGAGCCCGACCCGGGGCGACCGGATGCGGCGCCCTTCGTGGCCGATGCGGTGATCGCGAACCCGCCGAGCCAGGGACACATCCACGTGGCAGAGGCGCTGCACGCGCCGCTCCACATGATGTTTACCATGCCGTGGAGCCCGACCCGCGCGTTCCCTCATCCCTTTACCGACGTGGTCTCCGAGGGGCATCCCGGACTCCGCAACCGGCTCTCCTTCGAGACCTTCGACCTGCTCAGCTGGCTCGGGCTCTCGGACCTCGTGAACGAATTTCGCGAGCGGACCCTCGGCATCGAGCGCATCCACCTGGGCGAGCACGGCGCGAGCCTGGTCCACGAGCTCACGGTCCCCCACGCCTACCTCTGGTCCCCGGACTTCCTCGGCAAGCCGGACGATTGGGGATCACACATCGACGTGACGGGATTCGTCTTCCTCGACGAGGCCGCTCGCTTCGAGCCGCCGCCGGCGCTCCGCGAGTTCCTGGCGGCGGGACCGCCTCCCGTCTACGTCGGCTTCGGTTCGTGCCCGGCGCCCGACCCGGCGACGCTCACGACGACGATCTTCGGCGGCCTCGAGCGCGCCGGAGTGCGAGGCCTCGTGGCGCGGGGCTGGGCCAAGCTCGGCGCGGGGTCGCTCCCGACGCGAGTGCATCTCGTGGACGACGTTCCGCACGACTGGCTGTTCCCGCAGTGCGCTGCGGTCTGCCACCACGGCGGCGCCGGCACCATCGCAGCTGGCTTGCGCAGCGGACTGCCGACCGTCGTCGTTCCCTTCTTCGGGGACCAGCACTTCTGGGGGCGGATCATCGCGGAGTCCGGGGCGGGGCCGGTGCCCGTCTCCATCGACGCGCTCACGGCGGAGACGCTCGCCGAGGCCATCGCCTTCGCGCTCCGGCCGGAGGTACGCGCACGCGCGCAGGCACTCGGCGAGACGGTGCGTGCGCAGCCGGGCGACGTGGAAGCCGTGGCGGCCTTCTACCGGCGCCTGCCGCGCGGGGCGATGCGGTGCAGCCTCGACCCCACCCATCTCGCCCGCAGACGATGTGAGGACTGCGGCCTCGCCCTCTGCCGGCTCTGCGACGCCGTCATCCACGACGATCCCGCCTGTGCCGCGCACCGGCGCCGTCCGCTCGGACACGTCGCCTGGGACGTGTCCGGGTCGCCCTCGCTGCTGGAGCGGCTCAAGCGCGCGCTCGCGGGCGAGGTCGCCGAGCACGACGCCACCCCGGGGGAAGAGGGCCGGCCGACACCGGGCATGCTGGACGACGGTTCGACGGCGGCCAAGATCCACGGGCGCCTCGTGCCCGTGGACGTGGATGGGGAGACGCGTGCCGGCATCCTCGAGCGCTTCGCGGCAGCTTCCCGGTGCGCTCGTGCGGCGTCGCCGTCGAGGTGACGGGGAGTACCGATGGGGAAGCACCACGTTCGAGGCCTCGTCGGCGCGCTGATGATCCTCGTGACGTCGGCCGCCCGGACCGCCGGGGCCCTCACCGTCGATCAAGTGGTGACGGACCTCGGCCTTCCGTCCGACGCCGGCGCGCGCCTCCGTGATGGCGAGATGGTCCGCTCGACTCCCGACGAGTCCTCGGATCGCGAGCTGGGGGTCGACCTCACCTTTGTCGTTCAGCAGCCCCTCGCCGAGGTCGTGAAGGCCTTCCGGGCCGTCGTCGATCTGAAGGCGGACCCGCAGGTCTCGGCCTCCGTCCCGATTCTCGACGGGGGCACGATCGCCGATTTCGACGGCCTCGTGCTCGAGCCCGACGGGACGGCAGAGGCGAACCGCTATCTCGCCGCCAGCCCGGGCGAGACGCTCAACCTCTCCCAAGACGAGATGGGGGCGTTCAAGGCGCTCGTCGCCGCCGGGGGCCAGCCGACGCAGCAGGTCGCGGACCAGCTCAAGCGAATGCTCCTCGCGCGCTACCAGGCCTACGTGCACCGCGGCCTCGGGGGCATCGCCCCGTACCAGCGAGGCAGCGGTCCGTTCGAGCCGGCCGGGGAGCTGCGACGCGCCTCCGCGGCGGCCCACCTTCTCCAACAACACGCCCCCGCGCTGCAGCAGCAGCTGCTCTCGTATCCAGAGGGGAAGCCTCCGGGACTGGAAGAGCACTTCTACTGGCTGCGCTACGCGCTCGACGGGCGTCCCAACTTCACGCTCCGCCATCGCATGGCCATGCCGGTCGGGGAGATCTTCGCCATCGCCGACCGGGAGTTCTACGTGAGCCACGGCTACAACACGTCGCAGGCGTTCGCCGGGCTGGTTCCGGTTCCGGAGGGAACGCTGGTCGTCTATCGAAGTCGCGTGTCGACCGACCAGGTCGGGGGCTTCGGATCGTCTCTCAAGAAGGGCATCGGGCGCGACGTGATGGCGAAGCAGATGACGGAGATCTTCGCGCGCTCGCGCGACTCGTTCCGACGCTGAATCGACGCCGCCTATGGACCAAGCATACGCTTCCGCCCTCGCCGCGCTGGCTGGGTCGGCGATCGGAGGCATGACGTCGCTGACGACGTCGTGGCTGAGCCAACGGACGCAGTTCAGAGCGCAGCGGCTCGGACAGGACCTCGGGAGACGGGAAGACCTCTACCGGGACTTCATCGAGGAGGCCTCGAGGTTGTACACCGACGCCTTCGAGCACGACCAGGCGGACGTCTCCAAGCTCGTGAAACTCTATGCTCTGGTCAGCAGGATGCGAGTGCTGTCCTCGGGGAGCATCATCGACGGCGCGGACAAGGTCTGCCGCGTGATCATCGAGACCTATTTGTCGCCGAACAAGAGCTTTCGCGACCTTCCGGAGTTCTTGGACAACAGTGCGATGGATCCCTTGCGGGAGTTCAGCAACGCGTGTCGCGAAGAGTTGCGCCGGATGGGGTCGCCGTAGCTGGGTACGGGGGGCAGACGGCATCGGTCGAGAGAACGTGCACGATGGGTCCAGCATGCCTGTTCCGATTCACGAGCGGCGACGGGCTGAGCATCGCGTGCGCCCGGTGGGAAGGCCGCGGTCCGATGCGCGGTGTGCTCCAGATTGCACACGGCATGGGCGAGCACGTCGGAAGGTATGCTGCCCTGATCGACGCGTTGATCTCAGCCGGCATCACCGTGTACGGGAACGATCACCGAGGCCACGGCCGCACCGCCGGACCGAGCGCGCCGCGCGGAGAGTTCGGGACGAGCGGGTTCGATTCGCTGGTGGAGGACATGCTCCGGTTGAGCCGCATCGCGCGGAACGAACATCCCGGTGCGAAGCTCGTCCTCCTCGGCCACAGCATGGGATCGTTCGCGGCCCAACAGTACGTGCTCGACCACAGCGGTGAGATCGATGGGCTCATCCTCTCCGGGTCTGGCACTCTCGACGGGCTTGCGCGTTTGGTCAGTTCGGGGCAAGTGGGAACTGGTCTCCTCAACGCCGCCTTCGAGCCGGTGCGAACCCCGTTCGACTGGTTGAGCCGAGATGCCGCCGTCGTCGATGCCTTCATGGCCGACCCACTGTGCTTTGCGGAGCTTGCCCCGGCGGCGTACGCCTCGTTCTTGGCAGCTGCGCCGCGATTGTCGGACCCTGCGTGTCTTCGCGACATCCGGCGCGACCTGCCGATCTACGTCTTCTCGGGCAGCGAGGATCCGGTCGGCCAGCGACTCGAAGGCGTGCGCGTCCTCTTGGAGCGATATCGCGAGGCGGGCCTCTTCGACCTGTCGCACGACTTCTGCCCCGGGGGACGTCACGAGATGTTGAATGAGATCAACCGGGCCGAGGTGCAGACGCGCCTCCTCGGCTGGGTCTCTTCGGTGCTCGAGCGAAGAGGGCCGGCGGCGAGCTGACCGCGGCTCGGGAAGGGGCGCGAGATTTGCTCCGGTCGGTGGCTGGTTCGAAGCACGTCCGCCTCGAGGGAGACGGCGTCTCGCGAAGGCAACCGCCGACCGCTCGTCACAACCGCCGTGTGGTCGGCATCGGACAGCGCGCGACACCCCGGTGGCTGCGTCCCGACGCGGCGCCTCACGCGACCGCGCTGCGTCGTCGTGACGGCACGGGAGTTGCGAAGCCTCGCTGCCGTGCCCCGCATGACTGAGCCGTCATCCATGACGTTCGGCGCCCCGCGCACGGCACCCGCGGAGTGAACCGTCACATGAGCGAGACGTTACCGGTCACCTTCGTGGCGCGTCATGGCGAAACCGCTTGGACGCTCTCGGGGCAGCATACCGGCCTGACGGACCTTCCGCTGACGGAACGCGGCGAGCGCAACGCACGCCGACTGGCGGAACGGCTGCACGGCGTGAGGTTCGCCAGGGTGTTCACGAGCCCCCTGCGGCGCGCGTTCCGAACGTGCGAGCTGGCGGGCTTCGGCAGGGTCACGGAGGTCGACCCCGACCTGGTCGAATGGAACTACGGCGACTACGAGGGGCGGCGGACGGCCGAGATCCGCGCGGAGCGTCCGGGCTGGGAGCTCTTCCGCGACGGCTGTCCTGGAGGCGAAACGCCCCAGCAGATCGGCGTGCGGGCCGACCGGGTGATCGGACGTGTCCGCGCGGTGAACGGTGACGCACTACTCTTCACGAGCGGTCACTTCATCCGTGTGCTGGCATCTCGCTGGCTCGGGCTCGAGCCGAGCGTCAACTGCAGATTCTTCATGCTGAGCACCGCGAGCCTGAGCGCGTTGGGCTACGAGAACGAGCGGTCGCGCCCCGTGATTCGCCTGTGGAACGAGACCCGGCACGTGGAGAACGGTGACGGCGGGTAGCGCTCGAGGAACGAGAGGGAGGCACGAGCAGATGACCCAGGCCAAGAGAACACCCGTCGACGTCGAGTCGGCCGACGCGGATCGTGCCGAGCATCTGCTCGAGCAATATGGCTGCGGGCCGGTCCGGTTCTCGGGGGCCAGCGACGGGCTCTACGAGCGCCATCTCTTCTTCGACAGCGTTCTCGATCCTTCCGCTGCGGGACCGCGGGAGCGATTCGAGGCGTCCGCCCACTCGGTGCGCGACATCCTGTCCCAGCGCTGGGTGCGGACGGAGCAGACCTACGAACGCGAGAATCCGAAGCGCGTCTACTACCTGTCGATGGAGTTCCTCATTGGACGCTCGCTCGCCAACAACGTCATGAACCTGGTGCTCGATCCCATCGCGCAGCGGGTGGTCGAGCACCATCAGCTCGACTGGATCGGTCTCCTGGAGCAGGAGCCCGACGCCGGGCTCGGCAACGGCGGCCTCGGACGCCTCGCGGCGTGCTTCCTCGACTCGATGGCGACCATGCAGCTTCCCGCGATGGGCTACGGGCTCCGGTACGAGTACGGCATGTTCCGGCAGTCGATCGAGGACGGCTGGCAACGGGAATACCCGGACCACTGGCTCAGCCACCCTGACCCGTGGGAGGTCGCTCGCCCGCAGGACCGCGTCGAGGTCGCCCTCAACTGCTCGTTCGAGGTGCGTGGCGGCAGTCTCCGCGCCGTTCCCGGCCGGCCGTCGACGTTGATCGGCATGCCGTTCGATCGCCCCGTGGTCGGCTACGGAGGGAAGACCATCAATACCCTTCGCCTCTGGGCCGCGGCGGCGCACGACTACTTCGACTTCCAGCAGTTCAGCCACGGTGACTTCGTGGGTGCGCTCGCCGAGACGCTCGAGGCCGAGTCGTTGACCCGGGTGCTGTATCCCGACGACTCGACGACGCAGGGGCAGGGGTTGCGCTTCGTCCAGGAGTACTTCCTGGTCGCCTGCTCGCTCGCCGACCTCATGCGCCGCTTCCTGCGCGGGAGCGACGACTGGAACGCGCTGCCGGACCGGGTCGCCATCCAGCTCAACGACACCCACCCGACGATGGCCGTGCCGGAGCTGATGCGCATCCTGCTCGACGAGGCGAACCTTCCCTGGGACCGGGCGTGGGACCTCACGCGGGGGACGCTGGCCTACACGAACCACACACTCCTGCCCGAAGCGCTCGAGAAGTGGCCGCTCGCGTGGTTCGCGGTCATGCTCCCGCGTCACCTGGAGATCATCCTCGAGATCAACCGCCGTCTGCTCGACGACGTCCGGCGCCGCTTCCCGGGCGACGAGGGGCGCGTGCAGCGCGTGAGTCTCGTCGAGGAAGGTGCGGAGCGGAAGATCCGGATGGCGAACCTGGCGATCGTCGGCTCGCACAGCACCAACGGCGTCGCCGCGATCCACTCGGCGCTGCTGCGTACGACGACGGTCAAGGATCTGGCCGAGATGTTCCCCGAGCGTTTCAGCAACAAGACCAACGGCGTGACGCCGCGACGGTGGTTGCTGCTCGCGAACCCGCCGCTCGCGCGGACGATCACGGCCGCCGTCGGCGACCGCTGGGTGACCGACCTCGCCGAGCTCCGGAAGCTCGCAGCGCTCGCCGACGACGGCAGCGTGCGGCAGGCGTTCCGGAGGGCCAAGCGTGAGGCCAAGGTGCGGTTTGCCGATTGGCTGCACGTGACCACCGGTCAGTCCGTCGACCCGGACAGCATCTTCGACTGTCAGGTGAAGCGCATCCACGAGTACAAGCGGCAGCTCCTGAATGCGTTGCGCATCGTCGTGCTGTACGACCGCCTCCGGCAGAATCCGGAGACGGAGATGATTCCGCGGACGTTCTTCTTCGCGGGCAAGGCCGCCCCGGCCTACCGCCTCGCGAAGGTGATCATCAAGCTCATCAACAACCTCGCAGGCACGATCGATGGTGACCCCGCGGTGCGGGGACGGCTGAAGGTGGTCTTCCTTCCCGACTATTGCGTGTCGCTCGCGGAGCGCCTGATTCCGGCGAGCGACGTCTCCAACCAGATCTCGACTGCCGGCTACGAGGCGAGCGGCACCAGCAACATGAAGTTCATGATGAACGGCGCGCTCACGATCGGCACGCGCGACGGTGCGACGATCGAGATGGCCGAAGAGGCGGGCGAGGAGAATTTCTTCCTCTTCGGCCTGACTGCCGAGCAGGTCGCGGGCAGCCGGGGCTGGTACAGCCCGCACTGGCACTACGACCACGAGCCGGAGACCCGCGCGGCGCTGGACCTCATCTTCTCGAACCACCTCAGCGAGAACGAAGCGGGGGTCTTCGAGCCGTTGCGAGACGTGCTGCTCACCCGCGGCGACCACTACATGCACCTCGCGGACCTGCGATCCTACCTCGAAGCGAGCGAGCGCCTGGGCACGCTGTACGCAGACCCCGAAGGATGGGCGCGCAAGGCAATCTTGAACGTCGCGGGGTCCGGAAGGTTCTCGAGCGACCGGACCATCGGCGAGTACGCAGACGAGATCTGGGGCGTGAAGCCCTGCGTCGTGAAGTAGAGCGTGAGATGACCGAGATCAGCCCGCTCGCAGGACGGCCCGCTCCGCCGTCGATCCTCATCGACGTCACGCGCCTCATCGATGCGTACCACGAGCGACGACCCGATCCGTCCGTAGCCGCCCAACGGGTCGCGTTCGGGACCTCGGGGCATCGCGGCACGTCGCTCGACGCCGCCTTCAACGAGGATCACATCCTCGCGATCACGCAGGCCATCTGCCTCCATCGCAAGCACGAGGGCATCGACGGGCCGCTGTTCATCGGGTTCGACACGCACGCGCTCTCCCGGCCAGCCTTCGTGACCGCGCTCGAGGTGCTGGCCGCCAACGACGTCGACGTCATGATCGACGCCCGGGACGGCTACACGCCGACCCCGGTCGTGTCGCACGCGGTGCTCGGCTACAACCGCGGCCGGCGGCGCGGGCTCGCCGACGGGATCGTCATCACGCCGTCGCACAACCCGCCTGCGTTTGGTGGGTTCAAGTACGACCCACCGAATGGCGGCCCTGCCGACACGCACGTCACCCGGTGGATCGAGGAGCGCGCGAACACGTTTCTCGCCGACGGCCTGCGCGGCGTGGCGAGGGTTCCGGTAGGTCGCGCCCAGACCGCGCCGACTACACACCGGCACGAGTACCTCGACGCGTACGTACGCGATCTCGCGTCGGTCGTGGACCTCGAGGCGATTCGCACGGGCGGAGTGCGCATCGGCGTCGATCCGCTCGGCGGCGCGAGCGTCGACTACTGGCACGCGATCGGCGAGCGGTATGGGCTCGACCTCGAGGTCGTGAATCGCGCCGTCGACCCGACGTTCCGCTTCATGAGCGTCGACTGGGACGGCCAGATTCGCATGGACCCGTCGTCGCCGTACGCGATGGCGCGCATGGTCGACCTGAAGGACCGGTTCGACGTGGCCTTCGCGAGCGACACCGATGCCGATCGTCACGGCATCGTGAGCCGCAGCGCGGGACTGCTCCCGCCGAACCACTACCTCGCGGTAGCGATCGGATACCTGTTCGCCAACCGACCCGGGTGGCCGACTTCGGTCGCCGTCGGCAAGACGGTGGTCAGCAGCAGCATGATCGACCGGGTGACGGCGCGGCTGCGGCGGCGGTTGGTCGAGGTGCCGGTCGGGTTCAAGTGGTTCGTCGAGGGTCTCGTCGACGGGACGATCGGCTTCTGCGGCGAGGAGAGCTCGGGTGCGACGTTCCTCCGGCGCGACGGGACCGTGTGGACGACGGACAAGGACGGCCTCGTGCCGAACCTCCTCGCCGCGGAGATCACGGCGCGGACCGGGAAGGACCCCGGCCAGCACTACCGGGCGCTGACCTCCGAGTTCGGCGAGCCGTACTACACGCGCGTCGACGCGCCGGCCACCGCCGAGCAGAAAGCGCGGCTCGCGAGGCTGTCGGCCGAAGTGGTGACGGCGTCGATGCTCGCCGGCGAGCCGATCGTCGATCGGTTGACGACGGCCCCGGGCAACGACGCTCCGATCGGGGGCCTGAAGGTCGTGACCGCGAGCGGCTGGTTCGCGGCGCGGCCCTCGGGCACCGAGAGCATCTACAAGATCTACGCGGAGAGCTTCCGGGACAGGACGCACCTGGAGACGATCGTCCATGAAGCCGAGGGGATCGTGAACGCCGCTCTCGGCGGTGCGGGCGAACCGAGGCGAGCGGGCTCGCTCCCGCCCGCGGCAGAGGAGACGCGATGAACGCGACCCGCAGGCTGCACGAGCTGGGACAGAGCATCTGGCTCGACAACATCACGCGCGACCTGCTGAACGACGGCACGCTCCAGCACTACATCGACGAGCTGTCGGTGACGGGCCTCACCTCGAACCCGACCATCTTCGACCACGCCATCACGAACAGCACGGCCTACGACGCCGCCATCCGCGACGAGCTCGCACGGGGCCGCGGCGGCGAGGACCTCTTCTTCGCACTTGCGCTCGAGGACCTCACCCGCGCGGCGGACCTGTTCCGGCCGACCCACGACCGGACGGCGGGCGTCGACGGCTGGGTCTCGCTCGAGGTGTCGCCGCTTCTCGCCCACCACACGGCCAGCACCATCGCCGCGGCGAAGGAGCTCTTCGCCCGCGCGGGCCGGCGGAACCTCTTCATCAAGATCCCCGGGACGAAGGAGGGTCTTCCCGCGATCGAGGAGGCGATCTTCGCGGGCGTCCCCGTCAACGTCACGCTCCTGTTCTCGCACCGCCAGTATCTGGCGGCGGCCGAGGCGTTTCTGCGCGGGATCGAGCGGCGGATCGACGCCGGGCTCCAGCCGGACGTCGGATCCGTCGCCTCGGTGTTCGTCAGCCGATGGGATGCGGCGGTCGCGAACGAGGCGCCCGGCCCGCTCCTGAACCAGCTCGGGATCGCGATGGCGAAGCGGACCTATGCCGGGTACCGCGCCTTGCTCGACTCCCCCCGCTGGCAGCGTGCCGCCAACGGCGGCGCCCGCCCGCAGCGCCTGCTGTGGGCCAGCACGGGAACGAAGGATCCGGAGGCCTCGGACGTCCTCTACGTCAAAGCGCTTGCCGCGCCGTTCACCGTCAACACCATGCCGGAAGCGACCCTGAAGGCGCTCGCCGATCACGGTGACCTCGGCGCCGCCCTCGAGGCAGATGGTGGCGACTGTGAGGAAGTGCTGCGCTGGTTCGCCGAGGCCGGGATCGACGTCTACACGCTGGACGCTCGGCTCCAGGACGAGGGCGCCAAGGCATTCGTGAAGTCCTGGAACGACCTCCTCGCCGTGATCGCGTCGAAGAGCGCCGTGCTCGCGAAGGCCAGCTAGGAGGCTCGTCATGACGACGCACGCGAAGCACGGTCCGAACCCCGACCCCGCGGTCACGTACTGGACGAATCCGTCGGTCGTCGACGGGCCAGCGTGGAAAGCCCTCGAGCGACATCACGGAGCGGTCCAGGACCTGAGTCTCCGACAGCTCTTCGCGGACGACCCCGGGCGGGGCGAACGCCTGACGGCGGAGGCCGCAGGCGTCTTCCTCGACTACTCGAAGCACCGCATCACGAACGAGACCCTCGCGCTACTCCTCCAGCTCGCGGAGCAGTCCGGGCTTCGGGCGCGGATCGATGCGATGTTCCGGGGCGACGAGATCAACGTGTCCGAGAAGCGCGCCGTCCTCCACGTGGCCCTGCGTGCGCCACAGGGGACGAGGATCGTCGTGGACGGCGAAGACGTCGTGTTGCAGGTGCACGCCGTGCTCGACCGGATGAGCGACTTCACCGAGCGCGTGCGGGACGGCGCCTGGAAGGGCCACACGGGGAAGCCCATCCGGAACGTCGTCAACATCGGCATCGGCGGGTCCGACCTGGGGCCGGTCATGGCCTACGAAGCGCTCCGCCATTACAGCCAGCGCACCATGACGTTCCGGTTCGTGTCCAACGTCGATGGCACCGACTTCGCGGAGGCCGTCCGCGATCTCGATCCCGCCGAGACCCTCTTCATCGTCGCCTCCAAGACGTTCACGACGCTCGAAACGATGACGAACGCCCGGGCGGCGCGCGCCTGGTCCGTGGTCGGACTGGGAGGGGACGAGCGATCGGTCGCCAGGCACTTCGTCGCGGTCTCGACCAACGCGGCCGAGGTCACGAAGTTCGGGATCGACGCGGCGAACATGTTCGGCTTCTGGGATTGGGTCGGCGGGCGCTACTCGATGGGCTCGGCGATCGGCCTCTCGACCATGCTGGCGGTCGGCGCGGAGCACTTCCGCGCGATGCTCGACGGCTTCCACCAGATGGACGAGCACTTCCGGACGGCGCCGTTCGACCGGAACCTGCCCGTGCTCATGGGCCTCCTCGCCGTCTGGTACAACGACTTCTTCGGTGCCGAGTCGGTGGCGGTGCTGCCTTACGATCAGTACCTGAAGCGCTTCCCGGCCTACCTCCAGCAGCTCACGATGGAGAGCAACGGGAAGCACGTCACGCTCGACGGCTCCGAGGTCGGCTGCAAGACGGGTCCCATCTACTGGGGCGAGCCGGGAACCAACGGTCAGCACTCCTTCTACCAGCTCATCCACCAGGGGACCCGGCTCATCCCGTGCGACTTCATCGCGTTCGCGGAGTCGCTCAACCCCATCGGCCGCCACCACGATCTGCTCCTGGCGAACGTGTTCGCGCAGACGGAGGCTCTCGCCTTCGGAAAGACGGCCGCGGAGGTCAAGGCCGAGGGTACTCCCGACTGGCTCGTGCCGCACCGGGTGTTCCACGGCAACCGCGCGTCCAGCACGATCCTCATGGATCGTCTGACGCCGGCCGCACTCGGGAAGCTGGTCGCCCTGTACGAGCACAGCGTCTTCACGCAGGGCGCGATCTGGCACATCGACTCGTTCGATCAGTGGGGGGTCGAGCTGGGCAAGGTGCTGGCGCAGCGGATCATCCCGGAGCTCGAGAGCAAGACCGACCCGAAGCTCGGCCACGACGGCTCGACGAACGGCCTCATCCGTCGCTACCGGAAGCTCAGGGAGGGCGCGCGATGACCGTGGGATTCGATCGGGATCTCTACGTCCTGCCCTTCGACCATCGGGGGTCGTTCGAGACCAAGATGTTCGGCTGGGAGGGACCGCTCAGCGCCGAGCAGACGGCGCAGATCGCGGCGGCGAAGCAGGTGATCTATGATGGCTTCAAGGCCGCCGTCGCCGCCGGGGTGCCCAAGGAGAAGGCCGGCATCCTCGTCGACGAGGAATTCGGCACCGCCATCCTTCGCGACGCGGCTGCACAGGGGTACGCGACGGCGTGCCCAGCCGAGAAGAGCGGCCAGGCGGAGTTCGACTTCGAGTACGGCAACGACTTCGCCCGACACATCGAACGCTTCGACCCGACGTTCTGCAAAGTGCTCGTCCGCTACAACCCCGAAGGCGATCGGGCGATCAACCAGCGGCAGGCCGCTCGTCTGAAGCGGCTCTCCGAGTACCTGCACGAGAAGCGCAGGAGCCGGTTCATGTTCGAGCTGTTGGTGCCGGCGGAGAAGGCGCAGCTCCAGGCGCTCGCGGGCGACCGGAAGATCTACGACGTCGAGCTCAGGCCTCGGCTCATGGTCGAGGCGATCCGCGAGCTCCAGGCCGCCGGCGTCGAGCCGGACGTCTGGAAGATCGAAGGCCTCGACCGTCGCGAGGACTGCGAGCGGATCGTCGCCGCCGCGCGCCGCGGCGGACGGGACCGCGTCGGCTGCATCATCCTCGGCCGGGGCGAGGACGAGCAGAAGGTCCGCGTGTGGTTGGCGACCGCGGCCGGCGTGCCGGGGTTCATCGGCTTCGCGGTCGGCCGCACCGACTTCTGGGAGCCGCTGGTCGGCTGGCGAAACAAGCACACGACGCGAGCGGAGGCCGTCGCCGAGATCGCGCGGCGGTATCGAGCGTTCGTTGCCGTCTTCGAGCAGGCCCGTGCCGCTTGACCGACCAGGACGCGTGCAGGTCGCCCCCTCGATCCTCGCCGCCGATTTCGCTCGCCTCGGCGACCAGGTCGCCGACGCCGAGCGGGCCGGGGCGGATCGCATCCACGTGGACGTCATGGACGGGCACTTCGTGCCCAACCTCTCGATGGGGCCGGCAGTCGTCCAGGCAGTACGGCGGGTGACGCGTCTTCCGCTCGAGACGCACCTCATGGTCTCGAATCCCGACGCGTTCCTGGAGGCCTTCGCCGAGGCGGGATCGGACGCCCTCCTCGTGCATTGGGAAGGCAACCCGAACCTGCACCGTACGGTGCAGCGGATCAAAACGCTCGGGAAGCGCGCGGGCGTGGTCATCAATCCCGCGACGCCCGCCGCCGTGCTGGAGGAGATACTCGGGGACGTCGAGCAGGTCCTGGTGATGACCGTCAATCCGGGCTTCGGCCATCAGCACTTCATCCCCACGACCCTGCCGAAGGTTCAGCGCGTGCGTCGGATGATCGAGCGGCTCGATCGACACCGCGACGTGGAGGTGGACGGCGGCATCGATGCGACCACCGCGCCGTTGGCCATCGAGGCCGGCGCGAACGTGCTCGTCGCCGGGTCGGCGATCTTCAGCGAAACCGAAGGCGTTGCCGCTGCCATCAGGCGGCTCCGCCCGGAGTGAGGACATGCGCCTCGGTATCGCCACCGATCATGGTGGGTTCTCCTTGAAGGAGGAGATCGCTTCGCAGCTAAGGACCGCGGGGCACGACGTCGTCGACTTCGGCGCCCACTCCCTGAATCCCGCCGACGACTATCCGGACTTCGTGGTCCCACTCGCCGAGGCGCTCGCCGCGGGGGAGGTCGATCGCGCCGTGGCGATCTGCGGCAGCGGCGTCGGCGCGGCGGTGTGCGCCAACAAGGTCGCAGGCGTTCGCGCTGCGCTGATCCACGACCACTTCTCCGCCCGCCAGGGAGTCGAGGACGATCACATGAACATGCTCTGCATGGGTGGCCGGACGGTGGGCCCGGCCGTGGCTTGGGACCTCGTGCAGACGTTCGTGGCCGCCGAGTACAGCTCCGCCGAACGACACCTCCGCCGCCTCGCCAAGGTGGCGTCGCTGGACGAGGGACGGTGAGGCCATGACGACGCAGGAGCTGGATCAGCTGTCGATCAATACTATCCGGACGCTGTCGATCGATGCCGTGCAGCAGGCGAAATCCGGGCACCCCGGGACCCCGATGGCACTGGCGCCACTCGTCTACGCGCTCTGGAACCGCGTCATGCGCTTCGATCCCGTCGATCCGATCTGGCCGAACCGCGATCGCTTCGTGCTCTCGAACGGCCACGCCTCCATGCTGCTCTGGTCGGTCCTCCATCTCACCGGGACCCGCGCGGTGAACGCCGACTACGAACGCCTGGGCCTGCCGTCGGTCTCGCTCGACGACATCCGGCGGTTCCGTCAGCTCGACAGCAAGGCCCCCGGACATCCGGAATACCATTGGGTCTCGGGCGTCGAGACGACCACCGGACCGCTCGGCCAGGGCGTCGCGACGAGCGTCGGGATGGCGATCGCGCAGAAATGGCTCGCCAACCGCTACAACCGACCGAGCTTCGAGATCTTCGACTATCACATCTACGCGGTCTGCGGTGACGGGTGCATGATGGAGGGCGTCGCGTCGGAGGCCGCGTCGCTGGCCGGGCATCTCGGCCTCGACAACCTCTGCTGGCTCTACGACAACAATCACATCACGATCGAGGGCAACACCCGCATCGCCTTCACGGAGGACATCGCCACCCGGTTCCTGGGGTACGGGTGGAACGTCCAGCGGGTCAGCGACGTCAACGACGTCGACCGCATCGAGCACGGGCTCGAGGCCTTCCGGCAGACGACGGGCCGACCCACCTTCATCATCGTGGACAGCCACATCGGATACGGCTCGCCGCACAAGCAGGACACCCCCGAGGCGCACGGCGAGCCGCTCGGCGAGGAGGAGATACGTCTCTGCAAGCGAAGCTACGGCTGGCCCGAGGACGCGAAGTTCCTCGTCCCGGACGCTGTCCGCGAGCATTTCGCGGCCGGGGTGGGCGCGCACGGCGCGGAGGTCCGCCGGCGGTGGACGGAGCTGTTCGCTGCGTACCGGACCCGGTACCCCGAGCTGGCGACCGAGATCGACCTGATGCAGCGGCGTGAGCTCCCGGCCGGGTGGGACCGGAACCTTCCCGTCTTCCCGGCTGATCCCAAGGGTCTCGCGGGGCGGGACGCCTCGGGCCAGGTCCTGAACGTCCTCGCGGACAACATCCCGTGGTTCCTGGGTGGATCGGCGGACCTCGGACCCTCGAACAAGACGGCGCTCAAGTTCACCGGGGCGGGTGACTTCCAGGCGACGAGCCCTGGGGGAAAGAACCTGCACTTCGGCATCCGTGAGCACGCCATGGCGGCGGCCGTGAACGGGCTCGCGCTGTCGAAGCTGCGACCGTTCGGTGCCACCTTCTTCATCTTCAGCGACTACGCGCGGCCGGCCATCCGACTCGCGGCGCTGATGGAGCTCCCGTCGATCTTCATCTTCACGCACGACGCGATGGGCGACGGCGAGGACGGGCCGACGCATCAGCCGGTCGAGCAGCTGCTGTCGCTGCGCGCCATCCCCGGGCTCGTCACGCTGCGGCCAGGCGATGCGAACGAGGTCGTCGAGGCGTACCGGGTCGTGATGCAGATGCACCATCGGCCGGCCGTGCTGGCGCTCTCACGCCAGCCGCTGCCCACCCTGGATCGGACGACGTACGCGTCCCCGTCGGGCGTCGCGCGCGGCGCCTACGTGCTCGCCGACGCTCGGGGTGCGAAGCCCGAAGTGGTCCTGATCGCCTCCGGCAGCGAGCTGAGCCTCGCCGTGGAAGCCCACGAGCACCTGTGCGGCGAGGGCATCCGCTCGCGCGTCGTCTCGATGCCGTCCTGGGAGCTCTTCGACGAGCAGCCTCAGGAATATCGGGACGGCGTCCTGCCGCCGGAGGTCACCGCCCGCGTCGCGGTGGAGCAAGGATCGACGCTCGGCTGGGAACGCTACGTGGGATCCCACGGTCACGTCATCGGGATGAAGACCTTCGGCGCGTCGGCGCCCCTCAGGGAGCTGCAGAAGAGGTTCGGCTTCGAGCCCGACCGGGTGGCGACGGTCGCCAAGGCCCTGCTCGGTAGGAGATGAAGAGTGTCCGTCCCCATCCTGCGCGTGAACACCGCGGTGCGCGGGACCGATCGGTCGTCACATCTGCCGATACCCAGGCAGTCCGAGCGCGGAGGCGGCTCGGACGATCGTCGTAGACACCTCCTCGCCATGCGTCTTCCCTCGCCTCGGATCCGGCCGTCGCATGGCACGGTGGTTGCGAACGACGGAGAGCATCAGCAACGAGACGAGGAGGCGCAATGAAAGCCGAAGCCGGTCCCTTGTCCACTGAGGAGCTGCGCAAGATGGACGCCTACTGGCGGGCGTCCAACTACCTGTCGGTCGGCCAGATCTACCTCTACGACAACCCTTTGCTGAAGGAGCCGCTCCAGCGGTCGCACATCAAGCCACGCCTCCTCGGCCACTGGGGGACCACGCCCGGGCTGAACATGCTCTACGTCCACTTGAACCGGGTCATCAAGAAGCACGACCTGGACGTGATCTACGTCATCGGTCCCGGGCACGGCGGGCCGTCGCTGGTCGCCAACGCGTATCTGGAGGGGACCTACAGCGAGGTCTACCCCGACATCGGCCAGGACGCGGACGGGATGAAGAAGCTGTTCAAGCAGTTCAGCTTCCCCGGCGGCATCCCGAGTCACGTCGCCCCCGAGACCCCCGGCTCCATCCACGAAGGCGGGGAGCTCGGGTACGCCCTCTCGCACGCGCACGGGGCTGCCTTCGACAACCCGGACCTGATCGTCGCCTGCGTCGTCGGCGACGGCGAGGCCGAGACCGGCCCGCTGGCGACGGGGTGGCATTCCAACAAATTCCTCAACCCGGCGCGCGACGGGGCGGTGCTGCCGATCCTCCATCTGAACGGCTACAAGATCGCCAATCCGTGCTTCCTCGCCCGCATTCCGCGGGCCGAGCTGCAGAGCCTGCTCGAAGGCTACGGCTACGCGCCGCGCTTCGTCGAGGGCGAGGAACCGGAGGACGTACACCAGCAGCTGGCGTCGGCATTCGACGGCGTCGTGGCCGAGATCCAGCGGATCCAGCTCGACGCTCGAACGAGGGGCATCACGAAGCGCCCGGCCTGGCCCATGATCGTCCTCCGCACGCCGAAGGGATGGACCTGCCCGAAGGAGATCGACGGCAAGAAGTGCGAGGGCTACTGGCGCGCGCATCAAGTCCCGATGGGCGAGATGGACTCGCCGGAGCACGTCCGCATCCTCGAAGGGTGGATGAAGAGCTATCGGCCGGAGGAGCTGTTCGACGCGTCCGGGCGGCTCAGGCCGGAGCTCGCCACGCTCGCCCCCAGCGGCCATCGCCGGATGAGCGACAATCCGCACGCCAACGGCGGGCTCCTGCTGCGGGATCTCAAGCTCCCCGACTTCCGGAGCTACGCCATCGAGACGCCGAGCCCGGGAGCCGCCGCGGCCGAGGCCACGCGTGCGCAGGGGGCGTTCCTCCGCGACGTCATGAAGCTCAATCTCGACAGCAGGAACTTCCGTCTGTTCAGCCCCGACGAGAACAACTCGAACCGCTGGCAGGACGTCCTCCAGGTGACGGATCGCTGCTACATGGCCGACATCTACCCCGACGACGACCACCTGAGTCCCGACGGGCGCGTGATGGAGGTGCTGAGCGAGCACCAGTGCCAGGGCTGGCTCGAGGGGTACCTCCTGACCGGCCGTCACGGCTTCTTCAGCTGCTACGAGGCGTTCATCCACATCATCGATTCGATGTTCAACCAGCACGCCAAGTGGCTGAAGGTGTGCCACGAGATCCCCTGGCGCCGCTCGGTCGCCTCGCTCAACTACCTCTTGTCGTCCCACGTCTGGCGGCAGGACCACAACGGCTTCAGCCACCAGGATCCCGGCTTCATCGATCACGTCGTGAACAAGAAGGCCGAGGTGATCCGCGTGTACCTGCCGCCGGACGCGAACTGCCTTCTGAGCGTGACCGATCACTGCCTGCGCAGCCGCGACTACGTGAACGTGATCGTGGCCGGGAAGCAGCCTGCACCGGTCTGGCTCTCCATGGATCGGGCGATCGCACATTGCACGGCGGGCATCGGCATCTGGGAGTGGGCAAGCAACGACAAAGGGGGCGAGCCCGACGTCGTGATGGCCTGCTGCGGGGACGTCCCGACGCTCGAGACGCTGGCCGCGGTCGACATCCTCCGTGAGTACGCGCCGGAGGTGAAGGTTCGGGTGGTCAACGTCGTGGACCTGATGAAGCTACAACCGTCGAGCGAGCATCCGCACGGGCTCGACGACAGTGAATTCGACGTCCTGTTCACCAAGGACAAGCCGATCATCTTCGCGTTCCACGGGTATCCGTGGCTGATCCACCGGCTGACGTACCGCCGCACGAACCACGGCAACCTGCACGTGCGCGGGTACAAGGAGGAGGGCACGACCACGACCCCGTTCGACATGGCGGTGCGGAACGATATGGACCGGTTCCACCTGGTTTCCGACGTGATCGATCGGCTGCCGCAACTCGGGTCCCGAGCGGCGTACGCGAAGCAGGCGATCCGCGATCGGCTGATCGCGCATCAGCAGTACATCTGCGAGCACGGCGACGACATGCCGGAGATCACCGGATGGCGGTGGGGCCGCCAGGCGCCGCCCTCGGAGCGACGTACGTCCACGGAGGGGGACAATGTCTGAGCACGGCAGCACGCCGCGACGGCCGGCGACGGGTCGGAGCCGCAGCCCCTCGGGAGCCGCCAGCCATCTCTGGGCCATAGGGTACGCCGGCACGGAGCGGGCGGGGCAGGTGAAGGAGGAGATCGTCAAGCTCGGGTGGGGCCAGACCTACCTCGCCCTCACGGACGTGGCGGTCGCCGTCAGGCATCCGGATGGATCGTTCACGGTGAACCGGGAGCCGTTCCCCGCCCTCGCCAATGTGATCGGCGCCACCGCTACGGGCTTCCTCGCAGGGCTGGTGCTCGCGGCGCCGCTCAGCGGTGCCGTCGTCGGTGCGTTGGTGGGGAGCGCCGGCGCCGCCGCGGGGACGCGAGGCGTCGGGATCGGCGACGACTTCGTGCGCGAGGTCGAGCGGATGATGGCACCCGGAACCTCGGCGCTGTTCGTCCTCGACGACGAGGGCGACATGGAGGTCATTCTCCACAAGATCCGCGGCCTCGGCGGGACCGTGCTCAAGACGAACGTGGACGTGGAAAGAGCGAGGCTGATCCAGACGACGCTGGCCGGCGGGTCGAGCGCTGGGAGCTGAGTCGTTGTGTCGTGGCTCGTGCCGTTGCCCGCGCGGGAGGTAGCGTCGCCGCATCACCGACGGCGCCGGTGTGTGAACCCGCGCCCCCGTCCAGCGATGCCGATCCGCGTCTAGGTCCCCTCGGGAAGCGTCGTCGAGATCAGTACCGCCACTGAATGCGGTGCCACGTCGTAGGTGTGGATCGTGTGGGGCGGTGCCGTGCTCCACTCGTGAATGTCGTCGGGCGGTTCCCGCGACGTATCGATCCACCGACGCCAGCCGCTTTCGACCGAGGGGAGCGC
>JACXTT010002658.1_pt1 | contig 28115 bp, 20 predicted proteins | sample 9270951 | NCBI WGS metagenome assembly JACXTT01 (sample SAMN15532306, study PRJNA645909) | rock metagenome | isolation source: weathered quartz diorite | place: Puerto Rico | collected 2017-06-21 | reverse complement strand
AACGGCGGCATCGATTATTGTTCCAGCAACAATTCGACAACGTGCGCCGTGCAGTCCATTTCGATTCCGGTATTGATCGCAGCCATGGGCGCCTACCAGTTCATCCGCGACGATGAAATCATCTTCGACAAATCGTCGAGCGCCGATAAGGACTACTTTGTGCTCGAAGGCGCGGTACACGGTTTCACGCCCTGCGCTGCGTGCGAGAAGACGCCGGGACAATATGCCAACAGTGTGAAAAATCTCTTCGATTACGTCCGCGACTGGACGAACAAACGGTTCTAGGACGTCATCATGCCGCTCGAAGAGGTGACTTCGGAAGACATTCAAAAACACCTCGCGCTCTTGCAGGACCCGGAGCGCGTGATTGAAAAACTCCACAAGATAGTCGAGATCGACGCATTGATCGTCGGATTGCGCCCGCTTGTTCGGCGTCGATTCGAAATTCCGATCAGCGCGACTTTTTGGGATCTGTACGTTGCGATCCAAAACGTATTCGGCTGGCGTTCAATCGCGCCCACAATATTTTCTGTTTCTGATCCTTATTTCGAAAGACCGGTTGCGTTATCGGGTCCGCTGCTCTGGAACACCAAAATACGCAAATACATGTTTAAGGAATATCAGTCCTGCAAGATGGCGGCTCAAGGCGAGCTCATTCAGGTGACGATCAAGCGCCGCGATGACCCCCTTCCTGGAAGAACTTATCCACATTGCCTTGGCGGTGAAAACCCGTCGCCGCCGGAGAGCACGGAACCAGTCGTTGTGTTGGAACGCATGTTTGAGGATCCGCAGAATTTCGAAGCCACTTTGCGTTCGGATTCCAATAGCGATCGTCCGTTCGACCCGCGTGAAGTCCGTTTCGACAACCCCGAAGAAGTATGGATTGAGTATTTCTACGAACAGCGCGTTACTGCTGAAGCTCTGGAGAAAGTTCTCTCACAGCAGCCGAAAGACGAAGTGTTGTACCTATTTCCCCTCGTGTTTCCGGCATGGTTCGGAGATCTTCTCATTCGCGATCAACTCGTGCCACCAGAGGTCCTGTCAAAAGTACGCGATGATTCCGAACATCCTGGATTCATCGTCTTGGCGATGAGCCGCCGTGAAATCGCAAATCTCATGGACACCATCCAGGTAAAACAATTCCAGTCGCAAGATTTGCGTCTCAACCGGCGCCTAGAGCATCTGATGTATGACCTCCGCTGCGCCCGTTTCGTTATGGATGACAGACCCGAGTAGAATGGATCTCCCAAGTTCGCTCTGTCCTTGCCAAAACATCGTTGCCTCATTAAATATTAGATATGAGACGCCGAAATACTGAGTTGGGCTGCACGCTATTACTCGTTGCTCGTTGGCATCAGGGCTCGCGCTTTCCGCACCAGGCTCACAAATTCCGCCCGATATTCCGAAGAGCCTGCTGGAACTGCGCGCTCCGCGGCGTCGGCGACGGAATTCAGATCCGCGGTTCCTTTATTGGGGGAGTGCCGCAGCACCATTCCAAATGCAGCAACGGATGCCGCAAAGCGCAGATCGTTTGACGCGTTTTCCCATGCAGTCCCCGAATCTCGAATTGGCACAGCGATCAGCGAACTCTTGCTTCCCTCCGGCTGCTTATATCGAATACTCACAGTTAACAATTCATCTTTGCTCGATCGGCCGCGCGGCCTCGCCGGTTGTTGGTACTTCAGCGGAGCCGCGCCTGGAACATCCATCTGCACGCCTACCGGCAGGATCTCATATAGAGCCGTCGCGCTCAGTCCCGCTCCGATATCGCCGCCCTGCTTAGCGTCGTTATCGAAGTCCGCGTGTTCCAGCAATCGATTCTCGTATCCGATTAGCCGATACGCCGCCACCGTTGCGGGATTGAACTCGATCTGAAGCTTCACGTCCTTCGCCACCGTCAGCAGCGTTCCCGCCATCTGCTCGACAAGTACACGTTTCGCTTCGCTGAACGTGTCGATGTATGCGTAATTGCCGTGTCCTTTATCCGCCAGTTTCTCCAGCGTTGAGTCTTTGTAATTTCCGACTCCGAAGCCAAGCACCGTCAGCGAAATTCCAGACGTTGCTTTCTCTTGAACCATTCGGACCAGATCACCTTCATTCGTCACACCAACGTTGAAGTCGCCGTCTGTCGCGAGGATCACTCGATTGATTCCATTCTGAATGTAACTCTCAGCAGCGGTGGCGTAAGCGAGTTGAATTCCGGCACCACCGTTTGTGGAACCTCCAGCTTCGAGACGATCGATGGCACCGTGAATGCGCTCTTTGTTGGAGCCGGGCGTCGATGGCAGGACGAGTCCGGTGTTTCCCGCATAAACAACGATTCCAATCCGATCGTCCTCGTGCAGTTGATCGACAAACAGATTCAGCGATCGCTTCACGAGCGGCAGCTTGTTCGGCTCCATCATCGATCCGGACACGTCGATCAGGAACACCAGGTTCGCCGGTTTCCGGGTCGAAAGGTCCACATCCTTCGATCGCAGTGCGACCTTCACCAGTTTGTGTTTCGGCGCCCAGAACGGATTTACAACTTCTGTATGGATTGCGATCGGATCGGTTCCAGATGGTGGTGCGTAGTTGTAGCTGAAGTAATTCACCAATTCTTCTATGCGAACGGCGTCAATAGGCGGCAAAGAATTCTCATTCAAAAAACGCCGGATATTCGCATACGACGCGGTATCCACATCCAGCGCGAATGTTGAACGAGGATCGTCCGACACTCGCTTGAAGGGGTTCTCATCAATGTGCGAATACGACTCGGTATTCATTCGGCGCCGGGCGCCTCTGAAGCTTTCTCTGGCACCGGCCTGCCGTACCATACCGACCGAGGCTGATGACGTACTCAACGGGAGCGCGGTGACGGATACTTCAACATTTTGAGATACCGACCCCACCTTCAGCACAATGGACAGGCCGGTGACTGACCGGTCCTTCACCACGACAGCCGTTTGCGATGTCATGAAGCCCGGCAGTGCCACCGTAATTTGCACCTCGCCTGGCGGGACTGATCCAACTGCAAACACTCCCTCTCCGTTCGTCGTGGTCTGCCATTTAGTTCCGAGACTCCGGTGCAGCACCGTCACTGAGGCGCCTGGAATTAGCGCTCCGGATTCGTCTATGACCTTCCCTTGTATCGAGAAACCTTGAGCCCATACTGTCGCCGCGAACACGGCGGCAAGTGAAACGATGATCAATCGCCTGACCATAGAACCTCCGCTCCTCGAAGACACACGAGTATTGATTGTCTGTTCTGTTTTTACTTTTTGTTGCTTCTTGTCGACTTGACGCGTCATGAGCAACGCGCGTTCCGACTAGACGTGTGACGTAGGAAAGGACTTACCAAAACGACGTGATGAAAAAATATGTTTTTTCACCGTGATTATTTATTTCTCGGGAGGCACCGCCCCCTACATTTCTTGCTTCGCGGAAACGGTACTTCATGCCGGCGATTAAGCCAGTTTCCTACCAACGCCTCATAAAGATCTTTGAGCAAGAAGGTTTCACTTTTGATCGACAACGCGGCGATCACCTTACCTATACCAAACGCACTGGGGTGGGTCCTGGTCGGGTCCATTCGACTGACGTACCGCGTGTCGCGGGACTGTTCAGGTTCCATCAGTGAGATGTGAACATCGAAAGGCGTCAGTCAAATATCAAACGGCCTGTGTTTTGCGGCGAGGGGATGCTCTGATTTTGCGCAGCGCTCAATGGTTATGGATCGAAGGCCATACGTTATGTGAGGCGCGCTGTCGTTCGAATCTCGCGAGCGTCGCACTTTCCCTGATGCGTGATGCGGCAATGACAACAGCGTCGTATGCGATGAGTCGAGCCTTCATGCACGTGCGAGGAAGCCGAGACTTCTCGCCACGCTTTCGTCACATCGAGTGACGCTCGCGAAATTTCCTGTGAAGCGAGAGTCTCAGAATCGAATGCCGGTCACTGACGAAGTGAGCCACTTCATGTTTCGAGTGAAGCGGTTCATGTTTTGTGTGACTTGGTTCGCGGCCGTGGATTAGCGCCTGGGACTTTTGAGCAGATCACTCAATCCGAACTCTTCCACCCAGCGATACACCGTCGCTTTGCTTTTGCCGATAATCCGGCCGGCGGCGATGCAGTCTCCGCCTCTCTTGATCAGAGCGGCTTTCAGGGCTTCGCGATCGTTGCTCGCCTGAAGTTCTCGTAGCCTCGAGTCGGGTGCGTCGAGTCCAGCCTTGAGCAGATACGCAGGAAAGTCACCCGGCGGAAGGATACCGGTCTCCACGAGCGGCTCGTTGTCAAAATGAATGGTTGTTCCCATGGATTTCTCCTCGGTGCGCGCCATTATTCTCATCGGGTAGGTTTTTCTCACGCTTTTTCTCATTCGCCCGTCCGGTTTTGCGCCTTTTCTCATGGGCCCGGGCCCGTCACGATGGAACCGTGAGAAAAACGCACGTGCGAAAAGCGGCAAGTCATTGAAACTCCGCATCCGGTTGTTTGGTCCATTCGTTGCCTTAAGCAGAGCAACCGAGTCGTAAACGGGATTCGGGAAACGCGAAACCGACAACCCAACTAACCGAACACGATAGGAGAAACAACCATGATTACGAACCGATTAACAACGACCCTTTCCACGGAGGACCAGGAAGCTGTAATGACTGCCATCAAGACGATCGAGCAGAAGCTTCCATTTCTGATTAGTCTGACAACTGCCGAACGCGCGCAACTGGCGAAGGTTGGTGACAAGACCGAAGCCTTTGTTCGCAAAGCGGTGGATGTCGGCGCCCGGAACTCGGGGCTGCTTTCGCAAGCTTTTGTTGACGAAATGCGCAGAGACGCGGATTTGTGGGTGAGTCTCATGCCAATCCAGGCTGCCATCGATCAATTGCAACAGAGGATCGATGACACGGTCACTCAGGTTGGCGCCGAGGCTTATGCTGCTGCCCGTACCGTCTACGCCGTCACCAAGACTCCCTTTGCGGAAGCGGACCTGAAAACGGCCGCCGACGAACTGGGGAAGCGCTTCGGCCGCCGCCCACGTGCGGCTGCCGCTGCTGCTGAACCTGCCCCTTCGGATCCTTCACCCGCGTCGTCTGAGCCAAAGACGTAGCGGTGTGTACCAAACGCCATGAGGCGCGGTCGACTAGTGTTTTTCCGGCGCGCTTCATGGTGGGCTATATCTTTCGAAGCGGGGCTGCCTATCGGACGACGCGTTGGCGGACTCGAGGTGGCAAGCCTATTGGGAGCGCCGGGCGTCCTTTTACAAACGCACGAGCGAGCGGATATTAAAGGAGCACAAGGTCTTTCTCAACAGGTGCCCGTATTGCGGCTCGCTTGCGCGGACACCGAAGGCAAAGCAGTCTGGTAAATGCTTCAGGAGATGGGAGCGTCGGTGGTGGGTTAAGTTTCAAACATTTTGCAAAAAGGTCCTGAGCTCTCCTTGAACCGGATAAAACGTCCGGTTCACCCGACCCGAACCGGTGAACGATTTTGCCGCGAGCTGTTTGGTTACCACGTCTACGACAAGCCAACAATTTGCCAATTTGTCTGTTTTTACCGATTCCTTTTCGCCCCGTGCGGTAATACATGTTGTGAAGCACAACCAACGGTATGCGCGAGCGATTGCTGTGCGTGAAGCCTTCGATGAACATCATGGCCTGCTATTCCGATTCTCATATCGGCTCACCGGTTCCGTGGCTGACGCAGAGGACCTCGTGCAGACATGTTTTCTTGAACTGCTGCGGCCGGACTGCTCTTACGAGCCCGAACGGGCACCTCTGCTGACTTGGTTATTCGGGGTCGTCCGTAACCAGTTCCTGAAACGGCTGCGGCGGAAGCCTGCTCCGTACATGCCGGCGTCTAACGACGCGCCTTCACCTGAGCACGAGATCCTACAGACAGAAATGGAAGAGGTTGTTCGGCGGGCTGTATTGTCGCTACCGGAAATACAAAGAGAGGTGATGATCCTCTCTCATTATGAGCAAATGCCGCTGGTGGAAATCGCCGGGATTCTCGAGATCGAAGTGGGTGCGGTCAAGTCCCGTTTGCAGCGCGCACGAGCTAGCCTCAGAGAGACCCTTGCCGCATATGCGCCTAACGTGGAGCGAGAACAATGAACGATGCAGAACTCGACGAAATGCTGAATGCCTGGAAAACCCGTCCAGTGCGTGAGGCTTGGCGCGAGGGTGTGCAAAACCACATCGCACGCACTCGCAGGAAGCAGCTGCGGGAGCTATTTCCCAAGTGGAGCTTGCTGGTTGCAGGTGCATTGATGGCGGCGGTCTTACTGCTGGCGAATACGTCCGCGTTCTCTCGGAAGCTGGCTCCACCGCCCTACACGGTGGAGTCCGAGATTATGTTCTACGCCGACTTTGCCGCGCCCTCTGGATGTGGGTTTTGCTCGTTACATCCAGTTCGTCTACCTCCAAAACGCGTCTTGATGACCTCATATAACAGGGCGGGAAGCGAGGTGTTACTAACATGGTCCGCTCCCAATGAACGGCTGACAGGTGCGTTCTGGGCAGCGAGATTTGCGGTCGCGACTACCATCGATAGAATTGCCCGTAGCGTGCCTCTAGCACGCGCGCTGGAGCCCCCGGATTACTACTCGGTCGTATACACTGCGGCGACTCAGACCCGAACACTGGGCCCCCGCGAGGATCTCGTGAATTCCGGCTGTAGACCTTCAGAGCGGCGCGGAGAAGTTATCGGACAGGATGCTATTCTCGACTACCCCACTATAGTGGCCCGCTTCGGTTCCCGAGGATCAAGAATTCTGGTTTGGATGGCACCCGAGCTCAGTTGCTTCGCCCTACGGGCGAGGGTCGAAGAGGAACAGCAAGATGGCAGTTGGACAGTTGTGAGCGAAAAGAAAGCGCTCAAGGTTACGGTAAATCGCTAACGGGCTAAATGCCTTTGGCGGCTCGAAGGGACTTCAAGATTCCATTCCGATCTTTCCACTTCCCTTCCTCTTCCACTGGAGGATGAAATGCGCTGGCGCGGATCACCGCAGAGAAATGATGAACGAAGCGGGCCGAGCCAACTGGTTCGGAGACGATCACCCTTTATTGCTCGGGCACATCTACGGTTTGCCGACTTCTCAGGAGTTGGGATACTGCAAGGTGCTATCCGTCCCAACGGCTGCGATACGAAAATCCTATTTTCCAGCGCAGTGCCGGTCGAGCCTCAATGAGTGTTTTGGTGCAGACGCGCTCTGCAAAACCCAAACCGGAAAACCAAAGCGGGAGCCGTTACCGATGGCGCTGCTTCTTGTTCGCTGATTTGCTTTCGTTCGTTTCTTCAGCGCCGGGGAGATTTTTGTTTCTTGACGAGAGCCTCATAAGTGTTGGGCCGTTAATCGAGGACTGAGACTCTGTCAGTTTCTTTTTGGTACAGCCTCCATTAGTAGCGCAAGGGCTCTGCGGAGGCTCTGCTCTCCGATAGATTCCCCTTTGTAATGCCCTAACCGTACGACCACGAGATCGTGCGACGGAATGATTAACGTTCTCTGTCCCCCCGCTCCCCACATGTAGTACGCCTCTTTGGGCACTGGGAACGTGCCGTCGCCGTTGAGCCAGAAGAAGGCGCCGTAAATCGGGCGTTTGTCGGCCTCCCATGCAGGAGCCAGTGTACTCACGAACTTGGCATACCCCTCGGGCAGAATCCGCTGACCGTCCCACATCCCATTCTGAAGATAGAGATTCCCGAGTCGTGCCCAGTCGCGTCCTGAAGCAAACGCGTACCCTTGCGTAAGAAAATTTCCATACGGATCCGTTTCCAGCACCATCGTCCGGATGCCAATCTTGTCGAACAGGCTACGTTGCGGGAACGACAAATATTCTTCCCCACGTTTCTCGACGGCCAAACGAACCAAGTAATTGATCAGCACAGGGTCAGTGTTGTGATAACGGCCGACCATGCCTGGCGGCCACTGCTGCGGGCGCGTGGCAGCGTAATGGAATGAGTTGACGCTGCCTGTGTAAAGATAAAGGTGATCCGGATACGTGCCCAAGGGGTCATAGTCCGGATCCTGGGGCGCCTTGATTCGCAGGCCGCTCGACATATGGAGGATGTCAGCAATGCGAATCTTAGCGCGCGGATCCCCACTGCCTTGCCACTCAGGCACGGGCGCCGGCTGCCCCAATTCGTAGACGCCCTGTCTGATGAGCACGCCCATCAAGGTGGCGGTCAGACTCTTGCCCATCGACCAGCTTTCGAGGGGCGTTCGTGTTGTAATGCCCTCGCCGTAACGCTCGCCGATGAGGCGTCCCTTCCACGTCACTACGAAAGCGGCCGTCATTCCTGCGGCCGGCTGGAAGGCGGCGTCAACAGCAGCTTTGACCTTGGCTCCGTCGATCTCCTTAGGCAGTGGTTCGTTCGGCAGCAGATCACCCATGGGCCATCGTTGCGTCGAGGCGTCCGGCAGTTGGCTCTTCACGACAATTGGCGTAAAACTGATAGAGTTTTGGCCGACTGGAAGCGTCACGCACCCTTGGCTCCCAAGATACTTTGCGGTGCGAGTCACCCCATTTGGCAATGTGATGTGAACGGCCTTGTTGGTGCGATCGATCACCGGTTTCCCTACCTTCGCGCGCTCCGCGTACGGGCTCGTGAAATATCCGACGTTCTCGGCAGCAAAGTCAGGATCGAGGCCCGTGATGAACACGGCTGAACACATAATTTTCGCAAAGCCGGAGGTATGGTGCTCCAGAGCCTCGCCGGGAGGTGGCACGTACGGCGTGTTGATCTCCAGTGATTTCGCACGCGTAATCAGAGCGTCCGTCTCGGAACCAGGCTGTTGCGACCCTGCCGTAGCGCCTGCCAGTGTAGCGGCAATTAAGGCAAGCAAGATTTTTCTCACGTTCACCTCCGAGAATAGTACGATCGGTCCAACCTATATTGGACCTGCAGAGGCATATGGAAAAAGGCTGAAAATCGAGCCGCCGTCTAAACATATGCAAGCTCACCGCGGTCGAAACCATAATCGCTTTTCCTGGGGACATTTTAGAAGGCACTTCCGCGAAAATCGCGGGTTTTTCGGTTGCAGTTTAGCAGCAGCTCTCGCAGCCTAACTCGATAAGTAGTTATGCTGCGCCGATTTATCATCAGGAGGTAGCACGCTCCCGAAACGGTGGGATTCGTCAAGTTGCCGTATTACCGCGATCCCGTACTTTGAGGCACCGACGAACGTTTGGGTTTTAAGAGTTCGAGACACCGACTACGAGACAACTGAATCGCGATTTCTTGATTTCATGAGCGGATACGTTCACCTTCAGTTCTTTTTTCGATAACAACCTTTCTCTCGGCTTGGTGAAGAAAGATAGCGGACGGATTCGGAAGCAACAGTGTATTTATCACAGAATTAACTGGTCCCTGTTCCATCGCCGGGCCGCAGTACGGTGCAACGATTGTCAGTTGCAGGAATGCTCCCGCTGGCGCTGACAATGGGTGCGGAGGGAGATGCTGCCGCCTCTGGCGATCGCAGTGATCGGCGGAATTCTGATCTCGATGGTCCTCTCGTTGATCATCATCCCGGCGATCCAGTTTTTCCTGACACGACGGGCGTAACCTGCCGGCCGAAGCGCGGTATTTACTCGGATGAGAGAAATTCGCTATGCCCTTCGTACGCTCGCGCGCAATCGCGGGCTCAGTCTTGCGGCGATTCTCGTCTTTGCACTTGGAATCGGTGCCAACTCCGCCATCTTTACTGTCGTGCGCGCGGTGCTTCTCGCCCCGCTGCCGTACGCGGATCCAGACCGGCTCGTGCAGCTCTACGAGAGAGACGTCATCGGGACGAATCCCACCAACATCGTTTCGGCCCCCAATTTCTACGACTGGAAGGCGCGGTCGAGGAGCTTCGAGTCGATGGGGTACTACGGCGAGTGGCAGGCGAGCTTTTCACCCTCCGACGGCGGCCTCCCGGAAAACCTGACCGGAACGATCTGCGATAGTGGCTTCTTCCCCACGCTCGGCGTGCAACCGGCTCTTGGGCGCACCTTCAACGCAGAGGACGACCGCACGGACGCCGCCCGTGTCGCAGTGATCAACTATGCGCTGTGGCAACGCCGGTTCTCCGGCAGTCCTGCAGTGCTTGGATCGAGTATTCGTCTCGATGGCGAGCTGCATACGGTGATCGGTGTGATGCCGAAGGGATTCGACTATCCGACGTCAAGTGTCCAGGTATGGTTGCCGGTCGGGCGACAGTTGAACCCGAATTTCAGGACGCAGCGCGGCAACCATCGATTCTATGTGCTCGGACGGCTGCTAAACGGTGTCACCGTGCAGCAGGCCCGAACGGAGGTCGACGGGATCGCTGCCCGTATCAAAGAGGAGCATCCGGCGGAACTCACGGGCAAGGGTGGCAACGTCATTACGCTCGCCGATCGCGTCGTGAGTCGGGTAAAACCGATGCTGCTACTGCTGCTCGGCGCCGCGGCCTGCGTCCTGCTTATTGCATGTGTTAACGTGTGTAATCTTCTGCTTGCACGTGCCGTGGGGGCACGTGGAGAAGTCGCCATTCGCCTCGCACTGGGCGCCAGTCCTGGCCGCATCGTGCGTCAATTCCTGACGGAAAGCCTCCTTCTGTCGTTCATTGGCGCTGGCCTGGGCCTTGTCCTTGCGCGTTTCGGAACCGACGTGTTGATCAACATGGCCGGTTATATTCCCAGGATCGAAACCGCGCGAATGAACGGCGACGTGCTGGCGTTCGCAACGTTGATTGCGATCCTCACTGGGATTGCCGTTGGTGTGTTCCCTGCGCTGACCTCATCGATGACCGGTTTGAAGCAAATGATGCATGAGGCCACACGCTCCGCGACGGCGGGCCGCGGGCGCCGGTTCTTTCGAGATGGGCTGATCGCCGTCGAGATCGCGCTGTCGTTGATGCTTCTTGTCGGTGCTGGTCTCATGCTGAAAGCGTTTGCGCACCTGCGCGCCGTCGATCCTGGTTTCGTTCCGCACCGGATTCTGACGATCCGGTTCTCGTTACCGGCTCAACGCTACAAAACGCCCGAGCAGATTGCATCGTTTTACCGGGAACTGCTTAGCCGGGTGCGAACCGCACCCGGGATCCAAAGCGCGAGCATCGTCACCGTTCCTCCGCTGGGCGGGCATTTCATGGACAACACATTTACCGTCGACGGGCGTCCGCCGATGCCACCGGGCCAATTCATGTACGCCGTCGTCCGGGCTGCCGATCCGGAGTACTTCAAGTCTGTCGGGACTCGTTTGTTGCGCGGACGCGTCTTCACGGAGACGGACCGGCTCGACGCAGCCGACAAGGCGGTCATCACAGAAGGGATGGCGGCTGCTTATTTCAGCGGTGAGGACCCTATCGGAAAACGAATCCGTCTTTCCGATCGTGAGTCATACGAAATCGTCGGCATCGTCGCCGATAGTCGACAGAATCTCGCGTCACCGGCCGAACCCATGATGTATTTTCCGCTGCTTAAGGGAGCATTTTCGTTCGCCACCTTGATGGTGCGCGCCTCAGGTGATCCCAATTCGCTGTCACTACCTCTCCAGAAGGAAATGCGCAATCTCGAACCGGACCTCCCCGCGGTTACCGTCCGAAGCATGGACGAGATGATGTTCGGCTCGACGCAACAGAATCGCTTGGGCCTGACTCTGATTGCACTCTTCGCAGTTCTGGCTGTAATTCTGGCAAGCGTCGGATTGTATGGAGTGCTTGCGTATTCCGTTGGGCAACGCACCGGGGAGCTTGGCGTGCGCATTGCCCTCGGAGCCGACACGCCGAAGATCGCTCGATTGATCCTATGGCAGGGCTTGAAGCCGGCGAGCGCTGGAATCGTGCTCGGACTCGCGGGAAGCCTCGCGGCAACGCGGCTTGTTCAAACGATGCTCTATGACGTGAATCCCAGCGATCCGATCGTCCTGGCCGGTGTTGTCGTCTTGTTGCTGATGATCACGCTCGTCGCCTGCTTCGTTCCGGCATGGCGCGCCACGCGAATCGATCCGGTAACGGCCCTGCATGCGGAGTGACTGGATCGCCGTGAACGACAGAAAGTGGCGCGGATCGTGACTTGAGGAAAACCTCAGGTCCAGCTCAATTGACGTACCGCGATACCGCGTACACGGCCATCCGGATGTTCGGCCGGCTGAGATCCGCTTCGATGATTTCAAGAAACGGCATTCATTTTCCTTCCGGCCGCCCGAATCAGCCACGGCGCGAATCGCTCGATGGCGACGGCAATCTTTCCGTGATTTGTGATGATTGCCTCGGGCTTTCCACGCGCTGCTGCGCGGAGAATCTGCCGGACCGCTTTTTCCGTGCTCATGACGAGCCAACTCGGAACGGAATCCTTCGCCGCCGGGTGGAAGTTGCCATCATTACCCACACGGCGGATGTTACTGTCGACGAATCCTGGGCTGATCAGCGTCACCTTCACGCCTAAGGGCCGCAGTTCCGGCATGATGCAATTCGCCAGTGCTCTTAAAGCAAACTTGCTCATCGAGTAAGGTGACGTGCCGGGCGCGGCGGTCCATCCTGCAACGCTTCCGATGATGACGATATTGCCACGGGTCTTCTCAATCTCCGGAAGCGCCGCGTAAATCGTCCGGAGGACGCCGAACACGTTCGTTTCGAATTGGCGTCGGTAATCCTCGACAGACAGCTTTTTGAGGGAACCAATTACGCCAAAACCGGCGTTTGCAAAAATGGCGTCCAGCTTTCCAAATTCGCGAACAGTTTGGGCGACGGTTCGTTCTAGATCGCCGTCACGTGTCACGTCGCACTCGGTCACGAGCGGCCAGGGATTCCCGTCCACTACAATTCTCTGCGCCAGCGCGTCAAGCAGTTCCCTGCGCCTTGAAGCCAGTGTTACGTTGGCTCCGGCCCGGCTCAGCTGCCACGCCAGTTCGGCTCCGATCCCCGACGACGCACCTGTAACAAGAGCGACTTTCTTTCGATAGTACCCTGGGGCCGCATCCATGGCTGTATGTTACGACGCTATGCAAGCAGGGAAACCATTGTGCTAGCCTGCACGTCGTTCTGCGGGCTTGCATGTTGTTCTGCAAGCGTGCTTGTCGGGCGGCACTTCCTGATCGCGCCGGAAGGCCAAGTTGACACATTACCGCGATCGTGGAAACTGGGCACAATGTATGATCTCCCAACGTAGAGAGAATCAATGAAAGCAATATTCGTCGTTGCGTTTATCGTCCTCGCTCAAGAGAGATTACCGAGAGAGGTTACGGTTACAGAAATCCCCGGTGTTATTGCTGCGCGATCGAAATGGCAGCAGGTCTGGCAAGGAACCGACAACGCCGATGGCATTGCCGGCACGGCTGATGGCGGCCTGCTATTCGCGCAGGAACAACCGAGTACAATTCGCAAGCTGGACACGAACGATAAAGATACGGTTTACGTTAGCGACACGCACGGAGGCGGCTCCGTCGCGATCGATACTCGAGGTCGCATTCTGGCCGTGCAGAGGACGTGCACTGATCCCGGCCGTGGCAACGTTCCATGCTCGGAACCAACAGCGGTGGCCATCGTCTACCCGCAAAGCGAACGTAGAATCCTGGCGGATAACTTTCAAGGAAAGCCGCTGGGCCGCCTTAACGATCTTGTCGTGGCCAAGAACGGTACGGTGTATTTCACTGTGGGACTTGCTTATTACGTCAGGCCAGGCGGGTCCGTGGTCAGCTTGGGTGAAAACATTCGCTCCAACGGCATCATGCTTAGTCCCGATGAGAAGACGCTTTATGTGAGCAACGGAGGCGTGATCCTGGCCTTTGATATTCAGCCCGACGGGACAGTCGACAACCGGCGTGATTTCGCCAGGCTGCAAGGGGGGAACGGCGACGGAATGGCCATCGATGCTACCGGAAGGCTGTACGTCACGAGCAGCCCCGGCGTTCAAGTTTTTAGTCCGCAGGGAAACTACCTCGGAACAATTCCGACGCCGCGGAATCCAATCAGCGTCGCTTTTTCTGGTCCGGATAAGAAAACGCTCTACATCGTTGGCAGCGGTGCCTCAGGTCCCGATGGAAACGAATTCACCACGCCTCCAGGCGTTCGCAACAATGCCAAGACGATCTACAAAATTTCGATGCTCGCGCAAGGATATAACGGTCGCGCGAAGTAGGGCTCCCTCATACCACTTCATGGGCAAAGCCCGTTCTACTGAATTCCTCCGAAACCGTTTCGCCGGAATGCGCGCTATTCTGGCATAAGTGACATGTAATTTCCCTTGCGGCCTCATGTGACGCTGCCTATCCTTGCCTTCAGCACTCAAGGACACACTATGGCGATAGAACGTATCTTCAAAGCGTCTGCGGGACTGGTTATTCTGACGTCGCTGTTCTCGATGCCCATGTTTTCGCAAACGCAAAACGCTTCGCGAAACTTCATGGGTATGTGGAGCGATCCTCCGGTGACGATCACGGGCGATTTTTGTGCGAACTGGTGCACGGATGCGGGACTCGATCGCCTGAATGCGCTGATAGACGACCCGAAAAATGACGCCCGCCCGCTTGCGACGCTTCAAGCGGAAGCCGCCAATTACCAGCGGGAAAAATACATTCGTCCCCGCCTCAGCGATGCAGCGCTGAAAACATATCCATTGGATCGCGCCGAGGATCCTTCCTTCTTGCGCTGTGAGCCGTACGGATTCGCGCAGCAGTTTATCGCGCGGCACCAGCTTGAAATCCGCCAGCCGGCCAAGGATCGTCTGGAATTGCGATACGGTGAGTGGGACGCGCGCCGCACCATTTATATGGATGGGCGGAAGCGTCCGCCGAATGAGCCGTTGAGCGGCCTCGGATATTCTGTCGGGCGTTGGGAAGGTGACACGCTCGTCATCGAGACTTCCGGCATTCGCGCCAGCCGAACGCCGTGGCAGAGCGAACACAGCGATCAATTGCGCGTGGTCGAACGCTATACGCGATCGAAAGACGGAAAGACATTGACGCTTGCGGCAACCATGACAGATCCGTGGGGCTTGCGCGAACCGGTCGTCATCAAACACATTTGGGCCTGGGCGCCGGACCAAATCATTGCGCCGTACGATCAGTGCGAAATTCCGACAGAGGTGAAGAAAGGAGTCCGATGATGAAACTTCGATGGCTGCTTGCGATCCCGTTGATCATTGCTTGCGCGGCAACAGCAACGCCGCATCACTCCTTCGCGGCCGTCTACGATGATACGCGGCTCGTTACCATCTCGGGCGTTGTCACCGAGTTCAGATTCGTCAATCCCCATGCGCTGATGTACATGGATGTGCCCAATGCATCCGGTAAGCTTTCCAGGTGGACCGTCGAGTTTGCGGGAAGGCTGAATCTCTCGAACGTCGGCTGGACAGCGGACTCGATCAAGTCCGGCGAACACGTAACGGTGACCGGAAATCCCACCCACACCGGTTCCGAGCGGATTGCGTTTAAACGGATCGTGAAGGCCGACGGCACGGAACTTCTACCGGCCGCCCCGCAGCGTTCCCAAACCCTCGAAGAAGAACGCCGCCAACGCGCCTTACAACGAAATCAAAATCAGAAGCAGTAGCAGCAAACTATTTCAGGACGGAGGAAAAACTCTGATGCGTCAATCGTCGTGCGTCCTGAAACAGCGCTAACCCCCGTTGCCAAAAGAAGGCGCTTTCAATCTGTACAGTGGTTGTGTACACTATACAGTTATGAGACAAACGCCACGCATTCGTATCGATCTCGAGTCATCTATTCCCGCCACGCGCCAGATCGCCGATGCGTTACGCGTGCAACTGGTGGAGGGGACCCTTCGGCCGGGCACGCCATTGCCGTCCGTGCGCCGTGCTGCAATGGAGTTGGGAGTTCATTTCAACACGGTTGCGGAAGCCTATCGCCAGCTGGCAGCGGAAGGCTGGCTTGATTTGAAGCACGGACGAGGCGCACGTGTCGTGGACCGCGAACCGCAGGCAGCTTCGCGGGCGGATCTCGCCGATTACCGGCAGCGCCTGCGGGAGTTGATCTCGCAGATGCGGGCGCGAGGAGTCTCGCCGGAGAAGATCGCCGCTGAACTGCGGTCGTTCGCAGAAGGACTGCAATCATGATGACGCTGATGATTTTAATTGCTCATCTTGCGATGAGCTTCCTGATGTTCATGCTTCCACATATGACGCGAAGAGAGATTCTCTTTGGCATCGTGGTGCCGGCCGATTTTCGCTCGCGGCCGGAAGCGCGGCGTGCCATCCGGCATTTTCAAATCTCGGTAGCAATTGCCGCATTGGCGGGTGTGATCGGCATTGCATTGGTGGGTCCGGGATTTTCGCCGATCTTCCCCGTGGCCTCGATGCTTCCAATTGGCGTCGGCATTGGAGGGTTCGTCCTTCAAAACTCGAAGCTTAAGACATTCGCTGCAAGGCCCCAACCCGTGCGTGAGCTTGAACTGAGCCCTGAACCCGAACGGCTGCCTTGGTTCGCATGGATCGGCCTCGTGCCGCTCCTTTTCATCGCAGTATGGGCTCTCTACCTGCACAATAATTCGGAAAAACGCATCTACGGCCCGCTGATTTTCGGCGCGGAAATGAACCTGTGGCTGTTCGGTCTTGGGCTCGCCATGTGGTATGGATCCCGGCGTTCCGAGCCGCTTCGAAGGCCCGGGCTGGCTGTCTTCGTCGCGTTGGGATGGATTGAAGCATTGATGATGCCCAGCCTCGCCTTACGAACGCTCATCAATATTCCGTCAGCGGTATTAGTCGGACTGCCAATGGCGATCATCGCCTCGAGTGTGATTTATCTGATCAAGAAGAATCGCGAATCGCGCGGCCCGGTGGATCCGACGCCAAACGAATGCTGGAAGGGCGGAATGCTTTACTACAACCCCAACGATCCCGTGTTATTTGTCGGAAGGCGCGACGGCGCCGGCTTCACGTTGAATATGGGCAATCCTTGGAGTTGGGCTGTGATCGGCAGTCCTCTGCTTCTCGCCGTGTCCGCTTTTTTCGTCATGTCCTGAGGGGCTAGACGTCATCTTACTTTCGACCTTGTCCCCTGCTTTAAGGGTTGTTCGTGGCTCAAGTTCAAGGGCAATGGCGGCGCGGTTCGCAGCTACACCAGCGTCAATGAGATCGATGCCGAGGAAGGCAACGCGCGGGTGTGGGGCGGGATGCACTTTCGCAACTGCACCGCGGTCGGTACCGCGGTCGGCAGCAAGGTCGGCAAGTACACGGCGACGCCTTTGTGTCTCCGTGTTCTCCACATGGGTTTAATTCGCATTCATTCACAAGCCCTCCTACCGGAATTGACCTTCGTTTCACGCGCGTAGTACGATGCGCCCACTTTATCGGGGAGGAAATCTATGAAGACGATGGTGGGAGTCTTATTGTTTTTTGTTCTTCTTTTCTCGACGGCGATTGCGCAGACAACCAACGCGACACTTGGGGGAACGGTTTCCGATTCGACGGGCGCGCTCATTCCGGGCGTGACGGTGACGGCGACCAACACGCAGACCGGCATCGTCACTACGGTGCTGACGAACGAAACGGGAGCGTATAACTTCGCTTCGCTCCAAACCGGCATCTACAAGGTGACGGCGGAGCTTCCAGGTTTTCAAACGCAGGCCTATAGCGACGTGACTCTCGGCGTCGCGCAGCAAGTGCGTTTGAATTTCACACTGCAGGTCGGGGCCCAATCGCAGCAGGTCGAGGTGAACGTCGCGGCCGACACGCTGATTGCGACGACATCTTCTTCTGTGGGTACAGTGCTGCCGGAGTACAAGCTGCGCGATCTTCCGCTTCCCACTCGTAACGCGCTGGATTTGGTGTTGACGACCGCTGCCACTCAAGGCGGCAGTTTTGCGGGCGCGAGAACTGTCTCAGTGAATACCGTGCGGGACGGTATTCCAGTCAGCGACGGACGGTACGATGTCGGAGTTTCCGCATCCACCTATGTGAGTCCGGACCTTGTGGAGGAAGTCCGCATCATCGTTGCCCCCGCAGACGCGGAAATGGGACGCGGATCGGGTCAAGTGCAAATGGCAACACGCTCCGGCACGAACCAATTTCATGGAAGCGTTTTTGAGGTGAACCGCAACTCCGCATTGAGTGCGAACTCCTGGGGCAACAACTTTCGCGGTGTAGGTAAAGACTATAAGAATGGAAATCAATTCGGTGGCCGTCTCGGCGGACCAATCATCAAGAACAAGACGTTTTTCTTTTTCCTCTTTGACGGGCAGCGATTCCTGACCCGAAGCAATTTCATCGCTAACGTCTTGACTGCTCCGGCACGGCAGGGAATCTTTCGATATTACGAGGGCATTCAGAACGGAAATATTCTCTCTAACAGTCCTGTTGTGAATGTTGATGGCAGTCCGAAGTTCGGAGAACCCAGGGCCGTGAGCGTCTTTGGCCGCGATAACTTACGTCCAGGAATGGATACCTCGGGTTGGATGCAGCGCCTTCTTTCGCTCATGCCGCCTGCGAATGATTTCACAGTCGGAGACGGACTCAATACCGCAGGTTATCAATGGCTGCGGCGAGTACGCGGCGTGGATACCTCGGTCGGAGACGGGCAAGACACGAACCGAAATCAATACAACGCGCGCATCGATCACAACTTCAATTCCAATCACAAAGCGTCGTTCAGTTGGACGCAAGAACACGACTGGTCTGCAACCACGCAGACCGGCATTGCAAATTGGCCGGGCGGTTGGGACGGCACGGTTGTACGAGATCCGCGCTTTTTCCAGGCATCGCTGGTATCGACGCTCTCGCCAACCATCCTCAACGAGTTTCGCTTCGGTAGCCGGAGAAACAATCATTTCGCGTGGAATGCGATTCAAAGGCCGGATTCCATCGGCGACGAAGCGCGAAAACTGCTTCCCACCAAAGGCGGAGAATTGTTCTACCCCACTCAGATTCTTTTCCCGGATAACTTCGTTCAGGCGGGCCAGACTCGCGGCCAGACGAGTCCGATTTACTCGTACAGCGACACGTTGAGCTGGACTCGATCCAAACACGCGTTCAAAACGGGTTTCGAAGCGCGGTTCAATGCATCCCGCGGCTACAATTTCGGCGCCGATCCTAAATTACTTTTCCCAACGGTTACGATCGGAGCCGGCAGCGTTCCCGTCACGGGAATTGCGAACAATCCGGCTTTTCCAAATCTGATCGGTACGAACATTACCACTGCACAAAACCTGCTGCTCGATTTGTCCGGCTCCGTCTCCGGTGTGAGCCGAACGTTTTATATCGAGAAACCGACGGATAAGGAATTTACCGGCACGGTTCAAGTTCCCAAGGACAATCATCAGAACGAATGGAGCGCCTTCTTTAAAGACGACTGGAAGATTCGTCCGAATCTCACACTCAACCTCGGCGTGCGCTACGACTACTACGGCGTTCCGTGGGAGTCGAATGGTCTGATGGCGTTTCCCATCGGAGGTAACTCCGCCCTGTACGGGATTTCCGGAAAGGACAATTCGGCGTTGTGGAATCCATATGCAACCGGCGGTTCGCCGACGCAGCTCCAATTTACCGGAAAGAAATCTCCGAATCCGAGTAAGCAGTGGTACAACGACGACTGGAACAACTTTTCGCCTGCAGTGGGCTTCAGCTGGTCGCTTCCGTGGTGGGGAAAAGATAAGACGATCTTGCGCGCCGGATATGGCATGAGCTATCCCGGAACGGCAAACTTCAACGCGGGTTGGAACTTCAGTAATCCCGATGGTTACAGCTTCGGTCAAAATCTAACTCGATTGGGGTTGTCAACGACGTACTTTAACCTCGTGACTCTGCCGATTCCTGTCCCACCGCCGGGGCCCAGCGTTCCGCCGCTCGCGATTGAGCCTGTCACTCAGCGGAGTACATCTCTCCGAGCATCCGACGAACACCGTGTTGTTCCCTATATCCAAAACTGGAACTTGGAAATCCAGCGATCATTGGCATCGAACCTGACGTTCGAAGCGCGATACATCGGCAGTAAAGGCACGAAGCTTCTCGGTGGAATTTCGCTTAATGACGTGAACATCTTTGAGAACGGAATTCTTGACGCGTTCAACATCACTCGCGCCGGCGGCGATGCACCGCTGTTCGATCAAATGCTGAAGGGTTTGGTGATGAACGCCGGTCAATCGGCAGTGGGAACGAATGGTGTGACGGGATCAGCGGCGCTCCGGCAGAACACGATTTTCAGGACATTCCTTGCCAACGGCAGCGTTGGACAATTTGCAAGCGCGCTGAATACGCAGGCCACGGTTACAAACGTCCCCGGCGGTCTCGTTCGAAACGGCGGATTCCCGGAGAACTTCATTGTCGTTAATCCACAATTCGCCAGCGTCAGAATGGACACGAATCCCAGCAACTCCAGCTACCATGCGATGACGCTTCAGGTCACGAAGCGGCTGTCGCACGGCTTCACGAATCAAACGTCCTACACGTGGAGCAAAACGCTCGGCGACGCCAGCGACGACGGTGCCGCTGCGTACCTCAACCCGCGTAACCGTTCGCTCAATAAAGCGCTGGTGGATTTCCATCGTACTCACGGTTTCCGAAGCAACGGCACCTACGAATTACCGTTTGGACCAGGCCGACCGTTCCTGAGCAATGCACCCAGGTTTGTGACGCGACTCGTCGAGCGTTGGCAATTGGGAGGTATTTTGAGTTGGAACTCCGGAGCGCCTCTGACAATTACGGCGAATAACTCGACGTTCACGCAAAACACGGGCAACATGCCCGTCATTCTCGGCGATTTTCCAAAGAGCAGCGGGAAAGTCACGCCGGTTGCGAACGGCGCGATCTATTTTCCTGGACTGCAGCAGGTCACAGATCCGGCGAAAGCAGGGGTCACCATGGCGCAAGGCCTGCAGAGCCAGTTCAGCAATTACGCCATCGCAGACGCGAACGGCAAGATCATTCTGGGCAATGCTGCGCCTGGAACGCTGGGTACGCTCGGGCAACGTTGGATCCAAGGGCCCTCGCACATCGGCTTCGATGTGGATCTCGTCAAGCACGTCAAGATCGGCGAAAGCAAAGATTTCGAAGTTCGCATCGACGCGATCAATGTGTTGAACACGCCGCGCTGGCTGGACCCGAACACAAATATCAATTCGACGAGCTTCGGTCGTTTGACGGCGTCGGATCCTACCGGATCGTTTCAACAATCGGACGTCGCTACCGGCGCGCGAACATTCACAATTACTGCGCGCGTGAATTTTTAGGGGAATGGAAAACGCGGGCGTGATTGGGGACAGTCCCCAATTCTTGTACTTCAGAATTGGGGACTGTCCCCAATCACGCCCGCGTTTTCACTGGAGGGAATCATGGGAACACTCATCCTCGCATTAATGTTGTTGCAATCCACCTACGCCACCGTCAGCGGCACCGTTGCCGATTCGACCGGCGCTGTTTTGCCGGGCGTGTCTCTAACCGCGACGAACAACGGCACGGGGGTGGTGACCACCGTCATCACGAACGAGGCTGGCGCGTATAACTTCCCGAGCCTGCTGCCTGGCGCGTACACCGTCTCCGCCGAACTGCCCGGCTTCCAAAAACAAACATTCACGAATGTCCAACTCGGCAACGCTGACAAGGTGCGCCTCAACTTCGCGCTGCAAGTCGCTACACAAGCGCAGTCGGTTGAAGTCACCGTTGCTGCGGACACATTGTTAGCGACGTCCAGTTCATCAGTGGGCGAAGTTCTTTCCCAATCTAGAGTCCAAGATCTACCCATGGTCAGCAACAACGTACTGGATCTGTATCGACTGGTTCCCGGCATCCGCATCAACGCGGATGGTGTGAGCGGAAGTTTCGCCGGCTTGAGCGGGTTTGGTACAACCAACATCCAACGCGACGGAATCGATGCAGCGGGCGGAGCTCGGTTCACGGCAAACGCGCTTTCGGCGACGTATATGAGTCCGGATCTCATCGGTGAGGTCCGCATGATTGTTGCGCCCGTGGATGCAGAACTTGGCCGTGGTAACGCCCAGCTTCAATTTCTCACTCGATCGGGAACCAATCAGTATCGTGGAACGGGTGTGTGGCTCGCTCGCAACAGCGCCTTCGATGCGAACACGTGGAACAACAACAGGCAGATTGATCCAAAAACCGGCGCGTGGAAGCCCACCAGACCGGATTGGAATAACGTTCAACAGTTCACGGGAAGCTTGGGCGGTCCAATTGTGAAGAACAAAACATTTTTCTTTGCGTTGTGGGATAGCGCGCTTGTCAACGGCCGCACCACACCGAATCCAGTCGTTCTGACGCCGTGCGCACGCAACGGCATCTTCCGATACTTCGACACGGGCAGCAGCAACGCTGCGAATCTTTGGAACAATGGCAATGCGATTCAGGAGACTCAATCGACAGGTGCGACCCCTGTCATTGCGGTCGTGGATCCTCTCGGCAATCCATTAGCTCCAGCAAAGAATCCTGACGGCAGTCCGTTTACGGGCACGCTGCGATACGCGAGCGTCTTCGGCCCTCTGCAAAATACGCCGACTCGGCCCGACTGTTCCGACGCGATCGTGGGACGCGCGGCAACCGCCACCGGCACGTGGGACCTCAATCGCACTCAGGTGGATCCGACGGGATTCGTGCGCAAGCTCATGGACAAGATGCCGCTGCCGAACAATTACGAAGTCGGCGACGGTCTGAACACCGCCGGCTATCGCTGGGTACGCCACGAGCGTGACGGAAGCGAAGGTATTTTTGCGACGAGTTCAGCAGGTCTTGCATCTCCAACGTTCCTCGGCCGGAAGCAGATCAACGCGAAAATCGATCACAACTTCAATGCAAGGAATAAGCTCGGTGCCAGCTATACGTATGAACGATCCTCGGGTAATGCGAGCGGGGCGTTTGAATCATGGCCGGGCGGTTTTCGCGGCAGCGTCTTCCGTCGTCCTCAAACGCTTTCGCTGAATTTCACGTCCACGCTGTCGCCTTCCCTGGTCAACGAAGCGCGTGGAGGAATGCGGCGCACAGGTGGAAACACATTCAACGGGATGAATGACCCGGTGAATGGAAAGGCCGGCCAAGCGTTCTTCCCGAACTTCAACGGCTATCCGGTATACATCGGACCAGGAACCGGCCAAGTCAGCTTCCAATCCAGCCAACTCCTCGGCGGCGGCACCACCGCGACGTACAACGACATTACAGTCCTGTTGACCTACGGCGACTCTCTGAGTTGGACGAAAGGCAAACATGGTTTCAAGTTCGGCGGTGAAATTCGCAGAGGGCACAGCCTGGGATACGATGCGGGAATCACCATCACGAGCATTCCACGTGCGGTTGGTGGCGACACGATGTTAGGCACGATACCCACAGCGGCAATCAGCAGCACACTCGTACCCGGACTCGCGGGCACGCCTTCCACAGGCAACAACCAACGGATGCGCAATCTGCTGAGCTTTATGGCCGGCTCGGTGAGCCAGGTGACGCAGTTCTTCTACATGCAATCGCCGACGAAGTTGGATGCGTTCGAGGATTACAAAACATTTCCACAACGTGTTCGCGACACTCACTTGAACGAAGCGAGTTTGTTCATCAAGGACGATTTCAAAGTGCTGAAGAGTCTCACGCTCAATCTCGGCGTGCGATGGGAGTATTACGGAACACTCTACGACAACAACGGCTTGATGCCGCTTCCCGTCGGCGGACCTACTAGAATTTTCGGCATCTCCGGAAATTCTTTCGACGGTTGGATGAAACCTGGAGTTCGCGCAGAACCCACCGCGATGGAGTTCGTCGGGAAGAATTCGCCCCATCCAGACGAGTCCTGGTACCCGAACGACTGGAACAATTTCGGTCCCGCCGTCGGCTTTGCGTGGCAGCTGCCGTGGCTCGGTGCCGGCAAAACGACCGTGCGCGGTGGATATCAAATGACGTTCAACGGAGGACCTTCCTTCAACTCCATCACTCAAGAAAATGTCGCGCCGGGCAGCACGCTCCAAGCGAGCTACATAGGAGACAGCAGTACTACGTATCTCGACCTGACCAAAGTGCCGTCGTTGATTCCGGTGCCGAACATCATCAAGCCAATCCAACCTGTTCCTCTTTCGGATCGGACTCAACAGATGTATGTGCCACAACCGGGATTTGTGAATCCGTACGCACAGAACTTGACACTATCAGTGACTCGGAGCATCACTCCGAAACTGACGGTAGACATGCGCTACATCGGCACGCTGGGCAGGAAGCAGCTCAATGCTGCTTTCCAAATCAATCAGCCGAATTTCTTGTACAACGGTCTGAAGGAAGCGTTCGATGCCGCCCGAATCGGTGCCGACAATAGCCCGGCGCTCCAGGTTCTGGAAAACATGTTCAAGGGGATCAACATTGCGGGAGCAGGGTACGGGCCAGTGGGTTCAGTCTTCAATGGAACTCTGCAGACGGCTGGAATGCATCTTCGAGCATCCGCGAATACACAGGCCAATCTCGCAAACGGAAATTATGCCGGGTTAGCGGCAACACTCAACACGTTGAATTACTCCACTGCGAATAATCCCAATTTGCCTCCCATTTCGGCCGGTGTGAATGGCGGAGTTCTCCGGTTAAATGGATTCCCGGAAAACTTCATCGTGACGAATCCCCAGTTCGGCAACCTCTACATGATTGCCACCGTCAACAGTAACAACTATCACTCCATGGAGGCGCAGGTCACGCTGCGGCCGACACGCGGCCTGAACATGCAGACAACCTACACGTGGAGTAAAAATCTTGGAATTCAGGGCGCGGTCGGAAGCACCTATACAAATGCGGTGGACCGTCACGCCGACTATGCGTTACTTCCCGATACTCGCGTACACGATTTCCGGACGAATGGAACATTCACACTACCGATTGGTCCCAATCAAATGTTCTTCAAGAACAGCACGGGAACGATTGCGCGAATCCTCGAGAACTGGCAGGCCGGTTGGATCTTTAACGGAAACACTGGGGGGCCGCTGAACATCAGTGCTCAAAACATGCTGTACGCCAATGGAACACCCGATGTCGTGGGCCCGTTCGATATCAACGGTAAGGTCCAATGGCCGACCGGCGCCACGAGCGGTAATTATTTTATGGGAGGCGCCGTCACGCCGGTTAAAGACCCGCAATGTGCCAACGTCACAACGATGCAGAGTCTCCAAGGGCAATGCACGCTCAGCGCGGTCGCGGATAAGAGCGGCCGAATCCTTCTCGAGAATCCGCTTCCGGGACGGCGCGGAACGCTTGGATTACGCAGGATTGAAGGACCGGGCGTGTGGCGCTTTGACGCGAACCTCAGCAAGTCCGTGAAGGTCAGCGAAAGCAAGAGCATCCAATTTCGAGTGGACGCGCTCGATGTGTTGAACCATCCCGAACCCGCGACGCCCGTGGTGGACATTAATTCCGCCAACTTTGGATTGATAACTGGCACGAATGCAAAGTCCACACTGCATCGCCAGTTTCAGGCACAATTAAGGTTTAGCTTCTAGTGATCAGGGGTGACCTATGAAACGGCTGTCTTTCGCTTTCGTGATCCTCATTGCATTCCTCGCCAGGCCCAGCGCGGCAGACGAGGGAATGTGGACCTTCGATAATCCGCCGCTGAAGCAACTCCGGGAAAAATACAACTTCACGCCGACTGCGCAATGGCTGGACCATATTCGTCTGTCCAGCGTTCGGTTCAATGACGGAGGCTCCGGATCATTCGTCACACCGACCGGGCTCGTCATTACGAATCACCACGTTGCATTCGGTCAGCTCCAAAAGGTTTCCACGAAGGAAAAGGATTACGTCAAAGACGGCTTTCACGCGAAGACGCAAGCCGAGGAGTTGAAGTGCCCCGACCTCGAGTTGAACGTACTGGTCTCAATGGAAAACGTTACAGCGCGAGTTCAAGGTGCTGTGAAATCCGGAATGACCGAGAAGCAGGCGCTCGATGCGCGCAAGGCGGAACAAGCCAAGATCGAAAAAGAGAGTCTCGATAAAACCGGCTTCCGCTCGGATGTCGTATCGCTTTATCAGGGCGGTGAATATTGGCTGTATCGTTACAAGAAGTACACCGACGTGCGGCTGGTATTTGCGCCGGAGCAACAGGCGGCTTTCTTCGGCGGCGATCCGGACAACTTCACGTTTCCACGGCACGACCTCGACTTTGCGATTATGCGCGTGTACGAAAACGGCCAGCCCGTTCAGAGCCGAGAATACTTGAAATGGAACTCGAAGGGCGCCGCTGATGACGATCTTGTTTTCATTTCCGGGCATCCGGGTTCCACCGAGCGCGGCCTAACGATGGCGCAGCTCACGCTGGACCGTGACGTCGTTTATCCAATGCGAATCGGACGATTGAACCGCCATCTCGCGGCGCTGCGCGCCTATGCCGCGCGCGGATCCGAGCAGGCGCGGCAAGCAGCGGAAGACATCTTCGGGCTCGAGAACAGCCTCAAGGCATTCACGGGCGAATTCAACGGCATGGATAAAGCGCTGTTCGACAAGAAGACGAAAGAGGAATCGGATCTTCGAGCCAAGGTGGCCGCCAATCCCGAATGGCGCCGGCAGTATGGTGATGCGTGGGATGCGATCGCGGCCGCTACAAAGAAACAGGCGGATTTGAGCAAGTTGCAGCAATTCCGTTCGATCAGTACGGCTTCCAATCTCGCTGGGCTTGCGCGGCAAATCGTGGTTTACGTTGCAGAAATTCAGAAACCCGACGCCCAACGCCTTAGTGGTTATCATGACTCGCAGCTCGAAGAATTGAAGTTCTACCTCTTTTCTCCCGCTCCGATTTATCCGGAATATGAAGAAGCGATGCTGACGTTCTCGCTGCAAGACTCACTGGATCAACTGGGGCCGAATGATCCTTGGGTCAAAGCCGTGCTCAATGGGAAGACTCCTGCGCAAGTCGCCTCGGAAGTGATGCGAGGGACCAAATTGACCGACCCCGCCGTGCGTAAGAGTCTGGCCGAGGGAGGCGCGGCGGCAGTGAACGCGTCTACGGATCCTTTGATCGTTTTGGCGCGCAAGGTGGATCCGTTCTTCCGGGAAATTCGGAAGCAGTTTGAAGACACTGTCGAATCCGTGTTGACGAGCGCCAGCGAAAAGATTGCAAAGGCTCGGTTCGCGATCTACGGAAAATCTGTTTACCCGGATGCGACATTCACGCTTCGTCTCGCCTATGGAACCGTCAAGGGATATCCGATGAACGGAACGAAGGCACCGTCGAGGACGACTTTTTACGGCTTGTACGACCGGTCGGCTAGTTTCGATAACAAACCACCATTCAATTTGATGCCGCGATTCGTGGAACGCCGCGACAGGATCGATTTGTCGACACCTCTGGATTTCGTGATGAGCGCCGACATTATCGGCGGGAATTCGGGGTCGCCGGTCATTAACCGCAACGGTGAATTTGTCGGCCTGATCTTCGATGGCAATATCGAAAGCCTCACAGGAAATTTTGTTTACCTCGAGGAAACGAACCGCGCTGTCGCCGTGCATAGCGCCGCGATCATTGAGGCGCTGCGGAAAGTCTATGACGCGCCGGCGTTGGCGAACGAGCTGGAGGGGAAGTAACTAGGCAGGAATAGGGTTTTACGGCCCCTCCTTCGAGGAGGGGCGGCCGCGCCGATCAAACAAATGCCTCGCTACATCAGAATCGGCGCGGCCGGGGAGGTCAGACGATGGTTGGACCTCCCCGGCTGCGCCCTGACGAAGGTAGCGAGACATTTTGTTTAAAGGGCGCAGCCTCCCCTCCTCGAAGGAGGGGAAAAAAACGCAGTGACTGTTTGAATTTGCCCGTGTTTCAACTGAGCTATATTCCCCTCCTTTAAAAAAAGGAGGGGAATATGACCCAATTAACCTACAGCTTGTTGAACACGTCTGGATACCTCGACTCGAACCTCATCAACTGGCCACTCACGGGATGTTTGAATTCCAACTGCGCGCCGTGCAGCGCTAGCCGCCGAATCGGGTTGAAGCCGCTACCGTAGTTCTTGTCACCTACAATCGGATGGCTGCGCTCAGCGAGGTGGACCCGGATTTGATGTTTCCGGCCGGTTTCTAGTCGTACATCCAGAATCGTTGTTTTTGCATTTCGCTTCAGCACGTGCACATGAGTCACAGCGGGCTTTCCGATTTTCTTGTTTCGTGTGGAGTAAACGCGGTAGGCAGCGTTCTCGGCCAGGTGGGACCGGATCGTGAAGTCATCTCCTCTCACCTGTCCTTCGACGACAGCAACGTATCGCCGGCCGGCGG
>JACXTT010002657.1_pt1 | contig 28119 bp, 16 predicted proteins | sample 9270951 | NCBI WGS metagenome assembly JACXTT01 (sample SAMN15532306, study PRJNA645909) | rock metagenome | isolation source: weathered quartz diorite | place: Puerto Rico | collected 2017-06-21 | reverse complement strand
CTCGTGGAGCAGAACGCTCACCTCGCGCTCCACATCGCCCACTATGCGTACGTGATCGAGACAGGCCAGCTTGTGATCGAGGGGAAGGCCTCCGACGTGTCGAAGAACGAAGAAGTCCGCAAAGCGTACCTCGGGGAGGCCTGACCCCCCGTTCCTCCCCTCAGACGCCCCTCAGGGCGCTCTTCTTAAACCCGTACAGCACGTAGATCACCATCCCGACGACCAGCCATATCCCGAAGCGAAGCCAGGTGACCGACGGAAGCCCGAGCATCAGGTAGACGCACGAGACGATGCCGAGGATCGGAACGACGGGAACCCAGGGCGTTCTGAATCCGCGGGGCCGGTCAGGCTCCCGCTTCCGGAGGATGAGGATCCCGACGCAAACGAGCGCGAACGCGAAGAGCGTCCCGATGTTCGTCAGATCGACCATCTCGTCGATGCTCGTGAACATCGAGCAGACTCCCACCGCAACCCCCGTCAGGATCGTCGTCACGTGAGGCGTCCGGAATTTCGGGTGCACCTTCGCGAACGTGGGTGGGAGGAGACCGTCGCGAGCCATCGAAAAGAAGATCCTCGGCTGACCGAGCTGAAACACCAGGAGGACCGCGGTATGGGCAACGACCGAGCCGAACGCGACCACTCCCACGAATATGGTTCCCCACTTCTCGATGTTCGCGTATTGGAGGGCGAGTGTGAGGGGTTCCGCCTGCTGTGTGGCAAGCATCTTCACCAGCGCGGAATAGGGGATGATCCCCGTGAAGACAACCGCGACAATGATATAAATGAGCGTGCAGACTATTAGTGAGCCGATAATGCCGATCGGGAGATCGCGCTTCGGATTCCTCACCTCCTCCGCGACGGTCGAAACTGCGTCGAAGCCTATGTAGGCGAAAAACACGACGGCGGCCCCTGCCTGGATTCCCCCCCATCCGTTTGGCGCGAAGGGGTGCCAGTTCTCGGGCTTCACGTACTTCCACCCGATGAACACGAAGAAGGCGAGCACCAGAAGTTTGAGGAGGACCATTCCGGTGTTCACGCGCGCGCTTTCCCGGATTCCGATGACGAGAACGATCGTGATGGCCGCGACGATGCCGACGGCAAGGATATTGAAGACGATCGGGATGCCGAAGATGTGCGGGGCTTGCTCGAAGAGGCCGGGGATCTTGGCCGCCGTCCGGTAATCGGTCGACAGCCAGTCGGGGACATTGATCCCGAAGCCCGCCACGAAGGTCTTGAAGTAGTTGGCCCAGCTGATGGCGACCGCCACGTTTCCCACGGCGTATTCGATGATCAGGTCCCACCCGATGATCCAGGCGACGAACTCGCCGAGCGTCGCATACGAGTACGTGTAGGCGCTCCCCGAGATGGGGACCATAGCCGCGAATTCCGCATAGCAGAGAGCCGCAAAGCCGCAGGCAACTCCTGTAAAGACGAACGAAAGGATCAGCGCTGGTCCGGCACCGAGCCTCGAGGCGTCGCCCGCCGCGGCCGTCCCGATGGTGGCGAAGATCCCGGCGCCGATGATCGCGCCGATGCCCAGCATCACCACATCGAACGCGCCGAGCGCCCGCTTGAGCTGGTGCTGCGGCTCTTCCGTCTCGTGCAGGAGCGCATCGAGTGATTTCCTCCGGAAGAGACTGCTCGCCATCGCTTCTCAGTCAGGGAATGGTATGAGGGGACTCCAACCGCGGTTGAACGTCAGTCGGGCAACTGCTGGTCGGATTGCTCCGTCGCCCGCTCGTTCAGGACCGCTCTTGCCTCCAACAGCTTCTCCTCCTCGACGAGGACCTGGATCCCCTCGCTTTCCTGGAGAAAGGGAAGCATGCCGCCCGTGTCTTCGTACTTCAGAAATGATTCGATTCCCGCCGCCGCCAGGGTCGCCTGCGCAAGCTCCGCTTCAACCTCATTGAGATAGGTCCCCGCGGAAACGTATCGTTCCATCTCAGTCCTCCGTCGTCGTTCCGGCGACTTCCTCGACGGTCGTAATCCCTTTCCGGAGGAGTTCGAACGCGGCTTCGCGGAGGCTCTTCATCCCCTGCTTGATGGCGGTGTCGCGGATCGCGCCTTCGGCGATCGTATTCCCCGCCTCGAGAATCAGCTGCCTGATCTCGGGCGTGAAGTAGAGGACTTCGTGGATTGCGATACGGCCTTTGTATCCGCCGTGGCAGTGGATGCACCCCTCTCCACGGTAAAACGTGGTCTTGGCGATCTCATCCTTCGGGAATCCGAGCTTTTCAAGCGAAATCGGAAGCATCTCCTTGTCGATGACCTTGCATCGCTCGCAGAGCTTTCGCAGGAGCCGCTGCGCCACGATGATGTTAAGAGAGTAGGCGAGCAGGAAGGGCTCGAGGCCCATCTTGTAGAGCCGGGCGATGGCGCTGGGAGCGTCGTTGGTGTGGAGCGTCGAAAAGGTCAGGTGTCCCGTGTTTGCGAGCTTGATCGCCATGTCGGCTGTGATCTTGTCGCGGATCTCGCCAACCATGACCACGTCCGGGTCGTGACGCAGGATCGCCCTGAGGGCCCCCTCGAAGTCGAGCTTCGTATTCAGCTTTACCTGGCGCGCCCCGTCGATGAAATACTCGACAGGATCCTCCACCGTGATGATGTTCAGCGAGGGATCCATGACGGCGCGGATTGCGGCCAGAAGGGTCGTGCTTTTGCCGCTTCCCGTGGGGCCGGTGAGGATGACGATACCGTACGGCTTCTCGATCGCCTTCTTGAAGCGCTCGAGTGCGTCCTGCTGAAAGCCGATGTTATCGACCGTGATGCTCGCCTCGGGATCGCGCAGGACCCTGATCACGATCGATTCAAACTTTACGCGCAGCTCCTTCCCGACCATCGGGATGATCGAAACGCGGAACCGGACGATCTTATTGTCGATGGTTTTCTGGATGAACCCGTCCTGGGCCATGTTTCTCTCGAACCGGTCCGTCCCCTTCGCCACATCCTTGATGACGGCGGACACCGCGTCCGCCCGCAGATCTTCGATCGTCTGCCACAGCGTCAGACGCCCGTCGATGCGGAAATGGACTTCCGTCCTTCGTGCCGCGCGCGGGATCACGTGGAGATCGCTCGCGTTGATGCGCACCGCATCGGCCAGGAGGTTGTCCACAAGCTCGCCGAGATGCCCTTTGCGGATCTCCTCATCGAGCTCGTCGGTGACATTCTGCTGGTCGTCGTCGATGTAGTCGACCGACTTCTCGCTCGGCCGGCTTTGCTGGTCGACGATGAGCTGCCTGCTCAGCTCCTCGTAATCGCGCGAATGGACGTAAAAGATTTCGTACTTCTGATACGGGAATCCCCGCGCCACTTTCGGGATCTCGGGATTCGCGGGATTCGGAGTGATAATCTGAAGCTTCGAGGGGTCTCCCTCGGCGACCTGCAGCGGAAGGATCTTGTTGTTGATGGCCAGCTCCTTCAGCCGGGGGGTCAGCGAGTCGAGAGTCTTATTGATGAACTGGAGCTTGTCGCCCTCGGGTCCCTGGGCGGTGAGATCGAGGCGCTTGAACGAATAGTACCGGGCAAACTCTTCGTAGACCTGCTCCTCGTCGGCGCCGAAATCCTCGATGAGGATCTCGAAGAGGCGGCGTTTGTCCGTGTCTCCCTGGAGCTTCTTCCTGGTGAGGGAGTCTGTAACCATCTTCCGGGAAACGATCCCCTTCCGGATGAGGCTCTCCACGAAGCCGGAAACGCCGTGGGAGGAGCTGCCCCGGGCGTCTTTTCCGCCGCTCTTGCCTTCTTCCTGGGATGATTCGTGATGGGTGTCCGGATGCTCGTCGTCGCCGTGGTGGGTTCGTTCGTCACGACCGGCGCGCGGTATATAACGAGGATCCATGCCTGATAATACAATAAATTTTTTTTGCAATCAAGGGCTATGACGAGGGTGCCGCGAAAGATGACGCAGGTCACAGACGCGACCTTCGTCAAATGATTCTCAGCCGGGCGTAACGGAGAAGGAGGTTTTTCCGGCCGACCGAATGGAATTCGACGACGGCTTTTGTCGAATCACCCTTCCCGGCGATCCCGATGACGCGGCCCCTTCCGAACATCTCGTGTTCCACCAGAGCGCCCGCTCTGAGGGGACTGCCTTCGGCATCACCCGGAGGATCGGGCCCCGGAGGATCCGGATAGAACTCCGGTTCGGGATCGATCCTTTCTTGCAGTGCGGGTCTCCGCGTACCGCTCATTCTAAGAGATGTCGTCATCCTGTACCCCGAGCGGTAGATTCGTTCGGTGATGGAAGGATCGATCTCCCCGAGAAACCGCGAGGCGGTCTGGGCGGACGGATCCCCGAACCGGTACCGTACCCTGGCGAAGGTGAGATAGAGGGCGCGCATGGCCCGTGTAATTCCCACATAATAGAGCCGGCGCTCCTCCTCGATCTCATTCCGGTCCACGGGAGAGCTGTAAAACGGGAGAAGCCCCTCTTCCATGCCTGTGATGAAAACGACCGGGAACTCCAGGCCCTTGGCGCTGTGAAGCGTCAGGAGAGTGACGGCATTGTGGGTATCGTCCCACTCGTCGATATCGCTCACGAGAGAGACCTGCTGGAGGAAATCCTCCAGCGATCCCCGCCCTTCCGCCCCAAACTCCGATATCGCCGAAAGGAGCTCCTGTACGTTTTCCCACCTCCCCATCGCCTCAGGCGTCCCCTCCTCCTTCAGAAGCGGGAGGATGCCTATTTCGTCGGTCATCGATCGCACCAGTTCACTCAGAGACATCCCCGACCTCAGCTCCCCGTATTTGCGGAACAGGCCGGAGAGCCACTCGAGCCCTCCCTGCGCCGCTTTCGAGAGCCCCGCAACCTCCCCGGCCCTGGCCGCGGCGGCAAGAAGAGAGATCTGTTCAGCCGAGGAGAACGCGGCAAGCCGGCTGATCGCGGCCTCGCCCAGGCCGCGAGGCGGGTAGTTAATGATGCGGAGGAAGCTCTCGTCGTCCGCGCCATTGATCAGGACGCGCAGGTAAGCGAGGAGGTCCTTGATCTCCTTCCGCTGGTAGAACTCGACGCCGCCGACGATCACATAGGGAATTCCCTCCCGGCGGAGCGCTTCTTCGAGGGAGCGCGACTGGGCGTTCGTCCGGTACATGACGGCGACTTCGGAAAAGTTTCCCTTGGACCGGCGGCATTCCTCGACGATGAGCGATACGACGGCCGCGGCCTCGCGGCGGTCGTCTTCGCACTCCACGATCCTGATGGGCTCGCCCGGAGCGTTCTCAGTCCACAGGTCCTTCGGGATCTGCCCGAGGTTGTTCTTGATGATCTGGTCGGCCGCGGCGAGGATCGACTTGGTGGAGCGGTAATTCTGCTCGAGGCGCACGACCCTGGCGTCGGGGTAATCGCGCTCGAAATCAAGAATATTCTGGATGTCGGCCCCGCGAAAGGCGTAAATGCTCTGGGCGTCGTCTCCCACCACGCAAACATTCCTGTCTCTGGCCCCCAGGAGCTTGACGAGTTCGTACTGGGCGCGGTTGGTGTCCTGGTACTCGTCCACGAGGATGAATCTGAAGCGGTCCTGGTACTTCGCGAGGAGCTTGCGGTGACCGCTCAGGAGAGCGATCGGGTGCAGAAGAAGGTCGTCGAAGTCCATCGCGTTATTTCTCTTCAGGCTCACCTGATACCGCTCATAGACGAGGGATGCCTTCTCTTCGAAGATGTCGGATGCGGCGCGGGCGAATTCTCCGGGTGAAACGAGTTGGTTCTTCGCGCCGCTGATTCTCGAGCGGATCGCGGCCGGGTTGAACGAGAGAAGAGGAATTCCGGATCCGTTCATGATCCGCTTGATGAGCGAGAGAGAATCCTGCGAGTCGTAGATTGAGAAGTTTCTGCCGAATCCGAGCGCCTCGCACTCCACTCGCAGGAGCCGCGCGAAGAGCGAATGGAACGTTCCCATCCAGAGGCTCGCGCTCTTCGCGCCGACCAGCCGGGTAATCCGGTCCTTCATCTCGTTCGCGGCCTTGTTCGTGAACGTCAGCGCGAGGATGTTCCAGGCGGGGACTCCCATCCCGATCAGGTGAGCGATCCGGTAGGAGAGAACGCGCGTCTTGCCGCTGCCGGGTCCGGCGATCACCATGACGGGCCCCTGCACGGTCGTGACCGCCTCGCGCTGCTGGTCGTTGAGATCGGAGAGGATCGGTGTCAATGCGCGCCCTGGAAAGAGCGATGGAGGGAGATGTGCCGGACCGGCGATGGATTGCAGGCTCGGCTGCTTGAACGTCGGAAGGCGGGGCCGGCGGCCGGATCCCCGCCCTGCATCAGAGGATGATCGCGCCTTCGAGGCGCAGAAGAAACTCTTTCGTCTTGATACCGCACGAGTAACCAACGAGCGCGCCGTTCTTGCCGAGCACGCGGTGGCACGGTACGATAATCGGGAGCGGATTCGCGCCGTTCGCCCGGCCGACCGCCTGGAAGGCCCTGGGAGCGCTCACGCGCTTGGCAAGATTCTTGTAGGTGATTGTTGTTCCGTAGGGTATCTTTGAAAGCTCCTTCCAGACACGGACCTGAAACGGCGTACCGATCAGGTCGATGGGACAGGTAAAAGTGGCCAGCTTTCCGTTGAAATATCGCGTGAGCTGGTCGAGGACTTCCTTGTTGCGCGCACGATTGTCGACTACGTTCTCTACATCCGAGTGGCGTCGTATCCATTCGAAAAAATCTTTCCGAGACTCGCGGGGGACGCTGATCTTACAGACGCCGTTCTCGGTGGACGCGACATAGATCCTCCCGATCCGCGAATCGAATGTTGTGCAGTATAGTTTCCTCCGGGAATCCTGCTGGCCTTCCTCCCCCTCCCGGTCTCTCTCTCCGTCAACTCGTGACCTCCTCCTCAGTGTGGTTGCAACGCGCGCGCTTTCGAGTGTTGCAAGTTCTTCAGGCATGGTTTTTCATTGTTCCGGTATCATGACCGCTGATTGAGTTTCGGGATTTGTGTGGGTGCGTGAAGTACCACGGCGAAAAGAACGCGACATCCCCCTCCGGAATTACCTCGTTTGTAATTGATGATGCGTGCGGCGAGCGACAGGTACAGCGCGCGTCCGAGTGGACGGCGTGGGATAATGATAAACATCCTGAAAACGAAAAGCAAGACAAAAATTTTTTTGCTTCTGAGTATCGGCGCGCGTGGAACGCTGTGGAACAGAGTCGTCGCGGCGAGCATTGTCGAATGAACGGTAGCCGCGGCTCCAGCCCGAGCGAATCATCGCTCGCTGCGTCGGGGAGGCGCCGGCTTTGGCCGGCGTTCTCGCCGGTGCGGCAGAATGTCCGGCAGGCGCCGGCTTCAGCCGGCGTGGGCTGCTGCGGACGCGCCTGCGGGCCACCCGAAAAAGAATCACCTTAGAAGAATGCTCTAACTTCTGCTTTCGCTGTATGCACCGGTGAGGATCCGCCCTCGCTTCGCCCGTCGTAGGTGACGGTGCCCTGAATGAACTGGGTGAGGCGGTAATCAACTCCGATGTGCCAGAGCCACGATCGCCCCGCAATCTTCCCGCCGGTCAGTTCGAACGGGGCGGCGCCATTGGCTCCGCGAAGGATGACCTCCTCACGCGTGAACTCTGCCCTCCCCTGTCCTCTGTCGCTGAGCGAGTAAACCAGCCGCACCGCCTGGGTGTTGATCTCCGCGCGCGCAGTATCATAATTCTCCGCCTCCCCCCCCGTAAGCCGGATGCCCAGCTCAACGCTCTGCTCGGGCCGGTACGACCAGTCGGTCTGAACCTCCCCGGAAGCGACGCTCCGGACCCTGTAGTCCGGGCCCGGAGAATCGAGGATATCCTTCCTCGCGATAAAATCGGTCTGATTGGAGAATTCCTTCACCAACTGCCAGCGGGCCCGGACCGACCGCTCATTGGTGTAGGTCCGCTCGTCTGCGACAGCGTACTCCGTCAGCCCCCTCCTCTGTGTGAATCTCAGGCGCAGGGAAAAATCCTGACGGTTCTCCATGACGTAGATGTCCTGCGAAACCAGCGCGCTTCCCGCGATGGTCGTCAGCCCGTTAAGGAAATGGCTGAAGTGGAGAAGATAGATCTGCTTTTTGTCTGGTTCGCTGCTTCGTTCATCCACGCGCGCGTAGGTCTCCGCCGAGAGGAACCCGGGGATATTTCCCGGCCAGCTCCCGCGCCCGAAGAGTCGTTCCCCGTTGAGCCGCACCCGCGCCCCGGCTTTGAGATCAACCGTCGGGAGGAGATTATCGCCGGGGACCGTGACGCTGATGTAGTCGCCGTCGAACCGTGCGGGACGGAAATCCTGATCGTCCGTGATGTGGTTTCCGTTCACGTCTCCGACGTAGACAAAGTTACCCGTCCCCTTTTGCACCTGCTGATAGACGCGCTCCGGTTTCGACGTTTGCCCCGTTGCCAGCTCGTAGAGTAAATCGGATTCGACGCCTCTCTGAAAGGGGGTGAAGCGCGACTGGGAGCGGAGGAGAATATCCTGCAGATCGGGCTGACCCGGGCGGCGGAACGAATCCGACGGAGATTTCTTGCGGAGTGTCAGATCGAGCGATGAGGTGAGCGAGTTCCACTCCCGCATCTGCCAGCCGTACTGCTGAGTCAGTGAAGCGAAAGCAGGCTCGAGTGCGCCCGCGGATAGCGAGTCTTCCCACCGGAATGCCAGGCTTGCGCGGAAAGATTGGCCCCCCGCGCTGTCGATCCGCACCCCCGGCGTGATCTCATTGAACCGGAAGCTTGAGGGCTTCGTCAGGCCCGTACCCGCGGCGGCGGCATGGAGATCTTCGCCGTTGTACGATATCTCCGGCCGGAAGGGTCCGGCGGACATCTCGGCGAGTGCGCGGTGGCGGTACCACGCAGATTGGTCGTCCGCCGGCGCATCCTCACTCTTGATCAATTCACCGTCGTAGCGCAGAACCGGGAGGCCCTCTCCGGAAATGCTTCCCGAGAGCGTGTACCGTCTCGAACGAAACTGATCGCCCCTTTGCATCCAGCCGAGCCCCCCGGTTACAGAAAGCGCTTCCATCGGGCCGAGCGTGACCGACCCCTCCCGGAGCTCCTCGTCGCGCCTCGACGAGTCGGCAATATTCCATTTCCGGTTGAACTCGATTTCATTGACTCTCTCCGGAGAGACGAAGCGCCGGTCGATGTATCGCTCCTTGAATTTCAGTCCAAGCGAGCCCAGGTCCCCCCCGCCGAGAGTCACATGCCTTGTCTCGAACTGCGCGCTCAAGGCGGCCGCGGGACCCGTGTTGTCCTCATCTCCTATGGCCGAGAAGCGGTTCGGATCGAACCTCGAGATGGCATACTCCCCCCCGAGGGTCAGCTCGTCCGTCACCTTTGCTCCGAGAGTGAAATCCGCCAGGCGGTGCGCAGAAGGCATCGGCAGGAAGATGAACGGCATATAGCTTCCCCGGCTCAGGCCCGCAAACTGGTACCGGCCGAGCGAAAGGATTGAATAGTCTCCCTTGCCCGGGCCCACATAGCCGAAGGAAACGCTGTACACCGCGTTGAGGGAATCCGAAGGTGCGAAGCGGTAGAGGGAGATTGCGCTGTCGGAACCCGAGGGGCTTGTGACGACCGTGTCGATTCTCGCGTACTGGCCCTTCCCCGCCCCTACGAAGACCGCCCCCGGCCGAACCGCTTTCAGCGGGTCGTCGCCTGAGGCGCGCAGGATCGCCTTATCCGAGTCGCTGAGGGAGACCTCGACCGGCGAATCCTGATTGTCGTTCTCCGTGAGGAATTCGGCGCCGACGGTCAGCCTGCGGTCGAAGAACCCGGCCGACGATTTTGCGGCGGCGAAGTTGCGGCTGAAGCGGCGGTCTGTGTATTCGAAGTCCACGGCGATCCGGGTAGAGCGTACGATAAATCGGCGGGGAGTGAATGTCACCTCCGCGGCCGCATAATCGATGACGTAATCGTTGATCTCCCCGCGTGTCATCCGCTCGCCGTTGACGTAGACGCGCTCGCTTCCCGCGATGACAAGGATGTCGCGCTCGCCGTTCGCCCCGCTAAGCCGGTAGGGACCCTGTACGCCGTCCGCCCCCTGGATCTGGTTGGTCTCGAACTTGCCTCTCGGGGCCGCGGCCGCAAGGAGGATGTCGCCTTCGGTTGCCCCGGCGCGAAACGCTCCGGTCCCTTTGGCGCCCTGCAGTTTCCGGTTCACGGAACCGAACTCATTTCCCGAGAGGCCCAGATTGAAGTCTCCGAGGGTGGCGCTGAGGTCGTTTCCGCGCAGCTCGACGAAGACCTTGTCAACTTCCTGCAGCGTCCGCGTCGTTCCTTCGGGCTGTATGGGCGAGTTTTCGTCCGTCAGCGCGGCCACGACCTCAAGATCGCGGGTGAGACTCCCGGCCATCTGCAGGCGGAAGCCGGAATTCAGAGAAAGGTCGCGGTTCGACCCCACCGTGAAGCCCCGGGCGATGCTTCCGCTCTTCTGAAGATTGGAGCCGAAGAGGTCGTCGAAGGAAAACCCGCGCCCGGTAGGCCGCGGCGCCGGCGTTCTCCCTGCGGCCCCCGAATCGGCCCGCACGGTGGGCAGACGATGGGCATACGAGCGTTGAACGCTGATCGGAAGAGCCTGATAGGAGGCGCTCAGCGTGGAGGTGTCGGCCTTCGGTCCCGCCGCCCGGAACGGCCGGTGAAGCCTCACAGTGCCGGACCTGTAGTCGATCGTGTAGTCGGCGGGGCTTCTGAGGCGTACCGAGTCGAGGAGGAGAACTTCGGATGCGGGGATGACGAACTCATGCGTGAGCGACACGACTGAATCACGGGCCGTGATTCTGAACTCGTCGTGAAGCGCCGCCGCCGGAGGCGCGGCGGAGTGTGTCTGTCCGCGCAGCGCCGGAGAAAGTACGAGAAGCGACGCGGCGAGGAGCGCCGCCGGCGGTTTACGGGGACTGACAGATCGCATTCATTGAATGCCCTATGGTAAGGAATTTTGTCCCGATATTCAATTGATTGATTTTAAGAGCCGCGTTTGCTATCTTGCCAACGACGCTTGCCACCCCCACGGATCAACCCGAACGCAACGATACCGCGGATGTCCCTCGTTCCACCATACATCGAGACTCTTCAACCCTACAAACCCGGAAGGCCGATCGCGGAGATTCAGCGCGAGCTGGGGCTGAAGCGAGTCGTCAAGCTCGCTTCGAACGAAAACCCTCTTGGGCCTTCTCCTCTTGCGCTGAAGGGGCTCCACGATTCGCTCGCCGAACTTCACAGATACCCCACCGGCGGATACGACCTCAGATCGCTCCTGGCGGCGAGGTTCAACGTCAAAACCGAGAATGTGATCGCCGGTGCGGGCTCGGAAGGGATCATGTCGGATATCATCAGGACCTTCCTCTGCGACGAGGACGAGGTCCTGACCACCGAGGGGGCGTTCATCGGCTTTCAGGTCCTTTCTAAGTCCCGGGGGGTCGCCTACCGGACCGTACCGTACAGAAACTGGCATTACGACCTTGAGGGGATTGCACGGAGCATCAACGAACATACGAAAATCATTTACCTGGCCAACCCGAACAACCCGACGGGGACGATTTTCACGAAGGACGAATTCGACGCCTTTTACGCCAGAGTTCCCGAACGAGTCCTGATCATCCTCGACGAGGCGTATTTCGAGTACGCGCGGCACAATCCGATTTATCCCGACTCCATGCAATACCGCTACGACAACGTCATTACGCTCCGGACATTCTCAAAGATCTACGGGCTCGCGGGAATCCGGATTGGCTACGGGTTCGCGCACGGGGACCTCATCAAGAACCTGTTGAAGGTCAAGCTCCCTTTCGAGCCCAGCACTCCGGCCCAGGCCGCCGGGATTGCGGCGCTCCAGGACGCCGACTTTCTGCGCAGATCGCTGGAGATGAATGCGCGGGGCCTTGAGTACCAGATGAGGGCGTTTTCCGAGATGGAGCTCGAAGTCGTCCCCTCCGAAGCGAACTTTACGATGGTCGTCCGGCCGGGCGAAGCGGACGCCGAATCCCTCTCGCAAGAACTGTTGAAAGAGGGGGTCATCATCCGTCCGCTCCGCGCGTTCGGTCTCCCGAACTGCCTCCGCATCACTGTGGGGACAGACGATGAGAACGAGATCCTCGTGAAGGCGCTGCGGCGGGTGCTTTCCAGAACCTACGCCTGAATGACGGCGCGACCGCGGGCCCGCCGGAGAGTACGGTAGGCGCCGGCTTTAGCCGGCGTCCCGCGATTACAATTGTAAGGAGCATCCATGGCACAGGAAGCGAAACAGGCACCGAACTCCGCCGTTGAGAAAGACTTTCTTCCGATCAACGGGACTGATTACATAGAGTTTTATGTCGGCAACGCCAAGCAGTCGTCCCACTATTACCGTTCGGCGTGGGGATTCAAACTGGTGGCCTATGCCGGGCTTGAAACGGGAGTGAGGGACCGCTCCTCGTATGTGTTGCAGCAGAACAAGATCCGCTTCGTGCTGACGACGCCGCTCGGGCCCGAGCACGCTATCACCGACCACATCAGGCTGCACGGAGACGGGGTGAGAGATCTCGCTCTCTGGGTTGACGACGCCGAGTCCGCCTACCGCGAGACCACCAAGCGGGGGGCGCGGGGAGTCATGGAACCCACGGTGTTCCGCGACGAATTCGGCGAGATCAATAAGTCCGCGATCGCGATCTACGGCGACACGATTCACACGTTCGTCGAGCGGAAAAATTACAGAGGGGCCTTCATGCCGGGCTACCGGTCCGTACCGGGCGAGGACACCATCGGCCGCGATGCGGGACTTCAGTATGTCGACCACTGCGTGGGCAACGTGGAGCTCGGCGCGATGAACAAGTGGGTCGAATTTTATATGTCGGTGATGGGCTTCAAGCTCTACCAGCATTTCGACGACAAGGATATATCAACGGAGTATTCCGCCCTGATGTCGAAGGTCCTCTCCAACGGCAACGAGCGGATCAAGTTCCCCATCAACGAGCCGGCCGCCGGGAAGCGAAAATCGCAGATCGAGGAGTACCTCGAGTACTACCGCTCTCCGGGAGTCCAGCACATCGCGATGGCGACGAGCGACATCATTCAGACCGTCGGTCTCCTCCAGAGCCGCGGCGTGGAGTTCCTCCGGGTCCCGTCCTCATACTACGATGAGCTCGAGGGCCGCGTCGGCCGGATCGACGAGCCGATCGACGAGCTGAAAAAGCTCGGTATTCTCGTCGACCGTGACGATGAAGGGTATATGCTGCAGATTTTCACCAAGCCGGTTGAGGACCGCCCCACCCTGTTTTTCGAGTGCATCCAGAGGAAAGGGAGCAGGAGCTTCGGGAAGGGGAATTTCAAGGCGTTGTTCGAGGCCATTGAGAGGGAGCAGGCAATCAGAGGAAATCTCTGATCGCCGCATACGGTTCTCTGAACATCTTCCGAACCCCTCGTGCGCCTGTGCACATTCGAAGTTAGGACTGCGCTCGGCACGCGGCGCAGGCTGGGGCTCGTCATCCCCGGCGGGATACTCGATCTCAACTCCGCAACGTCATGGCACCTCGCCGCGAACGGAGAAGCGCAGCCCCGGCGGATCGCAGACGCGCTCGTCCCTCCATCCATGCTCGAGTTCCTCCGGGGAGGGCCTACGTCTCTCACGTTTGCGCTCGCGGCAGTCGAGCGCGCGTCGGATGTACTCAAAGGAGGAATCCTTCCTCCGGGTCCGGAAGGGGAAACGCTTCTCTTCGCCCAGCGGGAGGTGCGGGTCATCGCTCCCCTCCCCCGCCCTTCGTCGATGCGCGACTTCTACGCCTTCGAGGATCACGTGAAGAAAGGGTTCGAGAAGCGGGGAGAGCCGATGCCGAAGGAATGGTATGAGATGCCTGTCTACTACAAGGGCAATCACCAGAGCATCGTGGGACCCGACGAAGACGTGGCCTGGCCTTCGTTCACCGAGCGCTTCGATTACGAGCTTGAGCTTGCCGTCATTATCGGCAAAGAAGGAAGGGACATCCCCGAGGGGCGCGCGCGGGAGCACATCGCGGGCTTTACCGTCATGAACGACTTCAGCGCCCGCGACATGCAGCGGAAGGAGATGAAGGTGAGGCTCGGGCCGGCGAAGGGGAAGGATTTCGCTACCGCCATCGGGCCGCACCTCGTCACGCCCGATGAAATCGGCGATCCGTACAACCTCCGGATGACGGCGAAGGTCAACGGGGAGCTCTGGTCCGATGGGAACTCCCGCAGCATCCACTACACCTTCGAGCAGATGATCGCGTTCGCATCGACGGCCGAGACGCTTTACCCGGGGGACCTGATCGGTTCAGGTACCGTCGGCGGAGGGTGCGGGCTTGAACTCGACCGGTGGGTCTCGCCCGGCGACACCATAGAGCTGGAAATCGAAAAGGTCGGCATGTTGAAAAACAGAATCGTCAAGAGTTGAATCAAAGGAGCAGCCCATGTACCCATTGCAAAAAGGAAAGAGCGCGAAGCAGGCGCATGTCGGATTGCCGGCGGGGACGTTCGAAGAGGAACACGGCAGGCAGGGGTTTTACGGAAAATCCTCCCACCTCTACCATGCTCACGCGCCCACGGACTGGACGCGGATTACGGGAGCGGTGCGCCCTCATGCGATCGACTGCAATCGGCTCGAGCCGACCGACCGGACAGACCCCTGCGGCTCGCCGGTGGCGTTTCTGAAAAACGGCGAGATCACCATCTACGTATCGCGCCGCTCCGCCCCGATGCCCTTCTATTACCGGAACGCGGACGGCGACGAGCTCTACTTCGTTCACCGGGGCACGGGGGTCATCGAGACGGACTGGGGGCCCCTTGAGTTTGAGCCGGGCGATTACGTCAATATTCCGCGGGCAGCCACCTACAGACTCATCCCCAAGACGAACGACAATTTTTTCCTGATCGTCCAGTCCTCCGGCGAATTCGACCAGCCCCAGAAAGGGGTCCTGGGCCAGCACGCCTTGTACGATCCGGCCGTGGTCGTTACTCCCGAGCCAACGCCGATCCTCGACGACAACCGCGAGTGGGAGGTGAGGATAAAGTTTCAGGATCAGTTTTCGTCCATTTTCTATCCGTTCAATCCGATGGACGTAGTCGGGTGGAAGGGGGACCTGACAGCCTGGAAGCTGAGGATGCGCGACATCCGCCCGGTCGTGAGCCCCCGGGCGCACCTGGCTCCGAGCGTCCATACATCCTTCGTCACCCCCGGGGCCGTCGTCTGCAGTTTCGTCCCGCGGCCGATCGAAGAAGAGCCTGATGCGCTGAAGGTCCCCTTCTTCCACCGGAATACCGATTCGGACGAATTCATTTTTTATCACGAGGGCGATTTTATCAGCCGGCAGGATATCGGACCGGGCATGGTCACTCTCCACCCACGCGGCATCCACCACGGCCCGCATCCCAAGGCGCTCGCCAATCAGGGGAAGAAGAAGTACACGGACGAGTACGCCGTGATGATCGACACCGTCAACCCGATCTTCCTGACCACCGAGGGAGAGGCTGCGGAGCGGAAGGACTACTGGAAAAGCTGGATGGAGAAGTAATTGATCGTCAATCCATCCGCCGAGGAGTACCGGAACGTCTACAAGCTCATGATCGGCGCAATCGTTCCGCGCCCGATCGCGTTTGTCTCGTCGCTCAGCGCCGACGGCGTCCGAAACCTGGCGCCGTTCAGCTTCTTCACCGGCATCAGCGCCAACCCCCCCGTGATCTGCTTTTCCACGATGAGGCGCAGCAGCGACGGCGCCCGGAAGGACACGCTGAACAACATCGAGGCCACCGGTGAGTTCGTCGTGAACGTGGTGTCGGAGCCGATCGCCGAACAGATGAATCTCTCCTCGGCGGAGTTTCCACCCGGGGTCGACGAATTCGTCGAGTCGGGCCTCACCCCGGTCCCGAGCGATCTCGTCAAACCACCTCGGGTGCAGGAGTCGCCGATCAACATGGAATGCCGTCTCGTGCAGATCGTCCATGTGAGCCCCAGGCCTCTGGGAGGGAGCCTCATCCTCGGAGAAATCCTCCGGTTCCATATCCGGGATGAGCTCTTTGAAAACTTCAGAATAGATCCGGACAAGCTCCGCCCGATCGGGCGCATGGGAGGCCCCACGTTCACGCGCACGACCGACCGGTTCGATCTGATAAGGCCGAAAACCGGCGAGATCCGAAACCCGTGACGCATCCCTTTGCGCGGCTCGCCGCGGCGGGGCTCCTCTTCCTTGGAATCGCGGCGGCAGCCCCCCGGACCGGCGGTCAGGGCCCAGCCATCCCCGGCGACGCATCCATAACCTTCTATTCGATCAGGGCGCTCGATGAGCGTAACGTGTTCGCCGTCGGCAAGCCCGGCATCATCGCACACTCCACCGACGGCGGGAAGACATGGACCCTGCAGTCGCATCCGGCCCCCGCCGGAACGGATTTATTCGGCGTCGATTTTTCCGACAGGAGCCACGGGTTGATCGTCGGCGGGAAGGGGACGATTCTTCGGACGACGGATGGAGGCTCCGCGTGGTCGGAGGTCCCGGCGGGAACGCCGGAGAACCTCGTCTCGGTGCATATGGGGACTTCTCAGGTAGGCTGGATCGCCGGTTTCCTCGGTACGATTCTGAAGACAACCGACGGGGGGGCAAGCTGGTCGGGTCAGCGAAGCGGCGTATTCGACAATCTCTGGTCGGTCTCGGCAGCCGACTCGGGCGAATGCTTCGTCACGGGAGGGAGCGGAACGATCCTCGCAACATCCAACGGGGGAAGAAGCTGGAAGACCGAAACGAGCGGCGTCCAGAGTTTTCTCTACTCCGTGAGGTTCCGCGGCCCGCAGACGGGGTGGGCTGTCGGAGGATACGGCGCCATACTCAATACAACGAACGGCGGACGCTCATGGGAAAAGCAGAACCTCGTCCCCTATTTGAGCGCCTTCCAGTCGAAGGCCTTTCATTACTCCGTCTACCCCTTCGACGCGCGATCGTGCATCGTTACCGGAACCGCGGGAACAGTGCTCAGGACAACGGATGGGGGGACGACGTGGAGCAAGGCCGATTCAAGGACCGGGGTAGTGCTTTTTGGAGCCGACTTTGCCGACAAAAAAACCGGCTGGGCGGCCGGTTCTTCGGGGACGATTATCAAAACGTCGGACGGCGGCGTCACCTGGCGGATCAGCCGGGGCGCCCGGTAGGCGCAGGCTTCAGCCTGCGCGAATCCTCGATGTACGCACCCTAAAGGGTGCGCCTACCGCATCTTCTCTATTGAGCTGATCTCCCTCAGGAGGTCCTTCTTTGTGAAGCGGGACTTGCTCATGATGGTCGAGATAAACCCCTGCATCTGAGATTTGGTCTCCTCATCCACCTCCATTGAAGTCAGGATGATAATCGGGGTGTTTCTCGTGCTCACCTGCTGCTTGAGCTGGTACGCCACGTTGAAACCCGAGATGTCCGGCATGATGAGGTCAAGGATGATCAAATCGGGCGCTTCCGACGCGGCGATTCTGACCCCCTCCTTGCCGTTCATCGACTTGATCACTTCGTATCCTTCCGCCTCCAGAATCACATGGATCAGATCCGCCGCGTTCCGGTCGTCGTCGATGATCAGAACCTTCGGATGCTGCTTCTGTTTGATCGCGCGAAGGGGAATTTTCTGCATCACTTTGAGGAGTTCTTCCCGGTTGACGGGCTTGACGAAGTAATCGAGGGCTCCCATGCTGAATCCGAGCTTTTTCTCGTCGGTGATGGAGATGATCACGATCGGTATGTTTTTGCAGATAGGGTGGCGCTTGAGCTCCTTCAGCACCTGCCACCCGTCTTTGATCGGCATGATCATGTCGAGCGTGATGATACTCGGCTTCAGCCTCTTGGCCTTCTCCAGACCCTCGGCGCCGTCCCGGGCGACCTCCGTCCGGTAGCCGGCTTCGTGCAGGTACATCTGGATCAGCTGCGCTGCCTGCGCATTGTCCTCGATGATGAGGACCATCGGCTTTTCTCCGTCGGGAAGAACGGCGAGCTGCTCCTGCGCCACATGGATAAGCTGGTCGGCAGACTCGATGACCTCTCCGGCGACGACCATCGGGATCCGGAATCGGAACGTGCTCCCCTTCCCCCACTCGCTTTCGACCGAAATCTGCCCGCCATGCAGCTCCACAAGTCTCTTCGTGATAACCAGTCCGAGGCCGGTGCCCTCGGCAGATCCCCGCGCATTCTTCCCCTGCTGGAAGGCATGGAAGAGCCGCGCAAGGTCTTCGGGCTTGATCCCCAGCCCCTGGTCTCTCACTTCCACCTCGATCTCATTTACGAAGCGGTGAATCGCGACGGTAATGATGCCGTCCTTACTGCTGTACTTGATCGCGTTCGAGACAAGGTTTACGAGGATTTGCTTGAAACGGGTCTGGTCCACAACCAGCTGCTCGATGTCCGGAGCGATGTCGAACGCCAGCTTTGCCCCCTTCTGATGGAGAGCCGCCTGCATCACCCGCTCGACGCTTTCGACGAAGTATGAGACGGGGTAGGCGTCGAGATGCAGCTCCATCTTCCCGGCTTCGATTTTCGATAGGTCGAGTATGTCGTTAATGAGCCCCTGCAGGTGCTTGCCGCTTTCATTGATGTTCCGCATGAAATCGGTCACTTTTTCCTGGGGGAGGGCCTTCAGCTCGCTCGTAAGGATCTCCGAGAAACCCACAATTGCGTTCAACGGGGCTCTCAGCTCGTGGCTGAAGGTCGCCAGGAAACGCTTCAGGGTCTCGTTCGCGTCGTCCGTTCTCTTTTTCTCGTTTTCCAGCTCGATGTTCTTGACGGTAATCTCGTCCATCAGCCGCTTGCGGCTCGTCCCGATGGCCAGCTCATTGGCTATGATCGTAAGTAGCTTCAGATCCTCCTGCACATACTGGTCGACCTTGGGTGAGAGGACCTCCAGCACACCCTGCAACTCGTTCTGAACCATCAGAGGGATCGAAATCAGCGTCTTCAGTTTGAGCGCGGTAGTCTCGCTGAGGAAGTAGGCGGCAATCGTGCTCCTGGAGAGCTCATCCGTCACGATGGTCTTGCGTCCGATCACCGTTTGCACGGCGATCGTCCTCGTCTTTTCGTGAACGATCTGATGTTCCACTTCCGGATCGACGCGTACATCGATCAGTGACGGGGCCATCAGATGCAGGAGAGAGGATCGCTGGTCGTAGCGGTAGATGCAGACGAACTTGCTTGGAATCCCCATGAAAGCGGCAATGCGTTCGCCGGCGCTGAGACAGAGCTCATCGAGGTGAGGAGCGACATTGATCACGTGAGAGACCTGCATCAGCATCTCTTTTTGCTGCTGCTGGTGCTTCTGCTGTGTGATGTCCTGGAAAAACACCGAGATTCCGCTTTCCGTCGGATAGATCCGGATATCGTACCACGCCTCGAATCGCTCATCGCGGTACGAGGTTTCAAAACTCTGGAAAGCCCTCTTTTCCATCGCGAAGCGATATTTCTCGCCGAGCTCGGCATCGCGCGCGTTGGGAAACACCTCAAATACGTTTTTTCCGAGTACCTGCTCCCTCTTCAGTCCGGTCCCTTCCTCGGCGGCTCTGTTCCAGTACGTGAACCGATAATCGGTGTCGAGCGCGAAGAAACCCCCTGATATTCCTTCGAGGATTTCCTCAAACTGCTCAGCGTTCTTCATGATGGACCTGTGATCTTGTGAAGATTCCCAATCCCGGGGTAGAACCAGCGAAACGGCTGAACGTTACGTAATTCTACAATAACATGCAAGATATTTTTTAAGGAAGGCTTTAGGTAAGTCCATAAAGGCTAAGTATTATCAGCCCAAGGTCGGTTCTCCACAACTTGTAAGGTCGAAAAACCCCCGAATTCACAGGGTATTGGCAGCTCTCAACAAGATATGCACACCCTCAAAAACAGGTTGATTAAGGGGGTGAGGATGCTACGCGGGGAGTTGGGCCGGAGAGGGGTATTTGAGGAGGCATTCGGAACCATTCAGGAAGGAGCATGTGTCGCACGGGGGAGCACCTCCGTCTCTCCTCGCGCCCATATTCCTGTCAAAGTTTCTGGATTTTATTTTCATGAGGGAATGCCGCAAGAGCGCTTCAAACGTAGCGATCCCGGCCTCCCCGAGGTCAAAGTGAACCGGCGAAGAAGTATGATCAAGGAACACCAGGGATGCGCGTACGATTTTCTGGCGGTGGAGCTTGCGAATCATCCAGGCATACACTTCAAGCTGAGGCCTGTAGAGTTCGGCTCGTTTCGCGATTCCTTCCGGTGGAATCTTATCGGTTTTGTAATCCACCACTTGCCATTCTTCCCGGGTATTCCGATAGAGCCTGTCGATCGTCCCTGTCAGAAAATCGTCATCGAAGCCGCAGCTGATGGAGTACTCGGTCCGGGCGTCGGAGGCGGAGAGTACCTCCTTTCCAAACGCGCTCCGAACGAATTGCCGCACATTTTTGGAGACAGCTCCGGCGATTTGCTCTTTTTGAGCATCTTCCACGAGATGGCTCTCGAATACCAGGCGGCGGGCTCTCTCCTCCACTTCCCTGTCTTCGATTGAAGCCTCCCGTATGTCTCGCAGGATCTGGTGAGTGATCGATCCCTCGATCTCGCCCCCACCGGTTTCGTCCGCTTCATCCTCCTCCTCCGGCCGGAGCAGAGGCCTGTTTGTTTCGGGGAGTCCGAGGACGTATTTGAGATAGTATTTTGCCGGGCATTCGAGGTATGTCCTGATCTGAGTCGCCGAAAAGATCTCTCCCCGAACCCGCCCCACAACCGGTTCAATCCACAACTCTGCGGGAATCCCCCTGGTAGGCGGTGCGCAGGACTCAGAAACTGCCGCAGCCGGCGCATCTGCGCGGTTGGAGTCTGCCACGGTCACGTGTAGCCGCAAGGAGTGCATAATCTCCTCTCCGGCGATTCTGACCTTCTTTGGCGGGAGCACGAGCTCACCCTCCCGGACAGAATCGGCCGCCAGGCCCAATCCTCCCAGGACCCAGTCCATGTAGCATGGTGCCCCGGAACGCGGTGAAATCCGGCCCGAGAGGGCGATCATGTCGCGCGCCCTCGTGCATGCCACATAAAAGATTCGTTTTTCTTCTGCCTCCGTCTTTAGCCGGCTGAAACGCTTCATCAGCTCAAAGTAGGGCGACCGAATGTCAGGCTCCGAATCGGAATTGCCGGGGATCTCAAATGCGATCCCCATAGACGGATCGATGTACGGCGAGTCGTCGTAGACGAACCTGCGGTCGAGGAAGGGAAGAAAAACGATGGGGAATTCGAGTCCTTTCGCAGCATGGATCGTCATCACGCGAACGCAATTGTCAGACTCCTCCGGAAGGGCCTGCCCTTCGCGCGCTTCCCGGTCGGTGAGCATCGAGAGACGCTCCACGAAATCGAAGAGCGAATGAAAACCCCTTCCTTCGAACTCGCGGGCAGTCCTGAGGAGCTTCTGCACATTCGCTTTCGCCTGGGGCCCTGAGGAGGGAGAGGAAATGATCCCGTGCCAGCCGGTCTGGAGCATGATGCGCTGGACAAGGAGAGGGACCGGAAGCCTCTTTGCCACTCCGAGGTCCTCCACGAGAGTTGCCGCGGCCCGATGCAAGAGTTCCCCTTTTTGATTCGCTGCGAGGTGTCGCAGCTTCTCCCAGAGCGTGGGGCGGCGGACTCTGGAGAGCTCGAAAAGAAGTGAATCCGGGAACGCGAAAAAGGGAGAGCGAAGAACCGCCGCCAGCGCCACATCGTCGTCCGGGTTCAGGAGAAATCTGAAGAATGAGAGGAGGTCGAGGATCTCCTGCGTCTGATAGAAGCCGATCCCCCCCGAAAGGATGAAGGGAACCCGCTCCGCGGCGAGAGCCTTCTCCAGTTCTTCCAGACGGGTGCGGCCCCTGAGGAGTATCGCTACGTCGTTGTACCGGGCTCCCCTCGGAGATTCGTTCTCTCTCTCGTACACGGTCGCGCCCTCCGCGATGAGCTCTCCGATTCTCCGGGCCACCATCCGGCACTCAAGCCCGGCAGCGCCGATTCCCGCCTCTGAGGCTCCTTGCGCCTCCCCACGGGGCGGGACGACGAGAAGCTCTATCCGTCCCTCGGCGCCGTTGGCCCTTCCCCTGATCAGGTCATGGTGGGGTATGCCGAACCGTGACGGACCCTCCGCCATCGTCCGGGAGAAGACGCGGTTTACAAAATCGACAGGACCCGTCAGAAGCCGGAAGCTCTCTGCAAGGGAAATGCTGTGCTCAGCTTCGGGTCCCGATGCGGCTTCGATGGCCTGCCTCGTCTCCTCGAATATCCCCACCTCCGCATTGCGGAAGCTGAAAATGGATTGCTTCGGATCCCCGACGATGAACAGGTTTCCGGTAGTGAAGTTGGATATCAGCAGCCTGACGATCTCGTACTGAAGGTGATCGGTGTCCTGGTACTCATCGATCATGATGAATTTTAGCTTCTCGGCAAGCAGTCTCCGGATCTCTTCGCTCCGGAGGAGATCGCGGGCCTTCACGAGAAGGTCATCGAAGTCGAGCTGGCCGGACTCTGCTTTTCTTTCGCCGTAGATCACCACCGTTTCGCGGTACACCTTCAGAAGGACCCGGATGCACTTCAGAAGTACTCTCTCGGCCCCGGAAGATGATTCCGCCACTGCGGCGTCGAGGAACCCGGAAAGGGACTTCCGGTGAGCGGCAAGAATCGCGGCGTCCTCATCTGAGGCCTTCTCAACGTCAAACCCGTTCCCTCCCCGGCCCCTGCGGAGTTTTCCGTCGGATGTCAGGACTGCCTCGGCTACTTCGCGATACCATCGCACTTTTTCATCCGGCACGAAGCCGTCAGACCAGCGGGAGAGGATTTCCATCACTTCGTCCCTCTTCCTTCCGCTCGCGCATCCGAGGAGCCTCCGGAGCGCCTCCCGCCAGGGGGTCTCGTCTACCAGAGCGGCCGCCTCCGTTTCCGCCATCTTACGTCGTCGCTCCAGTATCTCTTCGTCGGTCAGCTCTTCGCTGAGAGGGCCCGCCGGGCTCATGATTCGTTCGATCACTTCCCGCTTCCCGAGCCAGCCCTCCAGAAACCGGAGGACCCTCTTCCTCCCGATGAGCCGGAGCGCCGTGGAGAGCCCCTCGTTCTCGGGCGAATCGCGGCGTGACATGAATGCCTCGAGTGTGTCCCGGAGAGCCTCCTTCAGTAGAAGCTCTCGATCAACCCCCTCGACCACGGTAAACGCGGCGTCGACTCCCGCCTCGACTGGGTGTTCGCGAAGCAGCTGCGCGCAGAAGGAGTGAATCGTCCCGATATTCGCTGCGGAGAGCTCGTCGCGGGCGCGCTCAAGGAGCCGACGCTCTTCGGGCGACTCCGAGCGGCCGATCTTCGACTCGATCAGCTCGGCAATGCGCTTCCGCAGTTCGCCCGCGGCATTCTCGGTAAATGTTATTGCCGCGAGACTTCCGACCCGCTCGCGCGTGCGGAGAAGGATCTCGACGAATCTCCGGACGAGGACCGTCGTCTTCCCGGCGCCTGCGTTTGCAACAACCGATACGTGGGAGCTGTACTGAAGGGCTTTTTCCTGATGTCCTGTGAGCACTCTCTCAGCCTTTCATCACGGCGAGCGGGACAAGGCGTGCGACCTTGCGGGCGATGCCCGCCCCGTGCACAACATCCACCACGCGGCTCACGTCCTTGTATGCATCGGGTTTCTCCTCGACAAGCCCCGAGCGCGTCTCGCCTCGCACGAGGATTCCCCTCGCTTTCATCTCCCGGTCAAGCTCGTCGGGGGTTGTCTCCCTCTTCGCCTGGGTGCGGCTCATCGACCGGCCGGCGCCGTGGCACGACGACCCGAACGACTCCTTCATTGCCAGCTCCGTGCCTGCGAGGATGTACGAGCACGTGCCCATGCTTCCGGGGATGAGAACCGGCTGGCCCGCCTCCCTCAGCTCCTCCGGGAGGATGGGATGACCCTTCGGGAAAGCTCTTGTCGCCCCTTTTCTGTGCACGAGAACGTGCCGCATCCTCCCTCCGACCATGTGCTCTTCGTGCTTGGCGATGTTGTGGCAGACGTCGTAGACAAGCCTCATGTCCGCATTTCCGAGGACGGATCTGAATGCCTCCCTGACTCCATGCGTCATCAACTGCCTGTTTGCAAATGCGAAATTCGCCGCCGCCGCCATTGCGCCGAGATACCTCCTGCCCTCGTTCGAGGAAACCGGGACGCATGCAAGCTGGCGGTCGACAACGGTGATGGCGTGCTTTTTCATTCCCTCTTGCATCTGGTCGAGGTAATCGGTGCATACCTGGTGACCGAGGCCCCTCGACCCGCTGTGGATCAGCACGACTACCTGTCCCTCCCTAACGCCGAATCGCCCGGCCGTGACGGGATCGAAGACCTCCGAAACGAACTCAATCTCCAGAAAGTGGTTTCCGGAGCCGAGAGTCCCGAGCTGCGGATATCCCCGCTCCTTCGCCCGATCGCTCACAAACGACGGTTCGGCATCCGGAATCCTTCCGTAATCCTCTATTCTGCCGCAGTCGGCATCCGTCCCGTACCCCCTCCGGGCTGCCCACTGGGCCCCGTCTTCGAGCACCTCATCGAGCTCCGAGCGCGGGATTTGAACCTTCCCCTTCCGCCCCGTTCCACAGGGTATGTCGTGAAAGAGACGGTCGATCAGGAGCCCAAGTTTCGGCCGAACGTCTGAGGCGTCAAAGGGGGAGGCGAGAAGGCGCACTCCGCAATTGATATCGAATCCGACGCCCCCCGCCGAGACCACGCCGTGCTCGGGATCTGCCGCGGCTACGCCGCCAATACAAAAGCCGTATCCTTGGTGTGCGTCTGGCATCGCGAGTGACCTGCCTACAAGACCGGGAAGAGTGGCCACGTTTGCCACCTGTTCTATCGTAAGATCCTTCTCGATCTGCGACGCAAGGGTCTCGTCCGCAAACAGGAGTCCTTCCACCCTCATCCCCGCCTTGTAGGTGGACGGGATCAGGTAACGGAAATCCCCGGCTTTCTGCAGGCGGGCTTTCGGCGCAGGTCCCCCGTGCGCTCCCTTCATGAGGCTTCAGATGTCGAAGAATACTCGCGCCACCGCCCCATCGGCATTCTCGCGGATCGACAATTGGTGGTAGGTCACCGCCTTGACGCCCAGTAGAGTCCGATGAATATCCGGCGCATACGGCTCTCCTCGGAGCTCTGCCTTCATCTCTCTCTCGGAAATGTCTCGGATTGAGAATTCCTTGCATATGAATCCCTCACCGTCGAAGAGGAAGAGAACTTCTTCCAGCCATCGCACCATCAACTGCTTGATGTCGGATCCCGAGAGGGCAACGATTCTCAATTCGAGCGGCCGGACGGTCGAGAGGTCAACCATCACGGACATGAGCCCTGCCGCCGCATGAGCAAATACCTCGGCGAGTCCCGCCCCCCTCGCCTCAATTCCCACATCCGAGGGGTGAGCGAGTATGGTATAACCAGCCTTTAACATAGGGTATCTGACCGTGTATTGGTAGGCTCGGACTGTAGGCGCCGGCTTTAGCCGGCGTCGGCGTAATCATCGTTCGATTCGTTCGTTCCGCCGCTAAACTGGTGTCACGGTTTGGACCGTGACACCACCGGGGACAAACCATCTTAGGGTGCGCCGTGGCGCTCCGTGCACTCTCTCAGAGATTCGGACCCACCGAAAAATAAAACAACACAGGTCCAAAGCTCATCGAGGAATTCGGAGTCCCCGGTTTCAGGTAGAAGCTCTTCCCGGCCCCGAACGAAGCCTCCCCGAGCGGAGTGTCCAGGGAGATCTCGGCGCCGAGCCCGTGCCGGAAACTGTTGATTTTCAGTTCCTCGGGGATCAGCGAGATCGTGCCGATGTCATACCGGGCTTTCAGGTAAGTTTCGAAGATGATCCTGAACGGGAGCCAGAAACGGTACTCCATGTTGACGAGGAACACCTGGCGGCCATAGCTGTCGTCGTCATGGAGTCCGAGAAAGGAGCGGAATCCGCCGAGCGTATACTGTTCTGCGATGGGCAGGGTCGCATCCGCAAACCCGAATGTCACCTTCGGGCGAAGCGTGTGCCTGGGCAGAAACGTCAGGTACGTTTCATAGGTTGCGCCCACCTTTCCGAAGCCTACCTCGCTCCCGAGGCCCTTGAGCGCGGTCTCGTACGAGAGCGTCATAAGCATTCCCGACCGGGGAAAGAGAAACCTGTCCTCCGTATCCACGATGCTCTTGAGTTTCAGAGAGACGAACCGGTACCGCTCCGGTGTGTATCCCTCCCCGCTGATCGCACTGATCTGCTGGTTCTCCGCGCGCAGTTCGGCCGCGACGTCTCCGAAGCGTTCAAACTGGCTTCCGAACGCGGCGGTCCACCCGTACTTGATCTCCTTAAACCTGCCGTTCTCGACTCGATCCCACTCATTCCCCAGGATCGTGGGATCATCGCGGTAGGTGATGATGTCCCTGGAGTTGAAATACACTCTGGTGTTGAACGTGAAATAGGTATTGAAGATCCTGTTGATCGTGTATCCCAGCCGTGCCTCGCGGTCGCGGTATCCGTACCTCATGTTGATCGAAAGGTCCTCCCACGCACCCCGGGAGTTCACGTCGCGGATATCGACGGTGCCGACAAGGCTCTGCTCGTTATCGGCATGAACCCCCAGGCGGACGAACGAGGAGCTCTTCTCCTTCACCTTCAGGACGATCACAGGGTCGGTGCCGGTATAACGGACATCGAGAAGGACGTAGTCAAAGAGGCCTGTGCTTTTGATGTTGACGATTCCCTGGTACGCCCGGTCGATCTTGAAGATGTCCCCTACATCGAGCGGAAACTCGCGCCTGATCACGTAATCACGGGTGCGTTCGTTTCCCTCGTATCTGATTTGCGAAATTGTACCTTCGTTGATCCTGAAGCTGAGCCGCGCCTGGCTTGTATCGAGCGCGACCGAATCGATCCGCGCGAGCGAGAAGCCGCGTGCCCTGTAGTGACCGAGGACCTGTTCGAACGCACGCTTAACCTGCGCCTCATCGATGGGTCTTCCCTCAAGGGGAGCGATCTCCCCCGCGATCAGCTCATCGGGGAGCGAGACGTTTCCCGAAAAAGTGAAGCTCTTCAGCGGAGGGTACGTCGGTAGAGGGTCAGCCGGGATCACTTCGGGTACGGAGTTGGCGGATGCGATTGCACTGGCCGCGGGGGGAGATCCAGCGGTCTGCCTCCCCGCTTTCCCGAGGGCTTCCAGAATCGCCGGAATGCTTCGTTCCCCCGCTGCCTCCCCCTCGGCGATCAACGTGTCGAGGCCGGTGAAATCCGAAACGAGACGCTCCCTGACATCGGGGGTGATGACGACGTCGGCCATTTTCAACTGAAGCCGGTTCGGCTCCTGCATCACGATGGTCATAATCTGGTCCGCGATTTCCCAGGGGGCGCTGAGCTGGTTTGCGCTCCGTAACGAGCCCGTGGAATTCACGGCGATCACCACGCCGCAGCCTGCCGAACGCGCGACATCGACCGGAATGTTGGAGATCAACCCCCCGTCGACCATGAACATGGAGTCGCGCTCCAGCGGAGTGTACAGAAATGGTACCGTCATGCTTGCCCGCATCGCTTCCGAGAGGGAACCTCGGTCCATGACGACCCGCTTCCCGGAAACCAGGTCGGTCGCAGTCGCCCGGAACGGTATTCTCAGGTCGTCGAACCCCGGGTCGGGATGGTACAGCGCCTGAAGAGTGAGATAGGAGAAAAAATTCGAAAACCGCTGCCCCCCGGAGATCGATGAGGGGATGATCGGCGCAAGCCCATCAAACCGAATCAGGAGGTAGCCCTGTTCTTCCGACTGCTTCTGTCCCACGAAGAGATCTGTCCGTTTGGTTTCCTCGGAGAACGAGAGAAGCTCGCTCCAGTCGGTGTGCGTCGCGATGCTCTCGATCTGGGTCGTGGAGTAGCCCGAGGCATAGAGCCCTCCCACTACGCTTCCGATGCTGTTTCCGACGATAAAATCGACCGGGATGTGATTCCTTTCCAGAGCGCGCAGTACCCCGATCTGGGCAAGTCCGCGCGAGCCTCCGCCGCTCAGTACGACGCCGACCTTCGTCCGTCCGGGCCCCTCGTGATGAACGGCGATCCCCCTGAACGGCCTCGAACTATCGGCGGCAGTTTTGACATACTTCTGTTGAGCAACTGCTGGGAGGGAGAGACAAGGCAGCATCAGCCAGAGGATGATTCGCCGAGCCAGCCTTATCCGGGGTTCAGTCAAACAATTGTCCAGCAAGAAAATTCTT